>Ga0183095_11202_pt1 | contig 26326 bp, 22 predicted proteins | sample BioMet4_FD_130346 | JGI IMG/M metagenome (GOLD analysis project Ga0183095, IMG submission 130346) | Microbial communities from bioreactor (seeded with sewage sludge) at LBNL, California, USA - Biofuel metagenome 4 (v2) (version 3) | ecosystem: Engineered > Bioreactor > Anaerobic > Unclassified ...
TCTCCCTTGTATATCCACACCTTCACGCCGATGCGGCCGTAAGTGGTGGCGGCTTCGGCGAAGCCGTAGTCGATGTCGGCGCGCAGGGTCTGCAGGGGGATGGTGCCTTCATGATACATCTCGTTGCGGGCGATCTCAGCGCCGCCGAGACGGCCGCTGCACTTGACCTTGATGCCCCGGGCGCCCATTCTCATGGCGCGGCCGATGGCATTCTTCATTGCGCGGCGGAAGCCGATGCGCTTCTCGAGCTGCTGGGCGATGTTCTCCGCCACAAGCTGAGCATTGGTATCGGGGGTGCGGACCTCGACGATGGAGAGAGCCACGGGCTTGCCGATCAGTTTTTCGACCTCAAGGCGGAGCCGCTCTATCTCCTGGCCGCCCTTGCCGATAACGACGCCGGGCCTGGAGCAGTGGATGTAGATGCGCACCTTTGCGGAATCACGCTCGATCTCAATGGTGGGGACACCGGCGGAATAAAGGGCCTTCTTGAGATACTTGCGGATCTTGTAGTCTTCGACAATCAGATCGCCGACTTTGTCCGGACGCGCATACCATCTGGAATCCCAGTCCTTTATGACGCCTACGCGCAGTCCGTGCGGATTAACTTTCTGTCCCATTGATTCTGCCTCCTTCCCTTATTCTTTTTCAGCCACGACGATGGTGATGTGGCTGCTGCGTTTGTTGATGCGGTACATACGGCCCTGAGCTCTGGGCATGCTGCGCTTGAGGATGGGGCCGGCGCCGGCGTAGGTTTCGCAGATGTACAGCTTCTCGGGATCCATTTCGAAGTTGTTCTCTGCGTTGGCGCAGGCGGACTTGAGCAGCTTTATCATGAGCTCGCAGCCGGCCTTGGGGGTGTTCTCCATCATGGCCATGGCCACGTCCGTCTTCTGTCCGCGTATCATGTCGCAGACTATCTGCACCTTGCGGGGTGAGATGCGGGCAAATTTTATCTCTGCCCGGGCTGTTTTCTTTTCGTCCATGTGTTATCTGCCTCCTTACTTGGCCGCGGGAGCGGCGGGCGCGGCAGGAGCAGCGCCGGCTGCGGCGGCGGTCTTGACGCCGGAGTGGCCGCGGAACGTACGGGTGGGCGCGAACTCACCCAGCTTGTGTCCGACCATATCCTCCGTGATGTACACGGGAACGTGGCGGCGGCCGTCGTGGACGGCGATGGTGTGTCCGACGAAGGACGGGAAGATGGTAGATGACCGGCTCCAGGTCTTGAGGACCTGCTTCTGACCGGACTTATTCATTTCATTGACTCTCTTAAGCAGCTCGGGAGCGGCATAAGGGCCTTTTTTAATACTTCTGCTCATTTACTCTTTCCCTCCTTACTTATCGTTGCGGCGCTTGACTATGAACTTATCGGTACGGTTCTTGGTCTTGCGGGTCTTATAGCCCAGTGCCGGTTTGCCCCACGGAGTAACGGGGCCGGGACGGCCGACAGGCGCTTTGCCTTCGCCGCCGCCGTGAGGATGGTCGTTGGGGTTCATTACGGAGCCGCGGACCGAGGGGCGGATGCCCATGTGGCGTTTGCGGCCGGCCTTGCCCAGATGGACGTTGCCGTGGTCGATGTTGCCGACCTGGCCGATGGTGGCCTTGCAGTCCATGCGGACCTTGCGGAACTCGCCGGAGCTCAGGCGGACGGTGGCCAGGTCTTCCTTGGCCATCAGCTGCGCGGCGCCGCCGGCGGAGCGGACGAGCTGGGCGCCCTTGCCGGGGTACAGCTCGATGTTGTGGATGATGGTGCCGACGGGGATGTTGGCAAGCGGCAGGCAGTTGCCCGGCTTGATATCCGCGGCGGCGGAGGACTGGACAGTGTCGCCCACGTTCAGGCCCACGGGGGCCAGAATGTAGCGAAGCTCGCCGTCCTCATACTCGCACAGGGCGATGTAGGCGGAACGGTTGGGATCGTACTCCAGGCGGACGACCTTGGCGGTCATTTCCATCTTGTCGCGCTTGAAGTCGATGATGCGGTACTTCTGCCTGTTGCCGCCGCCCTGATGACGGACGGTGATGCGGCCGTAAGAGTTGCGGCCGGCGTTCTTCTTGAGGACCTCGGTCAGGCTCTTTTCCGGCGCGGCATGCTTGTCAACTCCGTCGAAGCCGGAGACGGTCATCTGCCTGCGGCCGGGAGTGGTGGGTCTGTAAGTTTTTATAGACATTTTTCGCTCCTCCCCTTATGCCATGCCTTCGAAAAGCTCAATGTTCTTGGAGTCGGCGCTGAGCTTCACGACTGCTTTTTTCCAGGAGGCCGTCTTACCCGCGGGGTACTGTCCCTGGCGTTTCTCTTTGGGGCGCATGTGGGTTGTGGTGACCTTGATGACGGTCACGCCGAAGATCTCTTCGATGGCGTTTTTGATCTCTATTTTGTTGGCGTCCTTCGCGACCTCAAAAGCATACTTCTTGATGTCCACGTCTTCCATGGACTGTTCGGTGATGATGGGGCGGATAATGACGTCGTAAGCGGTTCTTGCCATTATGCGAACACCTCCTCAATCTTTTCAAGGGCGGACTTGTCAACGATCATCCTGCCGGAGGTCATGATCATGTAGGGGCTGATAATGGAAGCGGTGGTGGTGGTGACGCCGGCGATATTGCGGGCGGACTTCACAACGTTTCCGTCCACGGTCTCGGTGACTACCAGAGCCTTGCCGGCGACGCCCAGCTTGTCAAGGAAGCCCTTGAAAGCCTTGGTCTTTATCTCGTCCATCTTCAGGCCGTCTACGACCATAACGCCGTTTTCCTCGGCCGCTTTCGCGGACAGGGCGGACTTCATGGCAAGCCTTCTGACCTTCTTGTTGAGGGTGTAGCTGTAATCGCGGGGCTTGGGCGCAAACGCTACGCCGCCGTGGGTCCACACCGGGGAGCCGGTGTAGCCGGCGCGGGCGCGTCCGGTGCCCTTCTGCTTCCAGGGCTTGCGGGTGGAGTAGCTGACCTCGCCCTTGGTGAGGGCGCTCTGCGTACCCTGACGGCAGTTGGCCAGATGATTCTTGACGGAATCATGCAGCACGTTCTGGTTCGGCTCGATGCCGAAGATGGCTTCGGAGAGTTCGATCTCGCCGATCTTGTTGCCATCCATGTTGTATACGTTAGCTTTAGGCATTTACGACACTCTCCTTCCTTATTTATTACGCGCAGAGGCCTTCTGCGGATTGACGCGGGCGGAAGCCTTCTGCGGGTTGGCGCTGATGCCGGCAGCCTCGCCCTTCTTGACGGGCTGAGTCTTGACGGTGCTCTTGATGTAGACGATGCCGCCCTTGGGGCCGGGAACCGCGCCCCGGACGACCAGCATGTTCAGCTCCGGGTCGACCTGCACCACGTCCAGATTCTGGACGGTGACCTGATCGACGCCCATATGGCCGGCGCCGATGTGGCCCGGGAATATGCGGCTGGGGTCAGTGCTCGAGCCCATGGAGCCCAGATGACGGTGGACAGGGCCGCCGCCGTGGCTGGTGGGGGTACGCTGTGCGTTCCAGCGCTTCACAACGCCCTGATAGCCGTGGCCTTTGGAAATGCCGGTCACGTCGACCTTGTCGCCCGTGGCGAAGACGTCAGCCTTGAGGACGTCGCCCACGTTGAGCTGATCCGCATTATCGAGGCGGAACTCCTTGAGGGTCTTTACCATGCCCACGCCGGCCTTTTTGAGGTGGCCCTGCTCGGGCTTGGACAGTTTCTTCTCGGCGACTTCATCGTAGCCGAGCTGGACGGACTTGTAGCCTTCCTTTTCCTGGGTCATCTTCTGCACGACCACGCAGGGGCCGGCTTCGATGACGGTGACGGGAATGACCTTGCCCGCCTCGTCGAAGATCTGCGTCATGCCGACCTTCTTGCCGATTATGGCTTTCTTCATATATTTTCCTCCTTCGGTTATTGGTTGCCTCGCATAGGTCATGCCCAGAGGCTGGCAACTTAACCCGCCCGCACTCGCAAGCTGCGGGAATGGGTCATTTACAAAATGGGGTACGCTTTTCCGCCGCGCGGAATATAATATTAATAAGGTAGCTGTTCAGTCTGCGTAAAGCATCAGAGCTTGATCTCGATCTCGACGCCAGCGGGAAGCTCCAGGGCCATCAGGGCCTCTACGGTCTTCTGGGTGGGGTTGAGGATGTCGATGAGGCGCTTGTGGGTGCGGCGCTCAAACTGCTCGCGGCTGTCCTTGTATTTATGGACGGCGCGAAGGATGGTGACTATCTCGGTCTCGGTGGGCAGAGGGATGGGGCCGGAGACCTTGGCCTCGGTGCGCTTTGCGGTCTCGACGATCGTCTCGGCGGCCTTGTCGATAAGCTGATGATCGTAGGCCTTGAGGCGGATGCGGATCATGTTCTTGCCATTTGCTGTTGCCATGTGGTTTTCCTCCAAATCGTACGTTTTCCGGCGGCATTGGGTCCGCCTTGTAATGTTACCGTACGGATGAAGCAAATTCTGTACACTCAACCGTGCGTATCAGACTCTGTCCGAAAAACAAACCGGCTCTCTGTCAGCCGGTCAGGTTCTCCGTCCGGACGATATACGCCGTGCACGGATGCTTCAGCCGCCCGATTGTGTACCGTCATATGGGCGGTACCGGACATACTCCACGGAAGTTACCTCCTTGCGGAGCAATCTCCCGCTTCATCGCATAATACGCCCTTTGCAGGCGCTTTTACAGAATAACAAAACTTCCTCTCAATGTCAAGAGGAAGTTTAGTGGTAATTATAGAATTTTGCAGATAATTTTTGTGCAATCCTCAGATTTTTGTCTCTCGCCCCATTACGGGTGCCGTATTGGGACGGACCGGGCTGCGCATGGGGTGGGCCACCTCATCAGTCGGCTGCGCCGACAGCTTCCCCTCAAGGGGAAGCCCATGGAGCGCGGGCGATTCATGAATCGCCCCTACGGTCTGCTGTCCCGCGCCCCGCGCCCCTCGTCCCTCGTCCCCCGTCCCTCGTCCCCCGTCTACCCACCCGCGGGCGCTTTGCGTCCGCGGGTGGAAAAGGAGGCGCGACGGAGCGAGCGAGAACCGGCGTTTACGCCGGTGCGAGCGATACGCAGTCCGCACCCTGGCCATACCCCGTCCATATCAAACCGAAAGCACTCCGGCTTTCGGTTTGGGGAGCGGGGAGCAACAAAACGATACGCAGTTTCAGGGCGGCTTCTTTCGAAACCGCCCTGAAACGGAGCGAGTGCAGTTTGCTCCCCGCTCAGCCGCCGTTCGGTAGGACGGAGAAGTGCATATAGTCGAACTTCTGAGAACCGTTGCGAACGCTGTAACCGTTTCCGGCCCAGCCCCAGCCGTAATCCTTGAAGGCTTTCACGACACTGCCTCCGGCTGGGATGGAATAGGCACTGGCGGAGCTCAGAGAGCCCGCGAAGAGGGTCTTTGCCGTGCCTGCCGGCCACCAGCCGTAACCGCAGGTCTGCACGACCTTGCTGGTGGAGCCGTCGGAATTGTAATACGCGCGGCACTCCGCGTTCTGATAGGCGTTGATATCTATGGCGCAGCCCCAGGAGTGGCGCATGGTGTCGGTGTAACGGGCGCCGCCCGCGCTCTCGATGGGGAATTTCTCCGGCGAATTGTAAATCTCGGTAAATATGCTGACTATGTCTTCCGCCACGGCCTTGTTCACGGTGATACTGAGCTTGGAGGCATATTTCACGCCCTTGGAATTGAGCTGCCAGACCGGCACGGTGACGGTCTTCATATAGCTGGCGGCGTCGCTGGCGGAGGTGAAATGCGTTTTTGAAGCGCTGCCCATCAGCGTGGCATAGAGCTGGCTGCTCTTCACGGAGCCGTACTTGTCTATCCAGCCGTTTTGGAGCCACTGGGTGGCGGCGGGGATATATCCGGAGGGCTTGCTCGCGGCGGTCTGCACCGTGGTGTCGACGAAGCTTGCCAGCTTCCTGTCGCCGACCCAGAGCAGGCGCTGGATAACGGCCACGGACTGGCTGCGGGTCAGGGTCTCGTCGCCCTTGAAGCTGCCGTCCGAGTAGCCGGTGATGACGCCCTTGCCGTATACCTGCACCACGGCTTCGCGGTAGGCGGAAGGAATGGCGCCGTAGTCCGTTATGACATTTTCCGGCGACGTCACCTTAACGGTATTCTCCCACTGGACGTTGACGAGGAAGTTGATTATCATGACGGCCATCTGGTACCTGGAGATATTCGCGTCCAGCGACGCCCAGTTGCCGCTGACATCCAGGCCCTCATACACCTTGTACTTGCTCAGTATCCTGAAATACGGCGCGGCCCAGTGCTCCCCGGACTTGGCCGTTGGGTCGTAGGGCGCGGTGTTGCCGGAGAGCTGCATGAACCGCTCGTCCCCGGAGATGGCCAGCATCTTGGTGAACTGGCCCATGGTGAGGATCCCGTTGGGATCGAATTCCGGCTTTCCGTCGCCGTCGGCGTCGGGCTTGCCGCTGACTATGCCGGGCGTATATGTGAGCAGCTTATCCAGCGACGCCTGGTACCACACGCCGTTGGGCACGTCCGAAAACATCTTGCTGCTGCTGGCGGCCATGGCGGTTATCTGGCAGAGCGTCAGCGCCGCCAAAAGCAGCGCAGCTATCCTTCTGATTGTCTTTCCAAACTTCATCTCTTCCGTATCTCCCCTGTAAAAAGCGCATTTTTATTTTTTGCTCCCCGCGTCCCTGAGCTTTTTCTCCAGCTCGTCCGCGTCCGCCAGCAGCCGTCCCCCCTCCGACATGAGAAGCCGGCCTGCGGGAGTGAGCCCGGTCATGCGGTTCTTATCCCGCTCAATGAGCCGCACGCCCAGTTCGTCCTCCAGCGCGGTGATCGCGCGGGAGGTGGTGGAGTGGCTTATGAAAAGCTCCCGTGCCGCCACGGAAAAGCTGCCCGTCCGGGCGACGGCGATAAATACTCTTATCTGTTCAAGCTGCATATCTCAATAATTAAATGTATAGGGCATGAGCTGGCTGAGACGGTAACTGACGTATCTGTCGCCGGCCTTGGCGCACAGCACCTCCATATCGGGCGAGAACTCCGTCAAAAACTGGCGGCAGGCCCCGCAGGGCATGCAGTAGTTTTCGCCCTCGCCGTAGATGGCTATGCGGAGGAATTTTCTGTGTCCCTCGCTGACCGCCTTGCAGCAGGCGGTGCGCTCAGCGCAGATGGTGCTGCCCAGAGCCGCGTTTTCAACGTTGCATCCGGTATAAACCGTGCCGTCGTCGCATTCAAGCGCCGCGCCCACGGCGAAGCGGGAATAAGGCGAATAGGAAAACTTCGCCGCGCCCTTGGCGATATTCATCAGCTCTCTGTCTGTCATGTCCATACCTGCCTTTCATCAAATGTCGATCTTCCACTTTGCGAACTGATACATAGGATCCCCCTGATTGACTGTCATATCCGTGATGACGCCCTTGTGGGTGATTATCTGGTGCTTTTCAAAGCAGATCGGAATGATTATCGCGTTCTCCGCAATATAGTTGCACATGTCGTCGCAGCGGTTCTGCCTGTCGGCGGCAGCGGCGGAGAGATAGGCGTTGACGCTCTTCACGGCAGTCTCGTCGCTGGTGCGGCTGTAATTCGCGGCGCCGTCCGTGCCCAGGATGCAGGTCAGGTCGAAGTCCGCCGGGAGCTTGACCTCGCAGTAGCAAAGGTCGAATGCCCCGTTTGTCAGGGCGGTCTTGTATTCGTCCCAGCTGAGCTTCTTCACGTTCACCGTTATTCCGATCCCGGCCATGTCGGAGGCGAATTTTTCCGCCATGCTGACCTTCGCGCCGGAATCCGTGCAAACGATGAAGCTGAGATTCAGCTCCGTCACGGTGTCGCCGATCTTGTATTCCGCCGCTCCGTCGGAATCGTAGTCGTCCACGCCGATCTTGGCCAGCGTTTTCCGGCACTCGTCCAGATCATAGGACAGCTTGTTGTCGAAATACCTGTTGTAAAGCGGGCTGGCGGGATTTATTGGCGTGCAGGCCGCCAGGGCGTTGCCCTGCATCAGCGTGTCGGCCATGTATTCCCGGTCAAAGGCCCGGCTGAAGGCATACTGCAGCCGGTGGTCCTTGAAATAGCTCTTTTCCATGTTGAAGGCCACGAAATGGAAATTGGTGGTGTTGAAGGAGCGCACCTCGTTGGCGCTGCCGAAGCCCAGGTTGCTGGAGGTGCTGGGGTCGTTGAAGACCAGGTCGCAGGAGGAGTCCTCGAATTTTGTGATGAAGTCGTCCACCGAATCGTATTTTTCCAGATACACCGTGTCCACCGGCAGGGATTTTGCTCCGGAATAACTGGCGTTTTTGGTCAGCGACAGGTGGTCCTCCGCATAGGCGTAAGGGCCGGAGCCCACGGGATAGGTGTTCTGATTTGTGTTGTACTCGATCACCGGGACAGTGAGCCGCATGGGAAACTGGGTGTCCGCCTTGTTGAGAGTCACGGCGAAGGTGTCGTCGTCAACGGCTGAGATGGCGGCTATCCAGCCGTCGAAACGGTTTTCGTAGCGGGCGGTGTTGATGGCCGTGCGCAGCGAATAGGCCAGATCCCTGGCCTTGACCTTGTTCCCGTCGCTGAACACATGGTTCGCATCGATATCGAAGGTCCATTTGATGCCGTCGTCGCTGGTCCATTTGGTCACGATGCCCGGCTGCAGCTCGAAGCCGTTGTCCACGTCCAGCATGTTCTCATACACCAGCCCGCACACCAGCTGGTTGTTGGCGTCGTTGGCCTTCATCGGGTTCAGACTTGCCTGGCTGTTGTAAAAAAGCGAAAATTTCCCGTCCCCCACGGTCTGCACCGCGGCGGACGAGTCGCCGGAGGCGGCCGTGCTTCCGCTGCCGGTCACCACCTGCCGGCCGCAGCCGCAGAAGGAGAGCAGCATCACCAGTGCGCACGCAAGCGCCGTCAGTTTTTTTGCGGGATACGACATATCAACCCTCATTTTTGTCAGTCAAGTATTATCATGGCGCACTGGCTGCCCCGGACGCCGCCCGTGACGCGGTGAGACCAGTATTTGTCCGGCGAGCACATGGTGCACTCCGCCGAAACATCCACGTTTTCCGGCAGCACTCCCAGCTGGGCCAGCCTTCTGGCATTGGCTCCCCTGAGATCCACCAGCGTCTTGCCGTTCGCCTCGCTCCTGAAAAGGCCATCGGTGTCGCCGGAGAGATACGCAGTCACGGCCTCCGGCACCTCCGGACCCACCTCAAAATGGTCGAAGCCGATAGAGGGGCCGATGGCCGCGCGGATATCCTCTGGTCTGGCGCCCAGGGCCGTCATCTTCCTCACCGCCTCGCCCAGGATGTCGCCCACGGAGCTGCGCCAGCCGCAGTGCACCGCGGCGGCCACCCCGGCGGCAGGGTCGTGGAGCAGCACTGGCACGCAGTCGGCAATAAAGATCATCAGCGGCAGAGCGCGCACACTGGTCACCAGTCCGTTGGCCTCGTAGGTCACGTCGGTATTCACGGTGTGGCGGTCGGCGGCGGAGCAGACGCGCACTTCGGTCTTGTGCACCTGCTTCGAGATCACAAAGTCGTCCGCTCCCACGCCCAGAATGCCGCCGGCGCGGCGGTAATTTTCCCGCACGTTTTCCGGCGCGTCTCCCCGGTGCTCCCCCAGATTCAGTGAGGCGAGGTACCCTGTGCTCACGCCGCCGAAGCGGGTGGTGAACGCATGCCGCGCGGGAATGCGGTCCGAGGTCATGTATATAAGTTCGTTTTTGCGGTTTTCAATAAACATGTTGATAAATCAAAGGGGAATCCTTTCTTTCCGCGGAAAGAAAGGCGCTCCCCTTTGGAACCTCTCCAAGAAAGGGCATATGGCGCTCTGTTATCTGGACTTTAGCCATTCATTACCTCCCATAGCACGAATCCCTGCGGCGCTCTTTGCCATCCATCCACAGAGTGGGCTCCGCTGCCCGCTTCGCCCGCCCGCTGAATTAACAGGCTGGCCTGGTGTTGGATGTCAGTCCCCTGAGCGCAGGATTTTTCGCACGAGACGATACCGCGCGAGCGACGCTGCATCGTGTATACAGCAAGCCGGCAAGACGAAGTATGGCACGCTTAAGACAAACCCCTGAGCGCAGGATTTTTCGTGTCAGACGATGTCGCGGAGGCGACGCTGTATCGTGTATACAGCGAGCCGACAAGACGAAGTATGGCGCGCTTAAGACAAACCCCTGAGCGCAGGATTTTTCGTGCCAGACGATGTCGCGGAGGCGAAGCTGTATCGTGTATACAGCAAGCCGACAAGACGAAGTATGGCGCGAAAAAGACAAGCTCAGTTATTCGTTCTTGCCGCAGCACTCCTTATACTTCAGCGGGCGCGAGCCGTCGGCCTTCCACTTGCCGCAGGGGCAGGGATCGTTGCGTCCGGGCTTGGGGACCCTCTTTACCGGCTGCTTTTTGACGGTGTCGTCGCCACCGGCGGAGGCCGTGGTGGTCTTGCTGACGCTCTTGCGCTGGACGCCCTCCTCCTTGCGGATGTGGACGGTGAACAGGCGGCGCACGGTCTCGGATCTGATGCCTGAGACCATCTCCTCAAACATGTCATAGCCGTCGCGCTTGTAGGCGTCGATGGGCTTTTCGTTGGCGTAGGCGCGCAGGTTCACGTCCTGTTTCAGGTCGTCCATGGCGTCGATGTGATCCATCCAGTATTCGTCCACCACGCGCAGCATGATGACGCGCTCCAGCTCGCGCATGATGGGATTGCCGCTGGGATCGTCGCCGAAGTTCTTTTCCCGGGTGGCGTAGACCTGCTCCGCGATCTGCTGTGCGGCGGCGGACACCTTCTCCGCGTCGGCCTTGCCGCCGAACTGTTCGAGCTTGAGCATGCCCTTGGGCAAAAACAGACCGGCAAACGGAGACAGCGCCTCGTCCAGCTGCTCCTGGGTCTCCGCCGCGCCGTTTTCCAGCCCGGAGTGCACCGTGGAGCTTATGTACTCCTCCAGCATACCCTGAACGGTCTGGCGCATATCCTCGCCCTCGAGCACCTGGCGGCGCTCATCGTAGATGAGGTTTCTCTGCTGGTTCATGACGTCGTCGAATTCCAGCACGTTCTTACGGGTCTGGAAGTTGCGGCTCTCGACGGTCTTCTGGGCCTGCTCGATGGCGTTGGAAAGCATCTTGTTGTCCAGGGGCGTATCCTCGTCCACGCCCAGGGATTCCATCATGTTCATGACCCGCTCGGAGCCGAACAGGCGCATGATGTCGTCGGTCATGGAGATGAAGAAGCGGCTCTCGCCGGGGTCGCCCTGACGGCCGGAACGGCCGCGGAGCTGATTATCGATACGGCGGGATTCGTGCCGCTCGGTACCCAGAATGAACAGGCCTCCCGCGGCCTTGACCTGCTCGGCCTCGGCCAGGGTGACGGCCTTGTGCTCCGCCTGCTTGTCGGCGTACATCTGCCGGGCAGAGAGCACGTCCTCATTGTCTGTGTCGGCGTAGCCCGTGGCCTCGGCGATGACCTCCTCGGTATAGCCGGCCTTCTTCAGGTCGTTGCGGGCCAGATAATCGGGGTTGCCGCCCAGCATGATATCGGTGCCGCGGCCGGCCATGTTGGTGGCGATGGTAACGGCGCCCAGCTTGCCGGCCTGGGCAATAATCTCGGCTTCCTTCTCATGCTGCTTGGCGTTGAGCACATTGTGCTTGACGCCCCGCTTTTTCAGCAGGGACGACAGATACTCGCTCTTTTCGATGGATATGGTGCCCACCAGCACGGGCTGGCCCTTTTCGTGGCACTGGATGATCTGCTCGATGATGGCCCTGTATTTGCCGTTTTCATTTTTATACACCACGTCCGCGTTATCGATGCGGATGACGGGCATATTGGTGGGTATCTCGATGATATCCAGCTGATAGATGGTCTGGAACTCCTCCTCCTCGGTGAGGGCGGTGCCGGTCATGCCGGAGAGCTTGTCGTAAAGGCGGAAGTAGTTCTGGAAGGTGATGGTGGCGAGGGTCTTGTTCTCCTTCTGTACGTCCACGTGCTCCTTGGCCTCGATGGCCTGGTGCAGGCCCTCGGAGTAGCGGCGGCCCAGCATGATGCGGCCGGTGAATTCGTCCACGATGAGGACCTCGCCGTCCTTGACCACGTAGTCGATGTCCCGCTTCATGATGCCGTGGGCCTTCAGGGCCTGATTGATGTGATGGCCCAGGGTGGCGTTTTCAATGTCCGCAAGGTTCTCGATGCCGAAGAACTTTTCGGCCTTTGCGATGCCTCTGGCCGTGAGGGTGGAGGAACGGAGCTTCTCGTCCACCACATAGTCGGCGTCCAGGTTTACGTCCTCCTCCTCCTTCTCGTCGGTGGTGGCGTAAACGATCTTCTTCAGGCCCGACACGAATTCGTCGGCCTGACGGTACAGGTCGGTGGATTCCGTGCCCTGGCCGGATATGATCAGCGGGGTGCGGGCCTCATCGATGAGGATGGAGTCCACCTCGTCCACGATGGCGAAGGAGTGGCCGCGCTGGACCATCTGCTCCTTGTATATGGCCATGTTGTCGCGGAGGTAATCGAAGCCCATCTCGTTGTTGGTGCCGTAGGTTATGTCGCAGGCGTAGGCTTCCCGCCGCTCGTCGGGGGACTTGTCATGGATGATAAGGCCCACGGACACGCCCAGGAAGCGGTGCACCTTGCCCATCCATTCGGAGTCGCGCTTGGCAAGGTAATCGTTGACGGTGACTATATGTACGCCCTGTCCGGTGAGAGAGTTCAGATACGCAGGCAGCACGGCCACAAGGGTCTTGCCTTCGCCGGTCTTCATCTCGGCGATTCGGCCCTGATGCAGCACCACGCCGCCGATGAGCTGCACGCGGAAGGGCTTCATGCCCAGCACGCGCCACGACGCCTCGCGCGCGGTCGCGAAAGCCTCCGGCAATATGTCGTCCAGCGTCTCGCCCTCGGCCAGCCGCTTTTTGAACTCCGGCGTCTTGGCCTTGAGCTCCTCGTCGGTCATGGCGGCGTAATCGCTCTCCAGCGCCTCGATCCTGTCCACGATGGGATAGATCCTCTTGAGTTCCTTGTCGGAGTGCTTGCCGAACAGTTTGTCTAAAAAGCTCATGTTTTCAAAGCTCACTTTCCGCTTAAGTATTTGATTTCCATGCCCTCCGGGCACAGCTATCCATTTAACATTATTGAATAAATATTGTAACACACTTTTGTGAACAAAAAAAGGGCTAATTATGGCAATTTTATAATTGAACGCCGGGTGCCTCTGGTGTAGAATGATTAGTCAGTGAAGGCAAGCGGCCAGTAAACGTTTTCGGAGGCCCCGAATGGAGCTAAAAGACAGCCGTGGCCGGCACGCCGCGGTGTGGGCGCTGACCCGCCCGGCCGCGGCGGCGATAATGGCCGCGAAATTCAATTTTCATACCCGTCCCTCCGGGCTCAAAGGGCCGCTGCTGGTGGTTGCGAACCACAACAGCGACTGGGATCCCGGCTTCATCGTCTGCGCCTTCCGGGAACAGATGTATTTTGTCGCCAGCGAACACCTTATGCGGCTGGGCACCGTGTCCCGGCTGCTCTCCTGGCTCCAGGCCCCCATCGCCCGGCAGAAGGGCGGCTCCGCCGTGGGCACGGTGCGGGAGATGCTGCGCCGCCTGCGCGCCGGATACAGCGTGTGCGTTTTCCCGGAGGGCAACCGCTCCTGGGACGGCGCGACCCGTCCCTTTCCTCCCGCCATCGGCAGGCTCGCCAGAGCTTCCGGCGCCACGCTGGTTACCTATCACATCCAGGGCGCCTATCTCTCAAACCCCCGCTGGGCCGGGCCGTCCCTGAGGAAGGGCCGGGTCAGGGGAAGCATCGCCGGGGTCTATTCGTCCCAGACGCTGCAGGGCATGACCGACGGCGAGGTGACCGAGGCCATCGCCCGGGATATCCACGAGGACGCCTTTGCCAGGCAGCGGGAGGAGCCCGTGTCGTATGCGGGGAAAAACACCGCCGAGCATCTGGAAACACTGTTATTTATATGCCCGCGCTGCGGCGCCATGCACAAAATGAAAAGCTCCGGCGACAGATTTTACTGCGGGGAGTGCGGCTACGAGGTGACGTATCTGCCCACGGGCTTTTTCGCCGGGCGGGACATGGTGTTCGACTCTGTGCGTGACTGGAATCTCTGGCAGCGGGAAAAGATCGGTAAGCTGTGTCTGAACGCCGGGGACGGCGTGATATTCGAGGACGGCGGACTGGAGCTTTTTTCCGTCGAGACCGGCAGGCGCGCGGTTCCGCTGGGGCGGGGCTCCCTGCGCCTTTTCCGGGACGCTCTGGAGCTGCCCGGCGGGGTGACGCTACCGGTAAAGAAGATCACCGGCATATCGGTGCGCGGGGCTTCGGATCTTTTCATCGGCTCCGGGGGGAGCAATTATCAACTGTGCTGCGGCGGGGTCTGCTGCACATCGAAGTACGTCACGGCCTGCTCGTGCCTGGGCAGTCCGGCTGAATACGGAGTATAAAATCGCCGGAGCGCGAATAATGCATTATATTTTATCGGGGGAGAAGATATGAACAAAGTCGGCTTTGACAACGACAAGTACGTGAAGATGCAGTCCCAGAACATCCGGGACCGCATCAACAAATTCGGCGGCAAGCTCTACCTGGAGTTCGGCGGCAAGCTTTTCGACGACTACCATGCCGCGCGGGTCCTGCCAGGCTTCGAGCCGGACAGTAAGGTGAAGATGCTGCTGGAGATGAAGGACGAGGCCGAGATCGTCATCGCCATCTCCGCCGACGACATCGAGCGCTCCAAGCGCCGCGGCGATCTGGGCATCACCTACGACGACGACACCCTCCGGCTCATCGACGCCTTCCGCGGCATCGGGCTGTATGTGGGCAGCGTGGTCATCACCCACTACCGCGGTCAGAACGTGGCCGACGCGTTCCAGAAGCGGCTGGAGACCCTGGGCGTAAGGGTCTACCGGCACTACATCATCCCCGATTATCCCTCCGACGTGGCGCTCATAGTCTCCGACGAGGGCTTCGGCAAAAACGACTACATCCAGACCGAGCGCAGTCTGGTGGTGGTGACGGCGCCGGGCCCCGGCAGCGGCAAAATGGCCACCTGCCTCAGCCAGCTCTACCATGAGCACAAGCGGGGCGTCAGCGCGGGCTACGCCAAATTTGAGACCTTCCCCATCTGGAACCTGCCCCTGAAGCACCCCATAAATCTAGCTTACGAGGCCGCCACGGCCGACCTTGACGACGTGAACATGATCGATCCCTTCCATCTGGACGCCTACGGCGTCACCACCGTAAATTACAACCGGGACGTGGAGATCTTCCCTGTGCTGGAAGCCATGTTCCGCCAGATATACGGCGAGAGCCCGTACAAAAGCCCCACCGACATGGGCGTGAACATGGCGGGCTACTGCATCATCGACGACGAGGCCTGCCGCAGCGCCTCAAAGCAGGAGATAATCCGCCGCTGGTACACCTCCGCCTGCGCCGCGAAGCAGGGTCTCTCCTCCCCCGCCGAGGTAAAAAAGATCGAGCTCATCATGAACTCTCTGGAGATAAGCGCGAAGGACCGCCCCGTGGTCGCCGCCGCGCTGCAGCGCTCTGAGGAGACCGGCGGCCCAGCCATGGCGCTGGAGCTGCCCGACGGGGCCATAGTCACCGGCAAGACCACCGACCTTCTGGGCGCGGCCTCCGCCTGCCTGCTCAACGCCATGAAGGCCCTGGCCGGCATAGACAAGAAGCTGCCGCTGATGGCCCCCGGCGTCATCGAGCCCATACAGGACATGAAGGTGAAGCATCTGGGCAATCACAATCCCCGCCTGCATCTGGACGAGATACTCATCGCCCTGTCCATCTGCGCCGTGACCAACCCCATGGCGGAGCTGGCCATAAAGCAGCTGGACAAGCTCCGCGGCTGCGAGGCCCACTCCTCCGTCATACTCTCCTCCGCCGATGCCAACGTGTTCAAGAAGCTGGGCGTGAACGTGACCTTCGAGCCGAAATATCAGGTTAAGAAGCTGTATCACCGCTGAAAATGCGATTTTTCCCAAAATCCCGCCGTTTACCGGCGGGATTTTCATATTTCGGCTTGTAACCCGTCCGCTCATGCTGTACAATGCTGAAAATAACTCTTAAAAAAGCTTGGAGGGCGAGCCATGAGGACGCTGTTCAAAAACGGATATCTGGCCGACGGCACCGGCGGCAGACCCGCCGCGGGCGACTTGCTCATCGACGGCGACAGGATAGAGCTGGTGGGCGAGAACATCGAGGGGGAGTTCGACAGGGTCGTGGACTGCACCGGCCTTCTCGTCTGCCCAGGACTCATCGACGCCCACTCCCACAACGACTTTTTCTACGACCGGGAGGACCCGGCGCGGTTTTTCCGCCCGTTTCTTGAGCAGGGCATCACCACCCAGATCACCGGCAACTGCGGTTTCTCCCCCTTCGGCATGGAGCACGGCTCCCTGTACGCCGACAAAAACGGCGGCGGGCTTTTCCGCGCCGTTATGCCGGGCAGCTACGCCCAGTTCCGCGAGCGGGCCCGGGGCAATCTCTATGTGAATCTGGCCCCGCTCATCGGCCACGGCACCACCCGGGTCAGCGTGGCGGGGCTCGACCCCAAGCCGCTGGACAGCGCGGAGATACGGCGGGAGCTGCGGCTGGTGGAAGAGGCCATGGAGGGCGGCGCTTTCGGCGGCTCCTTCGGCTTCATGTACGAGCCGGACATGTATTCCACCCGGGATGAGATCCTTTGCTTCGCCTCTGAGATCGCAAAATACGACGGCATAGTCACCGTCCATCCCCGGGCCTGCTCCCGGGTGTCCATGGCCTACCGCATGACCACGGCTAAGCCCCATCTGGAGCTGGGGCTGGACGAGGTGGTGGACATCATGAAAAAGACCGGCGTGCGCATGGAGTACAGCCACCTGATTTTTGTGGGCAGATCCTCCTGGTCCAGCTGCGATCCCATGCTGAAAAAATTCCGCGCCTGCCGCAAAAAGGGCTTCGACATCGGTTACGACAACTACTCCTTTACCTACGGGGCATCGGTGATCACCGTGGCCATGCCGCCCTGGTATCTGGCGCTTTCCGACGAGGAGAGGGCGAAGCCCGCCGTGAAGCGGCGGCTGTCTGCGACGGTGTTCTCCGTAAAAAAGCTGCTGGGCATCGACTACGAGGACATGACCGTGGCCTACATCTCCGATGAACACCGGGAGTACGAGGGCCGCACGGTGGCGGAGTGCGCCAGAGCCGAGGGGCTCTCCGGCTTCGACATGTATGTGAAGCTGGCGGAGCTGTCGAATGCAAAGGGCCGCATATATCTGGGCCGCTATTACAGCGAGGACATCATAAGGAAGCTCATGGAGGACGAGCTTTCCGTGTTCATGACCGACGCCTGGGTGGAGGAATACGGGACCCAGAACGGCGCGGCCTTCCAGTGCTACCCCTATTTCTTTGTCAGGGCCAAGGAATACGGCATCCCGCCGGAGGCCGTGGTACGCAAAATGACCGGCGCGGTGGCTGACCGCTTCCGCATCCCGGCAAGAGGGTATCTCAAAAACGGATACTTTGCGGATGTCACGGTGCTGGACACGGAGCATATGCGTGTGGAGCCCGGCATCCCGGACTTCAGGCCCGTGGGAATAAGGCATGTCTATGTTAACGGGGAGGCCGTGGTCACCAACGGCGAGTTTTCGGACGTCCGCGCCGGCAGGGTGCTGTCCAGGGGCTGAAAAAAGCTCCATAAACCCTTGACACTGCTGACTTTCCGTGTTATTATCCTATAGCTGAACAATTGCAGGGAACCGACTTTGCGGGCGTGGTTCAATGGTAGAACACTAGCCTTCCAAGCTGGATACGAGGGTTCGATTCCCTTCGCCCGCTCCAACGTCAAAGTTCGCCCGCAACGCTTCAAAAAGCCGCAAACGGCTTTTCTCGGCTGTGCGTGCGCCCTCTTCCTTATCCGCCGGATGAGGATGACCGTCCGGCTGATGCAGCAAATATGCGCCAATAGCTCAGCTGGATAGAGCAACTGCCTTCTAAGCAGTAGGCCGGGGGTTCGAGTCCCTCTTGGCGTACCATAAAAAGGCAAGCCGCAGGCAGCGCCGTTTCCCATTTTGTCAGTGCCGCGGAGTCGGCAGAATATGGTGGGTGTAGCTCAGCTGGTAGAGCGCCGGATTGTGGTTCCGGATGCCGTGGGTTCGAGTCCCATCTCCCACCCCACCTGAAAAAACCGGGATCGGGAAATATCCCGCTCCCGTTTTTTCTTCCCCCATACAGGGGTGTAGCCAAGCGGTAAGGCACCGGCCTTTGACGCCGTTATTCGCTGGTTCGAATCCAGCCACCCCCGCCAGCGCTTCGCGCCCTTGTCCGCAGCAAAAATATGCCCCAGTAGCTCAGTAGGCAGAGCACCTGCCTTTTAAGCAGGGTGTCGGGGGTTCGAATCCCCCCTGGAGCACCAAAAAGAGAGCTCATCCGTAAGGATGAGCTCTCTTTTTGGTATTCTCTCGTAAGGTGGGGATTCGAAAAGGCGGCTCTTGTCGGCATGCCGGTGGCATGCTGCAACCGCCGTGGACCCGAGCCGCAGCGATGGCGAATCCCTCCCATACTTTCAAACAGTCTTTTACTTCACCCGCATGGCGGCCTCATAGCCGCCGTGGACTGCGTCGGCGATGCGGCCGCTGTGGACGGCGTCGCCGGCCAAATACACGTTGGACAGGCAGCCCTTCAGGGCGGCGGCAAGCCCGTTCACCGGGCGCACGCCCATGGAAAGCACCACTGCGTCCGCATGGATTATCTCGTCCTGTTCGGTGGCAACGTTTCTCACCGAGACCCACCCCGGAGCTATCGACGTGAGCTTCCGCCCGGTCAGAAATTCCACGCCGTAGGGCGTGAGCCGCTCCAGCTCGTCGTCCGTCAGCTGGAACCAGTTGCCCGGCGCCACATCCTTCGCCATCTCCACGACGGTGACCTTGTTGCCGTCCCGGCACAGTATCTCCGCCGTCTCAAGGCCTGTCATGCCGCTGCCCACAACGACGACGCGGCTGTTTTTCGGCCTCACCCGGCCCTGAATCACGTCCGGCGCGGTGCAGACATTCCCGCCGTCCACGCCCGGTATGGAGCGCGGCACCACCGGCACGCCGCCGGTGGCGACTACCACGGCCCAGGGCTCCATGGCCGCGATCTCCTCCGCCGTGGCATCCGCGCCGTAAACGAGCTCCACTCCCAGCTTTTTCACCGATGTGAGCAGGTCCTCAACGCACCAGCCCAGTTTGTCCTTCAGCAGGCACTCGGCGGCGGTGTTCACCTGTCCGCCGGGTTTTTCGGCCTTCTCCAGCACCCTGACCCTGAAGCCGCGCCGGGCCAGCGTCTGGGCGGCCATCAGTCCCGCGGGGCCCGCGCCCACCACCACGGTCAGGCGGCCTCCGCCGTCCTGTGGCAGCCGGTCGAACTCGTCCTCCCGGCCCACGCCGGGGTTCAGGGCGCACTCGCCGTTTTTGCCGACGGTGGCATTTTCCATAAACGACTTGATGCAGTTCAGGCAGCCGATGCAGCGGCGGATATCCTCCGGGCGGCCCTCCTCGATCTTTTTGACCCAGAACGGGTCGCAGATAAAGGTGCGGGCGGAGCCGATGAAGTCCTGATACCCCTCCTCAAGCTGCCGCTCCGCCTGTTCGGGGGAGCGCACGTAATTGGCGGCGATGACCGGGATGGACACGGTCTCTTTTATGGCCTTGGCCAGATAGGCGCGCCAGCCCGGCTCGTAGGAGGTGGGCTCCAGCCAGCGGTTATAAACGTCGTAGCAGGCGGAGGTGACGTTAATGGCATCCACGCCCAGTTCCTCCAGCTGTCTGGCGATGCGCCTGCCCTCCTCAAGGTCGTAGCCCTTGCCGGGCTTGCCGATGCGGTCGTACATCTCGTCGGCGGTAAGGCGCACTATCAGGGGATAATCCGGACCGCACTTCTCCCGGATGCCCCGTATTATTTCGGAGACAAAGCGCAGGCGGTTGTCGAAGGAACCACCGTACTCGTCGGTACGCAGGTTGGTGTTGGGACTTAAAAACTGCTGGATCATGTAGCCGTGGCCGCCGTGGAGTTCCACAGCGTCCACGCCCGCCTTCTGACAGCGTGCGGCGGCATTTATGAAGTCCCTTTGCAGATTGTGTATCTCCCGCCTGCTCATGGCATGCACTCTGGTGGCGCCGTGGGCGGAGAGCTCGCATTTTGACGGGGCCTGCACCGACTGGCAGATACCCATGGATTCCAGCTTCAGTAGGGCCGGAGTGCATTTGAACAGCGCGTCCAGTACGCCGGGGAAGCGTTCCACCACGGGGATTATCACGGGCAGGGTGTTTATGGAGCTGGCATAGCCCTGCCGGCCCGGATGGTGGAGCTGTATGCACAGCTTTGCGCCCTTGGCGTGTATCCTGTCGGCGAAAACGCGCATGGGACCGATATGGTAATCGTGGCTCATGGAAAGCTGAGTGAAGGTGGACGCCGCGCCCATGTCGTTCACCCGGCAGATGCCGGGGATGATGAGGCCCACGCCGCCCGCGGCGCGCTCCTCGTAATATCTCATTAGCTTTTCCGTTGGCATGCCGTTGGTCTGACCCAGACTCATCTCCGCAGCGGTCATGACCGTGCGGTTGCGCACCGTCATGGAGCCGATGTTCATGGGACTGAGCAGCATGTCATACGCCATGGATCTTCTCCTTCACGCTCTGGCCCAGCTCCGCGGCGGTCTTTCCGGCCTCACGGACGGTCTGACCCAGCTCCTCGGCGCTCTGCCGCACCTGTCCCACCTCCCGGCGTATGCGCTCCTCATGGGCCTTGACCTTGACCTCAAAGCGGCGCAGCTTTGCCGACTCCAGCTCCCAGTAAACCGTGCGCACCGGCGGCACCACGGTCATGAGCACCTTCGCCACGCCGAACAGCGTGCATGGGAACACGAAGGGCCGGCCGTCCTCTATTCCGGCGACCATTTTGCGGGCCACCACGCTGGGCTTCTGCACGGGGAAGGGTTTTTCGAATTTCAGCTCGTTGGCCACCTTGAAGAAGTTGGTGTCAGTGGCCACGGGGTACAGGCAGGTCATCTGCAGATTTTTGGGTTTCTCCAGCCTTATCGCCTGCTGGAAGCCCTCCAGACCGAACTTGCTGGCGGAGTAGATGGCGTAGCCAGGCATGGCCATCTGGCCGATGGCGCTGACGGTCATGGCCAGGATGCCGTCCCGGCCGTCAAGGTGCTTCACATAGCGGGAGTATGTATAGATCGGTGAAAAGGTATTGGTGCGGAACATGTTCTCCACGCGATCCCAGTCGGTGTAGTTGAACTGCTCGTAATACGGGAAGCCCGCGTTGGCGTAGAAGATGTCGATCTTCGGGAACAGCTCCTCGGCCTTGGCGAATATCGTCTCCACTCCCTCGGCGGTGCTGACATCGCAGGCGAAGGGAATTACGTTGTCCCCCATATACACGAGATTATCCACATGCCGCGCCACGGCCAGGATGCGGTTGCCCTCGCCATTTTTCAGTATTTTCAGCGTCTCAAGGCCGATGCCGCTGCTGGCTCCTGTCAGAACAATATTTTTTCCGGTTATCATATATCCGCGCCTCTTATCTGTCGTATTCGCCGAATTCGCAGCCCACGTTTTCGGCGGCGATCTCGTCCACCAGTATCTCCACAGGTCCAACGCGCCTGTACAGCTTCAGGGTGCCGGTGCCGGTGCCGCCGTTCCATAGGCGGTTGTGGCGCTTGGTGCCGTTGGGGGCCTCGTAATTTATATTCAGCATATCTTTCTTTTTGCAGCTTATCTCCGTGTCCAGCTTGGAGGTAAGCGTGGTCTGCACCACGTGCCAGTGAATCTCGTCGTCGGTCTCGCCGCACTCGAACTTGGTGCCGGAGCCGGTCCAGAACTTGGAGAAGTTGAACTCGTAGTTTTTGCCCTCGTACCAGAACTCGCCCAGCAGTTTTCTGTCCAGCGCCACGCCGAACACCTTGGGACGGCCGCCGCCGATGTTGAACACACTGTCGGTGAGCCGCCTGCCGGTCTTTTTGCTGACCAGATTGTTTGAGGACAGCCACACCCATGGGCTGGTGAAGTCGCCGCCCCAGTTTTTGTCCGAATAGCCGTAGCAGGTCTCGGGCCGGACAACGTATTTCACGCCGTTGAGGGTGATGCTGCCGGCGAAGGCGGTCTTCATGCCCTCCGCGTGCCAGAACATCTCAAAGGCGTTTATGTCCCTGAAAAATTTGCTGGCGCCGTAGCCCACATGGAAGGCCACCCGCTTGTCGATCTCAAGATCCCAGCTCATGGAGCCCGCGTCGCACATCCACTCCGGGTGGGCCTTCGCCTCCGCCTCGGTGATGCTGACGCTGCCCCTGGTGTGGGTCTCGCTGCACATGCAGTCGGCCGCCTCGATGGAATACGGCGTGGCCGGTGAGACCCGCACGTCCTTCCAGGGGAAGAAGCGGTGGAGCTGGCCGTGCTCGGCGCCCCAGAAGCCCACGTTCACCATCAGATAGGAGGGTCTGACGCGCCGTCTCTTGCTCTCCGGCAGATTCCACGCGATCACAGGCTGCGACTTTGCCCGGCCGGGATTGCAGGTGAAAAACTCGATATAAAAAGGCTTCGTCTCGCCGGTGGCCGCGTTTTCGGCGGTGAAGGAGTGCCACCACCAGTCGTAACCGCGTTTTGCCAGCGGGCCCTTGAGCATCCATGCGTCTCTTGTAATGTCGCTTTTGTTCGACATACTTCTTTCCCTCCAAGCATTTTTCCGGCTGTGCCGGTTACATCTATTTTATCAAATCAATACCGAAATGTATATACATTTTTTGGCTCATGTAACCTGAAAGCGCAAAAAAATGCAGGGCATATAGCCCTGCATTTTACTATGCCGATTCCGTCAGTCCGCGCGCTTCTGTCCCCAGAAGAACAGGGCCACGGTGCCGGGGCCGGTGTGGCTGCCGATGGTGGTGCCCACATAGTTTATCTCGACCTTGCCGTTGAGTTTTTTGAATCTTTCCTCCACCAGATCCGCCACGGCTCTGGCGTCGTCGTAGCAGCCGGCCTGGGAGATATAGCACTTGCCGCTGTAATCCGGACCGTCGTCCGCGAACTGCTCCATGCGCTTCACGATCTCCTGGATGACCTTGTTCTTGCCGCGGATCTTGGTGCGGGGGATTAGGCGTCCCAGCTGATCCATGTTCATCAGCGGGCAGATGTTCAGCAGGCCGCCGAAGGTGCCCGCCGCCTTGGAAATCCGGCCGCCCTTGACGTAGAACGACAGGTCGGTGGAAAAATACCAGTGGTGCAGGTTGAGCTTGTGCTCCTCCACCCAGGCATGGGCCTCGTCGATGCCCATGCCGCCGTCGCGGAGGTCGGCCAGATGGTCCATGATAAGGCCGTAGCCGGAGGAGGCGCCAAGAGAGTCGACAATATAAATCTTTCTGTCGGGGTACTTTTCCAGCAGCATCTCCGCCGCGCTGCGGGCGGAATTTATGGTGCCGGAAATGCCGGAGGAGAGGCTGACGTGCAGTATGTCCCTGCCCTGCTCCAGAAACTCGGTAAAATAGTCGATATATTCGGAGACGTTGACCTGAGAAGTAATGGACTCGGAACCGTTTTTCAGAGCCTCATAGAACTTCGGGAACGGTATCGACTGTCCCAGATCGTCCGCGTAATCCTTGCCGTCAAGATTGTAATGGAAGCAGACGTAGTGGATGTCTCTGCTTTCAAAGTGCTCCTTTGTCAGATCCGCTGTGGAGCAGCAGCTGAGAACGTAGTTGCTCATAAATGGGCCTCCTCATTATTTATCCGCTCCCGCGCAGCGCGCGGGGTCGGTATATGGCGTCAAAGAATGCGGGAGCAAAGCGCCGGCCCTGCTCCTGTAAGCGGGGATATTCTATACCAAAGCGCGGGCAAAAGCAATGCCCGGCAGGCTCATTCTGTCCGGCGCGCCCGGACGGCATGGCCCCATGCGCAGCTCTTTTTCGCGTCTGCGTATTTTATGCCGGTGAAGACCCAGCACAGGGGCTTCACGCTGGAGAGCGTCTTCACCGTGAGATACGACAGCGCAAGCACCGCGGCGGTCTTGGCACAGGTATAGCCGAAGGACATGCCGCTAAAGCCGAACTCCCCGGCCATGCTGACGAGGATGTTGTGGATGAGATACACGCCCAGCGACAGCTCCACCAGCGGCGAGGCCGTTCTCCTGAAGGCGCAGTCGGCGTCCCAGTTCTGCCGGAAAAGGATAAATATGCAGGCGGCCAGGAGGATGACGAAGCCCCCGTTCTGGGCCTGGAGCGCGGCGTCGTACTTCCCTTTTGCCGCACTTTTCGCGGCCGTCGCGGCGGCGATCAGACAGAGGTCTGCGGCGGCTGTCAGAATGAGCGCCCAGTTGGGTATCCTCTTTTTCATGGTGCCCAGAAAATAGCCCAGCAGATACGCCGAAAGCGAGCCGCCGAAGAGCTTCAGGGCGTCGAACAGGTCGATGACCAAATAGGCCTTGAGCTTATCTGGCAGCAGGATGGTGACAGTGGTCTGCAAAAGCACCAGTACGACCAGGGCTGCAGTGACCTTTTTCCCGGTTTCCCCCATGTTTGCCAGCCCCAGATACAAAAACGGCGAGATCACCGTTAGGGCAATGAGGGTATACATGTACCAGAAGTGCACCATTATCGGCCCGCTGAAACCGGAGAGCAGATACGAGGAGAAGCAGCGGATTCCTCCGCCCTCCGAGATGGCCAGCCACAGCGCCGCCGCGGCCGTCCACGCTGCCAGCGTGCAGACCAGTCTGGGCAGACGCCTCTTCAAAACGAACATATAGTCCGCCGTTTTCTCGCTCGTCAGAGACAGATAGCCGGACATCATCAGGAAAAGCGGCACAGCCGTGAATGCCAGCGAGGTAAAGGCGTTGGTCAGCTGCCAGTCCGTGCCGCCCACGCCCGCTCTCAGCGGGGCCGAGGCCGCGTGCATGAATATGACGCTCACCAGTGCGAATATCCGCAGATAGTCGAAGTAATATATGTGTTTTCTTTCCGTTTTCCCGGTTTCCACGGCGCTCTCCGTTCCCCTGATTTTTACCAGACGAGTTTACCATACCCCGGCTCAGGACGCAACGAAAGATTGGCCGCAAAATGTTAACAATTTCAAGAAATGCAAGATTATTTTTGCATTCTACAATATCCTGTGCTATAATGCCCTTAATCTATAATATATTTTGTGCAGAGGGTCGCAGTATGGATGTTAAAAACAAGCAGCTTGCCGCAGCTATAGAGCTGTACAAGTCCGCCGAAACCGACGACGTCCGGGAGCAGGCCATAAAGATCATCGAAGCGATGGCCGACGGGGGCGACGTGTCCGCCTGTCTCATTCTCGGCGTTAATTACGACCCCTCCAAGGACAAGGGCTTTCTGGAAAGAGACGAGTCCAAGGCTCTGGAGTGGTACAAAAAGGCCGCCGATCTGGGCGACGCCAAGGGTGCCAACGAGGCTGCCATACTCTGTTTCCGCGGCAGCCCCGACGTGCAGGACAAGGAGAGCGCGGCCAAGTACATTCAGAAGGCCGTGGAGCTCGATCCCGAAAACGAAGTTTACCGCAAGAATTACAATGTGATCATGCCCAAGGAGCCTGAACCCGAGCCAGAGCCCGTGAAGGCCGCGGAAGACGACGAGGACGACGGCGGAGAAGACGATACCGTCGGTGCCCCCGCAGCGCCCAAACAGGAGAGCGAGGGCGAACGCACCGTCATCGAGGGCGACGACGGCGATCTGAAGATACTTAATATTGCCTGTCTGGTCATCATCGTTGCCTGCGGCGTGGCGCTGTTTCTCATGGGCATGCTCGTCACCTATCTCATTCCCTTCCTCGTTCTCATCGCCATTGTGGCCCTGCTGAACGTGAGCATGGACAAATGCCACATCACCGTCACCAACCGCCGCATAAGCGGAAGGATATCATATCAGCGGCTCATCGACATGCCCCTCGACTGCGTCACTTCCGTTGGCACCTGTGCTTTCGGCGGCGTGAAGGTCACGGCGGCGTCCTGCCGCTGCGCGTTCTATCTGGTGAAGAACGCCGACGAGGTGCGCGACGCCATCGCGGGTCTGCTCATAGCGCGGCAGGAGAATTCCGCCCGTCCCGCCACCGTGGTGTATCAGGAGGCTGTGGGCAGCGACGCGGACGAACTGAAAAAGCTCGGCGAGCTGCTGGATTCCGGCGTGATAACCCAGGATGAATTTGATCTTCTGAAGGACGATATAATAGGCGGCTGAAAACCGATAAGACCGCTTGTGCGGCGGTATACGGGAAAGGCAGCGGATGCTCTGGCATCCGCTGCCTTTCCCGCTTTTATCTTTGCTCCGGATATGATATGCTTTGGTAAATCATGCTGAGAAGCCTTAAAAGTGAGGAGGCGGAATGCTTTGAATATTTATGAATATTGGA
>Ga0183095_10022_pt7 | contig 26304 bp, 19 predicted proteins | sample BioMet4_FD_130346 | JGI IMG/M metagenome (GOLD analysis project Ga0183095, IMG submission 130346) | Microbial communities from bioreactor (seeded with sewage sludge) at LBNL, California, USA - Biofuel metagenome 4 (v2) (version 3) | ecosystem: Engineered > Bioreactor > Anaerobic > Unclassified ...
CTGTTTTCGCTGGTGCAGATATTTGTGGCTATGGAGCCTGCGGAATCCCTGTATTTTGCCAACCCCGGCGGGGACGGCAAATTTAACCCCAATTTTTACTTCCATTGGGCAAACGCTAACAATGAACCCATCAACAACTGGAAGGAAGTAGCCGAAAAGCTGCTCTCCATACCCATGGCGCATCAGCTTATTGGCTTTTATACCGTGCCGGACGACTCGGACGGCATCCTTAAAGTCATGCGCAGCTACCAGTACTACGCCGCAAGCGCCATCTCTGACCGCGTAGCAAAAACAAAGTGGGGAGAAAAAAACCAGCGCGGCGGCTACATATGGCACACCACGGGCTCCGGCAAAACCATGACAAGCTTCAAGTCTGCCCAGCTCATTGCCAACTCCAGGGATGCCGACAAGGTTATCTTTCTTATTGACCGCATCGAACTTGGCACGCAGTCGCTCGAAGATTACCAGAGCTTTGCCGATGACAGCGACGAGGTGCAGGCCACAGAAAGCACGCATGAACTTGTCGCCAAGCTAAAAAGCAATGACCCTGCCCATACGCTCATCGTCACCTCCATACAAAAGATGAGCAACATCAAACAAGAAAACGGCATGAACGCCGCAGACATCAGCCTGATGGCCGACAAGCGGATAGTCTTCATCGTGGACGAGGCCCACCGCTCCACCTTTGGCGACATGCTGCATGACGTGAAGCAGAACTTTGCCAACGCAATATTTTTTGGCTTTACCGGCACGCCCATATACATCGAAAACCAGATCAAGGGCAGCACAACTGCCGATGTTTTTGGGGACGAACTGCACAGATACAGTATTGCCGACGGCATACGCGACAAAAACGTGCTTGGCTTTGACCCCTACAAGGTGCTCACCTACAAGGATAGAGACGTGCGCAAGGCCGTTGCGCTCCATGAGGCAAAAGCAGCCACAGAGGAAGAAGCCATTGCCGACCCGCACAAGAGCAAAATCTACTACAGATTCATGAATGACGTTGCCATGGCCGGGCACGTTGACAAGACCGGCAAGTATGTGAAGGGCATTGAAGACTACCTTCCCAAAAGCCAGTACACCCGCGACGAACACACAGAACAGGTTGTCGCGGACATTCTTGAAAACTGGATGACGCTTTCGCACGCGGGTAAGTTCCACGCGCTGTTTGCCACAAGCAGCATACCAGAGGCCATTGCCTATTACCGGCTTTTCAAAACGAAAAAGCCGGAGCTGAAAATCACGGCGCTCTTTGACCCCAACATCGACAACGGCGATGGTGCGACAACCGCGTTCAAGGAAGCGGGGCTGGAAGAAATCATCACCGACTATAACGCTCGCTACAACCAGACCTTTGAACTTGGAACACACGCCAGATTTAAAAAGGACATAGCGGCGCGCCTTGCCCATAAAGAGCCCCACCAGCGCATTAGTAGCGATAAACAGATTGATCTGCTTATCGTTGTCGATCAGATGCTCACGGGCTTTGATTCCAAGTGGATAAACACGCTCTACATGGACAAAAAGCTGGAATACCAGAACATCATTCAGGCATTCTCGCGCACCAACCGCTTGTTTGGGCATGAAAAACCGTTTGGGACCATACGCTACTACCGCAAGCCGCACACCATGGAGCGGAATATTGCGGAGGCCGTAAAGCTCTATTCTGGCGACAAGCCTATTGGCCTGTTTGTGCAGAAGCTTCAGAAAAATCTTGAAACGATGAACGACCTCTTTGGCCGCATCAAGCAGGTGTTCGCCGACGCGGGCGTGCCGGACTTTGCGAAAAACCCGGCAGACAAAAGTGCTTGCGGTAAATTCGCTTCGTTATTCAAAGAATTCAATGCGGTTCTTGAGGCCGCGCGGATTCAGGGTTTCACCTGGAACAAGCGGGAGTACACCTTTCAGAGCAACCCGGGCGCAAAAAAGACCGTCATCAAGACCGTTTTTGACAAGAATGACTATCACATGTTCGCGCAACGCTATAAGGAGTTGTTTGCCGGTGGGGGTGGAGACGGCGGTGGCGGGGATGGCGAAGAAATCCCTTATGACCTTGACGGACACCTGACCAAGATTGATACCGGCAAAATTGATGCCGACTACATGAACTCGCGCTTCGCAAAGTATCTACGGGCATTGCAGGCGAAGGAAGAAGTGGAGCAGGTTAAAAGCGACCTGCACAAAACCTTTGCCCTGCTGACCCAGGAAGAACAGAAATACGCTGGCATATTCCTGCGCGACATAGAACGCGGCGATGTGATTGTGGAAGACGGCAAAACCCTGCGCGACTATATTACCGAGTATCAGACGCGGGCAAAAGCCGACCAGATTCACCATGTAGCCGTTGCGCTGGGGCTGGACGAGACAAAGCTCAGGGACATGATGGGCCTGAAGCTGACAGAAGCAAATATTAACGAATACGGCCGCTTTGTTGCGCTAAAAGAAACTGTTGATATGGCAAAAGCCCGCGCGTTCTTTGCTGATCAGCAAGGGGCTGCAGTTTCCCTGTTCAAGGCGCACGGGCTGCTTGATGCGTTTTTGCGCAGGTTTCTGCTTGAGGGCGGATTTGATATAGAGTAGCGCGGTTATTTTCAATTCGCCCTCAATTTTTGCACACGCAAAGGGGGGGGCAAAAGTTGGCAGCGCAGGCCCTAGCCAACAGGGACTTGCTTTCATCGCGTTGTTCACGCGCTTCTTTGAGGCTAACAGCAGGGTATGCCCCAAAGCACACTGTTTTTTGCTTGCTTTCAAAGCGGTACGCCATACGCCACAGTTTTCCCCCAGCGGGGCTGAGGTGTAAATACAAACCGCCACCGTCAGAAACCTTTTTGACTTTGCCCGTGGACGTCATATTTCGTAGCTGCGTATCGCTCAGGCTCATGCTGGTATCTCCTTATGGCGGCTTGCGCCTCACTGCCTGAAAGATACCAACATCGCCGCCAAACCCTTTATTGGCGGGGCTTGCAAAAAATGTTGGTACCAACTTTCAGTAAACGAAAGATGCCAACAGATGCACCAACACCATGCTGGTTTTACAGGTAGGGAGTGAGAACCAGAAAAAGCCGAAATGGCAAAAAACTAAGCCCCGCAAGGCTGTTAGGGCTTTGCGGGGCTTTATGAGAAGAAAATTTGGTGGGTCGTGCGGGGATCGAACCTGCGACTCTCTGCTTAAAAGGCAGATACTCTACCTACTGAGTTAACGACCCGTAGAGACGCGGAATATAGCGACAGCCCCGGCGACTGTCAAGCGCGTCATGCGGCAAAATGCCGATCAAACCTCAATTTTTTTGCCCCAAAAAGCTACGCGCCCTTTTTTTCCAGCTTGGCCCAAGTGTCGCGCAGGGTTGTGGTACGGTTAAACACGGGCCGCGCATCGGTGCTGTCCTTGTCCTTGCAGAAGTAGCCAAGGCGTTCAAACTGCATCTTGTCGCCAGCCTTAAAGGTTGCCAGCGCCGGTTCAAGCTGGGCCTGCACAACCTTGAGCGAGTCGGGGTTAAGGTAGTCCAGAAAGGTCTTGCCGTCGACGGCGGCATTGGGGTTTTCCGCCGCGAAAAGCTGCTCGTACAGCCGCACCTCGGCGGGCACGGCGTGCGCCGCCGAGACCCAGTGGATGGTTCCCTTGACCTTGCGGCCATCGGGGCTCTGCCCGCCCTTGCTTGCGGGATCGTATACGCAGCGCAGCTCGACCACATTGCCAGCTTCGTCCAGCACGGCCTCGCGGCAGGTGATAAAATAGGCGTAGCGCAGGCGCACTTCCGCACCGGGAGCCAGCCGGTGGTACTTTTTGGGCGGCTCAAGGCGAAAGTCGTCCCTGTCGATATACAGCTCGCGCGAAAACGGAACTTTGCGGCTGCCAAACGAGGCATCCTCGGGGTGGTAGGGCATGTCGAACTCTTCTACCTGCCCTTCGGGATAATTTTCAATCACCACCTTCACCGGGTCCAGCACGGCCATGACGCGGGGGGTGTGATCGTTGAGGTATTCGCGCACGCAAAATTCGAGCATGGAGTAATCCACGGTGGAATCAGCGCGGGCAAGACCGATGCGGGCGCAAAACTCGCGCAGGGCCTCCGGCGGAATGCCCCGGCGGCGCATGCCGCTCAGGGTGGGCATGCGGGGATCGTCCCAGCCTGTGACGTGGCCTTCCTTGACCAGCTGGATGAGCTTGCGCTTTGACAGCACCGTGTAGGTGACGTTGAGGCGCGCAAATTCGATCTGCTGCGGGCGGTACGCGCCCAGGGTTTCTAGCACCCAGTCGTACAGCTCGCGGTTGTTGATAAATTCAAGCGTGCACAGCGAGTGGGTGATGCCCTCGATAGAGTCTGACAGGCAGTGCGTGTAGTCGTACATGGGGTAGATGCACCACTTGTTGCCTGTGCGGTGGTGCTCTGCATGGCGGATGCGGTACAGCGTGGGGTCGCGCATGACCACATTGGGCGAGGCCATGTCGATCTTGGCGCGCAGTACCTTTTGACCATCGGCAAATTCGCCCGCGCGCATGCGCCGGAACAGGTCGAGGTTTTCCTCCACGCTACGGTTGCGACAGGGGCTCTCGCGGCCGGGCTGGGTCAGCGTGCCTCGGTACTCGCGTATCTCTTCGGCCGAGAGGTCGTCCACATAGGCCTTGCCCATGCTGATGAGCTGCTCGGCGTAGGTATAGAGCTTTTCGAAGTAGTCGGAAGCGTAAAATTCGCGGTCGTCCCACACCCCGCCGAGCCAATGCACGTCTTCGCGGATGGAATCGACGTATTCCGTCTCTTCCTTGGTGGGGTTGGTATCGTCAAAGCGCAGGTTGCACTGGCCGCCAAATTCTTTGGCAACGCCAAAGTTGAGGCAGATGGATTTGGCATGCCCCAGATGCAGATACCCGTTTGGCTCAGGGGGAAAACGCGTGTGCACGAGGCCGCCAAAACGGCCCGAGGCGTTGTCTTCGGTAATGCGGGTGCGGATAAAGTCGAGACCGACTTTTGCTGCTTCGCCAGTGGGTTCGCCTTCTGCTGCCAGAGGGGCGGCGGGCATCGTATCTTTTTCGGGGGCCATAATGCGCTCCAATAGTTCCATTTAATGGGTAGTCCATAAAATTACGCCAAGGCGCGGGCATGGTCAATGTGTGGATGCTCTTGCTGGTCAGGCTTGGATAAAGAACATTTACGCATATACGGCAGAACATTCTTGACAGGTGCCCCTGTCTGGGCTAGCTTGCTTTTCTGCATTTGGGTTAGCTATCTGGCAGACCTGATGCACGCGGAGAGGTGTCCGAGCCGGCCGAAGGAGCTCGCCTGCTAAGCGAGTATACGGGCTTAAACCTGTATCGAGAGTTCAAATCTCTCCCTCTCCGCCACATACGCAAGTAAAACGGCGAGTTACTGTTAAAGGTAACTCGCCGTTTTTGCGTCTAAATGGGGTGAATTTGGGGGCGGCGCGGGGTGACGTGCATACCGCCATACATACTTTTGAAAAATCTACGAGAGAAATTAAAAATTAATCCAGTGATAGTAATGACAGCGACTACAAGATACCCTAGGGTAAGCACATACCGATGTGCATGTGTCGGCCTTCTTGCCAATGCACTATGACTAGACTAATTTTGCGCATGCTCTCTTGACTTATCTTCGGCAACTCAAGGTTTAGGGATAACCATTCTGAGAGGTACCAGATGCAGCAAAGCCGCAGAGATTTTCTGTCCCTTTCTTCGAAGGCCATTATGCTCGCAATTGGGGCGGATCTTGGCTTTTCACCCTTGCTTCAGGCCGCAACCGCCAACTTCGGCTCCACCCCGCTGCCGATGCCGGGCGGATCTGGCCTATTTGGGCTGCTTGCACCGGAAGAAAAACTCACAATTACGGCAGCTGAAGCGAAAGGAGCCCTTCCCGCAACCGGCGCGCCCATGCTTGCCTATGCAGCCATGCACAAGGGTGCGGCGTACCTTAACCCGATCCTTGTGTTGCGCAAGGGCCAACAGTTTGAAGCCTCGCTCATAAATGGCCTGGACGAGCCCACCATCATCCACTGGCATGGCGTGGATTGTTCATGGAGACAGGCCGGGCATCCATCTTACGCCATTGGGCCCAAGGGCAGGTATGAATACTCATTCCCCATCACGAATCGGGCTGGCACCTACTGGTATCATCCGCACCCGCACGCTCTGACGGCCAAGCAGGCATACATGGGTTTGGCATCCTTCTTCATCGTTCGGGATGACGAGGAAGAAGACTTTGCCAAAGAACTTGATCTGCGCCTTGGCGAAACGGACATTCCAGTTGTGATTCAGGACAAGCGCCTGACCCATGACGGGCGCCTGACGTATTCCCCATCTCAGGACGATTTGATGATGGGCTATCTGGGCGACACCATACTCGTCAACGGTCAGCGCGCGCCCACGCTCAAAACTGCCACGCGTCTGTACCGTTTTCGACTGCTCAATGGCTCCACAGCGCGCATTTACAATCTGTCGTTTGTTATGAGCGACAGGCGGCTCCCCTTCTTTTTGATTGGCAACGACGGTGGACTCCTTCCAGCGCCCCAACAAATTGATGGTCTATTCCTTGCTCCGGGCGAACGCGCGGATATGCTGCTGGACATGAGCTCCCTTGCCCCAGGCCAAGAAGTCTTTCTTCAAAACATGCCCTTCGACCCCATGCACAATGAAGGCGAAATGATGGGAATGAACGACATGATGAACATGGAGCACACTGCGGGTGCCACCCCCATGGATCACGCTCAAGGCAGCAAAAACCCGCATGCTATGGGTGCGGGAGATCATGCCGGAAACCACGAGGGGCTGGACGAGGGCGGCTCCTACCCCATTATGAGACTGCTAGTGGACCAAAAGGTGACGTACACGCGAAAACCACCCGCGCGTCTCTCGGACATTTCCGCCCCTCCCTCCGGGGAATCTGACCGCCCTGTTAGCCTTGCCATGCGCCACATGGGGGGATGGACGATTAACGACCAAACCTTTGATATGAACAGCGCCCCCATCGTTGTGAAAAAACGCGGCTCTGAAATTTGGCACATCAGCAATGCCAAAGCCAGCATGCCCCATCCCATGCACCTTCACGGGTACTTTTACCGTGTGCTGGAGAGGAATGGCAGTCCCACTCAGGTCAAAAACCGGATGATTGACGCTCAAGGTCGACTGGCTACGGATATGGGCTACAAAGACACCGTGCTGATATGGCCGGGGGAAACTGTCGCCGTAACTATCGACTTTGCCAGCCCGCAATACCTCGGAGAGCAGTTATTTCTATTCCATTGCCATAACCTTGAACACGAGGATCAGGGAATGATGCTTAATGTCAAAGTGCTTTAGTCCTTCACCCCAAGCCCCTTTTTACGGGCTGCGCAGGAGGGAATAGCACCGGGGGAGCAACAGAAGACTGGACATTTCATACTAACAAGCCATGTTTATGAGAACGATTCACTACCTGTTCGCCAATAAACATCCAACAAGGAGATATACCCATGAAATCTTCAAAAATTATTCTTCCCGTTCTTTTGGCTGCTGCCATGTTTGGCACTACCGCATATACCGCACAGGCGGCTGGCATGATGGATGGGAAAATGGGCATGATGGAAGGCGGCGACATGGGCTGCGGCATGATGGGCGGCATGATGGGCATGGGAGCAATGCAACCCGGCATGATCAAGCATATCAAGGCACAGCTTAAGCCGGAGCAAATTGCGCCGTTTGAGGCAGTCCTGAAGGATTACAGCAAAAAGATCGAGCCCCTGCAGCAGAGCCTGTTTGTCAAACATCAGGAGCTGAAGGCCCTGCAGCACGCCACCAACCCCGATGTTAAGGCCGTGGGCAAAACCGCTACCGAGCTGGTGCAGCTTTTCAGCAAAATGAAGGCCGAGCGCGCAGCCTTTGATGAAAAAATCAAACAAGATTTTGGCATCAAAGACATGGATATGATGGGCGGCATGATGGGCGGCATGATGGGCGGCGGAGCCATGGGCGGCATGAAGAACGATGGCATGGGCCAGATGTCCCCCGCAGCCGATCAAACATCTGCCGGACATGATGCCCACAAGCAATAGCAAGTCGGAGCAGTTCTCCATTTTATAAAGCGCTTGGGATAGGATATCTGCCTTATCCCAAGCGTTTTTTGCGACAGGCATTCTTGCCTTCGACCTAAGCTTCATTCCCATGGTTAGCTACCGACTGAACCGCCCCTTCAATGACCCCGGCTAAGCGGTCAAGGTTAGGGGCAACACTACGCAGGTAAATATCCGTTGTGGTGGGCCTCTGGTGGCCCAAAAGCTGCTGTATGTCAGTTATGTCGGCCTTATGCGTTTTGACCAGACAGACGGCAAAATAGTGCCTAATTGCGTGGAACCCGAATGGGGCTACCCCTGCCTTCTCGCAAAGCCGTTTCAGCATCAGCTTCATTGACGGCTGGCGCATGGAGTATGGGGCCTGAGTCACCGGGTTAATGAACACAAAGCCCATATTGCCCGTTACTGGCCTCTGCTCATCCAATATGGCTTGCAGCTTGCCAGAAAGGGGCACCAGACGGCGTTGTTTTGAACCGCCCTTCCGCTTTTGCGTCCATAGCTGCACGGCATGGGCTGATACGTCATCCCAGCGCAGTTTGAGCACCTCCCCGACCCTAGCCCCGGTACACAGCAGCACGGTCAAAAGGGAGGCCTCCCATGGCTCAGCGGCAGCCAACACCCTGTTAAGATCGTCAGCACTGGGAACGTGTTTAACGTATTCTTCTTCTGCAAAGGGCGGGATGCCCCGCCACGGATTGACTGGAACCATGCCTCGGTGCCAGTTCCATAATGCTTTTAGGGTTCGAAGCCTACGGTTGGCCGCCTTATTGCCATGAGCTTCCTTGCTTTCAAGTAGGAATTTCCTGGCTATGGCGGTGGTTATTGACTCCATCGGCCCATCCCTACCAAGGTAGTCGGAAAATTCCTGCAAGTGCCGCTTCTTCTCGTTGAAGGTGTTGCCAGCCATGCGTGCATCACAATCTTCAAGATACACTGCACTAGCGCGGAGATACATCATACTTTGTTCTGGACTGCGCTGCTGCTTTAGATCTATCTTTGTTGCTGCCTCCCACTCCCTTGCTTCCTTTTTGGTGTAACAGATCTTGTTGTACTGCACGCCCTTCAGCTTGAAGTACGCCTGATAGACTATCCCGTTCTGCCGTTGTAATTCGCGTATTGCCATTGATTTTCTCCGAATTATTCTTCAAGAAGTTTAATACATCGTCTTTGCTAAATCTGGCCCCTTTGAGGCTTCCAGACTTGCGCGATGTTTCAGTAATAAAGAAGTGCGGATACTCGCGCCACACGTTACGCATTGTAGACACCTTTAATTGCAATAGATCAGCTAGCTGAACATACGTCAGACAGTCGTCCATTATTGCCCAGCAAAGCACCAATGCGAAAATTCTTTAGTAATAATTATAAATTTTAATAGAATATATGTTTTTTCTGTCATAAACCCTCCCGTAGTGCCATGACCGAAAGCAAGAGTGCCCTAGCTGTCTGACAGCTAGGGCACCACCCAACTACTTCTTGCGCTTCTTTACGAGCGCCTTGACCTCATTCACGACTTCCTCCGTGCAAAAGGCAAATGGAGTGACTTCGCGTTGGGCGTACTCCCAAAGACCGGCTGTATCGCGCCCTGCATACATTTTCCGCGCAATAAGCTCTATAATTTCGGTTCTTTCCTCGGCAGTTATCTCTCTCACCTTGGATATTTTGCCGAAAGTGATATTTTTCTTACCGCGAATGCCGAAAAGCCGCTTCCGGGGGAAACGGCGAGTATTCAGCTTGAACTGATTTTTTTGGGGCTGGAAAAGGTAGCCCAAAACGGTCATGTCGGCGGCTTTGGCATCAAACATACCCGGATTCTTGCTGCCGGTGAGGTAAAGCCACCGCCCAGCAAAAGACTTGGCCTTGCTCAGACCATGTCCGTCCCCCAGCGACCCCACAAGGTGGTAGTGAAGCGCACCGATATCGGACACTTCAATGCTCCAGACAAACCAGCAATTGGGGCACTGGGTTTCGACGAACCGCATGAATTTGTCAAAACGAACGCGAGCGGTATCGAACCGTTTGGCATCGATATCGCGCCACCTCGTGGCATCAAATGTCAGCGTGAGGAAGAGGTCTGGCGTGCTGATTATGCCAGCCATCAGTTTGACGGCATGACTAACCCGGTTTCCATTCAGGAGGGAACCTGCGTATCGCTCGCCATGCTTTGCTACGTATTCTGGGTCACTACGCCAGATTAAAATCAGGCGCCCCCAAAACAGGATGGAATATACTGCAAGACTTATGAGGCTGTTGCCGATCTCAGACCAAGACTTACCGCCGGAACACTTTTTTCCCATCGTAGACCCCACTGCATTAACAAATAATATCTGTTACTAGCTATAGAATCTATTATGGGTATGTAGCGGGGGTTCTCTGGTCGATGACCGTCCACTCGCTGATTTGTCTACCAGAATCACTGCCTCTCTACAACCCCCTCCAGAGTCCAACCCGAATTGGAAAAATTTACTTGACTGAATGCAAGTAGATCTTGGCAATAAACTTGCACACAACTGTGGTTCAATTTGCTCCTACCCCCAAATAGCCCCTTATCATTCGTACTGGTTGAAAACCCGCATGCCATTTTGGCATAGACGGTGATAATGTTTACCGTATAACAATATACAATGTGTATATGTAGTTTTATTAACCGTATGATTTAATAATAAGCGTAGTTAATAAATTAACCGTAATGAATAAAACGCATTGTAATGATTTAAGTAAATGGTTTAACTTGCATGTGAATTTTCTTTAAATCTTCCTTTTTCTGACCACCGACTTCAGAACTGGGGGCTTTTCAATTCCGCATTATGCAATCGGCTTTGAGCTTATTCAAAAAAACGCGCCCCCATTTTCATGAGGGCGCATTCTGCTTATGAACTATTTTGGGGCTGGCAGCTTCGGCAAAAGCTCCTTCACCAGCTTGTCAAAAACGGGCATCAGCTTGAGCACGTTTTCTAACGCTGCGGTCATGGGTTCCAGTGATTTTTTGAGGTCGGGAAATTCCTTTGCGACCGCAACCTTGTCGAGGATAAACGGCAGGATAAGTGTACCCCGCTTCGTATAGTGGAAACCGGCCTTTTTAAGGGACTCAGTTTCTACCAGAAAGGACTCCATGCGCTGCTTGACCTTGTATCGGGATGGGCCTGCCGGTCTGCCGTCGATCCATAATTCGAAAGCCATGCTGCAACCGTTAAGGCCAAGAGCGCTGCCGAGCCAATAGTTGTTCGCGTTGGGGTCAGTCTCCGCCAGTCTGAACACAGCCAAATCGGCATGACCCGGCTTTGTGGGCCAATCCAGTGGCGCAAATACGGTATCATCGTTGCCGTCTTCATCCTCCACCACCAGTCCGAATCGGGTGCGCCACGGCGAGCGTTCGCCCAGGCGATTTGAAATGGCCGCATTGATAGCCTTAAAGACCGTGGCCTCTACATGTTCTGTCAATGAGTCTTCCTCAATCAGCTGCGGGTTTGACAGCAGAAATACGCACATTTCCTTAGAGTAACTCATTTAAATCTCCAACTATTTTAGTAATGATAAAAAAGAAGCCATTCGCATTGCACGAATGGCTTCTTGTGGTTATGGCTTGCGCCAAAATTATTATATCACAGATGTGTAATTTTGTCAATATAGATTGATATTATAATCTTGTAGTAACAGAAAATTGTATTTTATCAGTTTAATAACACAAATTAGAAGGAGGGTATCCGCATGGAAAGTTCATTACAGTCAAACCCAGTCCTCGCTTGCATCAAGGAGCTAGAGGCATCCATTACCACCAAACTGGCCCACGTGGCTAAAGCGCAGGGCGACAATCAGCTCCACCACCATCGGCGCATTGCTTTCATTGGAATCGGGGACATTGGCAATGCAGCGGCAGATGCTGTCCACGACAGATTTCCTGAAGTTCAAGTTTTTTTGGACGTTGTTCATGCCAGCCAGCCCGATACGCCTAACTACATTCCTGCGCTATCCGGGTGGGTCACTGAGTGCCGAGGTCTTTATGAACGCGAACCGCTGGTTTCCGTGTACATAGTTGGCACAATTGACAGCAGCAATCGCCTTCTTGATGCCATTGATGCGGGCAATGCGGCCCGTTGCCTAAAATGCGAGTTTGTGCGGGGTTTCTTTGCTTTGCCTGATGGGTGGGATAGTGCCGTCCCGACCCTGTGCAATGCTGATATTGCAGTATCTCTGGCTTTGGGGGGCGATGAGGGGGAACAAGGGCAAGAAGGTGATTCTGGGCCAGACAGGCTGTTTTTGGATCTGTACGATTTCCTGCTGACTATGTTAGACGATGACCTCTTGCTGGTGTACGATGACAGCTTTAACAGCAGACGGGTTGAGAGCACATAACGCCCATTCTTACGACAAACGGGTTCTGTAGTGAACTCGACATACCACATACATACTTTTGCGATTTATCGGTATGTATCTGCATGATGCTGGATGAAAATATAGCACTAAAATGATTACAACTATCTGAAATCATTATCTGCCACAAAATCAAATGAATCGACTGCTAAGCGAGTATACGGGCTTAAACCTGTATCGAGAGTTCAAATCTCTCCCTCTCCGCCACATACGTAAGTAAAACGGCGAGTTACTGTCAAAGGTAACTCGCCGTTTTTGCGTTCTAGCGGGGTGAAATTCGGGTCGGCGCGGGGTGGCGTGCATACCGGCGTACATACTTTTGGGAGATCTGTGGGGAAAATATGTTGTCACTCTGTGCCAAGTTTACGCAATTTCATTTTCAAAATTGCAAAATCAAAAAGGGATTTCATTTTGCATTGTCTTTAGCTAAAGAACCCCAAATACAATTACGACTCGATACTCAACTCTCTTCGCAGTGCGTAATGCACCATAACTTCTGCATTGTCGACAAAGTCATCATCTCCACGAAATGCAAAACCTTTCTTTGTGCTGCAAAAACTATTTCCAATAGCTCCAACACGATATAAATCTTTTAGAACATCAAGAGGAGTATGTTTACCAATTAGCTCTGCAACATTTTTACTTTCATTCTTCTTTGTATTACAACGTTTTTCAAAATCTGCTACTGAGAAATATGGTCGAAATCCAAGCAAGACTTCCCGAACTCCGACAATTGCCCCCTTTGAATATCCAGCCAACAACTCCTCAGTAATCTCCTCCCAAGATTCCCGTGAGTAATCTTTCCTTATTCCTTCAAATGCTGTGGCCTGAAATGAAGTACTCTTTGGGTATTTTTTTTGTATAAGCATAAGCATCCTTACTAAATCGCGAGGACGATACCAAGAATTATTCAACAGATATCTTTCAATTTCAATGTCGTTTACAGTTGGGGGGAAAAATTGCAAAAGAATATCCTCATCATCGCCGCTACATTCCCTCCCCCTATCGGCCAATTGATACGCAGCCCGAATTTTTTTACATATCAGCGAGATGAGCGGATGCCTCTTCCCTCCACCCTTATCATGCCAAGAAATTTGATGTCCAAAATCAAATACCATTTTGTTTATTTCTTTGCCCGCAGCATCAATACTTCTAATTACTTCCGTGCGCAGACACGCTAATACAACTACATTGAGATTGTTGCACCTTGACGTCCTATTAATTCTATCAATTTCAACAATAAAATCCCTGATTATGCAACAATCTCTTTTATACTGCACCGTGTTTCGGAACGCGGCTTCCAGCTCGTCAATAAGAATGTATATCTTTCTTTTCGAGTCAACCTTTAACGATTCGAAGACTTCCTGCACTTTTCCAGTTAAATAATTAACAGGTACAGAAGCTTCCGAAACCGCGCGCCCTTCAAACTCCGCACCAAATTCAGCTTTGATAAAACTTACCCCAGCGGCTAACTTCAGAGTTCCCTTGGAAAGCCTTGGGAGAAATCTTCGAATCGCGGAAAATTCACCTTCACCTTCAAGCCTAAGTAACTTCTGATACTTCTTAAATTCATCATTATCCTTAAATATTCTATTTTTTACAGCCGCAGCACATATAATTCGATGCAAAAATATATTTATAACGCTTTCATAATCATTTCCTGTAGCAAACTCTCCATCACCAACAATTGCGATACTATTTTTCGAGAATTGCTCACGATCTTCTTCCTTAACGTCACTTTTGAATAGAACATATTCTACACAATGATTATTTTTTGAAACAATTGAGTCAATGTACCTTAGTATTGATGTCTTTCCACTTCCCTTCAATCCTGTCACAAAGTAAGAGTGCCCTTCAACAAACGAGTCTATAAACATTTGATCTATAGTATAAAAGGAGTTTGAAAAAGAAGATTTTCCGTCTTTAGAAAAAGAATCAAAAGTAAGAATTTCATTTTTTGCGTCTATATTGCCAATTTTAATATCTATAAGAGATACGCTCAAAATTTTTTCCTCCCGCAAGTATGATTTACAAGCCTTCATCAGGCACTTTTTATTATTTTTCAAATCATAGAACACAAGGACACTCTCAAACAGTATCAAACTCACTTGCATAGTAAATATAGACAAGGAGAAATATTTATCAAGCGAAAATTATTAACAACAACCCAATTCTACATGCATTCCACCACAATAACCAACCGGCAAAACTTAACATTTTAATTTATATGGCCTGATCATATAACTCAATCAACAAATAAATCTCCTAAAATAAGTTGCCCACTGTCAGACATATCAAACTTAGCAACTCATGGGCACTCCTGAAACGGCAAACATGTCGATTTTTCCGCCAGCCCCACCCAATCATCAGTTATTAACCCAAGAAAAGGGGGGCTGCCGCAAAGCAACCCGCCCTTTCTACTGGTGCAACTAAGCCTACCCTTCGGCCTCAGCCTCGCTCCCATGGACAGCTACCGACTTAACCGCCCCTTCAATGACCCCAGCTAAGCGGTCAAGGTTAGGGGTAACGCTACGCAGGTAAATATCCGTAGTGGTGGGCCTCTGGTGGCCCAAAAGCTGCTGTATGTCGGTTATGTCGGCCTTCTGCGATTTGACCAGACTAACGGCAAAATAGTGGCGTATGGCATGGAACCCACTTCTCTTTGCTGGGTATGCCCATTTTTTGTCGAGGCGCTATGCCCCCGTCTTTGAGGTAGAGCCTATTTTCAAGGCGAAAGCTCCACTCAATTGCCAACTGCACTGATACAAGCTATAGAGTTTGCGGCACATAATGTGTTAGGCCCTCTGGGAAACGGCAAACTTGATACGCTATCAAAGCGATATCATTGATGAAATAGGCAGCTCGTTATTTCTTGAAAGGTAATCCAGACATGGTTGATTATGCAGTTATAGTTCCTACTCTCAACGAAAAAGACAACATTATTCCTACGGTAGAACGACTTGAAAGCGTTCTTTCCGGCATGAACTGGGAAGTTATATTTGTTGATGATGATTCTACAGACGGCACATGGCAGCAAATCCTTAAACTTGCGGCACAAAAACCCCATGTGCGGATGATACGGCGTGTTAACCGCAGGGGGTTGTCCTCTGCTTGTGTTGAAGGAATGCTGGCCACGTCTGCCCAGTATATTGCAGTAATGGATGCTGACCTGCAGCATGATGCAGCTATTTTGCCCCAGATGTTTGCTGCACTTGTTAACAACGAAGCAACTGTTACTGTTGGCTCGCGCTATTGTGATAATGGCGGTGTGGGCGAGTGGGATAAAACCCGGGCCAAGATGTCACAACTGGCAACAGTGCTTGCGTCAAAAATTCTTCTGACACCCTGCTCTGACCCCATGAGCGGCTTCTTCGCGCTTAACCGAGGCATCATTGACGAGATAGCATCCGACATCTCTCTGAGCGGGTTCAAAATCCTGTTTGATATTCTGACCACTAAGGGTATCCCCCTTAAGGTCAAGGAAATACCCTATGTATTTTGCACCAGAATACATGGCACCACCAAGCTCAGCGTATCTACGCTTATTGATTTTGCATGGCTACTGCTCAAAAAGATCAGCTTTCGACTCCCCATCACTAACTTTTTAATGTTTTGCCTGGTGGGTCTGACCGGTGTGGCGGTGCATTTTTGCACCCTCTACACCATGTACAAGCTGTTTCAGTACCCGTTCTTTTTGAGCCAGAGTATAGCAATTTTTTTTGCAATGACGTCTAACTACATCATTAATAACAGGCTGACATTCTTCTCTAACCAACTGCGCGGCAAGGCTTTCATAAAAGGGTATTTTCTTTTTTGCCTTGCGTGTACGTTTGGGGCGATTGTTAACATAGCCATTTCCGAAATGCTGTTTGGCCTGTCACTACCATGGTTTTATGCGGCAGGTGCAGGCATTGTTGCCGGGTCTGTGGTTAACTACATCATTTCAAAAACTATGGTCTGGAAGGGGCTGTAACTCTGTAATAAATTGCAGTCGTGCACCTCCCCCCCTTTTAAAGGGTTGCGCACAGCTTTATCGCTGTGACACTTCAGCATAGTTGATATACGTGGGCAGAACTTCTGTGAGACCTGCCAGGCCACAGAGCTGCATTGGGGGGCTGCCAATCCTGCTGTTTCTGTGGCCGCCTCCGCCGTGACGGGAAATATATTTACGGACAGCTGGCTCGAATCCACGGCAATGACACTCCGTAGCTGAGCCCCCTACCCTTACGGGGTAATAGCTTTTTTACGAACTTCATCTAATCGCTATCACCACATCACAACTTTTTTCTGGGAACAATACATGCAGCAAAAACAGATTGAAAACACTATCCTGTGGTATATACCCGCTCTCTGGATGTGCTTTTTTATTGCAGCTAGTGTAATACAGATGTGGTCATTCACCATCAATGATTTTGATTTCAGCATATTTTTAACACAAATATGGCGTGTTTGGAATGGCTGGGACTGGCATGCACCGTTTACCGAATATTATCTTGGCATGCCCTACTGGGGGGAACATTGCACCCCTATCAGTGCGCTGCTGGCGCCATTGATAGGCCCATGGAAAAGCCCCTATGCCTTGAGCGTCCTCCAGGCCATCTCCACAGGTTTTATGGCCTTTTTACTGCCACGCCTTGTGCGCACTATCTACCAACAAGAAAAGGACTGCTCAGAAAACAACTGGCTTTGGGCTGCTGGCATACTTTTAGTTCTTTTCTTTGTTTTTCGGTTTGTACTGGCCCCATGGTCGAGGCAGGTACATTTTACCACAATTGTCACTCCTGTTCTTATGCTTGCAGTCCTGTACTTGCACCAACGGCGCTGGGTATTGATGGGCATATGCTGCCTTGTGGTCTGCATGGCTGAGGAACGCGCTGCGCTTGGGATTTTCAGCCTTGGCATGTATGCGTTTCTATTGCTTGAAATGCGCAAGACTGGCATTGCGCTATGCGCGTTTTCCAGCCTGTGGTTTATTGGTGCTTCGCAGGTGTGGCTGCCCTACGCTCTCAAAATGGCAGGAACATCTCTGCATTATCGGTTCCAAAGATACATAGACATTATGGGGCACTGGGATAAAAAGTCCTTTTATCTGTTCAGAATAGTCGCCTATTCGTGGTTTTTGCCCTTTCTTGGCAAAAAGGCATTTCTGTCTCTGCTGTGCACGGCACCCTTTTTGGGTATTGTGGTTGTTTCCAACTATCCCACTATTTGGGGTATGAATGGACAGTACGAAGATTTGCTGGCCATCTTTCTGCTTATTTCCTTTTGTTATGCCATTATCTGGCTGCAATACAATCTTCCGCAACGCTGGCAGAAGCAGATACTGACAGCAGGCACTGCATCCATCGTCATAGTCATGCTTGCAACTCAGACGGGCTGGTACAACCCTGTGGTCACATTGGCAAGGCTTGCTACATCGCCCGAGCGTACCCAGTTTGCCAAACTTCACGCTGTGCTTAACAAACTGCCTGACTTTCCAGACAATATTAATGTGTGGGTGCAATCAGGGCTTGGGCCACACATATTTTATCCGTACAGCCGCATGACCGCAGATTCAAGGCGTATGAACCAGAAGCTGGAAATGGCATTTGTGGTTATTTCTCCCATTGTTGGCACCATGCGTCTCAACGACGAGGATGCGGATAAAAAGGACGTGGCATACGCTAACGCAAAAGCAGTGTTTGATACTCACCCAGACCTTGAAAAAATCTATGAAAACGATGTTGTTGTTCTGTATGTCAGCCACGACATCATGACTAGCAACACAGATTTTTCCAAAAAAACTATGGAGTTTATCAGTGCGTTGCCCAAATAAGTCACCTAATTTCCGAGGCAAAGCCTACCCAACATATCACAGAGGTTAGTACAAACGATAGCGGCAGAACTGGGGCCCGCATTGTCAATTCATCTGTCATATAAGAAGTGCAGAGGTCTGTTTAACTGTAAACGACCATTTCCGTGAGCACCAACAAAAAAAGGCGAGCTGCCGCAAAGCAACCCGCTCTTTTTACTTGCTCACAGTAAAGCCTACCCTTCCGCCTCAGCCCCGTCACCGGGATAGCTACATCCCCAACCGCCCCTTCAATGACCCCTGCCAGATAGTCAAGGTTGGGGGCAACGCACGCAGGTAAATATTCCGACGTGGTGGGCCGCTGGTGGCCCAGAAGCTGCTGTATGCCTGTTACTGCCTGCTGTGATTTGACCAGACTGAGGCAGAATAGTGCCGTATGGCATGGAACCCGAAGGGGGCTCCCCCCGCCTTTTCGCAAAGCCGCTTCAGCAACAGTTTCATTGATGGCTGCCGCATGGAGTATGGGGCCGAGGCAACCGGATTAATGGACACAAAGCCCATATTGCCCGTAACTGGCCTCTGTTCATCCAATATGGCTTGCATGCCAGAAAGGGGCACAACGGTTCTGCATAGCTGCCCGCTAATCCTTGCCCCATATCTGCCTTCCGGGTCCAGTGCTTCCGGGGAATTGCCATCCCATGTGGGTTACAGAATTAATAACGATGCAAGCAAGTTTGGTAATGCGCTGCTGGACATTACGTAAATAATCTATGCCGATAGGCATTGCGCATTTCTTGTTATTTTTATTAACAAAAAAGGGGACCGCCTTACCTTCTTCATCTGGGATATTAAGCCACGCCCCATGGCAAAGGACATTGCGAATCTTTGCCGCTACTTTGATCTCATCCACGAGCGCCTGAACATTTAGAATGGTCGAATCGGCATTGTTACGAACAGCCTCCCCGTATTTTTCAGCTAATTTCCAAAGCTGGTCACTTAATACCTGCTGTAGCTGCAGCAACCATGTTTCATAGGCAGCTTCGGCTTCTTCAGCACTGTCATATCGGCGGGTCGCGGTGAATGCAAAGATAGCTCTTTTTAAAATCCCTTCAAGAAAGCTAAATGTTGCAACGGCCCTGCCGAGGTGTTCCCAGAACTGCGCAGAATATTTATCAGTTGGGTATAGCTCTGGAAGGATATCCATATTAACAACGTATCTCTTGATTTCTGTGTCTTCTTCACTCATTGCATTATCTCCATTAAAGACATCTCGAGTTACAAAATATTTTAAATCGCCATTGATAAGTCAATACAATTATTTGAACCTAATAGTACATCTTCCTTTATTATTTTAGCATATTATGCCCTCAAAGCGCACACAACTCAATCGGTTCACCCAACTAAAGCCACCCCGCCATTAACATGTACATACCGCATACATACTTTTTCGATTTATTGGTATGTTTACGCATGACGCTGGATGAAAATATAGCGCTAAAATGATTACAACTATCTGAAATCATTATCTGCCAAAAAATCAAGTGAACCGACTGCGGAGTATACGGGCTTAAACCTGCATCGAGGGTCAAAATCTCTCCATCTCCGCCACATACACAAATAAAACGGCGAGTTACTGTTAAAAGTAACTCGCCGTTTTTTGCGTCTGAATGGGGTGAAATTCGGCGCGGCGCGTGGTGGCCAGGCCTTTGCGAGATCAGCCCAAAGCCGCCCACTGCGTCCTGTGCCACTTACTGTGAAGAGGCCGCAATTCCCTTTAAAAAAGCAAAATATTTACCGTCTTCCTTAACCATGTGGTTCAGCACAAGGTCGTGTATTATGCATTGCAGCAACTGCACTGAAGGCACGGGATTTTCAGCATTCTGCCCGAGCAGGCCCGCGCACTTTTGCAGCAGTTCTTTGTGCCGGGCTGCATGCTCGTCGACCTCCGGGTATCCGCTGTTGCGCAGCACCGCTTCTTCGTCATTAAAATGTTTTTCCACAATATGGCACACGTCGTTAAACCGAGAATTGAGGTCGAGGGCATCTCCCTCTGCAACTACACGCTCAAGCAGGCCATTCACGATTGAAACCAGCTCAATGTGTTGCCCGTCAAGCTCCGCGTTGCCAGAAGCGTGCTCGTTGTTCCATATAACTTTCAGTCCCCAGCTGTTCCCGCTATGCATCTGAACATATAGGCCGTCGTCATCTGACCGGAATTTAACGCAGTTGCGGCCTTCGTTCTTTGCCAGATAGAGCTGCTCATCCGCGCGCTGTACAATCAGCTCTGGAGTAGTGGACTCCTGGCAGGTACATGACACCACCCCGATACTGACCGTCACCACGCTGGCAGCCCTCGATGCCGCATGGGGAATCCCGCACTGCATGACCGCCTTGCGTATGCTCTCGGCCAGGCTCACCGCACCGAGAACATCGGTATCGGGCAGCAGGCAAACAAACTCCTCTCCACCGTATCGCGCTGCCAGATCTGTAGGGCGCTTAAGACAGCGCGCCACGGTCTGCGCAACAGCCTGAAGACATTCATCACCCTTCACATGGCCGTACGTGTCATTGTATTTTTTAAAAAAATCTATGTCCAACATGATGAGCGAAAGCGTTGCCCCGGAGCGGGCATGACGATTGCGCTCATAGGCGAGCATGGCGTCAAAATGCCGCCTGTTGGAAATCTTTGTCAGGCCATCCTCGTTGGTCATCAACTCGAGTTTGCGGTTGGATTCCGCAAGGGCAATCTCTGCAAGCTTACGCTCCGTGATGTCTTCGTGCGCTACCACAACCATGCGCGGCCCCTCGCCGCGAAAAGGATTGACCCTGCCCAAAAACCAGCGCTTGCGTTCTGGCGAATGACAGCCATACTCCATTGAGAACGTCTCAAGCTTGCCGTCAAGAACATCCCTTATGCCCTGCGCAAATGAATTGGCTTCCCCAGCATTATCAACGCACACGCCCTCACAGACACGCAGATAGTTTACCCCTTCAGAAACAAATTCCTGCGAAATGCCATTCGTAACAGCAAATTGGCGCCAGGCCTCATTGACCAGCACTATCTCGCCTGCGGCGTTGATAAGGGCGATATTGGCAGAAAGACCGTTAAGCGTGGACTCAAGAAACAGCTTGGATGAACGCAACTGGTCGGACAGCCTCTGGCTCACCAGCATAATGAGCCCAATTGTCAAAAAGGTGCTGGTGGTCATAAGAAGAAAATACGTTGCCTCCAGAGGGGATGGACTTGTAAACATGGGCATTTCCGGCCCTCCCCACCAGGGAAGAACGGCGAAAACAAAAAGCCACAACGTGTTAAAGATAAATACGTATTTTAAAAATATGGCAGGCAGCGCATGCCTACAGTTGCCCCCGGCAACTGTAATGGCTGCAAACAGCGAAAGTATGGAGCATGAAAAAGAAAGGAGTGTACGCCGTAAAAAGATACTGCCATCGATAAACACCAGATAGCTCAGCGCAATCAGGGTAATGCCAACTATAAACAGCACTGGCCGCAGCAGTTTTTTATTTTCCACAAATTCCGCTAGGCCAATATAGATGCACAAAAAGCAAAGTAAAAAAGAAGCAGTATAAATAAAAATCACTATGCCGGATAGTGACTCTACACTTCTGAACACGTTCATGAAAAAGCCAAAAACCATCAAGCCGCTGCCCAGTATCCACCACTGAATCCCCTGCCCAACCTTGTTAATGCGGTATTGCAGCAAAAAGGCAACAAGCTGGGTGCAACAGCACAAACCATAGCAAATAACTAATGTTTTTATTTCAACAAAATCAGCCATCTTGCTGCACTCTCGGTTGAGGGATCACCTGCTTCGACGCACATACATCAACACAGGGCTGCCTGATTGTAAACAGCATTGTTTGCACGCACAGGCACGGCAAATGACATGGAGCTTCACTAACCGAATGCGGCAGGATGAATTTTTTCAGCTAACTGACGGGGATCGCCTGCCAAGAGAGCATGCAGGCTCAAACCCGCGTTGGGCCAAACAAGGCAAAACCGCCCGGCATCATGGTGCGGAGCGGCTTTGCCAAACGCCCTGAAACTGGGAAAAAGCGTGGAATTTGCGTATGCGCTAAAGCGCGGTGGTCAGATCCCGCCCCAGAAACCTGCTCAGCAGAAACAGCGGGGCCAGTACGGAAACGATCAAAATAGCCCCGTAGGCAGAGGCAGGGCCAAAATCTCCGCTGCCAATATACTGAAAAACCTGAACGGTCATGGTGCTCCACGGGCCATAGTACAACACGATGGTAGAGCTCAGCTCCGCCAGTGTTGTAACCCACATGATGATGGCCCCGGCCACCACCCCCGGCAGCATGGAGGGCACAACAACCTTGAGGAACGTCGCAAACGGCGGAACGCCCAGGCTGATGGAGGCTTCTTCCACCGACACTTCAATCTGGTGCAGCAGGGCCGAAGTTGTTTTGACGGAAAACGGCGTCTTGCGGATAAAATAGGCCAGCACAATAATCATCCATGTGCCGGTAAGCACCACTGGCCCTTTATTATATGACGCGGCCAGCGCAATACCCAACACAGAACCGGCTATGACCAGCGGCAGCATCATGGCCAGATCAAGAACATAGCCGGCCACCCCGCCTTTGCGCACCACCAGATAGCTTACGGCCAGACCAAATACCATGCCGATAACCGTGGCCGTTGTGGATAGAAAGAACGAATTGAGAATAGGCCGCGGCGCCACCTGAAGGGCAATCAGCAGGTTATCGAGTGTAAACTGCCCGTAGTACATGACTGGCCCGCTTGTTTTCGTAACAGCAGCCACCATGACCACGGCAAACGGCGCCAACGAGATAAAGACAATACCGGCGCAGAACGACCAGGCCAGCTTTTTGCCCAGGGGGGACAGGGTTTTTATCTCAGGGGGCCGCAGTGACGACATGGCATAGTTTTTTCGCTCTACCCACACTTTTTGCAGTACGGTCAGAATCAGCGTCACGACCACCAGCACAGTGCTGAGCGTGCCCGCCATTGAGGGGTTGCCCCCCATTTCGCTGACAAACTCGCTATATGCCTGCTCAGCCAGCACCTTGTAATCATTGCCGATAATAGTTGGCACACCAAAGTTTTCAATAGACATGCAAAAAACAATCAAGGCCCCGGATGCAATGGCGGGGGTAACCACCGGCAGCGTTACCGTACGAAAAACCCGCCATGGCGATGCCCCAAGATTGCGGGCAGCTTCTTCCAGCGACCTGTCCACAGAATTGATAGCTGCGGAAACCATCAGAAATACAAAGGGGAAAAACTGCAGGGTAAAGACCAGCACAACCCCCTGCCAGCCGTAAATACTGGGGATATGCAGGCCAACTTCCGCAAGCTGGCGGGTGACGATGCCGTTGCGGCCAAGCAATAGCAGCCACGCTTCCGCCCCAATAAAGGTCGGCAGAATAAGGGGCAACGTGGCCAGCGTGCGCAGCGTGGTAGCGCCGGGCAGCCTGTAGCGCGTGGTAAAAAAGGCAAACGGCACGCCGATAAGCACGCTAAATACCGTGGAAAGACCACTCATGAACAGGCTGTTGCCCAGACAGCGCCGATAAAAGGGGGTGCTAAAAACGCTGGCATAATTATTCCACGTAAACACGCCAGTGTCAGGGTCAAGCAAGCTGGCCTGAAAAATGGAGTACATGGGGTAAACTACGAGCAAAACAAGCGTCAGCAGGGCAAGCAGCAAAACCAGGTTCCATGCGGAAAAAAGTTTTCGCAATCCCATCACACGCCCACCTTGACCGGGCTGGTCGGCGAAAAGCAGAGCGTAATGGCATCGCCAACTTTCTTGAAATCTCCGCAGTGCAGCGCGGGAACATCCACCCGCAGCAGCGTGCCAAGAGCGGCAACCTGATACACCACCACTGTGCCCAGAAACATGACCTCATGAACATGCCCGGTAAAAACATTCTGCGCAGCAGAACCGGGCGTTACCTCGTGTATCCAATCCGGGCGCAGCATTACGCTCATTGGCTCATGCAGCCGGGGTTGCACAGGGGCTTGGTCTTGCAACTCTCCATGGCTGACGCCATGAAAATTGCGCATGCCTACTTCAAACTCCTCCCCGCCGCAGAGCATATGGGCAAGACCCTGTGCGGCATTCCATGACAATGGCGTCATTTCCAGGATATTGCAGGACCCCATGAATTCTGCCGTAAACCTGTTGGCGGGCGAAAAGTATATGGCCTGCGGATCAGCCACCTGCTGCAGGCTACCACCATAAAAAATGGCCACCCTGTCGGATACGGCCATGGCTTCTTCCTGGTCGTGCGTCACATATATGGTCGTTATACCAAGGCGTTGCTGAATATGGCGTATTTCTTCACGCATGGTGACGCGCAGCTTGGCATCCAGATTGGACAGTGGTTCGTCCATCAACAGCACGTCAGGGCGAATAACCAGGGCACGGGCCAGGGCCACGCGCTGCTGCTGCCCGCCCGAGAGCTGGCGGGGGTATCTGCCGCGTAGATCAAGCAGCTGTACAGAGTCAAGAATATCCATGACCCGCTTGTTGATAGTATCGCGCGGCAGTTTTCTGGCCTGCATGCCATAGGCCACATTGTCAAAAACAGTCATATGCGGAAACAGGGCGTAGTTCTGAAAAACCATGCCCGTATTGCGGCGGTGGGCAGGCAGCGAAAGAACGGACTTGCCTCCAAAAAGGATATCGCCGCTGTCGGGGTCGTTAAACCCGGCAATCATTCGCAGCAACGTAGTTTTACCACAACCGCTAGGCCCCAGCAGGGTAAAAAACTCACCGTCGCCAATGGTCAGATTGACCTTGTCCACAACCGTGAGGGAACCAAACTGCTTTACAATATCAATCAGTTCTATACGCACAAAAATATCCTTGTCTGCAAGGTCAACCTGCTTGCTGCCGCCAGCCATGGCCGCAACCAGACCCAGGCGGACAACAAAGCCTTACGGCAAGTCTGCGGTCATAAAAAAGGCGCGGAAGGGACCGCGCCTGAATGATCGCTACTGCTTTTGCAAAACCAGCTTTTTCCACTTGGCGAGCATTTCTTTTTCCAGAGCGTTGGCTTCAGCAGGATCAAAATCCTTGAGCATATTGAGCTCTTTCAGCGAGGGCATGCCCTCTACCGCTGTTGCGTCGGGCCGTGCAGGGCGACGAAAATACTTCTGGAATATGGCCTCCACCACGGGCCGGGAAAGCAAATAGTCCGTGAGGGCCTTGGCTTCTTCGGGATGCTTGCAGCCAGCAACTATGGCGACTCCTTCAGGAGCGGCAATGACGCCATCGGCAGGATAGATAACCCGCACGTTCTGCGCGCCGCCTGCCACATAACGGTGAGCGGCGTATTCCATGGTTATGCCAAGGGCAAATTCGCCTTCGGCGGTTCCTTTGTAGACAAGGCTTGAGCTATCAAGGATTTTAACATTGTTAATGAGCTTTGTCAGACCTTCCCAGCCATACAGCTTGTACAGGCCATACACCTGCGCATAGGCAGACCCGGATTTGAGCGGATTGGCCATGACGACCTTGTCCTTCCACTTGGGATCAAGCAGATCGCTCCATGCTTTGGGCAACTCTGCAGCAGGCACAAGCTGGGTATTGGCCATGACGACCATCAGATGCATGTTGGCCGCCGTCCACTTGTGGTCTTTTTCGATGAATGAGGCTGGCAGGCTGGCGGCTTCCGGCGAGGTGTAGGGCATGAAGTTGGCTTTGGCGTTGTCCAAAACGGCCACATCCCCACTCCAGAACACATCGCACAGGGGGTTGGCTTTTTCGGCTTCAATACGCTTCATGGCCTCGCCGGTGCCCATGCGGACCACGGTGAGCTTGATGCCCGTTTTGCTTTCAAAGTCCTGCGAAATGGCGTCCAGCATGTCCGGCTGGTTGGAAGAATACAACACCACTTCTTTTGCAGAGGCACGCGCCGACGTGCCCAAAAATATGGCAAACAACACCAGTACAAAACACAGATTTTTGAGACAGGCCTTCATACTTCCCCCAACATGCAGCGATTCAACAAATAAACGTGCCTTCACCCACACCCTATACGCAATCATGCCAGGACGGTATCCCCCC
>Ga0183095_11203_pt1 | contig 26256 bp, 17 predicted proteins | sample BioMet4_FD_130346 | JGI IMG/M metagenome (GOLD analysis project Ga0183095, IMG submission 130346) | Microbial communities from bioreactor (seeded with sewage sludge) at LBNL, California, USA - Biofuel metagenome 4 (v2) (version 3) | ecosystem: Engineered > Bioreactor > Anaerobic > Unclassified ...
CATTCAGGCACAAATGCTGGGACTAATCAACGATTTGCAACAACGTCTTAACACAGCAATGATTCTTGTTACACATGATCTTGGAGTTGTTGCACAGACTTGTGAAAATGTTGCAGTCATGTATGCAGGTGAGGTTATCGAATCTGGTTCTGCAGAACAGATTTTTGGTGCGCAGAAGATGCATCCTTATACACGTGGTCTTTTTAATGCTATTCCAAAGTTGGATGAAGATACGCCAAGACTAGAGACAATTGAAGGAATGATTCCCGATCCCACTGTAAAAGTCGAAGGATGTCGATTCGCTGAACGCTGCAAATTTGCGACTGATCACTGCAAAGTAAATCCACCAGTTGTGGAAGTTGAGCCTTCACATTTTATTAAGTGCCATCTGTTCGCGGATGAGAACAATGGAGGAAATCAGTAATGGGAGATAAAATTCTGGTTGAGGCAAAAGATCTGAAAAAATATTTTAAGACCAGCAAAGGCATGCTCCATGCAGTGGATGGTGTGAATTTCAAGATTCCACAGGGGAAAACGCTTGGTGTTGTTGGAGAATCCGGATGTGGGAAATCCACATTGGGTAGATTGCTTTTACACCTTCATGATGCAACTGGAGGGAAGATTATTTATGACGGAATAGATATTACGGATTATAAACCGAAGGACATGAAAGAACTTCGTAAAAAAATGCAGATGATTTTTCAGGATCCTTCTGCATCGCTTGATCCACGTTTGGATGTACAGGACCTGATTGGAGAACCACTAAAGAATTTCAAGGCCTGTAACAGCAAGGAAGAATATATAGAGCGTGTTCATGAAATTATGAAGACGGTCGGTCTTGCTGACCGTTATGCTCAAAGCTATTCTCATGAACTTGATGGAGGACGTAGACAGAGGATTGGCATTGGTCGTGCCTTAGCAATGAATCCGGAATTCATTGTATGCGATGAACCAGTCTCGGCACTTGATGTTTCTATTCAAGCGCAAGTATTAAATTTACTAATGGATTTGCAAGAAGATAAAAATCTTACCTATATGTTTATTACACATGATCTTAGTGTTGTAAAACATATCAGTCACGCAATTATGGTTATGTATCTTGGACAGTGTGTGGAATATGCAGAAACGAAAGAACTTTTTCAAAATCCTTTACATCCCTATACAGTAGGTCTATTGGATGCTGTTCCAGTTCCGAGTATTTCAGGAAAGAAATTGTCTACGCAGGTAATGAGAGGGGAACTTACAAGTCCTATTGAGCCCAAACCCGGATGTCGTTTTGCTCCAAGATGCCCGTATGCTACAGAGGCGTGCAAAGGACAAAATATTCCACTGTATGAAGTAAGCCAAGGGCATTTTGCGGCCTGTGTAAAATATGCAAAATAGTCATTAATACATATCGGAGGGTGATGTGTTGACGAAAGAGCAGCAAGAACAAGTCAATAGAGTTCATGAGGAGTTTCGGCAATGTTCTGACAGACCCGAGCAAAAATATGTAAATGATGAAATCATGCTCGATGTCGGAGAAGGAATAAAACTCAGGACCATAATATATCGTCCAAAGTTGGAGGGAACGGTTCCAACGATTATGGTAAGGACGTGTTATCCGGATAATGATCCAGTATACCGTGCAACAGCTGAAGAATATTGTGAGAGAGGGTATGCTTACGTTTATCAGTACTGCAGAGGCACTGGCGGTTCAGAAGGCGATTGGGAACCGAATGTTAATGAAAGGCATGATGGTAAGGTTACAATCGATTGGGTTTGTGATCAGACGTGGGTCGAAAGCGTCGGCTATTGTGGTTGTTCTTATCTGTCTTTGACTGGATGGGTGATAGCTGATATATTACCGAATAAAGTTAAAACCATGTATTTGACACACTATGGCGCTTTTCGTTTTATATCTGCATATAAAGATGGTCTTTTCAGACATGATGTTCTGACGGCATGGTCAATGGAAAATGCCGGCTATCCGGTTAAAGCAGATTATTTGGAGTCTTGCAAGTTCCGCCCGCAGATAAAAGTAGATGAAAAACTCTGGGGAAAAAAGATTGATTGGTACAGAAAGTGGATCACAAGCACAGATGCAGATGACATATACTGGAATACTGGATTTTGGTCACAGCTAAAGGATATTCCTTCTCATGTACATATACCGCTATATATAGGAGAAGGTTGGTATGATCATCATCTTGCATCGGCATTGGAAACCTATAAGACACTTCCACAGGACTGCAGGGATCATAGCTGTCTATTAATTGGCGCATGGAATCATGGATTTGATGTTTGCCTTCAGGATCGTAGCAGCAAGGGCAATTTTGAGAACAGTGATACATTGAGAGCATATAACTGGTTTCGGAATATTCTAGTAAATAATAGAATACCAGAAGGTACAGTAAAATATTACATTATTGGTAATGATACTTGGTTTGAGAGAAAAACATTTGAAATAGTTAATCAGGGGGAAAGCAGGTTTTATCTGGGGGCTAGGACTTCAGAAAATATATATTCACTGTCAAAAAAGAATACAAAGGAAAATAGCAGCTTTTCATTCCAGTATGATCCAGAAAATCCGGTGATGACACATGGCGCTGAGTCATTACTCCATACTCGTGAAGAGCAGGGAAGTTTGCGGCAGGAACAACTAGGATACCGCGCAGATGTAATCAGTTGTATTTCAGAACCAACACATGAAGATATGACTGTGATAGGCCGAATCAAAGTTCATTTGATAGTTTCTTCAGATGTCGACGATACTGCTTTTGCAGTAAAAATCATAGAAGTAATGGCTGACGGAAATGCTTATAATATGCGTACTTGTATTACTACGCTTGGATATAGGAACAGTAGTCCAAAACGTATTCCCTATCAGCCTAAAGAAAAGGTTTGCATTGATTTTGATGGATGGGATCTTGCATGGAAGATTCATAAAGGATCAAGGATAAGGATCGATATCACTTCCTCTGATTTTCCTCAGTACAGTATTCACAGTAACTATGCTGGATGTTGGGCTTTGCAGGATAAAAGTCGAGTTGCATTGCAGACAGTTTATTTTGGGGGGACAGATGAGTCCTATATCAGCTTTCCGATATCATCAATATAAGAGATAAAATATGAGCAAATTCATTGATACATTAAAGGCACTGTATGCATCTGCTGCACCAGTGCCTTTTATACAATCATTTGATAAAAAGGAGATCATGCTTCCTATGTCGGATGGCGTCCGACTTAAGACGCAAATCTGGATCCCTAAATCTAATGTAAATATAGAAGAGAAAAATGAAATTTTTCCTGTCATTTTTACTAGAACGTGCTATGCACATCAGGAAGAAGAAATGAATATTCGTGCCGAAGGATTATGCCAACGCGGTTATGCGTTTATTCTTCAATGGTGTCGTGGATGCGCTGGATCTGAAGGTCTCTGGGAACCGAATATTCATGAGAGACAGGACGGTCTTGACACATTGAGCTGGATCTGTAGACAGCCATTTGCTGGAGAAATTGGATATTGGGGAGATTCTTATCTGGCTATGGCAGGTTGGTGTATGGCAGATGCTGTCCCAGATAAAGTCAAAAGCATGTATCTTGGAGTCTTTGGAACTGATCGATATACATCAATGTACAAAGATGGATTGTTTCGTCAAGATCTTTTTACTTCTTGGGCGATGGACAATGCCGGGGTAGATATTAGGGCAGATTATCTTGAATCCTGTCGATTTAGGCCACAAATTTTGGTTGATCGCAAACTTTGGAGTACAAACCTTCCATGGTATCGGGAATGGATTATGAATACGGATAGAAACAGCGAGTATTGGTCGGGAGGTGGCATCTGGAAGATGATGCGCGAAATACCGCAGAAGACCCGAATTCCAATCTTTATTCGAGAAGGTTGGTATGACCACCACTTAGGAAGTGCAGTGGAAACATTTCAACGTTTATCGGCAGAGAACCGATCAAAATGTGTTTTTGAAATTGGCCCATGGCGACATGATTACAGCGTGAATCTAGAACATCAACCAACTGATAGGCTTGAGAATGATTCTGTGCAATCTCCTCTTGAATGGTTTGAGTATACATTAAAAGGTAGGGGAACATGCAATCCTGGCGTCAGGATGTATGTGATTGGGGCAGATAGGTGGATACATTTGGATAACCTTCAGCCATCCTTAAAAAATATTAGATTTCATTTTTCAGGCAAAAAGCAAAGAGGAGCTTTTACGAGTTATGCATTGATCTCTGATATAGATATAGGACGGTATAGAGCAGAACAATGCACAAGAATTTCTTATATTTATGATCCGAATAATCCAGTTTGGTCACATGGCGCAGAATCTCTTTTTAAGACGAGGGAGGAAATTGGCAGCCTTAGTCAGCCAACATGTTCCTATCGTGATGATGTCATCAGTTTTGTATCTGAACCACTTGAAAAAGATATTATAACTGTTGGGGTGATTCATGTCAGGCTTTATGTGAGTTCTGATGCGGAAGATACGGCTTTTTCGTGTAAGTTGATGGAAGAATTTGAAGACGGAGATACCGTAAACGTCCGCGGAACTATCACAACTTTGGCTTATCGAAACGATTCTCCGGTGAGAATAACATATATTTCCAGTAGTATTGTTGAAATTAATATGGATTTTTGGCCGATTGCATGGCGATTTTGCAAAAGGTCGAAACTGAGGATTGATATCTCTTCTTCAGACTTCCCTCAATATGCTATTCACACAAATTATCCTGGTATATGGTCTGTACAGGAAAAGAGCAGAAAGGCAGAACAATCATTATATTTTGGTGAAGAATATGATTCAGTCATGGACTTCCCTATTTTACTGGAAGAATAGCTGAATGATGACAATGTTGTAATTGGATAGGCTGGGGAACACAAGAAAGTAGGACTAGATATAAGATGGCAATGAAGATATCTACTGACCGGTACTCTAAAATAATTCTGTTCTGTTGTTGTGCGATGACATTCATAGGAACTGGACTTGTGATAGATACAGTCGGATTATTTTATACTCCACTTTGTAACGATCTAGGATTTACGCATGCTCAGATATCTCTGTTTACCACAATCCAGTCTATTGCTAGTATTGCAGCACTCCCGGTCAGTGGGATTTTGTTCCATAAATTAGATGTAAGGATAACTCTATCAGTTGCATTTTTAGTTACTGGGATTTCAGAGTTCATGGGATCTTTCTTTTATGATTTGAAATCTTTTTACGTTATGGGGGTAGTGTCAGGAGCCTTTCAACCGATTATTATGTCCATATCTATTCCTGTTCTAATTAATAGCTGGTTTGATCATAGATCTGGCGAAGCATTAGGAATTGCAACCTCTGCATCGGGAATTGGAGGTATGATTTTTAACCCGATCATTTCACACATCATAGCTGAATCCGGCTGGAGATCGGCATATCGTTTCATCGGATTATTCAGTCTCATAATAATTCTACCACTGACAGTATTTGTTATCCGGTCTGAACCGAAAGAAGATATGGATAAGATGACTGATGAGAATATTGGTCAGAAAAACGATATGTCTTTTGTCAAAGGAACGGGATATTCATTAAGAGAAGCGCTCCAGATGAAAGAATTATATGTTTTGGCTATTATGATGATTGCTGTTAGTATTGTGGCAGCATCCACTGTTCATGTTTCTTCCTATGTTATCAATATCGGGTTTTCACTTGAAGAAAGTGGATATATTGTTTCCGCTTTGATGTTGGGCGCCGCAGTTGGAAAGTTTTTTCTTGGGTTTCTAGTGGATCGTTGGCATCTATTCATATCGGTTATGCTATTTTCTGTGATCGGAGTTGTAGGATGGACGGGAATGTGTGCTCCTTTCAGTATGTATGGACTTCTGGCAAGTGCCTTTGCATCGGGGATAGCACAGGCAATCATGTTTGTGGCATTTCCAGAATTATTGAAGAAAACCTTTGGAATGAGGGATTTTATAATGATCTTTTCTGTTATTACGATGACTGCCAACATAGCAAAGGCAGGGATGGTATATGCGGATGGAAAGATATTCGACATTTTTGGATCATATACAAGAGTTTATTTAATAAATATTTTCCTAATGATTATTGCCTTTATAAGTATTTTATTATCATATTGTTTTGAAAAGAATGGAAATAAAGGGAAAAAGAGGAGTTGAAGCTATGGAAAAAGCGGATATTGGAATGATCGGTCTGGCTGTTATGGGTGAGAACCTTGCCATGAATCTTGAATCAAAAGGCTATACGGTCTCGGTTTTCAATATCGAAACGGAATGGGTGGACCGTTTCATAGAAGGAAGGGCAAAAGGGAAAAAAGTCATTGGATGCCATTCATTCAAGGAAATGGTTGAAAGTTTGAAGACACCGAGGAAAATCATGATGATGATCCGGGCGGGCAGTCCCGTTGATCAGACAATCGATGCGCTGCTCCCACTTCTTTCCGATGGAGATATTCTGATCGACGGCGGTAATTCGAACTATAACGATACGACCAGACGTACGCATTATGTTGAAAGCCAGGGAAAGCTTTTTATCGGTACCGGTGTATCCGGCGGGGAGGAAGGGGCATTCAAAGGACCTTCTCTGATGCCCGGTGGATCTCCGGCGGCATGGGAATCCGTAAAGCCGATTTTTCAGAAGATCTGTGCACATACCGCATCAGGGGAACCGTGCTGCGACTGGGTCGGCGAGGACGGAGCAGGCCATTTCGTCAAGATGGTCCATAACGGGATCGAGTACGGCGATATGGAGCTGATCTGTGAATGCTATCAGATGATGAGGAAACTGCTTCATCTGACAGATGATGAGATGTCTGTCATTTTCAAAAAATGGAATCAGACTGAACTGGACAGTTATCTGATCGGCATCACCGGGGAAATCCTGGCCTATAAGGATATCGACGGAACACCGATCGTGGAAAAAATCCTTGATACCGCAGGGCAGAAGGGCACCGGGAAATGGACCGGGATTTCTGCTCTTGAGGAGGGTGTCCCGCTGACGCTGATTGGAGAAGCGGTTTTTGCCAGATGTCTGTCGGCAATGAAAGAGGAACGCGTCGCGGCGGCAAAAGCATATCCAAAGAAAGAAATCCCATTCGACGGAGACAGAGAGGAATTCATTGAGCAGATGAGGAAAGCGCTGTTTGCATCGAAGATTATCTCTTATGCGCAGGGATATTCACTGATGCGGACGGCGGCGAAGACTTACGGCTGGAATCTCAACTACGGCGGGATCGCCCTGATGTGGAGAGGAGGCTGCATCATCCGCAGCACCTTCCTCGGAAAAATCAAGGAAGCTTATGAAGCAGACCCGAACCTGACAAATCTTCTCCTTGATCCGTTTTTCAGGAGCATGATCTTAAATTGCGAGGACTCCTGGAGAAAAGTCGTATCTGCGGCGGCCCTGCACGGAGTCCCTGTTCCGGGCTTGAGTTCTGCGCTTTCCTATTTTGACGGCTATACCTCGGAGATCCTTCCGGCCAATCTTCTGCAGGCGCAGCGTGATTATTTCGGGGCGCATACCTATGAAAGGACCGATCACGAACGCGGAAAGTTTTTCCATACAGACTGGACCGGTCATGGCGGCAGAACATCCTCGGAGACCTATAATGCATAAACCATGGAACCCGGTTCAGCAGTTCTATTAACGAAGGGAGAAGTCATGAATCTGAAGATCAAGAAGAATGTAGAATACGGCATCGCCTGCCCGACCTCAATGGGCGTGCGCATCACGCCGACCGATCGTCAGCAGGTGCAAACGAGTCACATGTTCTAGATGCAGGCAACAAGCGCAGAGAGCAACGTCGTCAGCATCGCCTCATCCCTTGGATGTAAAGGACTCGTACTGACGAAATTTATAAAGGACAATGCGATTTCTTCCTTTATCCAAAACGAACTTCGCGCACGCAATATTGATTATGAGGGAGCCTGCGTTGAACAGGGCGGGCCATGGGGATACCGTCATCAGTTCAACATCGCCGATTCCGGCTATGGGATGCGTGGCCCTGTGGTCACAAATGATCGCGCCGGGGAAGTCGGCCGTACCCTCAGCATCAGTGAATTTGATATTGATCGGATTTTTGGAAAAGAAGGAGTTGCTATCCTGCACATTTCGGGACTCATTGCGGCACTTTCAAAAGAAACAGGCAGATTCTGTCTGGAACTGGCCAAGACCGCGGAGAAGTACGGAACCCTCATTTCTTTTGATCTGAATTACCGTGCCTCTTTCTGGACAGGACGGGAGAAAGAACTGCGCCAGATCTTTACGCAGATTGCATCGCTTTCCGATATACTGATTGGAAATGAGGAAGATTTTCAGCTTGCGCTCGGCCTCAAGGGGCCCGAAGCCGGAGGCAAGGATATCGAGGACAAGATCGAAGGCTTCAAGGGCATGATCGGAACGGCGAAGAAGAAATTCCCGAATGCACAGATGTTTGCGACAACTTTGCGTACAGTTATCAACGCAAATGAACATAAATGGGGTGCAATTCTCGAAGCGGACGGAGAATACTTTGTTGAGGACCAGAGGGAGATCCCGGTGCTTGATCGCATCGGCGGCGGCGATGGTTTTACGGGAGGGCTTCTCTACGGTGTCCTTAAAGGATGGGAACCAAAGCAGTGCATGCAGTTCGGCTGGGCCTGCGGAGCGCTTGTCCCGGCGGGTCTTAACGACTACGGCACGCCGTCTTCTGAGGAACAGGTCTGGAATATTTACGCAGGCAATGCCAGGGTCAAAAGATAGGACAAATGGATTAGTCTTTCCGATGGATTGAATGATTTGACAAGAACATTACTCAAATGGACTAACAACGGCATCACTTCTTATAGTTGTGTTCAAATGATTTTCATAAGGCAAGTTGAGTTTTTATTATTGATACAGCGGTCATTTTTTAATAGGAATGTTCTTTGTACTAGGGATAGTAATTTGAGTAACATTGTGAGTAACATTCATAAATTGGACGTCGCGAAGCCCGCAATTGCGCGGTTTCTAAGTTGTAATATCAGTTCGGGACGCAGAAGTTAAAGCCGTATACAACTGTTTATTGTATACGGCTTATTAATTTGGCTCGCGTGCCATAGGCGCGCTCTAATGGGTGAAAGTCTTGAGTACACCTAGATGGCGAGAAAGTACATATTGATGCCCCGGAAATCTGGAAACTATCTATTTGAGCTTGATGTTTCAAAAGATCGAAGTACGGTATGTACCTTACGTTCTTACGGTGAGATTGTTGTTGCTCCGTTTGAAGTCAAGCATACTAATTCAGAATGTATATGTGACAGCTGTAGCTAATAAATTTCTGAGAATTTATTACAGAAAAGTTAAAGCTTATCTGGAATCACAGAAATAGATCTACTTCTTTAGGCGTTTATTCAGCCGTCGTATCCTGTCGGTTTATCTTGATACAATGATATCCTTGTTGAAATGAACTCAAAATCAATAAAACGCCTTGATTTTTTGTTGGCAGTCTATAAATTGAATCCTAATAGAGTCCGGAAGGTCTTCAATGATACACTAATTCATGGAGGATCTTTATTATGGCAAGAGAAAAGAAACCCCACATAAAGTAGTGATGACAAATGGCAAAAGAGCGATCATCCGACAGCCCTTCACCATTTTCAAACCTCTTATAAAGCTAATATGGGCATAGATGACCAAAACTTATAGAAGGAATCCAGTCTATGACAGAACGAACAAATGAGGAGACTGAGCGAGAATTCCCAGAATTCGAGGACAATTTATTCCTTTGAGAGTTTACCCCGGGGAAGATTATATAAAGGTATAAAAAAGTATTGAAAGCGGTTTTTAAATGATAACGAAGAAAATAGAAACTATACTCATTTTGTAAGGAGTTATCCACTATCAAATCAAGTTCAATTTTATGGGAGGTTAGCAATGAAAAAGAGTATTTCTGTTTTACTTACTGCAGTTGTTACGGTGAGTCTTCTAACAGGTTGCGGTTCATCATCAGGTAATGCCGCATCAGAAACTACGGCTGTGACGCAGGCAGGCAGCAGTACTGCTACAGAGGCAGTCAGTTCATCCACAGCCGCATCCGGGGGGAATACGGCCAGTGGGAAAATTACTGTTGTAGTTAATGAAGACCAGCAGAAATATTTTGAAGAGGTCGCCAAGGGATTTAATGAAGAGTATCCGGATGTGCAGCTTGAATATGTTTCTTTTCCGGATCTTACGACGTTGAATCAGGGCATCCAGGCAGCGCATCAGGCTGGTGACGACTATGATATACTGACCGTCAACCATGTCGATATGATGACATATGTTAAGGCGGGAATGTTGTATCCACTTAGTGATCTTGCAGATAAGGACGGTGTTACGCTTGATGATATTTTTATGGGTTCACTGTTGAAGTATTGTAAAACAGCCGGAAAGACATATACTATTCCGTTCGATACAGATACAAGAGTTATGGCAGTCAATAAAGATCTTTTTGATAAATATGGTCTATCCGTACCTGAGACAATGGATGATATGCTTACATGCGGTGAAAAGATGACCCAGAATGGAGATTATCTGTTCGCAAACCCGCTGACAGGAAGTGCATATCAATCCACTTATGAAATGGGTGTCTTCCTTCAGAGCTGCGGAGGACAGCTATATACTGTGGATGACAATGGCAAGGCAACGGCGACGATTGATACCAAAGAGATGAGGGATTATCTGAATTTTGTAACGAAACTGATGAAGTATATGCCGGAGGATGCAGCAACCACCAAAGATGCCAGAAGCCAGTTCTGTAACGGAAACATCGGCATGTATATTTTTGGACCCTGGGAATATTCGCAGGAATTGATGCAGCCGGATAAGCTTGGATTTAATATGGAGCTTGAACTGATCCCGTCTGGTGCGGCAGGGCATGTTTCCACTTCGGGCGGATGGCAGCTTGGAATAGCATCCGGGACGGATAATCTGGATGCCTCCTGGGCATTCTTCAAATATATTACTTCTCATGGTGATGCCATGTCGATTCTTGGTGAATCCGGTCTTCCGACTATCGAATCTGCTTATGAAACAGGTACCTTTGCTGACCAGAAGTATGATATTTTTAAGGAACAGCTAAAGACGTCGAATATGCCTCAGGTTCCGGTAGCGAATCTTGGAGAGGTTGTAAACTGCTTCGATGAATACTGGCAGAATCTGCTGTTTGGGAAAATGACAGTTGATGAAGTATGTACACAGGCACAGCCTGCAGTACAGAAGCTTCTGGATGAAAATAACTGATAGTCTTATCTATTTATTAACGGAGGCAGGTCATTCTTTTGATCTGCCTCCAGCTAAAAGGAGAAGGCTTTGTCTAAAAAGTGGCTTCCATATATTTTGATTGTTCCGGGGATAATTCTGATTACAGCTATTATTTTTATCCCCTTCTTAAGAAATGTTGGATACAGTTTTACCAATTATAAACTCTCCAATCCGGATTATCATTTCATCGGATTACAGAATTATGTCGATGCCCTTATGAAGGGAGATTTATTTGATGCCCTGAGGCATTCGCTGGTCTGGGTTATCTTTAATATTATCCTGATGCTTTTTTTTGGTGTTCTGGCTGCATTTATTCAGAATTCAAAACATATCCGGGGAGTTTTTGTTTTCCAAATCTTTCTGATGATTCCCTGGGTTCTGCCGGAAGCAGTGACGGGATACATATGGAAACTGCTGCTGAATTATCAGTCTGGAATTTACTATCAGCTGCTGGTTCGCCTTCATCTGATACCTTCTAATTACGATATTTTTGCACATGATATACCGGCTATGTTTGCCTGTATTTTTGCAAATGTCTGGCGCAGTTTTCCCATTGTGGCGATGACCGTGTTTGCAAAGTTGAAAACTATTTCTATGGATCAGATGGAAGCTGCCATCATAGATGGTGCTGATCGAATGAACCTTTTCCGATATATTGAACTGCCGCATATCAGGCCGGTCATTATTTCGGTCGGAACGCTGTGTTTTATCTGGACATTTAATGCATTTGGCATTATCGATGTTATGACAGGGGGCGGTCCTGCACGAGGCACTGAGACACTTCCGGTATTCTTGCAAAGAGAAGCTTTTCAGTATTTCAATTATGCAAAAGCAGCATCCTATGCAGTTATTATGCTGATAATTCTGATTTCAATTGTTACTGTAGGAAATCTGTTGCAGAGACGCCGGGAAAAAGATGATGGGCAGGAGATGCGCTGATGAATGGAATAAAGATTAAAAAGTCAGGTCTTATATTAAGATATGTCATATTTATCTTTATGTTTCTTTTCCTGATCGTGCCTATATATTGGACGATATCCATATCTTTGCGTACACAGAGCGAGATCAACAAAACATCGGTCAGCTTTTTTCAGAAAACAATTACTTTCGATCATTACATTGAGGCAGTTACTTCCATTAATCTTCTGGAGAGTATGAAAAACAGCATGATTATTTCTATTGTTACGGTTGCTGTTACGATTCTGGCCGGACTATTGATGGGATATGCCTTCTCCAAACTCCTTTTTAAAGGTAAAAAAACTGTTCAGTTTATGATTCTACTTACACAGTTTATTCCAATAGTTGCATATATCATTCCACTGTATTTAATCATGAGCAGACTTCATCTTCTGAATTCCCTTTACTGTCTTCTGATTACCTATACGGGATGCTCTTTTCCAATGGCTGCGGTTCTTTTGACCAACTATATCAGCGATGTTCCGGAATCATTGGAGGAAGCAGCGAAGATTGATGGGTGTGACACGTTTCAGGCAATGTTTAAAATTGTTTTTCCGTTGGCAAAATCGGGAATTGTATCAACGGCAATATTTGTGTTTATCAGTGTATGGCAGGAATATCTCGTTGCCGTTTCATTTATTACAAAAGATGAATATAAAACAGTATCAGTAGCTTTGAAGAAATTTGTACATGCGCAAGGAACGGATTGGGGAGGACTGATGGCAGGAGCTGTCATTATTTCCATACCGGTCATTGTGTTGTTCATGCTTTCACGTCAGGGATTGATTAATAATATGGTCGGTGGTGTAAAAGGATGATGCGGAGGACAAGCAGGTGAATTCCAGAGAACTAGTATATAAAACTCTGAATTTTGAAAATAGAAATGAGCGTGTGCCTAGACAACTGTGGTCGTTGCCATGGGCGGAAGAACATGCCGGCAAAGAACTGGCAAAGATCAAAAGAGATTTTCCTGATGATATTGTATCTTCCCCAAGTTTTCTGCATTCCAAGACAATTGCAGAAGGTGCGCAGTATACCAGAGGGGAATACACAGATGAATGGGGCTGTAAATTTACGAACATTCACGACGGTATTATCGGAGAGGCAAAGGAAAGTCTAATTCAGGAAGATGATTGGTCTGATTGGGAAAAAATTCATATTCCGGTGGAATGGCTCGATTTTGATGTTGAGAAGGTGAATTGTTATTGTAAAAATACTGATAAGTTTGTAATCGCAGGATGCTGTCCCAGACCATTTGAACAGTTGCAGTTCATCAGGACTACGGAAAAACTGTATATGGATTTGATTGACCAGCCAGATAATATGCTGTTGTTTATGAACAAAATGAAAGATTTTTACTGTGAACTTCTTGAAAAATGGGCCAAAACGGATGTTGATGCCTTGAACTTCATGGATGACTGGGGAGCTCAGCGCAGCCTGCTGATCAATCCTGCCATATGGGAAAGAATGTTCCGTCCGTTTTATAAGGAGTTTATTGATATTGCCCATCGCCATAATAAAAAAATTTTTATGCACTCAGATGGAAATACATTGGATATATATCCACGTCTTATTGAGCTTGGTCTGGATGCATTGAATTCGCAGATCTTCTGTATGGGAGTTGATAACCTTGAAAAATACAGAGGGGAAATTACGTTTTGGGGTGAGGTGGATCGGCAGCATATTCTTCCGGAAGGAAGCCGTGAAGACGTGATCCGAGCCGTACATCAGATTAAAAGCAGGCTTTGGGAAAACGGGGGATGCATTGCACAATGTGAATTTGGCCCCGGAGCAAAACCCGAAAATGTATATCAGGTATTCGCCGCCTGGGATGATAAGAACATATAGTACAGCAGAAAAGCCGTGTGTGATTTGCGGGGTCAGTAAATATCAACGAGTCTCTTTTTTCGGAACTCTTTCGGTGTATACGTCGTATATTTCCGGAAAACAGACGAAAAATAATTGCTGGAGGAGAAACCCAGCTGAAAAGCAATATCGGTGATGGAAGCATCCGAACTTTTCAGCAGAATTTTTGCAGTATCAATTTTAAGGCAGTTGATATAATTAAGGGGTGTTACGCCGACCTCCGACTTGAATTTTGCCTTAAGCCTGGATTCGGAGAGTGAACATTTTCGGGCAATGTCAGAAACTGACAAATCATTTGTCAGATTGGCCTGAATATAGGAAATGGCTTCCGATATATCAGGAGAATACAGGTCTTCTGCCTGCATCGGGGCTGATTTACTGATACAGATGTTATTGATCAGAAACTGTATAAACCCGGTATATGCCAGAACTTTATGGCTGATATCGCCGTAACTGAAATTAAAAAATGACCGTTTTAGCATCAGCAGATCTTTGGTGGAAGCTTTTGTTATTCTTCTTTTGTAATTGACCAGCTGTGAATAGAGGAAGGAGCCCATTTCTTCCGGAAGGCCGAGAAAATTCTCCTTTTTGGATAAATCAATCTGAAACCAGACAAATTCGCAGATATCCTGAGGATTCCCCTTGTTTGAATGAAGCTCTTCCGGATAGGTAGAAAAAATATCTCCTCCGTAAAGAATATACCGACGGTCATTGACGGTGTACTGCTGATTGCCCTTGATGATGACTACAAATTCCTGATTGTGATGATAGTGCAAGGGAAGGGAAGTACTGGCCATATGAAAATCAGCATACCCCATCATATAGAGACCTGGTATGCTTAATTGCGATTTAACAAGCATTTTATGTTCCGGAGACCATTCCGGTTTATCGTCAGGACAGTATAAATTCATTACTAATATTATACAACAGACCAATAAAGTAGGAAAATAAGCATTAGCTTTGAAACAAAAAGAATACTATTAGTAAAGTAACCCATGACATTGCCAAATACTGGATTAGTGCTTAGAAATGACCTGCTTTTTACGTTGGCAAGAATGGAATAGTAACTGGCAAAAACCAAGGAGCACTTATCATAAGAAGGGCAGAGAAAATATCTTATCGATCATTAATTGTTGTCAATTGCTGGCTTGGTGATAGTGTTACGATTCTGGCCGGAACTACAACTGGGAAGGAAGTGTCACTGGAACAGGATTTGTCGTAACTAAATGAGCACCTTCGAATAGCCTTGTATTTTAATATCCATGCAAGGTAATTCGAGCAATTATTGAAGAAGGTTAGTCAACGAATCATCTTAAGCATTTTCTCAAGAATTATTGTAAACGTATTGAACTGGTATGGCGTTTTTTAACTTGGGGATTTTGGATTCTTATTTAAAGGTGAACTATATGATACAGATCAAGGAAAGAGTTGGAAAGCTGCTGGAATATCTGGAAGAACTGGTTTATCCGCAGAGTGTGCCCATCGAGGACTACCGGATGCTGAAATCGGAAGAACGGTTTACGGATATCGGCGCTCTGGATACTTCCGGCTGGCAGGAATTTCATAAAGGCCAGCTGTGGGGAGGGCACCGGGAATATTACTGGTTTGAAACAATCGCGGAGATCCCGGAATCATTTGACGGAAAATGTGTGGTTTATGAACTGAAAACCGGACGGGAAGGAGAATGGGACGCGACCAACCCGCAGTTCAGGGCTTACGTTGATGGAAAACTCGTACAGGGGCTTGATGTCAACCACAGAGAAATCATCCTTACGGAACATGCGGAAAAAGGCCGGAAATACCGTATTATCCTGGCTGCCTTTACAGGAGACCAGAACTTCAGCCTCCGGATGGATTCCTGTCTTAAAGTATTGGACCGGAAAACCGAAAAATACTATTACGACCTGCGTGTACCCTATGAAGTAGCAAGGCTGCTGCCGCCGGAAGACAGCGCGCATATAGAAATCATCAAGGCGCTGAATGATTCCCTGAATCTTCTGGATCTCCGGCAGGAAGATTCGGCGGAATACGAGCGGACACTTGAAGAAGCGCAAAACTGTATCACGGAGAATTTTTATAAAAAAAGATGCGGAGGCGTGACCGATGCCACGGTGTACTGTGTCGGACACACGCATATTGACTGTGCATGGCTGTGGACACTGTCTGTGACCAGGGATAAGGCCGTCCGCAGTTTTTCGACGGTGCTTGAACTTATGAAACAGTATCCTGAATATGTATTTATGTCGAGCCAGCCGCAGCTTTACGAATACGTAAAACAGGATGCGCCGGAGGTATTTGAAGAAATCAGAAAACGTGTCCGCGAAGGCAGATGGGAAGTAGAAGGCGGGATGTGGCTGGAAGCGGACTGCAACCTGTCCTCCGGAGAATCTTTCATACGTCAGTTCCTTCACGGGCAACGGTTTTTCGAGCAGGAATTCGGCAAAAGGAACGAGATTCTGTGGCTTCCGGATGTATTCGGGTATTCCGCGGCCCTCCCGCAGATCATGAAGAAGTGCGGTGTGAAATACTTCATGACGACCAAGATCAGCTGGAATGAATTCAATAAACTTCCGTATGATACCTTCCTGTGGGAAGGCATAGACGGAACGGAAGTCCTGACGCATTTTGTCTGCACGCGGGACTATCACAAAGGAGCGGTGGAAGGCGGAATGGAAACCGATCATTTCACCACTTATAACGGATATATCAATCCTTCGCAGATTAAAGGCACGTGGGAACGATACAGCAATAAGGATCTCAATAATGAAGTGCTCAGCAGCTTTGGCTTCGGGGATGGCGGCGGCGGCCCTACCAGGGATATGCTTGAAAACCAGAGACGCCTTTCGCAGGGAATACCCGGCTGTCCGACGACGAAGATGAGTACGGCAGGAGAATTTTTCCATCTTCTTGAAAAAAATGTTACAGGAAGTAGGTGGCTTCCCAGGTGGGTCGGTGAATTATATCTGGAATATCATCGCGGAACCTATACTTCCATGGCAAGAAACAAGAAATACAATCGCCAGTCGGAATTCCTTTATGAGGATGCCGAACTGTTCAGTGAGATGGCGGGCAGGCTCGCAAATTCGGAATATCCGAAAAAACAGCTTTATGATGCATGGGAAGTCATCCTGCGGAATCAGTTCCACGATATACTTCCGGGATCGGCGATCCGGGAAGTATATGAGGAATCCAGGGAAGAATATGAAAAAATCGGCCGGTCCGGACGCGCACTGATTGCTGATAAGCAGCAGGAAGTGGTGAAAGGCATCTCTGCAGAGAAAGGATCCGTTATTGTATTCAATCCGAATACACACGTATCTGAAAATGTTGTAACGGCGGAAGAGATCGGAGAGGAAGAAAGCATTTACGACAGGGGAAAGGTTCTTCCGACGCAGCGTCTTGCTGACGGCAAAACCATTTTCGAAGCAAAGGCGGTACCGGGCAAGGGATATAAGACGTTCCGGGTCGGACAGAAGGCTGCCCCTGCCGACTGCAGCATGCTCTCCGTCAGTACCAGGGCGATGGAGAACCGCTTCTTCCGGATTGAATTCAATGAAAAGGGACAGTTCAGCAGCATATTTGATAAACGGGCCGGCAGGGAACTGCTGAAGGCACATCAGTGCGGAAACGTCATCATGAGCTATGAGGACAGGCCGCATAACTTCGAAAACTGGGACCTGAATGTGTATTATACGGAAAAATCATGGGCGGTCGATGATGTATCGGCTTTTGAAGTGACGGAGAACGGGCCGGTCAGGGCCTGTGTGAAAATCGAGCGGAAATACCTGTCTTCCAGCGTGACACAGTATATTTACATGTATGCGGATTATCCGCGGATCGACATTAAAAATGAGATCGATTGGAAAGAGCACCAGATTTTCCTGAAAATGCTTCTGCCGGTGGATATCCACACAGATGAAGCTACCTTTGATATTCAGTACGGCAATGTGAAGCGCTATACCCATGCAAATACTTCGTGGGACTTCGCCAAATTTGAAGTCTGCATGCATAAGTGGCTGGATGTTTCGGAAGACGGTTATGGCGTAAGTGTTTTGAATGACTGTAAATTCGGCTGCAGCGTGCGGGACGGCGTAATAGGACTGTCCATGCTGAAATCCGGGATCTATCCGAATCCGGAAGCCGATAAGGAACATCATGAATTTACATACAGCATTGTTCCTCATGAGGACGGATGGCGGGAAGCCGATATTGTCGGATCTGCATATTCATTGAACAACCGAATGACGGCGCTGGTAAAAGAGAATGATCCGGGAGAACTTCCGCAGGAATACGCCTATGTCAGCTGCGATCAGCCGGGTGTTGTCATCGAGGCGATCAAGAAAGCGGAAGACAGCAATGATACGATCCTCCGCCTGTATGAATGCTATAACAGAAGAACTCCATGTGTGCTTACATTTGCGGATAAGATATCTGCAATCAGTGAATGCAGCATGCTGGAAGAATCCATGGAAACAGAACAGCCTGTTATTCTTGCAGACGGCCGGCAGGCATCTTTCCGGATCCTTCCGTACGAAATTAAAACCTTTAGAGTTGACTATCTATTGAAATAAGTTTTCAAGTGATAATTTGAGTAACATTGTGAGTAACATTCATAAATTGAACGTCGCGAAGCCCGCAAATACGCGTTTTCTAAGTTGTAGTATCAGTTCGGGACGCAAAAGCCGTCTGCTTTCGAAAAAGAAGCCCCCGGAAATAAATCCGAGGGCTTTTTGTGTCCTATTATGCAAATCACTTATCAGTTTTGTGCAAATTCCATCTCAACGGCGTACTAAATCCGTTATTGCCGGCATAGGCATTCCGGAATGAAAGGCGTAAGCTTCCGAACCAGTCGCGCAGATTCGGTGGATTTTACAGCAGTATGCTGTTTGCATCCAGTGCTTTATACTACATATTATTGATTTAGCATATTCTGATAATGCTTTTCACGACATTTGCCTTATCTTTCACGCTAGTATCCATGGCATTCTGGATATCGTCGAAATCAAACACATTCGTTACGATGCCCTTGAGATTGATGCGTCCTGCCGCCACGGCATCGATCGCCAGCGGATAAATATGACGGTAGCGGAAGATCGTCTTAAAGGTCAGTTCCTTATCCAGTGCCGCGCTCATCGGCAGCGTGATCTCCCCGGTCTTCGAATAGCCGACGAAAACGATCGTTGCGCCTTTTTTCGCCATGAAGATTGTCTGTCTCGAAGTGGCTTCCGTACCAGCGGTCTCGATCATCAGGTCGGCTCCCGCCCCGCCTGTCAGGCGCATGACTTCCTCCACAGCATCTTTTTCTTTTCCGTTGATCACTTCCGTCGCACCGAGTTCCTTTGCTTTTGCAAGCCGCTTGTCCATGACATCGACGACATAAATTTTATTGATGCCCATGGCTTTCATGGCCAGCATGCTGACAAGGCCGATGCAGCCCGCGCCCATGACGACTGCCGTCTGTCCGGCTGTTGCGCCTCCCTGACGCGCCGCATGGAATCCTACGGCCAGCGGCTCGATCAGCGCCGCTTCCATCGTATCCATATTGTCCGGCACTTTGAAACACAGATCCGCTTCATGTGCTACATACTCCTGAAATACGCCGTCTACCGGCGGCGTGGCAAAGAACTGCACATCCGGGCAGAGATTGTATCTGCCGGTCCGGCAGAACTCGCAGTGTCCGCATGTTTTGCCCGGTTCTAGCGCAACCTTATCACCGACTTTCACATTTGTTACATTTTTGCCTACTTCAACGACTGTGCCGCCGGCCTCATGTCCCAGTACAAAAGGCGGTTTTACGATAAAATCGCCGATCCTACCCTGCTCGTAGTAATGCAGGTCGGATCCGCAGACACCGACGTACTCGATCTTTACGAGTGCTTCGTCATCCTTTGGCTGCGGAATCGGCCGTTCGGTAAAATCCATCTTCATAAGATCTGTCATAACTGCCACTTTCATGTTTCCGTTCATTTTTATACCTCCCTGATCTTGATAGATTTGAAGTTGATTAATGACTGACTAAATACATGACATAGACATCGATAAGTATAACGTTGGACCTAGTTTCTTATTATGACTGATAATATAAAGTTGTCAATTACTGTTTCGAATATTCAAGCGCAATTCAACTGAAATTTTTAGATGTATCAATTAACTATTGACACGACAACACAAGACAGTTTAATATAACGTTAAACTAAAACGTTGCATCAATTGAAATGATAGTGATTTATAGTTTGAAATTTTGCGGTTTTTAGGAGGTGCAGTATGAGTCGGGTAAATATCGGAGGAGGCCAAGGATTTTGGGGTGATAGTCCTGATGCAGCAATTCATATGGTCCGCCATGGAAATATTAACTATTTGGCATGCGATTATCTTGCGGAATTAACGTTGTCCATTATGGCAAGACAGAAATTAAAGAAACCACAGGCAGGATATGCGAGAGATTTTTTGGGTATGATGCAGGAAATCATTCAGGATGCAAAGAAAAAGAATATACGTATTCTTACAAATGCAGGCGGAATGAATATTGAGGGATGCGTTGAAGGAGTTAAACAGATAGCAGAAAAAAGAGAAATGTCTGGCTATAAGATTGGCTTTGTGACGGGAGACGATCTTACAGGAAAGATTGATGATTTAATTCGTCAAGGTGTTGATTTCAAGAATATTGATGGCGAAGTCGACGGTATCAACAGTTTTATGGACATCAAGGATAAGATTGTCAATGCAAACGTCTATTTTGGACATGAGCCTACGCTTTCATGTTTGCAACAAGGCGCCGATGTAGTGATTACCGGACGTTCTACTGACAGTGCACTATTTCTTGCACCGCTGATGAATGATATGGGGTGGGCCCCAGATGATTGGGATAATCTTGCCAGAGGTATTATGGCTGGACATTTATTGGAATGCGGTGGACAGGGTGCAGGTGGCAATTTTGATTATGGATGGAGAGATGTTCCGCGCATGGATGAACTTGGATTTCCAATTGCAGAACTTTCAGATAATGATTTTGTTATAACCAAGGCACCTGATTGCGGTGGACTAATTAGTGAGCAGAGCGTTAAAGAACAGTTTTTATATGAGGTTCATGATCCAGCCAATTATATTACGCCGGATGTTACAGTCGATATAAGTCAGGCAACATTGACGCAGATTGGTGACAACCGTGTACGAGTCGGAAATGTTCATGGGAAAAAGAGAACGGAAACATTGAAACTGTCCGCTGGATATCATGCGGGATACAAGGTTTCATGTATGCTAAGTTTTGCATGGCCGGATGCTTATGAAAAAGCACAGTATACAGCAGAGGTCTTGAAGAAAAAAATGCAGCGTAAAGGTCTGAAAGTACAGGATATGCGGGTTGACTATATCGGACTTAATTCTCTTCATCTTGGTGTTGCAGATATGTCTCCGAATAAAGTGAAAGATGTAAATGAAGTTGTAATGAGGATTGCGATTCGTACGGATACGGAAGAAGAAGCTATGAAACTTGTGCCAGAGATTTCTCCCATGCAGTTAAATGGCCCTCCGGGAGCCAGTTTCTTTGGAGGACGTTCTCATATCCAGGAAGTGATTGGACTTTGGCCCACACTGATTCCAAGGGATTCTGTAAAATTTGAATCTCATATCATCACTGTGTAGGAGGGGATTAATATGGCAGAAATATACTTGAATCAAATAGCACATGGACGTTCTGGAGACAAAGGAGACACTAGCAATGTTTGCGTATTTGCACGGGAACCTCAGTACTATGAAATTATTAAACGGGAAGTAACGGCCGAGAAGGTAAAGGAACATTTTGGTGACATGATTAAAGGAGATATTGTTCGTTATGAGGTCCCCAGCCTGAATGGTTTCAATTTTGTTATGAAGCATGCACTTGGCGGTGGAGCAACACATTCCTTACGGCTTGACAGTCTCGGAAAATCTATGGGATCCGCGTTTATGAAAATGAGGATTAATTGTGAACTTCCTTGTAAAAAGGAATCTGAGATATGAATAAAGACGCACTTGGGAATATAACAGTACTAGATCTTACGAAAGTTCTTGCTGGTCCATATTGCGGCAGCATTCTGGCTGATTTTGGGGCAAATGTTATCAAGATTGAGCCTCCGGATAAGGGTGACGATGGTCGACATTATGGTCCCTATGTGAATGGGGAAAGCATGTATTATGCGAATCTGAATCGAGGGAAAAAGGGAATCACACTGAATCTCAAGTCAAATGAAGGTAAAGAAATATTTAAAAAGCTTGCGATTAAAGCTGATGTAGTTATAGAGAATTATCGTCCTGGTGTTATGAAACGTTTTGGACTTGATTATGAAGTATTGCACGAATTAAATCCTAGGCTGATTTATGGTGCAATAACTGGATTCGGATCTTATGGTCCATATCATATGAGACCGGGATATGATATCATTTCGCAAGCCATGGGGGGCCTAATGAGTGTGACTGGACAGGAGGGTGATCCACCAACCCGTTCAGGTAATGCTATGGGAGACGTTCTTGGCGGCATGAATCTAGCCATCGGAATTCTTGTTGCACTAAATGCCCGTAATCTGACGGGTGAGGGTCAGTATATTGATGTAGCACTTGCTGATTCTGTTGCCGCATCACTGGAACAAGCTTGGCAGAGATTTTTTGCTACGGGAGAATTACCAACACGTCATGGAAATTATTACGATGCAATCGCTCCTTATGATTCATATCTTGCAAAGGATGGATACCTTGTCATTGGTTGCGGCAACCAAAAACTATTTGAGATTTTTTGTAATAAATTGTTAAAGAAGCCAGAATTGATTACAGATCCTCGATTCCTGGATGTCCCACTTCGGGTTAAAAACAATAAGGAATTTAAAGTCTATGTAGAGGAATGGCTGAAGAATATTACAGTTAATGATGCGGTAAATATGATCCTTGCAGAAAGTATTCCTGCAGGCCCTATAATGGATCTGAAACAGATTTCGGAAGATCCAAATTTCAGGGATGCGAGACAACTTTGGACAGAAGTTGATCATCCTACTGCTGGAAAGATCAGATTGAACAGTTCTCCTATTAAACTGAGTGATACGAAGGCTAAAATCCGATTTTCATCTCCTACACTTGGGCAGCATAATAATGAAATTTTCGGGGAGCTTGGATATACAACGTCTGATATTTCAATATTACGGAGCAATGGTGTTATTTAATTGAAATATGTAGATAGAAACCGGTGGACTAAAGATTGACGCTTCAGCCTGCCGGTTTTATTATTTAATAAAACGTTGTTTTCAAGTGATGGGAGAAATTTATGGTCAGCATTAAAGATGTGGCTGCGAAAGCAGGAGTTTCTTTGACGACAGCTTCCATTGTGATTAATGGAAAATCAAAAGAAAGAAAAATATCAGAGAAAACCCAGCAAAGAGTTATGAAGTCAATGCAGGAACTCCATTATATTCCTAATGTTTCAGCAAAACAGCTTCGCAAAGGAGATGTACAAAAATATATCATAGCTGTTTTTTGGAGTATGGATTATAGAAGCAGTATGATGGTCCGTTTTATCAAAGGCCTTCAAAATCAAATCAACACTGAAAAAGCGAAAATGAATGTAATTATTCATACATATCAGGCAGGAAAACTTGAAAATGAAGCTGAAAGTTTCCGACAAGGTGATTTTCATGCAGCAATTATTGCAAATGCTTCAATGGAAGACCTTGCATTTCTAGAGAAAGAAGACTTCACAATGCCTATTGTTTTATATAATCGATATTTGGAAAAATATAGTTCAGTCAATATTGATGATGGGGTTGTGGGAGAAACCGGTGCGAAGCACATGATCAGAATGGGATATCATAAACCTGTGATAATACATGGCTCGTCGAGTTTTCCGGGAGCGACGAAAAGAGAAGAAGTGTTTGCAGAAGTAATGAAAATGAATAAATTCGATGTATGTGGACATTATGTAACGGAGAATTCCATAAAAGGTGGCGCGGAGTGTGCTAGTAAACTACTCGCAGCGATTAGAAGAAAGAAGATAGATAGTATCGTGTGTTCATCAGATGCCATCGCACTTGGAGTCTCGAATCGCTTGCAGAGAGAAGGAATTAAAATTCCGGAAGATATCGGGATTATTGCAGTTGGAAATATTGATCCACAGTATGCGGAGTACAACAATCCTTCCATAACTGTTATTGATATACCGATCAGTAAAATGGGTGCAGGATGCCTGGAACTAGTAACGGAACGTCTTAATAATTATATGGCAGAGCCGAGGAGAATATTCTTCTTGACTGAATTGTTTCCAAGGGAGTCAACTAATAGGCAGTAGCATTAAAAAGTACTAGTTATTAGAGCAAAAAGAACGATGGCGATAGGCCGTCGTTTTTTTTATGTGCGCTCAGAGATGCACGTTTCTAAGGGCGAAAGCTCCTAATCCACCCTGTGGGGTGAAGGATACAGACGAAGGCAAGAAGATATATGTCATAAATGCACTAATTGGTGGAAAATTGATGGCCTGATATATTAGAATAGTACATTAGACATGTTTTAGTGGAAGACTGATCGTGCAAAGTCTAAGTTCTATACCTATGCAAAATCACATGTGTTAAATACAGCAAAGGAATGGAGAGAAAGATAGTACATACATTTGGAGTTATCTTTAAGTATGTCAAAAACGTGAATATATCGTGTGAAAAATCGGAATGTTGTAATGTATGCAGGAGTCAGCAGGGCTTAGTTCAATGGTGAAAGCCAGAATCGAAGATTATCAGATATGGCCGAAAAAGGAGTAGTAATTAGAAGGCACAGCAGTGACAATAAACGGCTAAGTAATATTTCATAAAATTGGAACCAAATAATTGTATATAAATACAGACGGTTAATGATTGACAATCCTAGCAAATTTCAATATTATAAGTTTAACGTTTTAGTTAAACGTAGTACTTAACAGCATGATTCTACCAAATGGGAGGAAAAGCATGAAAAATCATTTACTCAGTGCAGTACTTGCAGGTTGTATGGCAATGTCGCTGCTCGTTGGCTGCGGAGAGGCAGCAACAAACTCTTCTGATGCGGCTACTTCAACAGCTGCAGCCACAACTACAGCGGCAACACAGGCAGCAGCAGTAGCTGCATCTACTGTGGCAGATGCAGCCACTGCTGCTTCATCAACAACAGATGAAGCAGGAACACCGAAATATGGTGGAGTTCTGAAGTATGCTTCACATAATACAGTTTCTACACCTGGATATACACCTGAGTGTACAAACAATGCATCATTAATTTTCCTTAATACAGCATATGAATCACTCACTTATTATGACGAGACTGGTGCAATTGTGCCTAGGCTTGCAACAGAATGGACAACAGACCCGGATGAGCCAAGTATAACCTGGACTCTTCGACAAGGCGTGAAGTTTGCAGATGGAACAGATTTTAATGCAGATGCAGTTAAAACCAATATTGAAGAGTATCAGAAGTGCGAACGCAATGAGACCAAGAATGTCAAGAGCTGTGAAGTTGTAGATGATTATACAATCAAGATGGTTCTGAATAGTTGGAATTCTTCTACACTGGAGTCTGTTGGCTTTTTTGTTTATTATATGTCGCCTAAGGCACTTCAGGATGTAGATACACTTAGAAATTCCTCTTGTGGAACAGGACCTTTCCAAGTCACAGAATTCAATTCCGGAGTTTCTGTAAAATATGCAAAGAACGAAAATTATTGGCAGGATGGAAAACCGTATCTTGATGGCGTTGAGATCTATGTTGTAGATGAACCCACAACAAGAGCATCTGCTTTTGAAGCAGGTGAGTATGACATGATTCTCATGAATAACCTGGCAGTAGCGAATGACCTTATCAATACGAAGCAGTATGAGATGGAAAGAAATAAGTCTGGCCAGGGCCTTGTAATGACAGGACTTATTCCAAACAGTGCAGATGAGGCTTCACCGTTTGCAAATGCCAAGGTTCGTGAAGCAATGTGCTATGCAATTGATTCTCAATCTCTTTGCGATGCTTTTGGCTACGGAATGCTTCAGACACTGAATCAGTGGGCTGCACCTGGATCTGTTACATATGATAAAGATCTTAAGGCAATGGATTATGATCCTGAAAAAGCAAAGTCGCTTCTTGCTGAAGCTGGATATCCAGACGGATTTGATACAACATTAACTACAGATGCTGGTAATAAAGA
>Ga0183095_11204_pt1 | contig 26229 bp, 22 predicted proteins | sample BioMet4_FD_130346 | JGI IMG/M metagenome (GOLD analysis project Ga0183095, IMG submission 130346) | Microbial communities from bioreactor (seeded with sewage sludge) at LBNL, California, USA - Biofuel metagenome 4 (v2) (version 3) | ecosystem: Engineered > Bioreactor > Anaerobic > Unclassified ...
CACTGCCGGTTCTGTCAGATCATGAAAAACAGCAGGGAGACAAGCAGACAGTGCGATGAAAGCGATCGGACTTCATTTCAGAAATGTCAGCGTGAAAAACATCTGATCATCTACCACTGTCATGCAGGATTGATCGAGGCAGCCGCTCCCCTTATGGACAATCGTGCCGTGATCGGCTACATGATGTTCGGTCAGATTTCAGATGCAGCGGATACCGCAGAGCTTGCCTGCATTCTAAAAAAGAATTCCGGACTGAGACCGCGGAAAGAAGCGGAAACAGCAGACCTCACGGAAGATATCCCCATAAAAACCGGCGACCAGATACAGGCTGCCGCAAAAATCATGGAAGCCTGTACATTCTATCTCATCTTAAAAAACACGATCCATATCCGAAGAGATAATTTTATCCGGAATATGGATCAGTATATACTCGAACATCTGTCAGAAGATCTCTCCGTTGAAAGCATCACGGCCTTTTTCGGAGTCAGCAAAACCAGGCTTTACAAGGCATATGACTTATATTACGGATGCGGGATCGCCGAACATATCCGTTCTCTGCGGATCGAAGAAGCCCAAAAAATGCTCCGCGATACGGACCTGCCCGTCACACAGATCTCCGACAGGGTCGGTTTTTCAGATTATAATTATTTCTGCCGGTCATTTAAAAAATATACCGGAATGCCTGCCAGAAAATACAGAAACGAGTAAAATACAATACATAGATTTCATGTGTTCTATCTGTCCAGATCTTGTGCACTGGTTTTGACTCATTTGGTTAAAGAGAATAAAAAGCTTTATCATAATAAAAAGATCCATCAAGGCAGGTATGAATGTGAATACTTCATATGTTATTGTATGGTTCTTAGTCAATTTTATTGAAATTGCTTTGTATCTTGTCCTCAGGCGCAGGGTCCCGGAAATCCGGCGTCGCTGGCTGTCATGTCTGATACTCATTTTGAAGTGTATGACCGCTGCAGCAGCCGGTGCTGCTCTTATGATACTGGGAAAGTACCGGACTCCGTTCATTGCAGCTGCACAGATCCTTCTGACAGGAGACGACCGCATTTAAAGCAACGGGGATGATACATCTTCTCCGGAACGGAAAAACAGAATCCAGAACAGGATCCCTGCTCCGGCAAGCGCACAGCCCAGGCCGGTATAGAATACCGCAATAAAGACTGCCGGAACTAAACCCGAAGAACGGAGCCAGATGCCGCCGCCCATCATGAAGGCCATGATCAGATACGATTTCAGATCAAAAAAATGCCACACCGGTTTTGTCTCATGTTTATATCCAAGAATTCTTTTGTTGTGTTTGATACTCATCCTGTAAAACAGCAGACCGAACACACAGGATACAGCAGATGAGAGCAGGACCTGCACGGGTGTAACCGTACCGGTCTCAAGGTAGGAAAGGACACCAAGGCGTGCGACATTGAATCCCGCCGCCAGCCATACACACCCCGCGATTGCCAGTAGTGTACGCTTCCTGACATGAAAATACGGACAGTCGCTTCTCCTGTTTTTCATCGTTTGGATTCTCCCTTCATAGCACCGTATCCGATTGCAACTGTCCAGACATATGCGCAGGTCTTCGGGATCATCAGCGCCCCGACAGCGGGAATCGTATCTGCAAAAATGACGACCGGGATATAGCAGGCAAAACTGAGGACAACGGTAAGCCACAGCCATCGGAACGGACGGTCCTGTCTCTCACCGGCGCTCCGGTAAAACAGCACTATGATAAGAATCCCCAGAAGTGCAAAGGGAATGTTCCTGTAAATGCCCCAGGAAAGGGGTGCCGATGCGCTTGTCCATGCATTCTGCGGCATCAGGCAGAGTACGATGCGGCAAACCGACAGGAACCAGACCGCCGCTGTAGTACCGTTTTTCCCGGAGATCTCATAGCGGGAGCGCCATACATAATAAAGCAGTACATAAAAAACAGTCATCGTTATGGATGTGATCAGTTTCCCGATCCCCAGAACCGCTGTCCATGCGGCGAGTCCCGTTGTAAGCAGAGCAATGGCCCGCGGCACCAGATGAAAGGCATCGCCGCAGCCGAGGGTCACAGCCATGGTTCCGTAAAGCAGATACTGCTTCTGTCCGCGGCTGTTCATGATCATGCGTATTCCAAGTATGATGACCGTGGTCAGATAGACAATATCAAAGAGTGTTTCAAAAACAGCCTGCATATCAATTTCCTCCTTATGTTGAACATTGTTCATTATTGTGGTCATAAAAACCCGCAGGAAAGCGGGTCTGTATGATCAATAGATTGTTTTGCGGATCATTTCCAGCAGAACATGGCAGTCTTTTTTCTGCTGCAGCAATAACAGAAGAATACTGTTCAGGACAAAATCCAGAAAATCCGTTTCCGGAAAAGCCTCCGAAAAAACATTCTTCCGGACAGACCTGTCCGTTTTCAGTGCCGCGGCCATTCCTTCCTTCATATGTTCAAGACAGGCATCCATCGTGCTTTTGGCTCTGCTTTTCCCATCGCTGGCAATGCTGAGAGAATGTGTCGTAAAGAAATTCGGATACTCATCCGCGCCTTTGCGGACACTTTCAAAGATCCAGTTCACCGTCTCCGGAAAAGACAGTCCCATCCCGCATGCACGGTCCATATGAAAAATATCCTGCCAGACACTCTCGATCGTTTTAAGAACCAGTTCGTCCTTATTTGAAAAATAATTGTACAGGGAGCCCAGCGCCACGTTGCACCTTTTTGCCACAGTACGCATGTTTACCGCCTGGAGCCCCTCTTCCGAGACGATCTCACGGCAGACTTTCATGATTTCTTCCTTCGATGTGACTATAGTATTCATCGGTTCACCCCTATATTGAACATTGTTCAATATAGGATAAACCGATCCGTTTGTCAAGCCTGATTTATACCGTTCCGGTTTCGGATTTGTTCTTCAATCTTTGATTTTTTATTCTCCGAATAAATACGAGGTCATTGACATAGAGCCAAGTTCACGGTATTCATTCCAGATGGTGACTTTATCTTCCCTGTCTGCCGCGCCGAGAGCAGCAAGCAGCGGATAATAATGTTCGACGGTCGGGATGGCTTTCTGCCAGTCTGCAATGTTTTTATAATCAACAGGGATAGCATGGTTTTCCTGCACTATGGCGTCCCGAATCTTTCCGTCAAACGCATCAGCCCATTCGTAGCCGTTTTCCATATCCCAGTTCACCATATGGAGATTATGTACAACATTGCCGCTGGCAATGATCACAGCCCCTTCATCCCGCAGCGCTTTAAGACGCTTTCCTGCCTCAAACTGCGCCGCAGCATCCGCAGTCACATCCGTACTGACCATAACTACCGGTATGTCGGCATCAGGGTACATATTTGAAAGTACAGACCATATACCATGGTCAATGCCCCAGTCGTTATTCACGGAAGCCATTCCGTTCAGCAGTTCAAGTGCCCTGCCGGAAAACTTTACCGATCCCGCAGGAGCATAGTGCACCTGATACAGCTCGGCAGGGAATCCATACATGTCATTGATCTGCGGATTGTCATCCGCCTGACGTACAAAAAGACCGCGGGTTGCCCAATGCGCAGAGACTGCGATGATCACTTCCGGCCTGCCGATTTTTTTACCCATATCCTGCCAGCCTTTACGCGCCTTATTTTCACCGATAGCGTTCATCGGAGAACCATGCCCGGTAAATATGACCGGCATCCTTTTCTGTGAACTCATGCTTATTACCTCCTGTTTCTGCTTGCTATACGGAGTATACATAATATAATTTAGATTGTGAATCAGGCAATTTATTTTTATATAATTACATTATCTTAACTTACTTTATAAAATAAAGTATAACGAAGGATGGTTCGGATATGCGTTCAAAAAAGCGGGAAAATGTTCAGGTCTATGACGCGGTCTGTCTCCGCAGCATCCGCGGTGTCATGGATATCTTCGGCGGGAAATGGTCATTCCTAATCATCGAGCAGCTTCACATCGGAACGATGCGTTTCAATGAACTGCATAAGGCACTGGATATCAGTACCAAATCATTGACAGATGCGCTCCGTCACCTTGAGGAGACCGGCATCGTCGAAAGAAATGCAATACCGACCGTGCCGGTCACAGTAGAATACTCTCTTACGGAAAAAGGCAGGGCATTTGACCCGGTACTGCTTGCAATGAAGAAAAGGGGAAGCGTCTGGCTGTAAAGCCGTTCATTATTTTGACTGTTCAAACAGCCAGTCTCGCACTGCCTCGGTTGTGTATGCATGATCAAAAGAATACATGTGCTCACTTGTTCCGGCCGATACCCCGTCCGGCAGTACTGTCCCCAGTTTCCACTGCACACAGTTGATCGTGTTGCCTTCTGAAAGCATCTGTTTGACGGCCGTATCAAATTCATCCGTCGACCAGGTTGCATCCCATTCGGCTGTACTGTAGGAAGTGCCGCTGCTCTTCAGCATGTCCATGACCTCACTTTGCCCGGCAGATGCTTTTTCATCGCCTTCTGCTGCAAAATAGAAAAATTTCTGGTTCTCCAGACCCGACAGCTGCGTAATATCCCACTGCCCGTCGACAAACAGTTCCGCCGCAAACAGATCCGGATGTTCTGCCGCAAGATACATGAAGATCATGCAGCCCATAGACTGTCCGGTCGCATATATCCGGTTCTGGTCCACGTTGTAACTGCTCTCGACCGACTCCAGAAGCCGTACGGTCGCCTCCAGATAATCACTTGTGGTATACCCGTCATGGTCATCCAGAACAACATCCGGATACTCGGGAACCAGTACGAAACTTTCATGCTTGGCCTGCTCAGCGTCTGTTGCCCAGATGATGCCGCCGTATCCCTGTGTGAGGGGTGCTGTCGTATCCTGACCGACAACGCTGGAATCCGCAATAAAGTACACCAGAGGATAAGATTCTGATGCATTGTAATCGGCCGGCACGTACAGATTATAATCGATCGTCAGTCCTGTCTCCGCATCCGTATAGGTAAACTGCTGAAACTTGCTGACTGTGTCAGAAATCATGGTCTGCAGAACCGTATCATCCTGCTTATAATCCGTCATTCCTCCTGCACCTCCCTGCATACCGCCTCCTGGCACAGCGCCTTCCTGCGCAGTACTGTCCCCGGTTCCGTCTGCAGATACGTCTGTCTGTTCTCCGCTTTCTGCCGCGGATGCAGCTGCCTGTTCCCCGGCCGTTGAAGAGGCAGAAGATGCTGAAGTGTCATCTGTACTTCCACAGGCAGTCAGTGACAGCATCATCGTTTCATCCTCCATATCATATGCATTTTCAGGCATAAAAAAGCAGTGGCCATCAACCGGACTTACGTGATGATCACTGCTCGTTGTTGAAATCAGAATACTGCACATTCCTTAAAGGAACTTAAAATATTTTTCAAACTTAATCCGTTGATAGGTGTACGGCGAAAAGCCAGGAGCTCCAGCTTTCTATCCAAATTCAATGGCCTCTTGTGATGTTTATCTTATTGAAGTGGGTAGCAACACTACCCACTTCAGTCTTCTTCATAATAATATGAATAATCGATACCCTTCATGAATATCTCACGATCATCAATTTTGTCAGTCAGCGCACACCTTAGCAAGTTCCTGATATCTGCCCCGTCAACTACACTTTTCGTCATGGCATCAAGAAATTTCTTTTTATCTATCTGACTCCAGTCAATACAGAGACCAAGGCGCTTTTTTAGGATCAAATCCAGCCATATACGCGTAGAACGCCCGTTTCCTTCCATGAAGGGATGCGCTACGTTCATCTCTATATATTTATTCATTATCTGATCGAAGTCATTTTCAGGCATCTTTTCAATGTCGGCCAGCGTCTGATCCAGATATTGTGCCATCGCAAACTGGAATCCGCCTTTGGCTATATTCTTTGTGCGAATCTGACCTGCAAAGTCATACAAGCCGCCAAAAAGATAACCATGTATCTGTTGCAGGCCTTTTACTGTTCCCACCTCTATGCTGTCCATAAAAGAACTTTCCCATAATGCATATGCTTTGCTCTTGCTTTTGCCGTCAATGGTCTCATCACTATATGTAAACCACTCAATAAAACGGTTTGCCTGCTTTGAAGGAAATTCCTTTGCAAGTGCTATGATCTGGTCGAAACTCATCACATTGGACAGGCGTCTCTTTCCATCCGGAGCAAGCAACTTCATCTGGGTAGTAACACTACCCAGTTCATTGTTGTTTTTTCTAAGTTTCGCTTTCAAATATTTCCAATAGTTTCTAGTTTTCTGATAGTCGTCTTCATTCCGAAGAACTGCAACAACATCAAGTACGGAAAATAGCCACCTGCTGTTTTGCTCATCCCCTACGGTACGCACTTCCCGGTCATCAAAAAATCGAATTGAAATTTTCTCCTGCATAGGCCCATCACTCCCTTAACCGCTGCCTGCTGCGATATCCATGTTGTAGATAGAATTGTCCCACCGTTGCTTAATCGGAACAGTATCTGATTTACTGTATTCATTTCTGCAATATCTAAAAATTCAAATGGAGAGAACGCCGTTCCAATATCATATTTTTCTATTCTGCTTTCGATTTTTTTCTGATATCCGGAGCCCATGAGATTGCGCCATCGCCTTGTAATTCAAATTGTATCATTTGTCTTATATTATGATGTCGGGGTCGAAACCCCATTGTAAAAGGGCCTGATCTCTGTACGAACCTTGATAACTTAACACAAATGCTGATGCATATGCTTTTTGTCAGATACCTGCGATTTCAGGGCCAGGGAACGGTATCCTTTCCTCTATTCTCTATCCTAAAACCGGATTCTGGGCATAATGCCCCGTGTTCATCCGGAACCGGAAGAGCTTTTTGAAATTCAGCGCCCCGATCTTACTGCCGAAGAAGAACTTGCATCGTATCTTCCTCCGTACCGGCATCCGGTCCACATGATAACGGTTCTTCAGGATCGATGGGATCGTCTCCACGCCATTACGCAGCCGGCTGTACTGCCTGAATTCCTCCGTCTGCATTCCCGCCTTCAGCCTTGCTCTTGCTGCGGTGTTCTTTGAGATCACCATCCGGCTGACTTTCTTATAGATCTTCGGATGGCAGTGCTGCTGGTAAGGACAGGCTGCACATAAGCTGCGGTCAAAGGAAATGACGCACTGGCCATTCTGTTTATTACAGCTGCAGCTCTTTGGTTCATGGCCTGCAGGGCAGCGGAGTACTTTTGTTCCGTCTTCATTGAATTCAAAGGCACCGAGTACTGTATCGACATCCCTTCCGGTAAGATCAGTGGTGACCAGTTCTACATTCCGGCTTTCCGCGAGTGCCCTGTTTTCTTCCCCGCTGTAAGCGCCATCCGTGATGATGACCGTTTCCTCTGCCTGCTTCTCCATGCCGGAGAGATGTTCCTTCAGCATCGCGCTGTCGCTCTTTGTATTCCTGTCAAACTGGTAATCGGAAACGACAGAACCATTTTCATCAACCGATTCTTCTACGTTGGCAACGTAGCCGCGGTGTACTTTCCCTGCCTTTTCACGATAGCAGGCATCCGGATCGGACGGGTTCTGGAGGATCCCGGAGCCAATGTCATCCGCTTTGGTCTTCAGCCGGCGTTTTCCATTCTCCGCAACCGTCTGGTCGGAAAGACACCGGGTAAACAGCTGGTACTCCGTGACATCATCGAATGAACTGCCGCACCGCTCCAGAAGGGTGTCCGCATCCTTCAGAAGGACATCCATCCGCTCATCTGCCTCTGTACTCTTGCTGTGATAGATGACACGGTTGAAATCATCCGGTTCACAGTAATGAGCCATGTGGCCGATGAGGTCGTCCTTACCGTTTTTGTGAAGATATGTCACAAGCTTTGCAATGCAGGTATAGATCAGTTCCATGCGGCTGAGTTTCCTGATATTGGCTTCCACCATCAGGGAATCCATCCGGCGGATCTTCCCGCTGATCTTCATCATTTTCGCTATGGAGGCGGACAGGTCTTTGATACAATCATGGTAAAGGTCAACCCCATGGGTCTGTTCATAGTCATAGCAGCGGATACGGAACCTTGAAAGGCTTTTGTCACTGAGCGGCTGTTCTTCAAAATCCATGGTATGCAGCGCATACTGATACCGCGGGTCCAGCATCAGGTTTTCCACAACGTCATCATCGGAAAGATCAAAGAGTTCTTTCAAGATCATGGCGCCGATGATCACATTGACCGGGGCATTCGGGCGGGAGGCCTTGTCTGAGTACAGGACAGCGAGCGGTTTCTCATTGATCGCCGGGAATACATCGTCCGCAAAGACTTTGGCCCAGGAATGCTCGAGAGCTTTCTTTTCCCTGTCGGTAAGACCATAAAGGGTATTGGAAAAGGACATCTGCTGTGAAGAATTCTGACGGAATGACATAGGTGATATACCTCATCGAATTGATATATACAGTATACCACCAAAAGGGCCGGAATTCCGCATAAATACGCTATTTGTGTTAACTTATCAAGGTTCGTATGAACTCGAAAACCAGGTTACATTGGCGGGCCAATTGGATGCCCTTTTGACCCCAACATCATGTTATTAAATTTTACAAAAATGGAGAGTTGATTGGTAAAATTGGCGGTTATTATGAGGCAGATAATTATTTCAGTGATCCTGGAAAACTGAATCTGTACAACAATAAACGTTATACCTTTGATAATGTAGGTACAGGAGAAAATAAAACCTATTTTGATATTGCTTCTGAAGCTGACACTGTTGAAATAGATTATAGTGGCATTGAGCAGCCTTCTCCGTTAACTAAGCTGAACTATTGCAGTTCGCAGGCGGAAGCAGAAGCACTTGATGAAAATACAGGGAAGTACTATATCGGCTCTAAAATAGGACTTGATCAGACAGATGTTGTAAGCACTGACAAGATTATGTTCGGCTGGTGGACACCATCATATAGTTTAACAATCAGTGGTTATAGTGACCCAGACGAATTGCTTACTGGAGCATCCGGAGAGTGCCATTTGAATCCTAGAGCAAATAATAACCAGGGGCATGGAGCAGCGACTGATACTAACTTCAAAACTACAGAATCGTTTCCTTATGAGTATAGTCCGGTCTCTATTTCATCTATTCCAACCGGAGTTGTAATCACATACAGCGTTATTGACAAAGAAAATAATACCCATACATATACGATTCCTTCGGGTGCTACATCCTATAATTTTGTACTTGAGGATGGAGAATATGTTTCAAGCATTCATCAAGAATTAAGTGATACCAGCAAGTTTAGTCAGATGCCGGGATTTCCTGTAGTTACTTGCACAGCCAAAACTAAAGACCGCAATGGAAATGTAATTACAGGAGATAAGACAGTTACAATCAATGGTGAAACTTCTGGAGAAAAGTATCAGACAGATCCAGTCAAATGCTCTTTTGAAGTTACTCTTCAAGCTGGAATATACAATATCGGTATTAATGCAATGGATAGCAGCAGTTATAAAGGAACCATTAGCCCTACAGCAACATGGCTGCACATGTCAAATTCGTATTCGAATGTTGGGCCCCAGGATTATGGCCTTGGAATCAGTATTGCAAGAAGCGTATCAACAGCCACTTATGAGAAACCGGTTCTATATATTACTGGACCAGCCGTTCAAATGGCTGACTGGAGCAGTATAATCGCATCGCATGGTACTATACCTGTTTCGGTTATAGGGTATTCAACAGATTCAAGAGCTTCGACAGATGGATCAGGTATTTGGAATACAAATTCGTATGATATCGCAGTGCAGAAGCTGACAAAATTTCAAAATATTGGTGGTCCATTGACTGGAATTGAGCTGGATATCAGCAATATATGTAAATCAACAAGTTACGGAGGAGATTCTATTGTATTGATTACAGTGGATTCACTTCCGCTTTGGGAAACCACAGATGCCTTTAATAGTTTGATTTATCCAAAATTGCTGGTTAGTCCTTATGAAGCTAATCTTACTTTTAATATTGGATTTAAAACAGATTCTAAAGGAACTGCAGCCGATGATTCTGAGATTGGCAAAGGCGAAGTAAAGAGCCCAAATGGGGTTTCGCCAACAGTGACAGTAGGAAAATATATTGATAAGTTAACACGGCTGGACAACAATTATTATATGGAACCTTTTACAACAGATACATATTCTTCCAGCATTGATGGCAAAATTATTAAGCAATGTGCTGCAGGACTTTACATGGAAATTTCTGGTGAAACAGTAGGCAGATATGCAGGAACTCATCAAGATTTATCTTTATTATTAACCAGTACTGGAGCTGATTCATCAAAAGCATTATTCTCCCTTATTGGAGGTGTAGAACTCGGATATAACTCTTCAATGCAGAATTATACTGATGCACCAAGTTACACAGGAGAAGTGGTAGAGTACCAGACTAGTCAAGGCGGTGATACTTGGTATAAAGCAAGAAAGACCGATAATTATTCGTATAAATTTGATAATGTGAATGGTTATGTTACCGCTATTAAAATTTCCGCTTCTTCGTTAAGAAACTTTTATAAGACATCTGTACGTATGATGCTTACCGCTCCTATTCCGGAAACATCAAAGAGTGGATATACGTTTAAGCCGGATGAAACACTTCCTTTTCAAGCGAAGCTTACTTATAAGGACTGGACGGGAAAAGTAATTGATAAACCTATTGAGAAAGATGATCTTTTAAGTGCGAAGATAAAAGTCTCTGATCCACAGCTATTATATAATTATGCAGCTAAAGTTACGTATGATTCAGGCAATACTGCTAATCCTTTAGAAGTACGCGAAACGAATACGATATCGGCGACTATTAATAACACGTTTCATTTAAAGCCGATATCATATGGGGATAAATGCCGTCCTGTATACTATTATGTATTACCAAAGAAGGTGAGTTTCGTTTCTTGTGCAACAAGTGGTATTACTGCAAAGGCATACCCTCAGGCTGATGGAACAACTTTAGTTGCTTGCACACGAGATTCGGATGTTCAAAGCTGGTATAATTATACGGATTTATACATGGATAATATAACTTTGGTTTTGAAACCTGAATATGGAATGGTAGATGCTAATCCGGTTTTGGATGAAAATGGTAATCCTGAATATAAAAAGGATGAGAATGGTAACTATGTATTAGACAAATATGGAAATAAGATACTTGTTACTACACCGGATCAAAAGCTGATTACAACAGCATATATTGATATTCCATACGATGAGAATAATTCAATAGCAGAACGTGGCTATGAAATGAAAGTTGATAAAGACGACAGCAATGCTAAAAAGATATCTGATCAGATTTGGAAATCAGATGCCACGAAAGATAAGGACAACCTTTGCTTATATACTGCAATAAATGAAAAGGCATCTGTTGATTATAAAAAGGAGACTGGAATTTTAACAACACCGACAGCGGCGTATCCAGATGGTAGTTCCAAAGAAGGAAATTATGATACTCCGGTATCTGGTAATACAGATACCACGTTTGGAAACAATACAGATATATTAGGCGATGCAGATTCGCCAACGACAAATTGGAATATTTTTATGCCAGTGCCTAAGATAAATAAAACGGTAGTATACACTCAAGTAGGAACGGATGGCACAAAGGGAGGAAGAAAAACTTCTGATAAATCACAGTTTGATTTATGCATGCAGAAGGGCGGAATTAACACTGACGGGTTCCCGGAAGGTTCGGTCGTTTATTATACAACAACATCTAATCCTGATATGTCAGCGTTGGCATCATCAACGTATCTTGATCCGGCCGCACATGGATATGTAACTGCAGATAATATAACTAATTGGTCTGAAGTTACCTGTGTATATATTTATGTGCCACAGATGAAGGAAGGCGCTGTTGCTTCATTTAAGTCTGCATATGATAAAGCGGTTAAGACTGAACTTGGAACAGAAAAAGATTATTCAAGCATATATTACAATTATACAATTGGAGATTCTTTGTGCTTTGATCCAAAGAGTGAGACTGAACCTTTTGGTGTCACTACTCTTAATGAGTATGATTTGAAGGACATGTATTTTTCAGGAAAAGTATGGATCGATAAGGACAATGATTCACTTCTTGGAAGTGCAGATAAACTGTATAAGGGTGCTGAGTTATCAGTAATGAATAGTGAAGGAACTATTTATGACGAAAGCAAAGCAGACACAGACCTTCATATCAGTGCAAAAGACGGATCGTATCAGCTCGCTGTTCCTTGCGACGGGCAGTATGTAATTAGTGTAAAAGTACCGGAAGGAATGGCGCTCCTTACCAAAAACACGAGTAATATCAAGGCTGGCTCTAAGTTCAATCCTGCTACGTCACAAACGGATTCCTTGACTATGGATGGGACAAATACAAAATATGATGAGATCAATGCAAATGTAAATGCAGGTTTCGGCAATGTGGAAATTACTGCCCAGGATTTCTCATTAGGTATTAAGGACAACCAGGGCAAGAGTACTGGTCCAATTAGTACAGATGAGGCTGTTAAACTTGCATTTGCAGCCGCAAAGGCAATCAGTGGTGCAGCAGCACCTTCTGGAGATATAAAAGTTGATCAGACGCAGCTAGATGCAATTAATGCCTCAATTGCAGCAGGGACACTGGATAAGTTCCAGCTCAAATATAGTTATACCGATAAAGACAGTGGATTTACTGTCACAAAGACAATTAATGTGACACTGAAGGATCATGATGCCGGGACTGTTCAGGAAACAGATCATCTTACTGCGGATAATGTTACTTATGGTGTAAATGGTGGTGCTGTTACGGCTGATGTCATAAAAAAACTGGCTCATGCAGACGATGTTTCCAAAGATGGTACGAATTGCAGTGACCAGATTACGATAAACCAAGGAGATCTTGATAATCTCAATAATGCAATCAGCAAAGGAACTGCTTCCGCCGGAACATCTTGGCCAATTACGGTAACAGCAAATAATGGTGTAAATACAATTATTACAGTTACGCTTAGGGATGATGGAACAGTAGCTCAAAATACGGATTATATTACTGCCGATAATTTCTATTATGGGAAGGATGAAGGCAAACTGACAGAAGACAATGCCAAGAAACTTGCTTATGTCTATGGTCGGCAGGAAGATGGATTCCCGTATGATATTTCAAAACTTACATTAAGCAATAAGGCACAACTGAATGAAATTAACAGCAAACTTGCCAGTGCAAAACCTGGAGATAAGTTCCCGCTGACATTTGTGACACCGGAAGGCACAGCGGTAACAATCTATGTAACCATCAAAGATCATGGCGCAGGAACGGCACAGACTACGGATCGCATCACTGCCAATGACATCGGCGATTATCCGGTAAGCAGTGGACCAATTGGTGCAGATAAGGCAAAAGAATTAGCCTCAGTTACCGGAACTGACAAGAATGGTACGCCATATGATATCAGTAAATTAACGCCGGATGCTGATCAATTGAAAGCAATTAATGATTCAATTGCTGCTGGCAAAGGAGGTGCATTTAAGTTAAAGTTTTATACACCCGATGGCACATTTGTCGAAGTAAATATTAACCTTACCGTACAGACACCTGAACCCACGCCGACACCCGAACCTACGCCGACACCTACACCTACGCCGACACCTGTACCGGATAAATATCCTGCAGTGATTGATCCGCCTGTACAGAAACTGATCGGCGGTGATACACCGGATACGGCATCGACCTTTACCTTTGCGCTGAAGGCAGACAATGTGAAATATCCTATGCCGTCCGGCAGCAGCAACGGCGTAAAGCTGATGGCTATCACCGGTGCAGGCAGTGGAGAGTTTGGCAAGATCGCATATTATTCTGCAGGCACTTATACCTATACCTGCTATGAAGTGAATACAGGTATTGCAGGATATACATACGATACAACAATGTTTACCATGAAAGTTGTTGTTACAGAGAGCGATGATCGCCTGATTGCAACTCGCACAATTACAAAGGGTGATGGAAGCAAGACCGACATATTTGCATTCGGCAACTGGTACACGAAACCGGCCGCTGCACCTGGAAGTACGGGCAATCCGACGGCACCAGCAAAGAACCAGACAGTACCGAAGACATCCGACAGCCTGCCGTTGACCCTTCTCGTGGTAATGCTGATCGCCGGCAGCTGCGGAATATTCTTCCTGCTTCTCTACAAGAGGAAAAAGGACGAAGAAAAGTAGTATAGGTCATTGATTTCACTCATTTTCCCGCACGTGATAGTGATACCGCGTGCGGGAAATGTTATATCCGCAAAGATAATCCATTTATGGGAGAGGAAATAATCATGGGCATTAATAGTTTTTTCAAGAAGGAACATAATGTAGATGAAAAGTCTTATGTAGATAAAATGGCGGAAATTGAAGCAGTAGCCATGGAAGAACCAGGACATGATCAAGAGACAGAGGAAGAAAAGACGAGAAAAAGGCTGGAAGAGTTTGATAAGAAGCGTCATGAAGCAGAGCAGGAAAAAATTGAAACAGAACAAAATAAAGACCAGGAAGAAGCCGATCGGCAGAAAGAGATCCTGAAAGCGATTGAAAGCGAAACAGATAGTGCAGAGGAACAAACACAGGAAACAATGGTCATCGGGAAAGGCACTGAACTGACAGGAAACCTTAACTCGGAAGAGGCAATAGAGCTATTAGGCACTGTGTATGGAAATATAACGAGTAAAGCAGATATTAAACTTTTGGGAAAAGTCAGGGGTGATGTCTGTGGCTTGGGTGTTGAAGTCAGTAGCAGTAGTATTCAGGGAAACATTACAGCCGACAAGAAGATCACGGTTGACTCTTCAAGCACCATTATCGGCAATATTTCCGCAGAAGAGATCATTGTGAACGGTAAGATCAAAGGTAATCTGAAGGCCGCAGAAAGCATTCAGATTAAGGAGAATACTGTTTTTATCGGGAACGCAAGTGCGAAAGTGATATCCGTAGCACCTGGAGCTGTGATCAGAGGAAAAGTGGAAATAACTACTGACCATAAAGAAGATCAGATATTCAGTGCAATCACTGTTGAAAACAATATATCCGTCGGAGAAAGAAGGAAACCGGACGGATTTTCCATACCAATCCAGTAAATCTACTGTTCGAATCTAAATCAGGGTTAGACCTTAATTTTAAGGGAATTACTCCTTGTATTGATGCTGTTTATGTCATCAAACATACTGTTCAGGACAATACGGCACCTTCTGAATGCCAAAGAGATATCCTTATGAATTGATAATGAATTTTATTGTCTTAAAGATAAATGGTAGAGGGACTCATGGAGAAAAAGGAAGAACATTTCTGTGAGATTATCTATGTCCTGTTGCAAACGGCTGGTCTGCCGGCTTATATCCTTTATGCAGAGACGGCTGGAAAAGAACTTTATGCTTCAGAGATACTGCAAAAATATTATTTCCTTCCAGTCTTTTGCTATTTGGTGGCTGTAGTCATTTTCTGGCTCATCAATCAGGTTCGTGCTATCAGAGCGGATACCAGCCATGAGAACCTGAAGGTGCTTAATTCCATGCTGATTTTGAAGTATGGCATGGTAGTTTACTTCATTGTAAATTACATTACCTGGGTGTTCCTGTTCTTTTTTATTTCAGGAGCGATGGTTATTGCGACAAGAGGACTCGGTGTTTTAATGTTACCATTTGTTATTGCTTTTGTTCCGGCAGTGGTACTGCTTGCTTTTTTATCCATGCTACCGGGCAGTATGTATGGCATCAAGGTAGCGGAGATGACGAGAAACTGTGGCAGGACAGACAATGGGAGCACCATCATACATGGTTTTCTGCAGTTTCTTTTCGTCTTGGATGTTCTCGATGCCATGTATTTGTCCGTTATCAAATGGAAACGCGGTAAAAAGAGTGCTGCCATTATCCTTTGCCTATATGTACTGCTGATTATTTTGATTATCATTTTCGGTGGGATAGTCATATCAGGAATTATAAAGCTGTTTCGATAAATGATACTTTTGCTGTGGCTGATCGGACAGGATTCTGAATGTGACTGTATCTGTTGGTTTCCTTATTCGAATCATGTGGGTAGGAAGGACACAGATTAGATCTATCTTCTGTCCGGGGCCAGGGCCCGGCGGCATGCGATGATAAATCATATGGGAATAAGAGAGCGGAGATGAAACTTATTAATTCAGATAGCCAAAAGATCGGCATTGCCAGCACTATTATTCCGAAAACGGAAGAACTGTCGGAGATGAAAAAGCTGATCCTGGAGAGAGACCGGCTGAAAGTTGGTGCCAGTGATTTGTATGGGAAGCTGGGACAGAAAGTCTACCAGTATTATCTCTCCGGGGAAGAACGGATGGATATTACGGAGGAACTGGCGGCACTGGATGCAATCAATCAGCAGATCGAGGAAACCATGAAGAAGGTGAATATCCTGAATGGCCTTATCATATGTCCGAAATGCGGTGCCGGTATTCCCGCAGAAAGCAAGGAATGTCCATACTGTGGTTACAGGGTTCACAAATAAAAAGAAAATGAGGAGTAAGAAGATGAAAAAGAAGTTTGCAAATGCAGTCATCATACTGGGAATGGCCGTAAGTCTGACGGCGTGTGGAAATCCAATGGAGTTTATGGCATCGGATACTTCGGAAGCATCGGAGGCAGCAACCTCTGCAGCGGTGGAGAAAACAGCAGCAGCTTCGACTTCGGCGGCAGCAGCTGCATCGACGGAGGCAAGTATGGAGGAAACAGCAACGGCAGAGACAGCAGTGACGGATACTTCTGCCGCGGAAGCTGCAACAGAAGAAGCCGATACGGCCGGAACCTCTGCAGCGGCGGAAAAACAGGCGCTCTCGTCGGCGTTTCCATCCTCTCTTTCCGATGATCTCTACAGTTATCAGGTATCCATCGGGGATACGGTCTATGCCTTCCCAATGACCTATAAGGATTTCATATCACAGGGCTGGACCTATGAAAGCGACGACACAGTCAAAATCCCTTCAGAGAACTATATGACCAGCGACTGGTTCAGTAATGGGGACATGAAATGTATGGCGTATCTGGTCAACTTTGGTGAAAACGAAGAAGCCATCGCCGATGCCTGGATCGGCGGGATCAAGCTGGATTCTTTTGGTATGAAAGATGTAAAAGAAGAAATCACCTTTCCGAAAGGAATCGTGTTTGGTAAGTCCACGCCGGAAGATGTAGAAAAGGCTTATGGAACCCCTACAGAGAAAGGATCCACCAGCACCGTGCGTTATACCTATTCGCAGGATTATCAGGAACAGGTCAAGTTTGTATTTGATTCAAATAATGGAAATGTCCTGAGCGAAGCGGATATTGAAAACCTTATCATGCCGGAAGATGCGGAGCAGGCGGCAGATGATTCTGCGGAAGCGTCGACCGCAGGGGCTGCGTCTGCAGAGTCCGGCGACAAGGCAGCCGCGGATGTGCCGGAAATCACGGCCGCATACAAAGCGCCAAAAGAGCTGGGAGATGACCTGCTGTCCTACACGGCGGAATATGCCGGCGATCTGTATGCTCTTCCGGCGCCTGTCTCGGCGTTTATAGACAATGGCTGGAAGATCAAAAAGGATGAGACGGAAACAAAGATCAATGGGGATGGAAGCGGCAAGGTGACCATGATGAAGGATAACCAGAAGTTCTGGACCTATGTGCGGAACTATTCCCCGAATGCGACCTCCGTTGAAAACTGTTTTGTGCAGGAGCTGAAGGCAAGCAACAACGATACTAACGTAACGCTGAAGGCGGCCGCTGGTCTTTCTACCGGCATGTCGGAAAGCAGCCTTAAAAAAGTACTGAAAGGACAGGATGTATCGACAGAAAAGGGAAGCGACTATGTGACTTATACGATAAAGGATAACCGCAGCCTGACATATGGGTACGATATTGTAGTACGGGATGGCAAGGTCACGGCAATCACCATGAAGTATGACCCGAGGACAGAGGAGTATCTCAAGGCGATGGGAATCAAGCAGTAACAGCCTTTTCTGCAATAGAGAGATATTCCGGATTGTTGTATTTTTTTAAAAAGAAATTCAGAAACTGCTATTCAGTACATTTTATGTGTCGTTCAGGTCATCTGTGCTCTATCCATGAAGTCGTGAGAGTATCATAAGCGGGAATCATGGAGTGAGTATGCAGATCACAAAAATGAAATGTCCCGCATGCGGTGCGGATATCACCGCGGACCGGGAAGGCATGACCAAATGCCCATATTGCGGCAGTACTTTTTATGTGGAAGCCGACAAGCCGCCGGTGACCATGAACACGACGATCAATAACTTCAACGGACCGTCAGGACAACCGGACAAAACAACAGAACAAACAGGAAACCAGGGTATCGGTCTGCTGTTTGTTTTTGTTATTGTCTTTTTGGCCCTGGCATTGACGTTCGGTTTCAGCCGGCAGAGCGACGATACCGAAGCAGACAGCACCGTCAGTAGTGCGGAAACGTCGAGGGCTGCTACAGCCGGTACGATCGAGGCGCCGGTGACGGAACTGACACTGGATATTTCAAAGGATGGCGTGGAGAGTCTTTCGATGCTGCCGTCCAATACAAGTCTTAAATCTCTGGAGATCAATAATGCCGATACAGTCACTGACTGGTCGGTGCTTTCCAAACTTCCGGGACTGGAAAGCCTGACGATCCGTAAGGCAAAAGAACTCAACGATGTTTCTTTTCTATCCGGCATGCCGAAACTGAGGAAGCTTTCTCTTTCAGACACAGCGGTTTCCGATCTTTCCATACTGAACGGCAACCTTTCGGTTACGGCTTTATACCTGGAAAACAATCTCATTGCCGATTATTCGTTTCTTCCGACCATGACAAGCCTGCAGTCTCTGCATATCCGGGGATATTCCGGAAAACTGCCGGATCTTTCCGGACTGAAGCTGCTGAAAGAAAAAGATATTCAATAAGCAGAACGGAGTTTATATCCATGGAGATCATGAAAATGAAATGCACCTCCTGCGGTGCGGATATTGAGATTGCAAAAGAAGGCGTATCGAAGTGCCCGTACTGCGGAGCAACATTCTACGCGGAGCGGAAAGACGACAACGTGATCGTCAATACGGTCATCAATAATTATAATTCGACGCCGCCCGTACGGAAGAAGAGCAATGCAGGATTGATCGTAATGCTTTGTATCCTGATTCCGATGATCATTTTGGGCGGCATTTACTTCATGGTCGAAGGCAATCTTTCCCAGTATGCCGGCGAAACCGGGAACACAGCAGAAAAGAACAGACAGATCGTTTATCAGGATGCACCAAAGTCCAAACTGATGCAGGTGATCTGTGCGCATATGTTTAATAAAAGTTTCGAGAATGTAACGCAGGAAGATTACGACCGGCTGACCTATCTGAAAGTTGTGTATCAGTCTTCCGATCCCTGGGAAATTACCTACAAACTGGATGACGGATCGACGGAAACCTGGACGCCGGAGGCTACAGACCTTGAAAAACTGGGGGTTACGGATCCGGATGATGAAATATCCGTTTCCGAGTTCCAGTGCTTTCATAACCTTGCATCGCTGGACCTTACCGATGCGATATACATTATCAGCAGGAATTTTGGATATGGCAGTGAGGATGACAGCACACCGCAGACACTGGGCAACCTGACAAAACTTACGAAGTACGGGGCTACGGCATGGCAGCCTCTCTCTACGCTGGCGGATGGTTTTTTTGCAGATCCGAAGCAGATCACGGACTTCGTCTGTACCATCCAGACAACGGACGACGTTGCCATCCTGACAAAGAACTTCCCGAATATTGAAACGCTTTCCTTTGACATCATGACATCAGATGACGATGGGTTCCCGGATCTGTCCGGCCTGTCCGGCCTTGCAAAACTCCGGGACCTTTCCGTTCCGGCCACGCAGGACATGGCCTATCTTGCAACGTTATCTTCTTTAAAGGATCTTTCCATTTCAGGAGGCGGCAGTTCAGATGAAACAGTCTCGGACTATTCTGTTTTATATGGGATGCCGGAGCTTGAAAGCCTGAAACTGCTGGATACAGGCGGCCTGAAGGATATTGGATTTGTTGAGAACATGAAGAGCCTCACCTCGTTTGAACTTACCGGTTCGAAGGTGAAATCACTGGACGGGATCAGTGCCTGCAAAAACCTGACATCGCTTACGGCGAAGGATAACCGGGAACTTACCGATACCAGTGATATTGCCAGGGTTAAATCGCTGATAAAGCTGAACTGCCCGGCCTTCGGTACCGAAAAAAATGATTTTAAATCTCTGACAAAACTGAAAGAACTGACGATCCTGCCGGAGGCTGTTCCGCATATCGGTGGACTTGCATCGTTGGAAAATCTTACGATCACCGGCAGCAACGACTTTGACAACCTTTGCTCCCTTGCGGTTCTGGGAAAACTCACCAAACTGAAAAAGCTGACCATGCATGGCGGAGACCTGGGAATCTACACGACGGATGATGCCTCGCTTTCCAAATGTACTGCGCTGAAGGAAATAACACTCGAAGGCATTATGCTCTATGACGGTAATGCAGATCTTGCAGACTATTTTAACATCCCTTCCCTGGAGCGCCTGACGCTGATCGAAGAAGAATGCAATATTACGCCGGATAAGGTCAAAGACAATACGCATCTGAAATCTCTTTCATTCTCCGATGGGAAGAGCTGCATCATTCTGTCGGACGGAAAGGGAAGCTATGACTATGGCAATTACCAGGATCTTTCCGTCATTACCGATGTTTTCAAACATTTTCAAGGGATGGAAGAGCTTTCCGTTCCAGACGGGAACATTGAGAACATCGATTTTGCAGAGAGCATGCCGGAGCTGCGGAAAGCTGACTTTTCACACAATTATATCAAGGATGTTTCGCCTCTTGCCGGCCTGTCAAAGCTGCAGAGTGTCGACCTGACGGATAATCCCGTGCGGAATGCGGATGTGATCCCGGAGACCGTGACGGTTATCAAATAAATGGAATGCCATGAGGGGAGAAACGGAAATGCCAAAGGAGTACAGGAAATATTTTAAGAGCGGGATCGTGGGGACGGTTTTTGCCTCGCTGCTTATGGCTGCACTGATTGCTTTTTTCGGGTACAGCTTTTTTGAAGGAATTCAGTACTGGAGAAATGGGATCAGCTGGGACAGTGCAGAGAAGGCCGGGGATTATGTGCATATCGACGCGGAGGCAGTCAGCAACAGCTTTGCGGGATCTGACGAAGATGGGACGGAATATGTGTTTGTAACGGAACCTGCCGCCGATCAAAACTCCTACAGCGACTATGTGGTAAAGATGACAAAGGCGCAGTATGAAAGCGCAGACATACAGAAACTGATCGATTATGCCTACACTTCCGACAGCGGTGCAAAGCAGCCGGGAGCGGTACGCATCAAAGGTATCGTTGAAAAAGACCCGGATGAACTGAAACAGTATATATATTCCAGCTACCCGGACTGGGCTCCGGATGTCGCTTCCGATGAAGAAACAGACAGCTATCTCTCGGATTATCTGATTGACACCACACAGAAACCGGCAGTCGGTTTCAACGAGAAAACGATCTGGCCGATTGCAGCTGCAGCTTTTACTGTCTTTCTTATCATCGTCCTGTTCCGCATTTTAAAGAAACAGGCAGAACGTTCAGCGAAAAACAGATATGCCAGGCAGGAGATCAAGGACAATCCGGATTATGCGCAGGGACTCGAAGAAACCAAAATGGATCAGGCGGTGTTTTATCATTCCTGTTCCTGCTGCATTACCCCGGATTATGTCATTTCCTATGCTGACGGCCTGGATGTTTTCCGTATCGATGCGATCCGCGAGCTTTATGGATGGGACCGGGCTGCATTTCATCCGGTCATGGCTGTAATGTTCGGTGCTATGCATACGATGCGGACAGAACATCTGCTTGTGGCAGTATTGAATGATGGAACGGCGCACTGTTTTGCTGCAGCAGAAACGGCGATCCAGCTGCATTCCGATATCGTGAAAAACCTTGTTACGAAGAACATGACTATGACGCTCGGAAGAAACAATGCGGCTGTAGGCGAGATCCTGCCTTATATGGCAACCTTCAATGCGGCGCAGCTGAACGGGTTTTACGGGAAAGATGCCATATGGCAGGGAAGAACGGTATGATCCGGACCTTTGCTCCGAAAGACGACAGATATATGCCGCACGGTAAAAAAGACGATCCACGGTACGGGCCGATCTTTATGGAAGATCGTATGGAGCCTTCGGAAGCAATCCTTAATAATATATTTTACATCATCGGGGCGGCGGTCCTGATCGGTTATCTGCTGCTGCACCTTAAAGAGACAGGTTCCGGCGGAAAAGAGGTGAAGATCGTATTTACGGTAGCGATGCTGGGATCCGTGATACTGCTGCTGTCCTGCCTGAAGGACATGATTTCCGGTTTGCTGAGCAATGTCCGCTTTTATCAGGACCGGATGGTAATCCGGAAGCTGCTGCATACCACGGAAATTCTGTATGGTTCCATTGAGGAAGTATCCGGGCGGCATTTCGATGATGTGAGATATACGGCAGGTACAAACGGCCGTCGTCAGACAAGATCAAAAAATGCGGTAAAAGTATGGAGTGTCATCATTCGGACAGAGGATGGCAGAAAAACGGAACTGAGTGAAAAACAGTTCCCGATGATTGGCAGAAAGATGGAATATCTGTTTCAAAATCTGTATGAGGAGGAAGACAGCAATGGGATTTTTTGACAAAATGGCAAGTGCAATGACCGGACAAAATTCTGAGACAAGCGTAGAAAACAGGAAACGGATCAATGAGCTGTTTGCAGAAAAGGTGCCGGAAGCCGATCAGTATGAGGTACTGGCAGCATTCCGTACGGTTGAAAAAACGAAGATCGGAATGTCTGTCCTAACGGGAAAGCGTAATGTGGAAATCACGTATTTCAATTATATCCTTGGTTTCCGCAGAGAGCCAGAGATGGAATTTGTCCTGATCGATGTATCTCCGGATCTTAATACGGTCGGGAATCCGATTGTCCTGAAGAAGAGTGCCAGTAAGGCGAAGAAAACGCTGCAGGGGCTTTACCAGATCGAAAATGCAGGACTGGAAGACGGCAAGATTGCTTTCGGACCAATCGCCAATGCCGCGATCGGTGCAGTAAACAGCGGTTATATCATCAAAGTCGCTTATGATACACAGACGCTGCAGGATCTGAAGAATTTCTTTGAAGAGTTCAGCAAGTAAATGACCAAACAAAAAGACGAGGAGGAGATCAGTGAGCGGCGTATAGCCGGAGCCTGATCAAATAATAAATGGATATGTCAAACCTGGAAAAATTAGGATTAGTGGAAATGTCTGCTGCAATGTCAATTTTCTGTACCGTTTTTGCCGTTTTCATGATCGTCTGCGTGGTAAAAATTTTCATGAAGGCAGGGAAACCCTGGTGGGCAGCAATCATCCCTATTTATAACGCCTATGTTCTGTTCCAGATCACGTTTGGAAACGGATGGATGTTTCTTCTGGAGCTGATCCCGATTGCCAATATCGTTATCGCGATCATTCTGGATGTGAAACTCGCGAAAGCATTTGGCAAGGGCGGCGGGTTTGCTGTCGGTCTTATTTTCCTGCCGATCATTTTCGAACCGATCCTTGCTTTTGGTGATTCGGTATATGCGGGACCGCAGAAGTAAAACCGGGGTATGGACAGCACAAGGGTGCCGGAGGGTCAGACTGCTCTCCGGCATCTTTACTATATTAACCGTGTGGAATAAAAATCAGGATTTTATCAGCGCCAGATGAAAAAATACAGTTGGTTCCATATTGATCTGATCATACCGGCAGTGTACTGTAAGTTTCAGAACTTATGACAATGAACCTGGTATTCAGGAGGCAGTTTTAATGAATAAGAAAATACTAGTACTAATGCTGTCAGCTGTTATGCTTACAGGCTGCTCGCCAGCTGATAAAGGAATTTCCGACGTAGCAGCATCAGATAAATCCTCCGCTGCAGCATCTTCATCATCTGCAGCATCTGTACCAGCAGCAGAAGATGAAAGCAAACCGAATAAGGGCGACATGGTGATGCATGACTATGCCGGTTCAAATTTTGTATATAGCCCTGTTTCACTGAATACGGCCCTTGCGATGCTTAACGAAGGAACTTCCGAAGAAGCAGGTAAAGAGATTGTCAGTTTTATTGGGAATGCCGATTATAAGAAATTTGTTCAGGATTCCGAGAACAGAAAAGACTATAAGGTTGCCAATTCCCTATGGACGTCTAAGGAATATCAGATCAAGGACGCATTTCGCAACGCCGTAATTTCCGACTATAACGCAGAAGCAAAAACGGTAGATTTCAACCGGCCGTCCGCCAGTACAGAAATCAACCGATGGGTATCGGATAATACCAATGGGCTTATTAAGGATATCGTGACGCATGAAAATCTGACACAGATGACTGCGGCGATACTTATCAATACGATTTATTTTAACGATACCTGGATCTCACCTTTCAGTTATACGGATTCACAGGACTTCAAAAATACGGATCTATCAACCGGAAAGGTGGATATGATGCACGGGAACATGGATTCCTATTTTGAGTATGGCAGCAGCCTTGCAGGAATCGTTAAAAAGTACAGCAATGGATGCAGTTTTATAGCTGCAAAGTCAAAAAACGGCGCTGCGATGACAGGGGATAATTCGTCCATATCTGCCATGATCAGAGCATCGGCTTCCCCTATTGCGTATGACGAAGAAGTACTCGATCTTCCGAAGTATACGATTGATACGACAGAAGACAGGCTGAAAGATGAACTTACAGCTTCCGGAGTTACAAAGATTTTTGATGCAGAGTCCGATTCTCTCAGCGGAATATCGGATGCAAAACTCTATGTAGACAGTGTTCTCCAGAAAGCGCACATCAGTGTTGATGAATCGGGAACGGAAGCAAGTGCTGCCACTGAAATAGGGATAAATGCCACCTGTGTTGGAACGGAACCTGCATCCAGTATAGAAATGAATTTCGATACTCCTTTTATTTATGCCATTGTTGATGAGAGCGGTAATGTTTTGTTTGAAGGCTATTTCGGCCAGGCCGGCTGACAATCGATAAGATTCTCTTCCATTCGCTGACTGATTCCAGTACGTAAATTATTTCTGCTGATATATCTATGGATTTCTGCTTTTTGCTTCACAAAATCAAAATTTTCTTGAAAATGCGAAATGTGCAGAAAAACATGAAAAGATTATCGATCCAGCAGCAGTCCCTGCAGCAAACAGGACGACCGGAATCATATTAACGATGGCCATGCCGAGTGTGAGACCTTCATGGCGGGAACGGTTTTTCTGCTCTATGGTTGTACCTTCCGCCGGAGAATCAGCAGGCCTCCGAAACGGTGCTCAGGCATTTTTTGTCTGACCGTCTTTGTTCAGGTGGTAGAGCGGCACCAGCGGCAGCAGGATCGGTGTTTTCTCCGTATACTCGCGGTAGGCGGGCAGAGAGCCGTAACGGGCCATCTGCCGTTTTTCCAGGCGCTGTGCACCGCTGAACATGATAGTGACGATGGCAGCATAGGCGAAGAGAGCCATCGTCCACTGTGCCCAGCCGGACAGAGCGGTCAGGCCGCCCAGCGTGACGCCGGTCCAGAACAGGATCTCGCCGAAATAGTTCGGGCAGCGCACCATTCTGTAAAGTCCCTTCGTGGCGACCATGTCGGGATTAACGGCCTTCTGGGCGCTCTTCTGCAGGTCGGCCAGCGTTTCGATACAAAGTGCACAGAGGCTGACGGCGATGCCGATCCAGGGCAGGACCACATCCGCGGCGCCGTTGTACAGCCGGTAAAATACCGGGCTTACCTGCATCACATACAGCACAGACATGCTGATCCAGATGGCAGCTTTTACATAGACCGCCATGCCGGCCCCAGCCGCCGTCGTTGAAGAGAGAGTCTTACGGTAGGCGCCGCTCCTGATTTCGCGGGTGATCAGAAAGCCTGAAAGGCGTGCGCCATACGCGGTAAAAATGAGGCACTGCACCGCATTCACGACTGCAGCCTGTCTGTGAAAGAGCGTCAGGATCGCAATACCGAGACCGGCTATGGCCAGTCCGTAACCGACGGAGAGAAAGTACACATATTTGTAAAATCCGATGGCGCACAGCACAGCCGCCACGATGAAAAGAATGCCCAGATCATTCCAGACCATTGTCATGCCTCCGGATGAAAACTGTTTTTAATGTACTCTGCAAAACTGTGGCTGCCGGCCTGCACCTCACTTACCATGGATTCGGACAGTGTCCACTTGCTGAAGCG
>Ga0183095_10511_pt2 | contig 26128 bp, 21 predicted proteins | sample BioMet4_FD_130346 | JGI IMG/M metagenome (GOLD analysis project Ga0183095, IMG submission 130346) | Microbial communities from bioreactor (seeded with sewage sludge) at LBNL, California, USA - Biofuel metagenome 4 (v2) (version 3) | ecosystem: Engineered > Bioreactor > Anaerobic > Unclassified ...
TTGTCGATATCGCAGCCGCGCTGGAGCGCCACATAATAGGCGAACAGCTGCAGCGGCACGATGCCCAGAGAGGGCTGAAGAATGGGGTGGGTGTCCGGCACGGTGAGCACGTGCTCCACGGTCTTTTTCATCTCGTCCGCGCGGCTGACGGTGGTCAGCGCCACCACGTCGGCGCCGCGGGCCTTGACCTCCACCACGTTGCTCATGGCCTTGTCGAACAGCGGCGCGTAGGTGCCCAGAGCCACCACCAGAGTCCCGTTTTCGATGAGGGAGATGGTGCCGTGCTTCAGCTCGCCGGAGGCGTAGGCCTCCGAGTGGATGTAAGATATCTCCTTGAGCTTCAGCGAGCCCTCGAGCCCCAGGGCGTAATCCAGATTGCGGCCGATAAAGAACACTGAATTGTGGTTGAAGTAGCGGCTGGCCAGATATTTGATGTCGTCGGTGTTTTTGAGCACCGTTTCCATCTTTTCGGGCAGCCACTGGAGCTCATCGAGGACGGAGGCATATTCCTTGGAGGTGATGGTGCCGAGAATATCGGCGAAGTAGAGCCCCAGCATGTCAAGCAGGACCAGCTGGGTGGAATAGGCCTTGGTGGTGGCCACGGCGATCTCCGGGCCGGCCCAGGTGTATACCACGTCGTCCGACTCCCGGGCGATGGAGCTGCCCACCACGTTCACAATGGACAGGATGTGAGCGCCCAGGGATTTGGCCTCCCGCAGGGCGGCCATGGTGTCCAGCGTCTCGCCGGACTGGCTGATGACGATGACCAGAGTGTCCCTGGTGACCAGCGGGTCGCAGTAACGGAACTCGGAGGCCAGCATGGGCTCCACCGGGATGCGCAGCAGCTTTTCCAGATTGTATTTGCCCACCACGCCCACATGGTACGACGAGCCGCAGGCCACGATGAATATCTTGTTGATGCCCTTTATGTACTTTTCATCGATCTTCAGACCGTCGAACACTATCCTGCCGCCGCGGATGCGGGGGGACATGGCCTTACGTATGGCCTCCGGCTGCTCCATGATCTCCTTGAACATGAAGTGGGCGTAGCCGCCCTTTTCCGCCGCGGAGATGTCCCAGTCGATGAAGGCGTGCTTCTTTTCCACCGGTTCGCCCAGGGAATTGAAGACCTTGATGGCTTCCTTGGTGACGAAGGCCACCTCGCCGTCCTCCATGTAGGCGACCTCGCGGGTGTGCTCGATGATGGCGGTGGCGTCGGACGCCACGAAGTTGCAGCCCTTGCCGTAACCCAAAAGCAGGGGGGCGTCCTTGCGGGCGGCGATGAAGCTGCCGGGATAGTCGCAGCACAGGATGACCAGCGCGTAGGCGCCCTCGATGCGGTGCAGCACCTTGAACACGGCGTCCATGATGTTGTGGGACTTGAGATAGTAGTACTCGATGAGCTGGACGACCACCTCGGTATCGGTCTCGGACTTGAACACCACGCCCTTGGAGATAAGGAATTCCTTCAGCTCCACATAGTTTTCGATGATGCCGTTGTGCACCAGCGCCACCTTGCCGTGCTGGCTCATGTGGGGGTGGGCGTTGAGCTCGTTGGGCACGCCGTGGGTGGCCCAGCGGGTGTGGCCGATGCCGGTGAAGCCGTGAAGATCGGCGCCGTCATGGGTCTTTTCACAGAGATTTTTTATCTTTCCGGGGGATTTGACCATTTCGATCTCATTTTTGTCGACCACCGCCACGCCGGCGGAATCGTAGCCCCGGTATTCAAGCTTTTTCAGCCCGTTCAGCAGCAGCGGTGCCGCCTCTTCGGTGCCAGTATATCCGACTATTCCACACATTTCGTTCTGTCCTTTCGGAGAATACTTGTATTGATTGTCATGGGCATATTTATTGCATTATAACATATTTCCGCCGCTTTTCAATAACATAAACAGCCGGAGCGTCAGCTCCGGCTGTTTATGTTATCAGAATACCGCCGTGAAGGTTATCGATTTCTCATCCTCGGTGGAGGCGGATATCCTGCCCTTGTGGCGCTCGGTTATGGCCTTGGCGATGGAAAGACCTATGCCGCTGCCGCCGGTCTCCCGGGAGCGGGACTCGTCCGCCCGGTAGAAGCGCTCGAAAAGGCGCTCGGTTTTATCCGGATCCACATGCTCGCAGGTGTTGTATACCGTCAGGGTGATCTTCCTCTGGCGGGAGAGGGTTATCCTGATGGGCCCGGCGCCGTCAGAATACTTGAGAGCGTTGTCCAGCAGGATGGTTGCCAGCTTGTAGAGCTCCTCGCGGGAGCCGGTCATGTGTATGTCGGGCTGTATCTGGGATACAAACTCTATGCCCGCGGCCTCCGCCGGGACCTCAAAGGCCTCCGCGGCCTCCGCTATCGCGGCGCTGAGATCAAAGTCGGAAAACTGGCCAAGGGTCGGGGTCTCGTCCATTTTTGAAAGCTCAAGCAGATTCTTCACCAGATGGTTCAGCCGCCGGGTCTGATTTTTTATGCTGTCCACCCACTGGTTTTCGCCAACCTGCATCTGCAGTACCTCGGTGTTGGCGGAGATTATGGTGATGGGCGTTTTCAGCTCGTGCCCGGCGTCGGTGATGAACTGCTGCTGCTTTTCCACGCTCTCCTCCACGGGCTTGGTTATGCGCCTGGACATGAGCAGCACCAGCACGAACACGGCCGCCATGCACAGCACGCCCGCGCCGACGGATACCCAGAGTATGGTGGTGGCCTGGCGGAGCTGCTGATAGCAGCTGACGGCTACGATCAGGCTGGTGCCGTCCGACTCCGTGAAGACCTTATATCTGAAATAGTCTATCTTGCCCTCGCTCTTTCCGCCGGCCACTATGGAGGAGGCGTAATTCGAGATGTCTTCCTCGGTGACGGAAGCGATGTAGCCGTGATTTATCTTGGATACCGTGCCGTCGGAGCTCAGCGCAACGGTGAAAAAGCTGGTCTCGAAGCGGGTGTCGGGGGTTATGCCCAGAGAGTACATCTTCATTTTCCCGCCGCGCATGTCGGAGGCGGTGGCGATGTCGGTGCTGCTGGATTTCTCCAGACCGGCGCCGGGATCGCCCTTGGCGCCGCTGGGCGCATCAGGGAAAGAGCCGGCGTTTTCGTGCAGCACCTCTATGGTGCTGTAAACCTGGCTTTTTGTGTATTCAGCGTAGACGATGTTTATGGCGCCCACCAGTATGGACATGACGATAAACAGCGAAAGCATCATCACCAGGATGAATTTTTTCCTCAGTTTACCTATCATTGGCCCTTATCCTCCAGCATGTAGCCTCTGCCGCGCAGAGCGGTCAGCTCCACCTGCGAGCCGAGACCCTGGAGTTTTTTGCGCAGATATGAAACATAGGCCCAAACCACGTTCATCTCGCTGTCGGAATCGTAGCCCCACACGCGGTCCATGAAGCGTTCCGTGGAGATGACGGTCTTGGGGTTTGTCATCATGAGCTCCATCATCTGGAACTCCTTGTTGGCGAGGCGGATGGATTCATCCCCGCATTTGAGCTCGAAGCTCTTGCGGTCCAGCTCCAGATCGCCGAAGGTGAGCTTGTCCGGCGTGAAGTTCTCGCCGCCCCTGCGGGTCATTGCCCGTATGCGGGCCAGCAGCTCCTCGGTCTCGAAGGGCTTGGGCAGATAGTCGTCCGCCCCGGCGTCCAGACCCTCCACCTTGTCGCGGAGCTGGGACTTTGCCGTCAGCATCAATACGGGCGCGGTTATTCCGCCGTCCCTCAGACGGCGCAAAACCTCGAAGCCGTCCATTTTCGGCATCATCACGTCCAGTATTATCCCGTCGTAGCCGCCCTCAAGACCGTAGTCCAGAGCGTCCTGTCCGTTGTACACGGTGTCCACGGAATATTTGTTGTAAGTCAGTATGACGGTGAGAGCGTCGGTGAGCTCTTTTTCATCGTCGGCCAGCAGCAGGCGCATATTCGATCACCTCGTGCTTTATCTTAGATATTCGACTTAAAATTTAACTAAAATATACGTCATGCCGGCAAAAAAGGCAATAAAAAAAGGGCCGCGAGGGCCCTTACAATATCTTTTCCACGCCGTACATGCTCTGAAGCACCAGCAGGGCGGGGCGGTACAGCCGGTTTATGGTCCAGAAGCTGGCCCCGGCCAGCGCGTATTCCGACACCAGGCGCAGCCGCGCGGCAAAGGAGCGCGGATCCTCGAACCACACCTCCCGCTGTATTCCGTCGGGGTCCGTGTATCTGAAGTACGGCGCCTGGGCGGCGGCGTCGAACCTTATCTCCGCATAGACGGACGCGGCCAGATCCGCAGCCCCGGCGTTGGATATGACCCGGGCGGCGCTGCCCTGCTTCCAGGGCAGCGCCCAGCTGTAACCGTAATTGGAAAGGCCCATCAGTATTTTTCCGGGCGGTATCCGCGTCACGGCGTAATCCAGCACGTCCAGCACCTTGTTCACCGGCGAAACGGCCCGGGGCGGGGAATATGTGTAGCCCCATTCGTAGGTCATGATTATCACCCGGTCGGCCGTCCGGCCGTGGGCGGCATAGTCGACGGCCTCGTACAAAAGCCCCGGCTGGCCGTCGGACTCCTTGGGCGCCACGGTAGTGACGAAATAATATCCCAGCGGATGCAGTATTCCAGCCAGCTTTTCGATGAAGGCGCTGTAATTATCCCGGTCGAAGGGAAAGACGTACTCGAAGTCCAGATTGACGCCGTAATATTTCCTGCCCCGCAGGGCGGAGAGCATATTGGCCGTGAACCGCTCACCGGCGGCGGGATCCGTAAAAAGGGAATGGGCGATGGCGCCGGAAAAGCCGCCGGAGCGGCCGATGTTGGTTATGGTCAGCAGCGGAGCCGTGCCGCCGGAATAGGCGGAGACCACCGGCTCCTGGTCTGCTATGGGCGTCAGCCCGCCTTCGGCGTCGGCCTGCCAGGAAAACGGGCACAGGAAGGTGAGAAACGGCATATACTCCTCAAGCACCGCCCCGGCGATGTTGGGATAGGCGTAGCCGTTGCACTCGATGACGCCGGATTGCGGCGCCGCCCCGGGCGCGTCCCGGACGATCAGCGCCAGGCCCGCAGGCAGGCGGGAGGGGTCGGCAAGCTGGTTGTCGAAGGCGAGCTTTTCCACCGTGGTTCCAAAGCGCCGGGCCAGATTCCACAGGGTGTCCCCCCGGCGGACGACGTATATATTCATTACCGTCACCCTTTCATAATACGCATTGCTGCATTCTATTCGGGGCGGCGGGGGAATATGACTGCCTATCTTATGCGGCGGCCGTTCAGCGCGGCGTAAGTGAGCTCATCGCCGCTGTACATGAGTTTAAGGGAGAAAAACGGCGCGTCCTCGTCCAGCAGGCGCAGAAAGATCTTGTCCCCCTCCCAGAGGGTGAGGGCCATGAGGTCGGATTTATCTATCCATTCCAGTACGCCCTCGTCGCAGTCTGCCAGCTCCCCCTCAAAGCCGTCGGCGGTGAAGAGATGCATGTATTCCGTCTCCCAGCCCTCGGACACGAAGGTCACCACGCCCCGGTACCGCCAGGAGGTGAGCGTGAGGCCCGACTCCTCCTTTATCTCCCGCAGCAGGCACTCGTCCGGACTCTCGTCCTTTTCAAATTTGCCGCCCAGACCTATCCACTTGTCCCGGTTCACGTCGTTTTCTTTTTTCACCCGGTGCAGCATCAGATATTCGCTGCCACGCCGGATATAACAAAGAGTAGTATTTTTCATACACATCACCTTGAAGTGAGTATATAACATTTTGCTAACTTATGCTATACTAACAATGGTAAAGAGTGTGAAGAAAATACCTGCTTTCCAATGTAACTTTTTTGTTGCAATTTGCGGCGGGAAAAATTATAATTATAGTCCGATGTTATTGGAGCTTTCAGGGAGGTGCTATCATGCTGAATATACTTGGCAGAAACGACAATGCCGCGGAACCCGAAGAGCGGAGCCCAAAATCCGTGGAGGAGCTGCTGCCTGAGAGCAAGCCCACCAGAAAGAATCTGGAGGCTCTGAGCGAGGAGATACGTTCAGGCCGCTATGCCTCGTCCGCGGAACACCGGGCGGAGGTCCTGACCAGGGCCGGGCTGATGTCTACATATCTGGACATGGACGAGAATACCCCGCTGACCATCAAGGATCTGCGGAAGCTGCTGGTGGAGAAGGGCATCTACGAGGAGGAGCACTCCTTCTGGGGCGCGAAGAATCTGTGGATCGCGCTGCAGTCCATGGGCTTTATCACCAAGCAGGGCGACCAGTTCTATCTTTCCAAGGACTTTGCGCCGCTGTATCGCCGGTGGAAACAGCTGCGGGAGAAGCACGACGCCCAGATGATCGAGAACGACGCGGAGCATAAGCAGATACTGGCCGACCTCAAGGAGAAGCGCGCCAGAGAGCTGGATGCCACGGACGATGTGAAGCAGGCCGCCAGACAGGCCCGCAGAGAGGCCAAGCAGGCCGCCAAGGAGGCCCGTATCGAGGCTTATAAGCGCATCAGCGAGGAGAAAGCCCGGGCCCGCGACATCATCGAGGCGAAGAAAGAGGAGCTCAAGGCCGAAAAGCGCATGGTAAAGCTGGACAAACAGCTTGCCGCGCTGCGCGAGAAAAACAAATAATACCGATCTTGCCTTACGCCATTCCCGGAGCCGCCAGACGGCCCCGGGAATGATTTTACTGCGATTGCGGGGTGGCCGCCGGGTGCCGGAGCTTTTGAAAATGTGCCTTGTGATATGCCCGCTGGTGTTTCTGGCCGGCTTTGTGGACTCCGTGGCCGGGGGCGGAGGGCTCATCTCCCTGCCCGCGTATCTGCTGGTGGGCCTCCCGGCCCACACCGCTGCGGGTACCAACAAGGTGGTGGCCTGCATCGGCACCTCCTTCGCCGCCGGGAGATATATCAAAAACGGCACGGTGAAGATCAGGCTGGCCCTCATCTCGGCTGCGGGCGCGATGGCGGGCTCCTATCTGGGCACACGGGCCGCAGTAAGACTGAACGACGAGACGCTGAAGCTGGTGATACTCTGCGCCCTGCCGGCAGTGGCGGCGTTCATGGCGCTGAAAAAGGATTTCGGCAGGGAAACGGCGCCCCGGCGGGAGCGGACGCCGAAGACGGAGGCGCTGCTGTGCGCAGCAATAGGCCTTGTCATCGGCTGCTACGACGGGCTGGTGGGCCCGGGCACCGGCACCTTCCTGATGCTGGCCTTCACAGCGGTGCTGGGCTTCGACCTGCTGACCTCCACGGGCTGCGCCAAGGTGGCCAATCTGGCCTCCAACATCGCGTCGGCCGTGGTATGGATCTTAAACGGCAGCGTGATGTTCGCCGTGGTGATCCCGGCCGCGGTATGCGGCGCGGCGGGCAACCTGCTGGGCGCGCGCTACGCGATAAAGGGCGGCAGCGGGAAGATACGCGGCGTGGCCTTCGCGGTGCTGGGCCTCATGGCCGTGAAGCTGCTGTACGATCTGCTGAAGTAAGGCTGAAATTAAAACGGGCTGATTTATCAATCAGCCCGCTTTTATTTTCGCTTCCCGGCGATCCTTTATCAGGCTGCACAGCGGCAGCAGGTACAGCAGGAACGAGAACGGCAGGGCGGATACCCCCACGCCCATGATGCCCAGCGGCACGGAGCAGGCGATGCACCAGGGAATGAGCCCGCACAGGTCCACGGCGGTGCAGCCTATGTCCAGCGCCAGGCGCTCCCCGGACAGCCCCAGCTTTTCGTAGGACGGGCCCAGAATGGACGCGCACATCAAGATCGCGATGGTCTGGTTGCAGAACACCACGCCGAAAACAATGCCGCTGACGAACATCACGGGAAAAGCGCCCCAGCGGAGCATCCGGGCCGACAGCAGGTCCCGCACGCCGTCCAGCATGCCGGAGACCCTGAAAATGCCCGAATAGGTGGAGGATATTGCCAGTATGGCACAGACCTGCAGCATGGATACTATCCCGCCGCCCTGAAGTATGGAGCCCAGGGCGGGGCTGGAATATTTGTAGCCCGTGATCAGACATTTGAGAAAATCCCAGACGCCCATGCCCTGCAGCAGCACGCTGGTGACGCCGGCGGCGGCCACGCTGAGCAGCATGGCGATGCGCGTCTTGACCTTCAGTATGGGCAGCAGAAGCATCAAAACGGCAGGCACGGCCACCCAGGGAGAGACGTTGAATTCGCTCTTTATGGCGGTCATCAGCTCCGTGTTCACCTGCTGGGGTGGGAAAAGGGCGGAGATCGCCCCGTACAGGACGAAGCATACGGCCATGGGCAGAAGATTGGCCCTGAGCAGCCGCCGGGAATGGGCGTAGGCGTCGGTATGGCAGAGGGAAGCCGTTAGCGCCATGCTGGAGGCCGCCGGCGAGCAGCAGTCACCGAAATATATTCCGGACATGACGGCTCCGGCCGTGAGTATCTCGTTGGCGCCGCCGGAGCGGGCCAGCGCCATGAATATGACGCCCATGGTGCCCGCCACGCCGAAGGAGGTGCCGATGGCGTAGGACAGCAGGGAGCACAGGGCGAAGGTCAGCACGATGAAAAGCCGCGGCGTTATCAGTTTCATGCCGTAGTATACGAAGAACAGTATGGTGCCGCCGGCCCGCCAGGAGGCCGTCAGCATGCCGATTATGAGGAGAATTCCCACAACGATTAGAGAGTCCTTCACGCCGTCTGCGCACACCCGCATCAGCGCACCGAACCGGCAGCCCCGGCGCATTGCGGCAAGCATGAAGGCCGCCCAGCCTGCGGCCAGGGCGGCGATGATGGAGATCTTCAGTATCAGACACGCGGCCATGGCCCCCAGAAATACGGCGAAAGAAATAACGACGTCCATACGCGGCTCAGTCCTTTCCGGCGCGCATCGTGGGGACGATGGCGGCAAAGGCCAGCACGGAGCCCACGGCGGACACCGCCGTGGCGATGAGCATGGTGGCAGAGACCCCGATGCTGTCGAACAGTATCCCGCCCAGCAGCGAGGAGAATATGGAGCCGAAGGAGCCCGTCAGCGTCAGGAAGGCCTGGGCCTTCACGGCGTCCTTCTGGTCCACCACCAGCACGGCGTATCTCACCGCGGCCGGTGTGTAGAGGGCGAAGGAGAGCCCCTGGAAGAGAAACGCCGGATACATCCACGGGATGCTGGGCGCGAGATAAACGGCCAGACTCTTGGCCGTGAACATCACCACGGAAAACTTCAGCAGCGCGGAGCAACTGAAGCGCCGGGTCAGCCGGTCGAAGAGCATCATCACTGGCACCTCCAGCAGCGCCATGTAGGCGCATATGGTGCCCATGTCGGAGCTGTCGCCGCCGGCGTTCTGGACGATGAGGATGATGAAGTTGTTTATGAGGGAGTGTATGGAAAACAGCAGGGCCACGCCCAGCAGAAACACCGAAAAGCGCCTGTTGTTCTTTACGAATTCCACGATGCCGCTGCTTTTTTCCTTCGGTCTCGCCGCGGCGGAGACCGGGGCGCGGCTGTGGGAGCGGGCGGTGAACATGGCCAGGATCACCATGAAAAAGCCGGTGATGACGAGAGCCGAGACAGGGATGACGCCGGTGCCAAGCCGCTCCACCACCGAGCCCATGACGGCGGCCATCACCGCGTAGGCGAAGGAGCCCACCGCCCGGCAGGCGCCGAAATTGATATGCAGGCCCCAGCCCTCCGCCACGAAGGTGAGGGAGGTGATAAAGGGCTGGATGACGATGATGAATGCGAAGGACAGGGCGTAGCTCACAGAGAGCAGGGCGCCCTTGACATGCACCAGACAGGCGACGGCGAGAAACAGCGCCGTCAGCGCGCAGGTCGCCCACAGTATGTGCACCACCGAGATCTTTTTGGAGCGGTCGGCCAGATCGGCCACCAGCGGCTGGAGCACCAGGGCCATGATGTTGGACGCGGCCAGAATGACGCCGATCTCCGTGCCGGAATAGCCCCGGGCCTGAAGAAACACGGCGGCGAAGGTCAGCACCATGCAGTAGGCCATCCAGTAGGCGCTCTGCATGAGGGCGTATTCGATATTTATTTTTCTCTGCTGATTTTCCATGTGACCTCCGGAAGAAAAAAGACAAGGGAAAGTATAACATGCCGCGAAATAAAAGCAAGCGCCGCAGCGGAAAAAGACGCTGAAGGGCGGAATTTGTGCAGATTTTCCCTTGCATTTTTGATCCGGCGGGGGGTATAATCTCCCTCGCTGCAAGGAAAACGACCAGCTTGAAATAGAAACAAGTCTTAACGGCGTAGTCTATTTAAGGACCGCGCCGTTTTTCATTTTTTGAAAGGGGACTTGTTTATGCCGAAAAATAAATTTCAGGGGGTCGTGTTCGGCCTCATCATGTCGTATTCCATGGCCGTGGGCATGGAGATCTACAACGTCGCCGTGAAGATGGGCGTGAACCTGACGGCGGGCGGCTTTTCCAACCTCACGGGGACCGTGTTCGCAGGCGCGCTGAAGGAGAGTGCATATATGGGCGCGCTGGTGTTCGTGTTTTCAAACCTCTGGGGCAACCGGCTGGGCGCGGCCTTCGCCGCCCGGCGCTGCGATCCGGAGCTGGACAATCCGTACTTCTGCCGCGTGCTGCGGCAGGCCGGCACCGTGGCCGTGATGTGCCCCACCATGAGCCTTGCGGCGTCCGTGCTCTTCAACATCGTCATGGGCGGACAGCCGCTGGCCCGCCTTCCGGAAATATGGGCGGGCACACTGCTGAAGAACTTCCCCATGGCCTTTTTCTGGAACATGTTCGCCGCCGCGCCCTTCACGCACCTGGTCTTCGGGGCGCTGTTCGGCGGCAGCGTGCGCGTACCGGCAGGCGCGCAGGCGGAGGAAACTTGACTTTCCCGTCCGGTGTGATATCATATCGGGGCAAAAAGCGATATACGTCCCCATAGGGTTCCGCGGCTTGGCCGGACTGGACCGAGATGGGGCGCGCGGCGGCATGCCGCGCTCACGGAGGGACAAAAGCCCGGGAGATATTCTCCCGGGCTTTTTTTCGTCCGATTTTTTATGCGGAGGACAGGAAAATGCAGTGGTTTTATCTTTTTATCGCCGGGATACTCGAGACGTTCTGGGCGGTGTGCCTGAAGTACTCCCAGGGGTTCACAAGGGTGTGGCCGAGCATACTCACGGCGGCGGGCATGATCGCGAGCTTCGCGTTTCTCTCGCTGGCGCTGAAGCGGCTGCCGCTGGGCACGGCCTACGCGGTATGGACGGGCATCGGTATGGCGGGCACTTTCGTGCTGGGGATAGTCCTTTTCAGGGAGACCGCCACGCTGCCCCAGATACTGTGCCTGGCGCTGATTCTCGGCGGGATCATCGGCCTGCGGGTGCTGTCCGGGCAGTAAAGCAGTAAAACTGACTCCCGGCAAAGAGCCGGGAGTCAGTTTGAGACTGTCAAAAGAGTGTTTTTGACAGTCTCAAAACGCCGAATTTTTTGCAAAACCGAATATTTGCAAAAAACGTCGCTTCGCTCCCCAAAGCCTTGCGCAGCAAGACTTTGGCAGCTATTTATCCGATTCGAGGCGGGGCTCCGCCCGCCATCGAGCTCCCCCACAAAACCTTTGGAGGCCACTTATTGTTGAGTTCTTTGACACGCTGAAACGGACTCCCGGCGAAGAGCCGGGAGTCCGTTTTTTAAGTAGATGCGAGCCTTTGACGGGCCCGGTTTATCTCATGTTGGCCTTGATGACGTCGCCGAGAAGGGTGATGCCCTTGACGATCTTCTCATCCGGCATGTTGGAGTAGTTCAGACGGATGCAGTTGTGCACGTCGCCGTTGGGGAAGAAGCCCTCGCCGGGAACGTAGGCGACCTTTTTTTCCAGCGCCTGAGCGGCCATGACCTTGGTGTCGATGTACTCGGGCAGCACGACCCACGCGAACAGACCGCCCTGAGGATGGGTGTACTTGACTTCCTTCGGGAAAGCGGCGGCCATGGTGTCCTGCATCAGCTGGTTGCGGTGGCCGTAGCACTCGCGGATGGTGGCCACATGCTCGTCAAGATCGAACATGTCGATGAACTTGGACACTTCCATCATGCCGATGGTGGAAGCCTGCAGCGCGGCGGCCTGAGCCATGTAGTTGTATTTCTGGAGGATGGCGTCGTCGGCGCAGACCCAGCCCAGGCGGTAGCCGGGGGCCAGGATCTTGGAGAAAGTGCCCAGGTACACGACCAGGCCCTTGGTGTCCATGCTCTTCAGGGCGGGCAGATACTCGCCGGAATAACGGAGCTCACCGTAGGGGTTATCCTCGATAACGGGGACTTCGTACTTGTTTATGATCTCCATGAACTTCTTGCGGCGCTCGATGGGCCAGGTGCGGCCGGTGGGGTTCTGGAAATCGGGGATGACGTAGATCATCTTCACGTTGGGGGTGGTGGCGAGGACCTTTTCCAGATCCTCCATGATCATGCCGTCGTCGTCGGTGGGGATCTCAACGAACGTGGGCTGGCAGGCCTTGAAGGCGTTAAGAGCGCCCAGATAGGACGGGGACTCGATGATTATCACGTCGCCGGGGTTCACAAACACGCGGGAGGAGTAATCAAGACCCTGCTGGCTGCCGGAGGTCATGAGTATGTGGGCGGCGTCGGTATGTATGTTGTTCTTGCGCTCCATGCGCTCGGCGATCTGCTCGCGCAGACGGGGCCAGCCTTCGGTGCTGGTGTACTGCAGAGCCACGCGGCCGGATTCGTCCAGCACGGCGTCGGCCGCTGCCTTGACTTTGTCCACAGGGAAGAGCTCCGGCGCGGGCATGCCGCCGGCAAAAGAGATTATATCGGGCTTGTTGGCCAGCGCCAGCAGCTCACGTATTGCGGAACCCTTGAGAAGATCCATTCTGTCTGCAAATTTGACCATAATATATCCTCCTCTAAAATTTGGCTGTTTTCACAAATTTCCCTTTATACATTTAACCATATTTTGAACATATTGTAAAGTGAGCAAAATGAACAGCGTCTCTGACAAAATATCAATATTATGACGAAACGTCCGCTTCCCTTTGGAAGCGGACGTTTTCGAGCCGTCACAGCAGCCCGATGAAATGCTGCATCAGCAGCGATACGCAGGCGATGCATACCCAGCAGGTGAAGCCCAGCAGGATGGGCTTGCCGCCGGTCTTAATAAGCTTTACGATGTCGGTGTTCAGACCGATGGCCGACATGGCCGTGACGATGAAGAACTTGCTCAGCTGCTTGAGCGCGCCGAACAGGGAGCTGCAGAATGCCAGCGCTCCGCCGGTGAACACGGACGCGGCCACGGTGGTGACCACCGAGGCCAGCACGAAATAGAGGATGAACATGGGGAATACGGACTTGAGACTCACCTTGGCGCCGCTCTCCGCGCCCGCTGCGCGCTCCTTCTTCATGCGCACGGCGGCCAGCACCAGCGTTATGGGGATTATGGCCAGCGTTCTGGTGAGCTTCACGATGGTGGCGTACTCCAGCACCGTGCCGCCGGTGCCGTGGATGGTGTCCCAGGTGGAGGCCGCGGCCGTGACCGACGAGGTGTCGTTCACCGCGGTGCCGGCGAAGAGGCCGAAGCCCTCGTTGGAAAGCCCCAGCGCGCCGCCCAGGGTGGGGAATATGACGGCGGCGATGACGTTGAAAAGGAAGATGACGGATATGGACTGGGCGATCTCCTCGTCGTCCGCGCCGATGACGGGGGCGGTGGCCGCGATGGCGCTGCCGCCGCAGATGGACGAGCCCACGCCGATGAGGGTAGATATCTTCGACGGGATGTGCAGCAGCTTCTGCATGAGCGCCGCCACTATAAGCGAGGTGGCGATGGTGGAGACGATCACCGGCATGGAGGTCTTGCCCACCTTGCCGATGGTGGCAAGATCCAGACCGAAGCCCAGCAGCACCACGGCGGTCTGGAGTATCTTTTTTGACGTGAAGGAAACGCCGGCCTTGTAGGGCGCCTGATCCTTGAGGAAGACGGCGATCAGCATGCCCGCGAGTATGGCGATGACCGGCGCGCCCACCACGGACAGGGCCGGGATGTATTTTACCAGCAGCCATGCGGGGAGGGCTATCGCCAGGCAAAGCAGGAGACCTTTTCCATTCTTTCTTACGAATTCCATTATACTCCCTCCAAAAAACATGAAAAAACACAAAAAAACACAATGAGATAAAATTACCACAGGCGGCCCAAAAAAACAACAGAAAATCCATCCTTTTCAATGCAAATTATACGATTGCCCGTCGGGACAGGCTGTGTTATAGTATTAACGCAGACTCCGGGCCAGCGGGCGCCGGAGCCACGGAGGGGACATGGAACAGCTTGAGAACAGGGCACCCGCCGGGCGGGACATTGGCGCGGACTTTCTGCGCGCGCTGGCCTGCTTCTTCGTGGTGCTGCTGCATTGCAGCGGCTCCGGAAGCACGGCGGCAATATTCATCAACTCGCTGACGCGGTTTTCCGTGCCGGTGTTTGTGATAATCAGCGGCAGGTTCTGCCTCGCTTCCGACAGGACGGTGGGACACTATCTGAAAAAATGCCTCAGACTTCTGCTGACCTTCGTCCTTTGGTCGGCGCTTTATTACTGCTTGCTGGTGCTGCCGTACGAAGGCTTCGACGCTGCCGGCGCCGCCCGGTTCCTAGTGACGGGGCCGCAGCATTTCTGGTATATCTACGCCGCCATGGCGCTGTATCTGGCCGCGCCCGTACTGCGGGTATTCTGTGAAAACGCCGACAAAAAGCGGCTGGAGTATTTCCTGCTGCTGACCTTTATCTTCGGCTCCCTCGTCAAGACCGCCCTGGATACCTCCCATTTCGCGCTGCTGCGGGAGATCATTGAGGAGATGAAGGCGGAGTACATGCTGGGCTTTTTGTGCCTTTTCGTGTTCGGCTTCTACGAATACCGCTTCCCGCCGGATCGAAAGCGGCGGGGCATGCTGTACGCCCTGGGCGCCGCCGGGCTGGCGGCGACGTTTTTCGGCACGCTGCTGCTGACCAGGCGGTCGGGGGCGTTCAACGACCTGCTGTTCGGCTTCTTCGCGCCCAACGTCATGCTCTCGGGCGCGGCGGTATACGTTTTCTTCACCCAGCGCTTCAGAACGCACAGACCGGGGGAGAGAGCAAAAAAGGTCATAGCCCTTCTGGCCGACTGCTCCTTCGGAATATATCTGGCCCATGTGCTGGTGCTGGATACGGCGGTGGCGCCGCTGGACTTTATCAATGGACTGCCGGCTGTACCGGCGATACTTCTGCGGGCCGTGATGACCTTTTGCCTGACGGCGCTTGCAGTATGGCTTCTCAGAAAGATCAAATTTATGCGCGCCCTGACCTGACGCGAAATTACAGGGAAACTGGAGATAATAAATGAACCGCAAAAAGAACAAAGGCGTAAACTGGAGACGGAAGACCCTGAACAGGGCCATACAATTGGAGCTGAGGGAGCACAAAAGCTCGTTCATCGTGTTTTCGATACTGCGTTTGCTGGTCATAGTTTCCATGGTGCGCCAGCTGATGCTGCACAATTACGAAAGCTTTTTCCTGTGCGTTCTGACGCTGCTGCTGCTGTATGTGCCCAGCTGGGTGCAGGTGGAGCTGCGCATCGAGCTGCCGCCTCCGCTGGAGATAACCGTGCTGTGCTTCATCTTTGCTTCGGAGATACTGGGCGAGATAAACGCGTTTTTCATCGTGATACCCTTCTGGGACACCATACTCCACACACTCAACGGCTTCCTCGCGGCGGCGGTGGGATTTTCCATGGTGTCCATACTCAACGACCGGGAGGAGCTGACCTTCGACCTGTCGCCGCTGTATCTGGCGCTGGTGGCGTTCTGCTTTTCCATGACCATCGGCGTGCTGTGGGAATTTTTCGAGTTCGGCATGGACACCTTCTTCCACACAGACATGCAAAAGGACACCGTGGTGCACGCCATCTACACCGTGTCTCTGGATCCCACGGCGTCCAACAAGGTGGTGGCTGTCACCGGCATCACCGACGCGGCCGTGAACGGAAAGAGCCTGGGCCTGGGCGGGTACCTGGACATCGGCCTCGTGGACACCATGCAGGATCTGCTGGTGAATTTCGTCGGAGCCGTGGTATTTTCCGTGATCGGATTCTTTTACTCCAAGAACAAGGGCAAGGACAAATCCCCGGCGCTGGACTTCGTGCCCAGCCGCAAAAAAACCGACAGGGACTTTCTCACGCAGACAAGGGAAGAGGACGAGACGGCCGCGGAGCCCGCGGAAAAATGATGTAAGGAGACGCACGATATGCGCGGAATGGAAACGGGCAAAACACGGATAAGACACCAGGTGTTCACGGAGATTGCCAGAATGGCTTACGAGGGCGGGGATCTGGCCAGGACGCTGGAGGAGCTGCCATACAGGATCATACCCGGGGAGATCGCCACTTACAGAGACAGCATTTTCGCGGAGCGGGCCGTGGTGGGCGAGCGTCTGCGTCTCGCCATGGGCATGCCTACGCAGAGCTTTTCGGCGTATTCCAAGCTCTCGGAGGGGATAGTGGAAAACGAGATAGCGGAAAAATATTATGAGCCTCCGCTGATAAACGTGGTCAAATTCGCCTGCAACAAATGCCCGGACAACGTGGTCACCGTCACCAGCGGCTGCCAGGGCTGCATCGAGCACCCCTGCATGGAGGTGTGTCCCAAGAAGGCGATCTCAAGAGTCAAGGGGCGGGCCTTCATCGATCCGGATAAGTGCATTAAATGCGGCCGCTGCGCCGCGGAGTGCAAGTTCCATGCCATCATCCACCAGAAGCGTCCCTGCAAGCAGGCCTGCGGCGTGGGCGCCATCGGCATGGACGGGTTCGGCAGGGTGGAGATCGACTACGACAAGTGCACCTCCTGCGGACAGTGCCTTGTCAACTGCCCCTTCGGGGCCATCTCCGACAAGAGCCAGATATTCCAGACCATCGCCGCCATCAAAAGCGGCACGCCGGTGTACGCCGCTCTGGCCCCGTCCTTCGTGGGGCAGTTCGGCCCTGACGCCACGCCGGAAAAATTGAAGGCCGCGTTCAGGCGGCTTGGCTTCGCCGACGTGTACGAGGTCGCCGTGGGCGCCGATCTGTGCGTCATCGAGGAGGCCAACGACTATCTGGACGAGGTGCCGAAAAAGCACGCCTTCATGGTCACCTCCTGCTGCCCGTCCTGGAGCGACATGGTGCGGAAGATGTTCCCGGAGTTCACGGACAACATATCCGTGGCGCTGACCCCCATGGTGCTCACGGCGCGGATGATAAAAAACGACCACCCGGACTGCCGGGTGGTGTTCGTGGGCCCCTGCGACTCCAAAAAGCTGGAGGCCCGCCGCCGCGCTATACGCAGCGACGTGGATTTCGTGCTGACCTTCGAGGAGGTGCTGGGAATGTTCGCGGCCAAGGGCGTCGACAGGGAGGCCATCCCGGATGAGGAGACCGTGCCGCTGGACGCCGCCAGCCGCAGCGGCCGCAATTTCGCCTTCTCCGGCGGCGTGGCACAGGCCGTGGTGAACGCCATCCACGAAAAGGAGCCGGGCCGGGAGATCAAGGTCGCCCACGCCGACGGTCTGGAGGAGTGCCGTAAGCTGCTGCTGATGGCCCGGGCCGGCAAATACGACGGATATCTGCTGGAGGGCATGGCCTGCCCCGGCGGCTGCGTGGCGGGCGCGGGCACGCTGCAGCCCATCGACCGCTCGAAGCAGGCGGTGGAGAAGTTCGCGGACGAGGCGGATTTCGTCTGCTCCGCCGACACGAAGTTCAGACGGTACCTGCCGCTGATAGAGGACAAATAGAGAAAGCGTCCGCCCGGATTTCCGGGCGGACGTTTTTTGTCAGTGCGGCGCGGGGATTATGCTCAGAGTTTATAGATTCTCAAGAAGCGACGTGCCGTAGGAATTATCGATGGCGCAAAGCCACTTCCCGTTTACATACCGGTAGACATATGTCGCTCTGCGCTCGGCCGGGTACTCGCTGTCCGCTTTTTTCTCGGCTTCGACAAATGTCTGCGAAAGAACGAGCGCGGTGTCGCCGGATTCTATTACCTGCATCTTACCCTGCTTTGGAGCGACGCTGTTATTAAAATATGCGGCGATCCTGATGAACGCCGATTTGATATTTTCCCTGCCGCGGACCTCCATGCCCGGCCTTACGACCAGGACGGCGTCCTCCGTGTAAAAATCCATCAGGTCGTCGAAGCGCTCTTCCTTTATGGCCTTGTCTGCCCCGGCAAGCAGTTCCCTTATACTGTCAGCTAACATGTTTTCTCCTATCAGAAACAAAGTGTTTCCGCAAAATTTCACTGTACTTACTTTGTCAGAGCGGCTTTATCATGGTCAGGGCGGCGAACGACGTCCCGTCCTTCAGACGCGCCGCGTCGGGCAGGACGGCGGCCGTGCGGAAGCCCAGCTTCTCATAGAGAGCTATGCCCCGGGCGTTGGCGTCATAGACCTCCAGCTCCAGTCGGCTCAGTCCCATTTCCCGGGCCACGGATATCTGCTCCTCCACCAGCGCGCTGCCGATGCCCAGGCCCCAGTACTCCCTGAGCACCGCGATGCCTATCTCGCCCCGGTGGCGCAGTTTAATGAGCGGGCTGCGGGAAAGCCCGCAGTCCCCGGCGATGCGCCCGTCCACCTCGCACACGATGGTGCACTCGTCGGGAGAAGTCCGCTGGAACTCTATAAAAGCCTCCTCCGACTCCGCGGTCTTGCCGGCCCATTCCTCGGGGTATGAGCGCAGAAAGTCCGTCTCTCCGTCGGCTTGGGTCAGATAAGCGATCATTTCCGCCGCGTCGCGCTTTTCCGGCGCGCGCAGGAGAGCGGTGCGGCCGTCCCTCAAAATAATTTTTTCGCCTGGATACAGCATGTGTATTTCCTCCCAAACGCGAAATTTTCACCACACCTGCCAGCGCAGGACGAAGGCCAGGGAATAGAGCAGATACAGCAGTACGCATATGAGCGTCGCGGCCAGGTCGGCGGGACGCTTTTTCGTGAGCTCCGTCAGCGACAGGGTGACGGGCATCAGCCCCAGCATGTACCGGGGCGCGCTCAGAAGCCAGGTGGCGCCGATGGCCACGGCGTAGTAGGCGATGAAATACGCGGTGTAGCCGGGGCGCATTTTTCTGGCGGCAAAGAGCATCAGGAGCGGCGCCGAAAAGTCGGCGATCAGGTTGGGCAGGTACAGGCCCAGGGCGTACTGGATGTTCCCGGAGGAGAGATAGCCGAGGAAGTCCTCCGTTTGATAAGACGCGGTGTTGAAGAAAAATCCCAGCCGCTGGCCCCAGTGCTCCCGCTGGTACTGCATGAACTTGAAGGGGTCGCCGGACACGCGGTAATTTATGTAGCAGTAGGCGGCGAAGCCCAGAGGAATTATCAGCAGGGAGAGGAAATTCACCGCCCGCTTTCCCTTTGAGCCGCCCTCGCCGTTCACGGCGGCTGACACCAGCTCGAACAGCACAGGCACCACCAGCATCAGCCCCAGCGAGCGGGTGAAGGACGCCAGCGCGCCGAAAACCCCGGCGCACCACCATCCGCCCCGCCGCGCCGAATAGATGCAGGCCAGGCTCAGCAGGAAAAACAGACTGTCGCTCATGGGCGCTGTAAAAAAGAAGGCGCCCGGCAGGATGCACAGGTATTTCAGCGCCCTCAGCGCGTCGGTGCGGGAATGATCCAGACGCAGGAGCCTGTAAAACACGCAGCCCGAACCCGCGAAGGACAGGGCCGACACCAGAAGCCCGGCATAAAGATAGCTTCCCACAACACGCTCCGCGGCCCGGACTGCCAGCGGATAGCCGGGCAGGAACACCAGCTGCACCAGCCGGTCCAGCGGCCCCCGGGACAGGTACCAGTCCCGGGCGATATCGAGGTAATGCTGGCTGTCGGTGCACGTCCAGAACTCCAGATACTTTGTAAAGGCCGTTCCGTAACCCATGGCCGCCCGGAGGACGTACATGAGCAGTATCACCAGCGCGTCGGCGGCAAGAAAGACCGTGAATATTTTTCTCTCTTCCCGGCCGTCGGGCTCGCCTTCCGGGAAGGTGGGGGCCTCGGCGTGACCCGGGCTCCAGGATTGAAGCCAGCCGGGGACGAAATTCAGGCACACCCCGGCAAAGAGCGCCGCGCTCAAAAGGGCGGCAATGAATCCCGGAATCGACACTCCGGGATTCCCGATATACCACACCGCGAACAGGACCCCGAGGACCGCGAGTCCGGCGGCGCAGATGAGCTTTTCAAGTTTTTTGCGGGTGAGGGTAGTCTCCATTGCGGATTGCGCGCCTTTCAGGATGATGTGCTCAGTATAGCAGAGCACCCCTGCCGCCGTCAAACGGTTTGAGCGCGAAGCTATGAAAACTCCCAGACGGGGTCCACCGCACAGGCAAGCTCCGTCTGGGATTCTATTATGCGAAAGCGGCCGCTCCGGACGGCCTTTTCGTTATCCTTTACATCGCCGCAGATCAAGGCGGCGCGCGGCCCGCTGCCGGGTGCGCCCCGGGCATATCGTCAGGGCGCGCTGTGGGCGTCGAGGATACTGCATACCTCGTTGTAGGCGGCGTCTATCTCGCCGCAGGAGGCGCGGGCCTCGCCGAACTTTCCGGCGCGCAGAAGCAGCACGGTCTCGGAGCAGGCCGCGTACAGCCGGCTGAGCCCCAGATTGCCGGAAACTCCCTTGAGAGTGTGCACGGCCGTCAGCGCGGCGTCGCCGTCGCCTTTTTCAAAGGCCGGCGCGATCTGGCCGTAGTTTTCATCGTCCCTGATCATGTACAGGAATTTCCCGTACATATCCTTGCTGCCGACAAAGCGCTTCAGCGCGCCTTCCACGTCGGCTCCGTGCTCCTGCAGATCTGTAAGCAGAGCGTCGTACATCTTCATTTCCTCCTGTATAATTATCGCCGCGGCGATGCCGCCGCAGAAAAATATGCAAATTTGCTATATACTATACCATACGTTTCGCAATTTTACACCTGATTTTCGGCCGCAGCTTTTTCCACCGCCGAAAGTATGGCGCCGTACAGCTTTTCCGGCTCCACGGGCTTGGAGATGTGGCCGCTCATGCCGGATGTAAGGCACCGCTTGACGTCGTCCGCAAAAGCGTCCGCGGTCATGGCGATTATGGGCGTGGTCCCGGCGTCCGGCCTTTCAAGGGCGCGGATATGCTCCGCCGCCTCGTAGCCGTTCATCAGCGGCATGCGGATGTCCATAAGCACCACCGAAAAGAAGCCCTCCGGCGAGCGCGCGAATACCTCCACGCCGTCCTGGCCGTTGTCCGCGGTGGTGACCAGCATGTTCTTCTCCCGCAGCAGCGACTTCGCGATCTCCTGATTCAGCGGGTGATCCTCACACAGGAGAACATGCAGACCGTCCAGACGGCCGTAATCGTCCGGGGCGGTATGGGGGAGCTCCCGGGCTTCTTCGCCGGCGGGAATGCAGTCGAATTCGCCGCGGAGAGTGAACACCGTTCCCTCGCCGGGGCTGCTGCGGACGGTTATCTCCGCTCCCATGAGATCGAGCATGCGCTTGACGATGGCAAGCCCGAGCCCTGAGCCGCGGGTCTTCAGAACGTCGCTACGGCCTTCCTGCGTGAAGGGCTCGAAGAGCACCTTCTGGAATTCCTGGCTCATGCCGATGCCGTTGTCTCGCACCTCGCCCTCCATCACCATGCGCCCGGCGGAATTGAGGTGCTCCTTCATGGAGCAGAAGATGGTCCCGCCCTCGGGAGTGTATTTGACGGCGTTGGAGAGAAGATTGAAAAATATCTGATTGACGCGGAGAGGGTCCATAAGCGGGACGAAACTGCCCTCCGGATCCGCGGAAAATACCAGCGTCTGGTTCTTCTCCGCGCACAGCGGCCTTATCACGGCGTCGAGATAAGCGGAGAATACCTTGAGAGTGTACGGCTCAGGGTGGAGCTCTATCTTGTTGCTCTCCGCCTTGGCCATGTCCAGAATGTCGTTTACAAGGCCCAGAAGAAACTTGGACGAGGTGTCAATCTTGGCCAGACAGTCCACCGTCTTGGGCGGATTGTACTGCTCCCGGGCCAGATACGACATGCCGATGATGCCGTTGAGCGGCGTGCGTATATCGTGGCTCATGCGGGAGAGAAATTCGGACTTGGCCACGTTGGCGGCCGTGGCCTGTATGCGCAGGCCCTTTTCCTCCTCCAGCTGGCGGGTGAGCTCGGCCTGCAGCCGCACGTTCTCGCCCACGTCCCGGTATATCGAATAAAACAGCCTGTATCCGGGCGCGGTCTCCCGGAGGGTGACCTCCTCCTCCAGCCAGATATAGCTTCCGTCCGCGCACCGCAGCCTGAAATTTTCCACCGTGAAGCGGGACGAATCAAAGTTTTCCCTGAAGCTCCGCTTTACCCTGTCCAGATCGTCCGGATGTATGCCTGAAAAACCGTCCCAGAAGGAATCGTCCGCCGCCGGCACGGCCGCTTCGCCGTCTCCGGGAAGGCAGTAGCCCAGTATGCGGAACATCTGACGGTTCACATATTCTATGGACAGGTGCTCCGGATCCGGCATGCGCAGGACGCTGATGCCGCCGGATATGGAGTCCATGATGTCCTGCACCCGCTCGACTTCCGCCTTGGCGAGCTCCAGCTCCCTCTGCTGCCGAATATAGAGATCCGTGATGTCGCTCTCCATGATGAGAACGGTCTCCCGTTCCTCGTCGAGATAGTAATTCTGTACCTTGCGGCACTGGACATCGCCGGGACTGTCGGGGAAATGCTCCAGAGCCGTGTATTCGTACCGGCCGTTTTTGTCAAGCTCACATATTATCGATTCGACGGACGCGTCCCGTAGATACTTCTCCCGCCGCGGTTCCTCGATCCAATTGGACGCCACATAACCGCATACGGCGGCGTAGTTATGCCTGGCGCCGTTTCCGCCCAGCACCTGCAGGTACCGTCTGTCGATGGAGCCGTTGAGATGGTGAAACTCGATAATGCCGGAGTCCAGATGCAGCAGCGCGACAAAATCGTATTCCTGATCTGTTATTATCCTGAAAATATCGCTTTCGCGTTTGGAAACGGAAATGTCGGTGGAGTAAATGACGCCCTCGACGTCGCCGCTCTCCGGGTTTTTCAGCAGGCTGACATAGGTCCTGACCCAGAAGGGCTTTCCGTCCTCGCCGCGGCGGCGGTAGTCGATGTGTTTTCCGCTCTCGCCGTCTTCAAAGGCGCTCAGCAGCTCTTCGCGGCCGAATCCCGCCGCCAGCCGCTCCCGGTCGGCGTCTGAGTACATGAGTTCGGCGATGTGCTCCATCAGCCCATCCACGGTGGACGACTGCAGCGCTTTCTGTATGAAGGGAGACACGCCCTGACCCTCCAGGCACACGTTCTTCGTGAGATTGATCTGGAAGATGCACAGGGCCTCGGGATTCGCCGAGAGCAGGGACTGCAGAGAGTTGTGGAATTTTTGGCGCTCCTGGCGCTGCTGGGTGACGTCCATGCCTATGCCGTACGCCATTTCGGGCCGCCCGTCTGCGCCGTTTACCACGGCGTAGGTCGTCCGCAGACAGCGTGGCTGACCCAAGAGCCCGGCGGTCATGCACTCGCCGGTGACCACCGGTTCCCCGGCGTCCACTCTGCGGTACATTTCCGCCACGGCCTCCCGGTCGTCCGCTGAAAAAAACCCGTAGAGCGCCTCGGGGATGTTCTCGATGACCGGCGGAATGCCCAGCCGTATCAGCGTCCTGCTGGGATTGCACATCCGGTGCCTGCGGATGTCGTATTCCCAGACGCCCAGATTGGCGCTGTCCACCGCCAGCTCATAGCGGCTGCTGGCGTCGTTGAGATCCCGCTGCAGCGTCTTCTCCCTGGTGACGTCGCTGATATAGTGTATGGCCGCGTCGTGTCCGGACCAGCGCACGCGGCCGCCGGATATGTGCATCCAGGTGCCGTCGCAGTCAAAGAATATGTCTTCCTCGGCGAGCTCCCCGGCGGCGGTACGACCGATCAGGCAGTCGTCGCAGGGGTGATCGGATCCCCGCATATATTCATAGCAGGTGCGGCCCACTATGCTGCCGCCGCGGCCCTTGCGCAGCCGGCGCGCGGCGCTGTTGGCATAGAGAATGTCGTGGGTGAAGACGTCGCTGACCAAAACTCCGTACTCCGAGCGGTCTAGGATGTTCTGGTAGATATTGCTTTCCGGCGCGGAGTTGGTGAAGAGAATAAGGATCATCACACGGCCGTCCAGCTCGCCGCAGACGCTGGCCCGAGCCCTTATCCAGTCGAAGCCCCGGGTCTTGTGCACGGCCCTGTAAAGGATCTCCGTCTTGTGTCCGGTGCGGGCGCACTCGTCGACCATGCGGCGGACAGCATCCATATCGTTGGGCACAACGTCCGCGCAGGCGTCGCCGGCCAGGAGCCGGGAGTATTCCTCCTCTGTCATTCCGCAAAGCTGCGGCAGTCCTGGGGAATGGAATTCCATCGACAGCTTTTTGCCGTCGTAGCTGTATATTCCGAAGTCGCCCGGGGTTACGGACTTAAGATATTCAAGAGTTTCCTTTGTGATTTCCATAGGACTGCCTCCTGAGGCTTCATCGGATGTGTTGGGACTCTCGCGGGAAACACTGTTATAATCTCTTAAATATATACTATAACACAAGGGAAGATATATTTGAACACATAATTCAGCTATTTTACGATTTTTTTTAACTTGTCCCCTGCTTTCGCCGCCGCGCGGTGGACAAAAATACTGCGGATATAGCTGATAACACGTTGTGTTTTAGACCCGCCCATGCTATAATTACAAAACAATTGCCAGCCGCGTTTTCCGGCAAGTTCCGTATCTGCTCCGGGGCGGATACCGGGGCTGCAGACAGGGCCGCCGGCGGGCGCACCTGACAGGCCGCAGTATATCTGAGGAGGGGGACGCTATGGATCTGAAGGCGATCATCATTTCCAACGGCTTTGGAATAACCCTTATGGCCATGCTGCTGGTGTGCTCCCGGAGAAATATCAGGCGCGGCGACCCGGCGGAGAGGATCTTCGGATGGATGATGTGGCTCACCGCGGCCCTCTGCGCCATGGAAATGCTCTCCTTCATCATCGACGGAAAGCAATTTTTCGGGGCGAGACCGCTTATATATGCGGTAAACTCGCTGCTGTACTCCGTGAACGTGATGTTCGTGTACCTCTGGGTACAATATATCGATTACAAGCTTTTCGAGGATACGTCCAGGCTAAAAAAAAGAAACATACTGCTGGCGGCGCCCGGGCTGGCCGTGCTGATAATGGTGCTGGTGAATCTTTTCACCCCGGTCATTTTCACGGTGTCCCCGGACAACGTATATTCACGCACGCCGCTCACGATATTTACATTTGCCGTCAGTTTTTTCTATCTTGCCTATTCGGAGCTGGTCATATATACCAACCGCAACAACGCCCAGCGCTATCTTTTCCTGCCCTCGGTGATCTTCATCCTGCCCATACTCGTGTGCAGCGTGATACAGATGCTCTTCTATGGCATATCCATCATATGGGCCGCGCTCTCGATATCCGTGGTCTCCGTGTATATAAACGTCCAGTGCGGTTTTTCCTCGGTGGATTCCCTCTCAGGAGTGTATACCAGACAGTATCTGGACGACTATCTCCAGAGGATAACGGGGGAGCGCCGGGATACGAGTCTTGCGGGACTCATGATCGACATGGACCGCTTCAAGGAGATAAACGACACGCTGGGGCATCAGGCCGGGGACGCGGCCATCAGGGATTTTGGGCATCTGCTGCGCCAGACCGCCGACAGCCGGGACGTGGTGGCCAGATACGGCGGCGACGAATTCGTGGTCATCAGGGAGAACGCCGCGGAGAGCTCCATTGCCGGTCTGGCCGAGGAGGTCAGGATCAATGTGGACAGATTCAACGAGTCGGGGCAGCGGCCCTATAGCCTGGCCTATTCTCAGGGCATCGGGTGTTATGTGCCCGGCCGGGGCAGCCTGGACGATTTTTTGAGGAGCATGGACGTCGCCATGTACGAATGCAAGAAAAAGCGCAGCGCGGCCATGCCGGACAGGCGCGGCCGTGATCTCTGAAAGTTAATATTAAAAGACACGGCGGCCGTGGAAAGCACGGCCGCCGTGTCACAGCGTGTCAAAGAACTCAAAAAGAAGTGGCCTCTAAAGGTTTTGCAGGGGAGCTCGAGGGCGGGCGGTAAAGTGTACCCTATGTCAAGGACAAGATGGGTTTTCGGCGAGGTCAGAAGGGCAAAGGAAATGCGTCAATTCGATTTTGGTGCGGGAATGGCCAGCGGATACTTA
>Ga0183095_11205_pt1 | contig 26098 bp, 26 predicted proteins | sample BioMet4_FD_130346 | JGI IMG/M metagenome (GOLD analysis project Ga0183095, IMG submission 130346) | Microbial communities from bioreactor (seeded with sewage sludge) at LBNL, California, USA - Biofuel metagenome 4 (v2) (version 3) | ecosystem: Engineered > Bioreactor > Anaerobic > Unclassified ...
CAGCTCCGCTCCGCCAGCTCCAGCCACAGCGCGCCGAGCGTCGTCTCGCGGCGGCTGACCTTCGCGCCGACGCCGCTCAGCTCGCCGCCGGGCTCGCAGCCGCCGTCGGCGTAGCCCTGCACGGCGTACGGGCCGATGTCGTCGCCCAGCACGATCAGGCAGGCGGTCTCGCCGTCCGACCCGCCGGGGGAGACAGACTTGCTGTACCGCTGCCGGTCGCCCGCGTCGCTGCGCTCCATCCCGTTGAAATTCCAGCTCAGGACGGTGGTTTTCTCCGGATCGAGCGAAAAGCTGACCGCCAGCGTCGGCGCCTGCGCGCCGCTCGCCGGCGCCGTGAAATCGGTAAATTCGTAGACGATCGCCGGCGTGTCCGCCGCGGCCGCGTCGGAGAGCGCCCGCCGCTCGTAGCTCCCGTCGGCGAGGAGCGCCTTGTAGTCCTCCCACGAGACGGGCAGCGAGAGGTTGCACGAGCCGGCGCTGTCGCCGCCGCCGGTGTAGCCGCCGCTGTACGCGCCCTGGCGCAGCGCCGCCGCCGCGGCCGTCCCGTCCACGGAGACGGCCGGGATTTCCGCGTCCAGATCGCGCAGGGAGGAGACGAACGGGTAGAGCGCCCGGACGGTCACGGCGCTGTCCGACGCGTTGGTCAGCGTGTAGCCGTCCGAGACGAGCGCGGCGGCGTGATAGGCGTCGGAGTTTTCTTCGGACAGGTAGGGCGAAAAGTCGAAATCGAGGTTTCTCGCCGCCGTGACGGCGGCGTTTTGCGTCTCCAGCGTCAGCGGGAACACCGGCCCAGCGTAGAAAAAGTACGCCTCCGAGCCGCCCGCGTCCCCGCCGCCGCCCGCGCCCGCGGTCTGCGCGCGGCGGAATACCCCGCTTTTGACGAGCGCGAACGCGCCCGCCGCGACGAGGCACACGCACGCGGCGAGCGCCGCGAGCCGCCGCCGGGACCGGCGTGCGGGGACGAAGTCCAGCGCCGACTCGACCAGCTCGGGCCGGACGTCCGAGAGAGCCCGATACAGTTTTTCCGATCCGTTCACAGCGCGTACCCCTCCTTCTCCAGCGTGGCCCTCAGCCGCGCGCGCAGGCGGAACATCCGCTGCGCCAGCCGCCCGGCCGGTATGCCGAACGCCGCCGCGAGCGCGTCCAGCGCGTCGCCGCACCAGTAGCGCCGCAGGAAAAGCGCCCGGTCCTCCGGCGCGAGCGAGTCCAGCCAGCGGCCGAGGAATTCCGCCAGCTCCTTCGCCTCGAGCGTCCGCTCCACCGAGACGGGCGAGGGGACGCATTCGTCCAGCTCGCCGAGCAGCGACTCCAGGCCGCCGCCGCGGCGCAGCGCCAGGCCGCTCTGCCGGCGGTTGAGCGCCAGGTTGCGGGCGATGCGGCCGAGAAACGCCCGCAGGCAGTCCGGCCGCTGGGGCGGCATGGCGTTCCAGGCGTGATGCCAGGTGTCGTTGACGCACTCCTCCGCGTCCTCGCGGACGCGCAGGATGTTGCCGGCGATGCGCCGGCAGAACGCGCCGTACTTCGCGGCCGTCTCCGCGACGGCCGTCTCGTCCCGACGCCAGTACAGCGCGACGATTTCGCGGTCCTCCATGGCGCGCCTCCTCTCTTCTCTCTGCTGAACAGGACCGTTTTCGCGGGCGGATATTACGCCCGCGCGAAAAAAATTGCCGCCGGGTTCGCGCCGTGCTACAATAACCGAAAAGCGCGAAAGGGCGGGATTGTCATGCGCTGGTATGCCGCGCCCATGGAGGGCGTCACGGACCACATCTGGCGGGAGGCGCACCACCGGTATTTTCCGGGGGCCGACCGCTATTATATGCCCTTCTTCTCGCCGACGGCCGACCACGTGCTGACCCCGCGCGTCCGCCGGGAACTCGACCCGGAGAACAACGCGGGCGTGCCGGCGGTGCCGCAGGCGCTCACGCGCAGCGCGCCGGATTTTTTGTGGGCGGCTGGCGAGCTGGCCGCGATGGGCTATCCGGAGATCAGCCTGAATCTCGGCTGCCCCTCGGGCACCGTGACCGCCAAGGGCAAGGGCGCCGGGATGCTCGCCGACCCGGAGGCGCTCGACCGCTTTCTCGGCGCGGTGTTTGAGAGGGCGCCGCTGCCCGTGTCCGTCAAGACGCGCCTCGGCGTCGCGGACGAGGGCGAGTTCGGCCGTCTGCTGGAAATTTTCAACCGCTATCCGATCGCGGAGCTGACCGTTCACGCCCGCGTGCTGCGCGATCAGTACGGCGGCCGCGCGCGGCGGGAGGCGTTCGCCCGCGCGCTGCCGGGCAGCCGCGCGCCGGTCTGCTACAACGGCGACCTCTTTTCGGCGGGGGACTGCCGCGCGCTGGAGGCGGAATTTCCGGCGCTGCCCGCCGCCATGCTCGGCCGCGGGCTGATCGCCGACCCGGCGCTGCTCCGGAAGGCGCAGGGCGGGCCGGGCGCGGACCGGGAGACGCTGCGCGCGTATCTCGGCGAGCTGGGCGAAGCGTACGCCCGCGCGTTCGGCGGCGCAAGCGCCGCCATGGCGCGGATGAAGGGGCTGTGGTCGTTCCAGTTCCGGCTGTTCGAGGACGACGGGACGTATGAAAAGCGTCTGCGCCGCGCGCGCACGCCGGAGGAGCTCGCCTCGGCGGCCGCCGCCGTGCTGCGGGACCTGCCGCTGCGGCGGGACGCCGCGCGGCCTTAGGCCGTGAGGTCGCGGCCAACGCAGGCGGCGATCGGGCGGAGCTTGCCCATCAGCTCGTCGAACTGGGCGGGCGTGATGGACTGCGGCCCGTCGCACAGGGCGTTTTTCGGGTCGTTGTGCACCTCGATGATGAGCCCGTCGGCCCCGGCCGCCACGGCGGCCATCGCCATGCGCTCGACCATCCAGGCCTTGCCGCAGGCGTGCGACGGGTCGACCAGCACGGGCAGATGGCTCTTCTGCTTGACCGCCAGCACCGCGCTCAGGTCGAGCGTGTTGCGTGTGAACGTCTCGAAGGTGCGGATGCCGCGCTCGCAGAGGATCACGCGCGTGTTGCCCGCCGACATGATGTGCTCGGCCGACATCAGCCACTCCTCGATCGTGGAGGACATGCCGCGCTTGAGCAGGATCGGCTTGTCGAGCGTGCCGACGTGCTTGAGCAGGTCGAAGTTCTGCATGTTCCGCGCGCCCACCTGCACCACGTCCACGCATTCCTCGAAGAGCTCGAGATCGTCGGTTGACATAATCTCAGAAACGATCGGCAGGCCCGTGGCCTCGCGCGCCTCGCGGAGCAGCGCGATGCCGTCGCTGCCCATGCCCTGGAAGGAGTAGGGGGAGGTGCGCGGCTTGAACGCGCCGCCGCGCAGCGCGCACGCGCCGGAGCGCTTGACGCTTTCCGCGATGGAGAGGATCTGATCGTGGTTTTCCACAGAGCAGGGCCCGGCGATGACCGCGAGCGCCCTGCCGCCGACCGCCGCGCCGCCCGGCAGGCCGATGACCGTGTCGTCGGGGTGGTACTTGCGGTTGGCCATCTTGTACGGCTCGGTCACGCGCATGACCTTCTCGACGCCGTCGAGCATGGTCAGCTTCTCCTGGTCGATGGCGGCGGCGTTGCCCTCGGCGCCGAGGATGGTGGTTTCCGAGCCTCTGGAGATCATCACGCGGACGCCGCCCGCCTCCATCTGGCGGATGGCGGCGCCGAGCTGTTCCTGCGTAAAGCCGGGTTTCATGACTACGATCATTGGAAAAACCTCCTTAAGATGCAAAAAACGCGGCAGCCCAACGGCTGCCGCGTTTCAAAAAGTTACACGGTCAACGGGTTCGGGCACGACGAATCGCTTCTACTTTATAAAAGTAGAAGTAGGAATACGCGTATCCGAAGAACTGCTGCGCCATGCCGAATCCCTCTTTTCTGTGTTGCACCCACTTTAACACGTTGCATCGCAAATGTCAATCGTGATTTGTTGATTTTCGCAAAATTCGGGGAAACTATTTTGACAGATTGGCGTATTTCTGAAAAATACAGTTGTCAAATTCCAAGCCGCATGCTATGATAAAAGAAAAAAGGCTTATGGTGATTTATGGAAATCGAATTCAGACATCCCACCCTCGCCGACCGCGGCTGGATCACGGAAAAGTACCGAAAAGAGGGCTGCCGCGGCTGTGACGGCAGCTTTGTCAACCTGTATCTCTGGGGCCGCGGCTACGGCAAGATCGCCCAGATCGGGGACTTTCTCGTGCAGTTTCTCGAGCTCGACGGGCAGAAATATTACGCCTATCCCGCCGGAGACGGCGACTTCGCCTGGCTCATCCGCACGCTGGCGGCCGACGCGAAGGAATACGGCCATCCGCTGCGCATCCTGTGCGTGACGGAATGCCGCCGGAACAACCTGGAGGAGGCCTTCCCCGGCAAATTCGAGTTCACGCCCGACGCCGCCTCCTACGATTACCTCTACGAGGTGAGCCGCCTGGCCGATCTGCCGGGCAAAAAGCTCCAGTCGAAGCGCAACCACATCAACCGCTTCGAGGCCGAGCACGCCGAGTGGCACACGGAGCCCATCACGGAGGAAAATCTCCCCGAGGTGCGCGCCATGGCCGAGGACTGGTACGCCCAGTACGACGGCGAGACCTCCGAGGAGCACGACTTCCGCATCGAGCGCGTCGCGCTCGGCCGCGCGTTCGACGAGTACCGCGAGCTCGCGCTCGAGGGCATCCTCCTGCGCGCGGAGGGAAAGATCCTCGCGTTCACGATGGGCAGCGCGCTCACCGCGGACACGTTCGACGTGAACTTCGAGAAGGCCTACGGCGAGATCGCCGGCGCGTATCCGCTCATCAACCGTGAGTTCGCGCGCTATGTGCGGGAGAAGTACCCGCAGATCGTCTACCTCAACCGAGAGGACGACATGGGCCTGCCCGGTCTGCGGAAGGCGAAGGAATCCTACCATCCGGACATCCTGCTGGAAAAATCGCGCGCCACGCTGGTGGGCGAGCTGTGAGCGTCGTGCCGGGCCTCTCCCGCGCGGCGGATATCCCCGCGCTCAAGGCGCTCTGGAAGCAGGCGTTCGGGGACGACGAGGGGACGATCGACGGCTTTTTCGCCGACGCCTGGACGCCCGAGGGCATGTTCGTCTTAAAAGAGGGGGACAGGCTCCTCTCCATGGCGGCGTGGTTTCCCGGCACGCTCTGCGCCGGGAAGAGCGGCTGGCAGGCGGCGTACCTCTACGCCGTGGCGACCGACGAGGCGTTCCGCGGCCGCGGCTGCTGCCGCCGCCTGCTGGACTTCATGTCCGGCTGGCTGCAGGGGCTGGGCGTCAAGTGCCTCTGCCTCGTGCCCGGCTCGGCGGAGCTGTACGCGTTCTATGAGAAGCTGGGCTACGGCAGGCTTTTCACGCACGGCGAGCGCCTGTGCGAGGCGCGGGAGACCGCCGGAACGGCCGTCCCGGCCGAGGCGCCCGAATATCTGGCTGCGCGCGAGGAGCTGCTGGCTGCGCGCGCCTACCTCTCCTATCCCGTGCCGGTGCTGGAGTACCAGCGCCGCGCCGCCGGGCGTGCGGGCGGCGGGCTCTACCTCCTCTCGGAGGGGGAGCGGACCGGCTGCGCCTGCGCGGCGATGGACGGCGAAAAGGCCGTGATCCGGGAGCTGCTCTGGCCTGGCGACGCGGCGGAGGGCGCGGCGATGGTGCTGCGGGCGCTCGGCGCGCCGCGGGCGGAGGTCCGCGTTCCGGAGGGAAACGAGCCGTTCGGCATGATCCGCTGGCTGACGGCGGAACCGCCGGCGCTGCGGGGCGCCTATCTCGGCCTGGCGTTCGACTGAAGAATAAATAATAAAACGCGGAGCGTAAGCTCCGCGCTTTCTTATTTGCCCAGCGTTTTGGCCGCGATTTCGGTGTAGACGAGCTTCCCGCCGATCCGCTCGGACTTCATCAGGCTCACGCGGGAGACCGTCATCTCCGCGCGGCGCGGCGTCAGGCAGGGAGAGCCGTCCGCGTCGACCTCCCGGGCGATCGTGACGTGGGGCCGGAACGGCCGGTCCTCGAGCGCGAAGCCCGCCGCCCGCAGATTGCGGTTCAGCGCCGCGGCGAGCGTTTCCAGCGCGGGATTCGGCTCGACGCCGATCCACCAGAGGTCGCTGAAACGGCCGCTCCGTCCGAGCGCGAGCGGGAACGGCGCGTCCGTCAGCGAGGCGACGGCCTTCGCCGCGTCGCGCGCGCGCGGCGTCTCGCCGAGAAAGGCGAGCGTCAGGTGAAGATTCTCCGGCCTGGTGAAATTCGCCGCGCGCGATTGCGCGCGCAGTTCGTCCTGCGCGTCGAGCAGGAGCTGCCTGAGCTCCGGCGAAAAGAGAACGGCGACAAAAAGACGCATGGCAAGACCCGCTTTCCGGCCGCGCGGGCGGCCTTTTTTCTGATTATACGATATTTCCCCGCGGAAGTCTTCCGAAATCTTTGCGTACATAGCGCCGCTTTCTGTCGTAAAAACGGGAAACCGGCCTTGCAATTGCCCCCCGCAGCAGGTAGAATATCATGGGGAAGGAGGGGACGCGATTGGAAAATACCCCCGAAACGACCGAAAAAGGCAAGCCGCTGAGCGGCTTTTTCGAACGCTACGACACGCTCCTGGTGCTCGATACGGAGACCAGCGGCCTCCGCTGCGCCGCCGACGAGATCATCGAGCTCTCCGCCGCTGTGCTCCGCCGCGGCGCGGACGGGCCAGACGTGACGCGCGAATACGACGAGCTTGTCCGGCTGCCCGCCGGCAAGCGGCTCGACTACCGCATCACCCAGCTCACGGGCATTACCGCCGAAGATTTGGCTTCGGACGGCATCCCCGCCCGGCAGGCCTGCGCCGATTTTCAGAGCTTTTTCGGCGGAAAGACGCTTGTCGCCGCCTACAACGCCCACTTCGACCTGAGCTTCCTCTACTATTTTCTCGACCGGGACGGCTGCACCGACTGTCTGCGGGACGCCGACTTTCTCGACATTCTGAGCGTCTACCGCGACCGGCGCGAGTACCCCCACCGCCTGAGCAACGCCATCGAGGCCTACGGCCTGCAGGACCGCGTCCGCAACACCCACCGCGCCGTGGACGACGTGCGCGCCGCGCTCGAGGTGATGCGCGCCATGGAGGCGGAAAAGGACGACCTTTTGAATTATGTAAACCTGTTCGGCTACAACCCGAAATTCGGCGTGGACGGCAAGCGCATCCGCTCGGTCCGCTACGCGCCGCAGCCCTACGGCGCGAATCGCCCGCTTTACGAGACGGCCGGATGAATTTACTTTGATTTTACATGAAAAGCCTATGTAAAATCGTTCGGTTTTATGGTATCATGGTGTCGGATTTTGTCTGCCCCGGCGACGGAGACCATTGTTAAGGAGAAGAATCCATGGATATCTTTTCGGTTATCACGCTGATCGGCGGCCTCGCCTTCTTTTTGTTCGGCATGCACGTCATGTCCGCGGACCTTGAAAAAATGGCCGGCGGCAAGCTGGAGCACCTGCTCCGGAAAATGACCGCGAACCCCTTCGTCAGCCTCGTGCTCGGCGCGGTCATCACCATCGCGATGCAGTCCTCGTCCGCCACCACGGTCATGCTGGTCGGCCTCGTGAACTCCGGCATCATGGAGTTCAACCAGACGATTAACGTGATTTTCGGCGCCAACATCGGCACGACGCTGACGGCCTGGATCCTCAGCCTTTCCGGCATCCAGAGCGAGAACGTGCTCGTGCAGATGCTCAAGCCGGCGAACTTCTCGCCGATCCTCGCGCTCATCGGCATGATCATGCTCATGGTCAGCAAGAGCGACAAGAAAAAGAGCATCGGCTCCGTCTTTGTGGGCTTCGCCATCCTGATGTACGGCATGACGATGATGGCCGACGCCGTCAGCCCGCTCTCCGAGACGCCGCAGTTCTCCGAGCTGCTCGTCCGGTTCAACAATCCCATCCTCGGCGTGCTGATCGGCACGGTCTTCACCGGCATCATTCAGAGCTCGGCCGCGTCCGTCGGCATTCTGCAGGCGCTGTCCATGACCGGCTCCATCACGTTCGGCATGGCCATTCCGATCGTCATGGGCCAGAATATCGGCACCTGCGTGACCTCGCTGCTCTCGTCCATCGGCGTCAGCAAGAACGCCAAGCGCGTCGTGGTCGTGCACTTCTCCATCAAGGTGATCGGCACGATCATCTGCCTCTCCGTGTTCGAGGGCCTCAACGCGATCTTCCATTTCGCGTTCGTCAACACGGCGGTGTCGCCCGTGACGATCGCCATGGTCCACACGATTTTCAACGTGCTCATCACGATGATGCTGATGCCGTTCGACAAGCTGCTCGTCCGCCTGTCCGAGCTGGTGGTGCCCGACAAGGACCGCCAGGAGAAGCAGATCGAGCCGTTCCTCGACGAGCGCCTGCTCTCCACGCCGTCCGTGGCCATCGCCGAGTGCGAGCACAAGACCGTCATCATGGCCGATATGGCCAAGCAGACGATCTTCGACGCCATCGCCCTGTTCGGCAATTACTCCGAGAAGGACGCCGAGCAGATCAACGAGAGCGAGGAGGTCATCGATCTCTACGAGGACAAGCTGGGCAGCTATCTCGTGCAGCTCTCCGGCAAGGCCCTCTCCACCGGGGACACGAACAAAATCTCCAAGATGCTCCACTCCATCGGCGACTTCGAGCGCCTGGGCGACCACGCGCTCAACCTGTGCGATTCCGCCAAGGAGGTCCACGAGAAGAAGCTTCGTTTCTCGAACGAAGCCATGCAGGAGCTCGACACACTGACGCTGGCGCTCAGCGAGATCCTGACCAACACGATGCGGGCCTTCGAGACCGGGGATCTGGAGCTCGCCTCCCGCGTCGAGCCGCTCGAGCAGGTCATCGACAGCCTGATCGAGACCGTCAAGGTCAACCACGTCAAGCGCCTGCAGGACGGCAGATGCACCATCGAGCTGGGCTTCATCCTCTCCGACCTGCTGACCAACTACGAGCGTATCTCCGACCACTGCTCCAATATCGCCGTGTGCGTGATCGAGACGTCCCACAGCAGCTTCGACACGCACGAGTATCTGTCCAAGGTCAAGAGCGCGGACAGCACGTTCGCGGCGGAGTTCCAGGAATACCTGAAGAAATACACCCTGCCGGAGCAGCCCAAGCCCGCGGAAACATAAGGAGACAGCCTGCGGCGGCGCGAATTTTTCGCGCCGCCGTTCTTTTTTTGCCGGAAAGCGCATAGACTGTGGGAAGTTATCGCGAAGGGGGAATCTGTTTGGAAAATCAAAAAGGACCCGTATTCTTTCTGGGCAGCAGCACGAAGGACGGCTTCGTCTCGCTGTTCGGGCAGCTTCAGAATCCGACGGAGCTGGAGCGGGTGTTCGTGCTCAAGGGCGGGCCGGGCAGCGGCAAGAGCACGCTGATGCGCCGCCTCGGCGCGGCGCTGGAGGAGCGGGGGCACGCGGTGGAGTGGATCGCCTGCGCCAGCGACCCCGACTCGCTCGACGCCGTGCTCGACCGCACCGCCCGCGCCGCGATCCTGGACGGCACCGCGCCGCACGTGGTCGATCCGGCGTATCCGGGCGCGGTGGAGACGCTGGTCAACGCCGGGGACGCGTGGGACGAGGCCGCGCTGCGGGCGAACCGCGGGGAAATCGTCGCGCTGACGGAGCGGATCGCCGCCTGCCACAGCCGCGCCGGCGCCCGCATCCGGGCCGCGTGGGCGCTGCTGGAGAACAACCGCGTCTGGGCCGCGCCGTACGTCGAGCCGCGGGCGGCGGCCGCGTTGGCCGGGAAAATTCTCGAGGAGGTGCCCGAGGGGTCGGGCCGGACGGAGACGCGCCTGCTCAGCGCGGTGTCCGTCGGGCGCGTGGCCTTCTGGGACGGGACGCTGCGCGCGCTCTGCGGACGGCTCTATGTCGCCGAGGACCCGTGGGGCGCGGGGAAGCAGGCGCTGCTCGAGCGGCTGCGCGCCGGCGCGGCGGCGAAGGGCGCGGAGACGATCGTCTGCCCCTGCTCGATCGGCGGCGGCGGGAACCTCGACCACCTGATCTTCCCGGCGGCCGGCGTCGGCGTCAGCGCCGCCAACGGCTTCCACGCGGCCTCGCATCCGGGCGCGGTCGGCGTGGAGGGCTTCTATCGGACGATCCCGGCGTGGCTGCGCGAGGCGATGGAGGCGCAGCGGGAACAGGCCGCCGCGCTGATCTCCGGGGCGTGCGAGTGCGTCGCGGAGGCCAAGGCGCTCCACGACAGCCTGGAGCGGTTCTATTGCGCCGCGATGGACTTCGGCGAAATGGACGAACTTTACGACCGGCTGCTGGCCGGGATGCGCGCATAGGAAAAGCCGCCCGGCGAAGCTGCCGGGCGGCCTTTTCACTGTTTTCGCATGGCCTCGTGCTCGCGCGAAAGCTCCTCGCGCAGGCGGACGGAGCTCCAGCGCGCGTTGTCGGGCGTCAGAACGGCCTTGAGCGCGACGGGCGCGAGCCCCGCGCGGCGGAAATCCCTGAGAAACCGGTCGAGCTGCGCGTCGCTCAGGCCGCAGAACACCAGCATCTCGTCGGTAAAGCCCTCCCCTGGCGCGGCCTCGCCGGCCAGCGGCGCGAGCCCGGCCAGCGCGGCGATCGGCTCGCCGTATTCCTCCGGCGCGACCGCGCGGACGCGGAGCCGCTGCATGACGCAGAGCGTGCGGATTCTGGCGCCGCGCTCGCCGTCGAGCCGGTAAAACAGTACGGTCGGAACGCTCATCGGTATCGCCTCCCGTTCCATCATAGCGGAGACGGCGCCGGATTGCAAGAGAAAAGGAGCGCCCCGGCGTTTGCCGGAGCGCTCCGATGTTCTCAGTTGGGGATTCGGGCCGCGGAAGGCGCGGGCTTTTCCTCGGGATGGATGTCGCCGGCCTTGGTCAGGGCGATCTTGGTCAGCGTCGGGCCGACCAGCTCGTAGATCAGCACGCCGAACAGGACGATGCTGCGCATGATCTTGCCCTCCGTGCCGAGCTCCTGCGCGACGGTGATCGTCATGCCGAGCGCGACGCCGGCCTGCGGCAGCAGGGTGATGCCGAGGTACTTGACGATGTTCGGGTCGCAGTGCATGGCCCTGGAGCTGAAGCGCGCGCCGAGGTATTTGCCGAGGGAGCGCGCGAGGATGTAGACGACGCCGATGCCCACGACGGCGACGTTGCGGAACACCGAGAGATCCAGCTCCGCGCCGGAGAGAACGAAGAAGAGCGCGAACAGAGGCGCGGTCCACTTGTCCGCGCGGCCCATGAGCTCCTCGGAGAAGTCGCAGACGTTGCAGAAGATGGTGCCGAGCATCATGCACACCAGCAGCGAGGAGAAGCTGATGTGGAGCTCCGTGCCGGGGATGGGGATGTCCAGCATCGCGATGGCGGCGGAGATGATGACGAACGTGACCGAGAGGCACAGACGCTTCGAGTTGGACTTGAAGTACTTCTCCACGGCGCTGAACACGAAGCCCATGACCGTGCCGAGCAGCAGCGAGCCGACGACCTCGATGAGCGGGTTGACGATGACGGAGACGAGGCTGAAGGTTCCGCTGAGCATCGCCTTGGCGATGCCGAAGGAGATGGCGAACACGACGAGGCCGACCGCGTCGTCGAGCGCGACGACGGGAAGCAGAATGTTGGTCAGCGGGCCGTGGGCCTTGTACTGGTTGACGACCATCAGAGTGGCGGCCGGGGCCGTTGCGGTGGCGATGGCGCCGAGGGAAATGGCCATGGGAATGGACACCTTGTCCGGCCAGATGAAGTGCATGCCGATCAGAGCGGCGTCCACAAGCAGCGTGGCGGTCAGCGCCTGGACGACGCCGACGACGGCGGCCTGCTTGCCGGTCTGCTGGAGCTGAGAGAGACGGAACTCGTTGCCGATGGCGAAGGCGATGAAGCCGAGGGCCACCTGAGAGAGCAGAGTCAGGTGCGTGACCGCGTCGAACGTTGGAAATCCGACGCCGCTCACGCCGAGACGGCCAAGGACGTAAGGCCCGACCAGAATGCCCGCGAGCAGATAGCCGGTGACGTCGGGCAGCTTGAGCGGCGTGACGACACGCGTCATGAACAGGCCGACCAGCAGAGAGATACCGATGGACAGAAGAATGGTCATAAAAATTCGCTTCTCTTTTCCCATATAGAATCCGTATTTTGACAATTATTCGCAACTGATTTGATTATAGCGATGCAAATGGATGAATTCAAGGATAAATATTGACGATTCTCACAGAAAAAGAGAGCAAAAAATGTGATATTCGCAACAAAAAAACGATCATGCGAGAGGGGACCGCTCCGCGGGACCCGTCCGGCCGGTCAGCCAGCGGCCGCGGAAATAGTAGATCAGGAAAAGAACCGACGTGATGCCCCAGGTCAGGGGATAGGCCAGGGCGATGCGGAGATTGCTGGCGTGGCGGTAGGCGAACAGGAAGAGATAGGCGATGCGGATGCCGCACACGCCGAACATGGTCAGCAGCGCCGGACGCAGGCTTTCGCCCACGCCTCGCATGGTTCCCGAGAAGATCTCGCAGAAGATGAACAGCGCGTAGAACGGGCACAGCGCGACGATCAGCGACTCGCCGATCGGCACGACGGCGGCGTCCGACGTGAAGAGCCGGATGAGCGGCGCGCGCAGCAGCACCGACATGCCCGAGAAGAACAGGGAGACCAGAAGATCGATCACGAGGCCGGAGCGCACGACCTCCTTGAGCCGGTCGTACCGCCGCGCGCCGAAGTTCTGCCCGACGAAGGTCATGACCGTGATGTTCAGCGCGGCGGAGATCGGCCAGTAGAACGCGTCGATCTTGCGGAAGGCGGCCCAGGCGGCGATGGAGTCGGTGCCGAGCGTGTTGATGGCCACCTGAATGAGCACGTTGGAGATGTTGTACATCGCGGACTGCACGCCGGCCGGCAGGCCGACGCGCAGCATCGCGTCCCACTGCGCGCGGCTGAACAGGCCGCGCCGGAGCGTCAGGCGGTAGGCCTCGCGCGTGCGCAGCAGCGCGCGCATCACGAGCGCCGCGCAAACGAGCTGCGAGAGACTGGTGGCGATGGCCGCGCCCGCCACGCCCATGCCGAGCACCGGCACGAACAGCAGGTCGAGGAAGATGTTGGCGATGCAGCAGACGATCAGGTAGTAGAGCGGCCGCCGCGAGTCGCCGACCGCGCGGAGGATGCCCGCGCCCATGTTGTAGAGCATGGAGGGCACCATGCCGACGAAGTACCAGCGCATGTAGGAGACCGCGTCGCCGAGGATCTCGCCGGGCGTTTTCATCGCGCGGAGGATCGCGGGCGAGCAGGCGATGCCGACGACGGTCAGAAAGACGCCGGCCGCCGCGGCCATGACGATCGCGGTGAACACGGCGAAGCCGAGGGCGTCCCGCCGCTGCGCGCCGTAGTGCTGGGAGATGACGACGGCGGCGCCGGAGGAGACGCCCACGAAAAAGTTGACGAGCAGGTTGATGACCTCGGTGTCCGCGCCGCCGACGGCGGCCAGCGCGCCCTTGCCCACCCAGCGGCCGATGATGACGGCGTCCACCGTGGAATAGAGCTGCTGGAAGATCGTCCCGAGAAAAATGGGAAAGAAAAACAGCAGCATCTGTTTCCAGATGACGCCGTTCAGAAGAGAATTCTTTGTATTGACGCCGGAATCCATGTCAAGGCCCCTTTCAGCCGATCGCTTGTAACAGCATAGCAGAAGCGCGGGAAAAAGGCAACAGCTTCGGGCGATTTCGGGCCGATTCCGGGAGAAAAGAATTGGAAACGGCCGGGCGGCGTGTTATAATGATACCACTTATACAGAGGAGCGATGAAAATGCTTGGTGTCGTCGTCAATACCGCGGCTGTGATCGCGGGAAGCCTCGTGGGGCTGCTCTGCAAGCGCGGCATCCCCAAAAAACTGATCGACGCGGTGATGCTCGGCATCGCGCTGTGCACAATCTACATCGGTATCGCCGGGACGCTCAAGGGGCAGAACACGCTGGTTCTGATCGTCTCGATCGTGCTCGGCGCGATCGTCGGCACAGCGCTGGACATCGACGGCGCCATCTCCCGCCTGGGGAGCTGGGTCGAGAGAAAATTCCCGCGGTCGGACGGCGGCACGTCCGTGGCGCAGGGCTTTGTGACCGCGAGCCTGCTGTTCTGCGTCGGGTCGATGACCGTCGTCGGCTCGCTCAACGCCGGCATCTCCGGCGACAACAAGATGCTCTACACCAAGTCGATCCTAGACCTGATCTCCTCCATCATGCTCTCGGCCAGCCTCGGCGTGGGCGTGCTCTTCTCGGCCCTTTTCGTGCTGGTGTTCCAGGGCGCGCTCGTGCTCCTCTCGGGCCTCCTCGCGCCCGTGCTGACCGACGCCGCCGTCGCCGAGATGACCTGCGCGGGCTCGCTCATCATTCTGGCGATGGGCTTCAACCTGCTCGGCCTGACGAAGATCAAGGCCGCGAACTACCTGCCCGCGCTGCTGTTCGCGCCGCTGATCAGCTGGCTCGCGGGGCTTCTTTAATTGTAAACTAAAATAATTATTTCGGTTGACATTGTGCCGCTGCCTGACTATACTGTCTTCATATAGAGAAAGGCGGTATTCGGATGAAACGAAAAATGACGACCTATCAGCTTGCGGTGACGGCGCTTATGGCGGCGGTGATGTGCGTGCTCGGCCCGCTGTCCATCCCCATCGGCCCGGTGCCGATCTCGCTGACGAACTTCGTGATCTACCTCTCGGTGTTTCTGCTCGGAACGCAGATGGGCACGGTGAGCTACCTCGTGTACCTGCTCATCGGCGCGGCGGGGCTGCCGGTCTTTTCGGCGTACAGCGGCGGGCTCGCCAAGCTGGCCGGGCCGACGGGCGGCTACCTGATCGGCTTCATCCCCATGGCGATCATCAGCGGCGTGTTCCTCAGCCGCAGCCGCGGCCGGCGCTGGTTCTCGGCGCTGGGCATGGTGCTCGGCACGCTCGTGGCCTACGCGCTCGGCACGGCGTGGTTCGTGATTCTGATGAAGTGCGGCGTCTGGTACGCGCTGACCGTGTGCGTGTTCCCGTTCCTGCCCGGCGACGCGGTGAAGATCGTCGCGGCGCTGGCGATCGGCTCGCTGGTGCGCGGCAGACTGCAGAAGGCCGGCCTGCTGCGGACGCTCCCCGGCGAGCGCCGGGAGGCGGCGGAGTGACGGACCTCGAGGCGCTTGAAGCCCGCGTTCTCGGCGGCGAGGCGCTCGGCAGGGAAGAAGGGCTGACGCTCGCGGCGCAGCCGCTCGAGCCGCTCTGCGCGGCGGCCGACCGCATCCGGCGGCATTTCTGCGGGAACCGCTTCGACCTCTGCACGATCATCAGCGCCAAGAGCGGGCGCTGCGGCGAAAATTGCAGATTCTGCGCCCAGTCGGCGCATTACCGAACCGACGCGGAGGAATATCCGCTCCTGCCGCCGGAGGAGATCGCGGCGAAGGCCCGGTCGGACTGGAGCCGCGGCGTGCTGCGCTATTCGCTCGTCACCTCGGGCCGCTGCCTGAGCGACGCGGAGGTGGATCGGGCCTGCGAGGCGATCCGGCTCATCCGGGAGACCTGCCCGATCCGCGTGTGCGTCTCGATGGGTCTGCTGACGCGGGAGCAGTACGCGCGGCTGAAGGCCGCCGGCGCCGACCGCGTGCACAACAATCTCGAGGCCTCCGCGCGCTATTTCCCGTCCGTGTGCACCACGCACACGCAGGCGGACAAGCTCGCCGCGATCCGCGCGGCGCGGGAGGCGGGGCTGAACGTGTGCAGCGGCGGCATTCTGGGCCTCGGCGAGAGCATGGCCGACCGGATCGACCTCGCGCTGACCGTGCGGTCCCTGGGCGTGAAGTCCGTCCCGGTCAACGTGCTCAACCCGATTCCCGGCACGCCGTTCGAAAAGAACCCCCGTCTGTCGGAGGAGGAGGTGCGCGCCGTGGTGGCGGTGTTCCGCTTCCTGCTGCCGGACGCGGCCATTCGCCTCGCGGGCGGGCGCGGGCTGATGGCCGACCACGGCCGGGCCTGCTTCCGTTCCGGCGCGAACGCCGCCATTTCCGGCGACATGCTCACGACGGCCGGCTACACGGTCGAGAGCGACCTGCGGATGCTGCGCGAGCTGGGCTATGAGCCCGCGCTGCTGGACGACTGACAGAAAAACGGCTTCGGAATCAGGTTCCGAAGCCGTTTCTTTCTTTATTCGAGGTTCAGATGCTTCGCGAGGATGCGCTCGGTGGCGAAGAAGAAAATCACAACCTGCACGAGCGTAATGCCGATCAGGGCGAGCAGGCAGCCGTTCGTGGCCGGAATATCGCTGACGGAGTTGGGGAAGAAGTCCCAGCGGACGTTCGGAAACTCCTTGCTGAACAGGGTGACGAGGTTTGTGCCCAGCGTGGTGAGGACGACGTTGATGCCGATGAACGCGGCGACCGACCAGCCCACGCGGTGCTTGCTGGCGAGGTGGCCGAGGGCCAGCGACGTGTAGATGTAGGTGACGGATTTGATGACCGTGAAGAGCACCAGCAGCAGGAGCAGCACGCCGGAGAGCACCATGTCGCCGGTGATGAAGCGGGCGTATTTGGAGATCGCCTCAAAGAGCTGGTGCCACTGGATGCCGGGAACCAGAATGAAGACGGAGAGCAGGCCGGCGATCATGCTCAGAAGGGTGATGATCGTGGCGGAGAGGCACTTCGACGCGACGAGCTGCCAGGTTTTGACGGGCAGCGTGAACATCAGGTAGCCCTCGTCCTTCAGAAGCCCGCTGTAGAAGCGGCGGATGATGAGCACGATCGTCACGACGACGACGGCGATGCACAGCGAGCCGTAGAGAAAGATGGAGACGAAGGCCGAGACGCCGTTGGCGAACCGCGCGTCGTTGCGGAAAACCAGGAAACGGTTGACCGCCGAGACGGCCAGCAGCGCGAGCCAGAGCGGCGTGAACGACTTGAACATCGACTTGAGGTCGTATTTCATCAGTTTACCAAGCATTATTCTTCACCTCCATAGGGAATCGTGCGGAAGATCTCGCGGAACACCGCGTCGACGGATTTGCCCTCGGTCTGGCGGATGTTGTCCACGGTATCGTGGCGGACGACCTTTCCCTCGCGCAGGAAAACGACCTCGTCGAGCACGCGCTCGATGTCGGCGATCAGATGCGTGGAGATCAGGACGGTGCCGTTCTCGTTGTAGTTGGTCAGGATCGTGTTCATGATGAAGTCGCGCGCGGCGGGATCGACGCCCGCGATGGGCTCGTCGAGCAGATAGAGCTGGGCGCTGCGGCTCATGACCAGCACGAGCTGGAGCTTTTCCTTGGTGCCCTTGGACATGGTCTTGATGCGGTCGCCGGGGTTGATGCCGAGCGCGGCGCACATCCCCTCGGCCTTTTCGCGGCTGAAGTCCTTGTAGAAGTCCTGGAAGAAGTTCAGCAGGTCCGACGCGTTCATCCAGTCGGCGAAATACATCCGGTCGGGGAGATAGCTGATGATCGACTTCGTATACACGCCGGGCGCGGCGCCGTCCACCAGCAGCTCGCCCGAGCTCGGGCGGAGCAGGCCGCAGAGCAGCTTGATGAGCGTGGTCTTGCCGGAGCCGTTCGGCCCGAGCAGACCGACGATCTTGCCGCGGCCGATATGCAGGTCGACGCCGGCGAGGGCGGTCTTGCGGCCGTAGGCCTTGACAAGATTGCTGCAGGTAATCAGTTCAGTTGCCATCGGTTGAATCCTCCATCTTTTCCAGCAGCTCGATGGCCTCGCGCCGGGTGAAGCCGAGCACCGCCATGCTGTTGAGATATTCCTTCATTTTCTGATTTGCCAGCCGCAGGCAGATGCTGCCGAGCACCTCGCCGTCCTCCGTGACGGTTCTGCCGACGGTCCTGTTCGTGACGACCAGGCCGTCCGCCTCCAGCTGGGAGAGAGCGCGCTGCATTGTGTTGGGGTTGACGCCGGCCTCGGCGGCCAGCTCCCGCACGGTGGGCATTCGGCTCCCGCGGGGATAGACGCCGGTCGCGATCCGGAGCGTCAGCTGTTCGTTCAGCTGCACCCAGATGGGCCGCCCGTCCGTAAGCGTCCAGTTCATCTTGTCACATCCTTGTCTTTATGTATTAAGTAACTAATACAAATATACAACATTTTTTCGATTTGTCAAGCGTCTCCGGAAATTTTTCTGCGGCCCGTAAAAAAGCCCCCGCAGGCTGTGCCTGCGGGGGCGGGGGAGCGGACGATTATTCGATTTCGAGGCGCCTGGTGCTCTCCACGGCCGGGGCGGCCTTCGGGAGCGTGAGCTTCAGGACGCCGTTCTCATAGGCGGCCTTGATCTTGTCCACCTGGATGCCGTCCAGGTCGAAGCTGCGCTGATAGGAGCCGAACGAACGCTCGCAGCGGATGAAGTTGCCCTTCTTGTCCTTTTCCTCGTAGTCGGAATGGCGCTGCGCCGTGATGGTCAGGGCGTTGTCGTTCAGGTCGAGGTGGATGTCCTCTTTCTTGAAGCCGGGCAGATCGGCCTCCATGACGTACTCCTTGCCGGTATCCTGGATATCGGTCTTGAATTCGCCGATGGAGTTGCTGCCGAAGAAGTTGCGCTCCATGTCGTCAAAGAAATTGAAGGGATTGTACATCGAGACGTCATTGTGCTTGCGGGAATACGGAGTCATGTTCAACATAAGAATTACCTCCATTTAGTAATATAGTATATGATGTTGGGATTCGCCGGCCGCTTCGGGGGCCGGCCGCTCTGTCTGCCCTTTCATGGGCACCGCCTTGCTCTCTCTTTGTTTTTCTGACTTCATGATAGTCCCGGATTGTGAACGAATCTGCATAAAAATATGAACAGAATGTGAATTTTAGCACTCAAAGCAATAGAGTGCTAAAAAGTTTCGGCGCGGCCGGGCTTGTCTCCGGCCGCGCTTCGTGGTAGAATCGAGGTACAGTACGGAGCGATCCGAAAGGGAGGAATTCAATTTGAATACGGACAACATCAGCGGCATTCAGCATATCGGCCTGCCCACCAGGGATCTCGAGGCGACGATCCGCTTTTATGAAAAGCTGGGCTTCCGCGCGGTGCACCGCACCAGCACGCCGGACGGCGTGCCGGTCGCGTTTTTGCAGCTCAAGACCGCGATGATCGAGGCGTGGCGCGAGGAGAAGCCGGTCGGACACACCGGCTCGATCGACCACCTCAGCCTGGACGTCGCCGACGCCGACGCGGCCTACGCCGAGGCAAAGGCGCTGGGCTGCAAGATGCTGCACGACAAGGTGCAGACCCTGCCGTTCTGGGAGAAGGGCATCCGGTTCTTCACGATCGAGGGCCCGAACGCTGAAAAGATCGAGTTCTGCCAGATCGTCAAGTAGGTTCCCGGCATCCGGCGCGGCGCAGGCCGCGCCGGATTTTTTTGCTTTTCGGGAATCTGCATAGTTTCACGACAAAATTTTCAGCAGATCGACAATTTTAAAATGGTTTTCAAATGAATGGACGAAAAAGCGTTGCAAAGCCGCGAAAACCGTGCTATACTGAGCCGGCTCTGAGGAATTAATTATTTTCAATCGAATAATGTGATTCCTGCGATTTCGACGGGCCGGCGGCCGCGCAACGCAGCCGGCCGTGCGGGCGGAAAAGTCCGGCGTCCGAACGTACTGCGCAAGATGCGGCGCCGGGCACGGCCGACGGCAAGAAAAACTGTGCAGTTTTTACAATCCCGCGCCGCCGGGAGAGACGAAAAAGGAAATACAGCAATACTGCCAAAAACGGATTCTCATTTTCGTTAAAGCCTACAAAATTCAATTGAATTTAATAAAAACGCGTTTTACCTCTTTGCTAACCCGAAAAAACGGTGTTATAATGCGAACAGAATAAAGGGGCTGGCTTAAAAAAATAATTGAATTTAATAAGGTTTGCTTGGAATATGCGAAAAATCAACAGTCAGGTCATGAAAAATCATAATGCGATGCTGATTGTCCGTACGGTGCAGAAACATGCGCCGATCTCACGGACGGAGCTGACACAGCTCGTCGGGTTGACGACCGCGTCGGTCATCAACATCACCAACGCGCTGATGAAGGCCGGCATCCTTGTGCAGATCGGCCTGGCGAACGGCACCTCCCAGGGGAGGAAGCCCGTTCTTCTGAGCGTAAACCCCAACGCCGCCTATGTGATCGGCATGGAGCTCAACACCGAGGCCATCACCGTCGGGGTGAGCAATTTCTGCGGCGATTTCGTCAACTGCGTGCGCACGCCCATCTCCTCCTACGAGGGGAGCGAGTCCATCCTGCAAAAGATCGGCGACACCGTCGAACAGAGCGTCCGGGAATCGGGCGTGGACCGCGGACGGATCCTCGGCATGGGCATGGCGCTTCCCGGCCCGCTGGACTCCGAGGAGGGCGTGATGATCAATCCGCCGAACTTCCCGGACTGGAACAACGTGCCGATCAAGGAGATCCTCGAAAAGCGGCTCGGCTTCCGCATCTGCTGCGACCGCGAGACGAACGACGCCGTGCTCGCCGAGTATTATCTCGGCGCGGCCGCCGGCTACAAGACCGCGTTTTTTCTCAGCCTGTTCAAGCTGGGCGGCGTCGGCGGCGGCATGATCGCCAACGGCAACGTGCTCCACGGCTTCCGGGACGGCGCGGGCGAGATCGGCCACACCACCGTGGACCCCGCGGGAACCCAGTGCACCTGCGGCAACTACGGCTGCCTCGAGGCGATGGTCTCCGGGCGGGCGCTGGTCTCCCAGGCGCGCCAGCTCTATAAAATGAATGTGAACTTCAGCCACGACGCGGCCGTGGACGTCGATTCCCTGACGCTCGAGGACGTGTTCCGCCTGAGCGAGGAGGGAGACGAGGTCTGCCTCCATGTGGTCAAGCAGGCCGCCGCCTACATCTCCATCGCGCTGGGCAACGTCATCAACCTGTGCTCGCCGGAGCTGATCGTGCTCGGCGGCACGCTGCCGCCCATGAGCCCGCAGCTCGTGCAGCTCGTGCGCGACCACATCCGCGCCAAGACCTACCCCCGCCACTGCAGCGAGATCCGCGTGATCGAGGCCAGCTTCGGCGACCTCACCTTCGCCAAGGGCGCGGTCGTGCAGGCGCTGAACACGTTCACGCCCGACCTCGTCTCGGCGGACGCTTATCCGGATTACATGAGGCAGGAAGCTGCCCTGTAATAAATATCCCAAAATATTTCAGGAGGAATAAAAATGAAGAAAATAGTCGCATTGCTTCTCGCGCTCTGCATGGTGTTCGCGCTGGTAGCCTGCAGCTCTTCCAAGAGCACCGCAGAGACCACCACGGCCGCCGCCGCTGAGACGACCACCACCGCCGCCGCCGCTGAGACGACCACCGCCGCCGCGTCCGGCGACACCACGACCGCCGCTGCTTCCAGCACCGGCATGGCCGCCGCCGACATCACCGTCGCCGGCATCGTCTTCCAGGACGACCAGTTCATGAACATGCTGACCAAGGGCTATCAGGACGCCGCGAAGGCCGCTGGCGTCAAGTCCTGCCTGACCGACAACACGAACAACGACCAGGCCAAGGAGACCGAGCTCATCAACACCTACCTGGCGCAGGGCGTTAACGGCCTGGCCATCGCTCCGCTGAACGGCGACGCCTCCGTCGCCGCCCTGAAGGCCGCCGACGAGAAGGGCATGAAGATCGCCCTGACCAACATCGACCTGAAGGATGCCGACTTCATCGTTGCCGGCTACACCTCCAACGACTACAACAACTGCTACCTGGCCGGCACCGAAGCCGCCAAGATCATCAAGCAGAAGATGGGCGACACCGAAGTCAAGCTCGGCATCGTGCAGTTCAAGTCCCTGCTCCCCGACAACTCCGGCAACCGCGTCAAGGGCTATGAGACCGCTCTGACCGACGGCGGCGTCAAGTTCACCGAGGTCGCCAACCAGGATGCCTGGCTGCAGGACACCGCGCTTGAGACTGCCTCCGCCATGCTGACCGCGCATCCCGAAATCAACGTCATCATCGCCGTGAACGACGGCGGCACCATCGGCTCCGTGATGGCCGTGCAGAACGCCGGTCTGTCCGACAAGGTTCTGGTCTTCGGCCACGACGGCTCCGACCAGATCTCCAGCATGATCCTCGACGACAAGAGCCCGCTGCAGTGCGTCGTCGCGCAGGATCCGTACGGCCAGGGCTACAAGTCCATGACCGCTCTGATCAACGCGATCGAGGGCCAGGATTACTCCGCGACCAAGGGCAAGTGCACCTACCTCGACGGCATCGTTCTCTCCAATCAGGACAAGGACGCCGTCAACAAGTGGCGCGTCGACCAGGGCTTCGCCGAGATCAAGTAATCTGACGCACAGCAACTGAACAAAGAACGCGCAAGGGGGGAATTCCCTTCGGGGAATTCCCCCCTTCTGCCCTGTCAACGTAAGGCGCCCGCCTGCGGCGCCGATGGAAAGGTTGAGATGAAATGAGCGTACTGCGCACCGAACACATTGCGAAACAGTATCCGGGCTGCCTGGCGCTGGACGATGTCACCGTCTCCTTCCAGAGCGGGAAGGTCAACGCCCTGCTCGGAAAGAACGGCTCGGGCAAATCGACGCTGGTCAAGTGCTTCTCCGGCGCGATCCAGCCGACGTCCGGCGAATTTTTCCTGGACGATGCGAAACTGCACTTCGGCTCCACAAGCGAAGCCAACGCCAAGGGCTTTGCCACCGTATATCAGGAAATGAGCTTGGTGCCCAGTCTGACCGTTGCTGAGAACATCTTCCTGGGCCGCATGCCCAAGAAGGGGAAGATGATCGACTGGAAGAAAGCCAACGAAATGGCGACCGAACTTCTGAACAAAATGGGCGTCAAGATCGACCCCAAACAGATCGTGTCCCGCCTGAGCATGTGGCAATGCCAGGTTGTGGAGATCACCAAGGCCATGAGCTATCACCCCAAGGTTCTGATGCTGGACGAGCCCACGTCGTCCCTGGCGTCGAGTGAAGTCGAATGCTTGTTCAATGTTATCCGGGAACTGAAGAAACAGGATATCATCATCATATACATCTCCCATAAGCTGCACGAGGTCCCGCAGATCACCGACACCATCACGGTTCTGCGCGACGGCCGGTGCATCGGCACGGTCAACACCGCCGACGTCACCAACGCGCAGATCATCAGCATGATGTTCGGCGAGACGAAGATCCGCACGCGCCCCGAGGACGTGCAGGCCGGCAGCGAGGTCGTCATGGAAGTGAAGAATCTCTGCCGGAAAAACAAGTTCCAGAACATCAGCTTCAAGCTCTACAAGGGCGAGGTCCTCGGCATCGCCGGCATGCTCGGCGCGGGCCGCACGGAGCTGCTCAAGTCGATCTTCGGCGCCGATCCGTACGATTCCGGCGAGGTGATCGTCGGGGGAAAGAAAGCCCCGCGCCACGCCTCTCCGATCTCCATGAAGCGTCTGGGCCTGGGCCTGACGCCGGAGGACCGCAAGCAGGAGGGCCTCATCCTGATGCACTCCATCCGCGACAACCTCTGCTACGCCAGCATGGACAAGACCTCCCACGGGTGGATCGAGGTCCAGCAGAAGCGCGTCGAGGCGGCCGACCGCCAGGTGAAGGAGCTGGACATCAAGATCCCCAGCGTCACCGCCCCGGTCAGCAGCCTTTCGGGCGGCAACCAGCAGAAGGTCGTCGTCGGCAACTGGCTGAACACCGAGCCCTCCATCATGCTCTACGACGAGCCGTCCCGCGGCATCGACGTCAGCGCGAAGCAGCAGATCTTCGAGATCATGTGGGCGCAGTCCCGGCAGGGCGTCTCCACGATCTTCGTTTCGTCCGAGCTCGAGGAGCTGCTTGAGGTCTGCAACCGCATCCTCATCATGAAGGAAGGCAAATTCATCGGCGAGGTTCGCCCCGAAGATATCAACATCAATCAACTGTATGCAATGAGCATGGGAGATGAGCAGAAATGAATAAGAACAAGGTAAAAAATGTCATTCTTGACCATATTATTGAGATCCTGCTGATTATTCTGGTCATTATCATGAGCATCGTCAGCAAAAACTTCATGACGGTCAGCAACATCATGAACATTTTCCGCAATCAGGCGCTCAAGGGCGTTATCGCCTTCGGCATGACGATGGTCATCATCTCCGGCCAGATCGACCTTTCGATCGGCTCGCAGGTGGCGCTGGCCGGCGTCATCGTCGCGCGCTTCTGCCGCGATCTGCCCGGAGCGACCGGCATGAGCGTCACGGCCGCGTGCCTGCTGGGCATCCTTGTCTCCCTGATCGTCGCCGTCCTGATGGGCTGCATCCACGCGGTCGCGCAGCATAAGTTCGGCATGCCGGCCTTCATCGTCACGCTGGCTACCCTGAACCTGATGTACGGCCTCGCCGGCATGATCTGCCAGGGCTTCCCGATCGCCAACGCCTTCCCGAACTGGTTCCTTAAGATCGGCACCGGCACCGTGGGCGTCGTCCCGGTCCCCGCGATCATCCTCATCGTCATCTTCCTGCTCGCGCACCTGCTGATGACCTACACCACCACCGGCCGCGCGGTCTACGCCGTCGGCGGCAACCCCGAGTCCGCCCGCCTCTCCGGCATCAACGTCTTCAAGACCAAGATCATCGTCTTCTCCGCCGTGCAGGTCATGTGCGTGCTGGCCGCGTTCATGCACTCCGCGCAGGTCGCCTCCGGCTCCTACAGCTTCGGCAAAGGCTGGGAAGTCGACGTCATTTCGTCCGTCGTCATCGGCGGCACGAGCATGGCGGGCGGCATCGGCAAGCCCTGGGGCACCCTGATGGGCGTTCTGTTCATGGGCGTCGTCATCAACGCCATGACCATCCTGAACGTGGACATCTACGCGCAGTACGTCGTCCGCGGCCTCATCATGGCCTTCGCCGTCCTGATGGCCACCTTCCAGAGCAAGGCCAAGGCGTAACCAAAGAAACCGACGGGAGCCTCCGCAAGGAGGCTCTCTTCATCAGGCGCGCCGTTCCGCGCGGCGCAAACAGACTGAAAAGGAGTCATACCATGAAGCGTTCTGAAATCAACGTGGCCCTGAAAGAGCTCGAGGCCATGTGCAAGAAATATTCCTGCTACCTGCCGCCGTTCTGCGGCTTTACGCCGGAGAAGTGGCAGACGCTCGGCCACGAGTACGACGAGGTGCGCGACTGCATGCTCGGCTGGGACATCACCGACTTCGGCCAGGGCGACTTCAACAAGGTCGGCTTTTCCCTCATCACCATCCGCAACGGCAACCGCAGCATGGTGGACAAGTACCCGAAGGTCTACGCCGAAAAGCTGCTCTATCTCCGCGAGGGCCAGTACGCGCTGAACCATTTCCACTGGTACAAGACCGAGGACATCATCAACCGCGGCGGCGGCAACGTGCTCATCCGCGTCTACAATTCCCTGCCCGACGAGTCGATCGACTACAAGAACGACGTCCTCGTCCAGACAGACGGTTATCGCCGCCTTGTTCCCGCCGGCACGCAGATCCGCCTGACGCCGGGCGAGAGCATTTACGTCCGCCAGTTCATGTATCACGATTTCTCCGTCGAGCCGGGCACCGGCCCCGTGCTGCTCGGAGAGGTCAGCCAGTGCAACGACGACAATACCGACAACCGCTTCAATCCTCCCTCCGGCCGCTTCCCGGCCATCGAGGAGGACGAGGCTCCGTACCGTCTGCTCTGCAACGAATATCCGGCCGCGAAATGAAAATGAAAGACGCCCCCAGCGGGCGTCTTTCCACATCCGAAAGGAGAAAAATCATGAAAGCTGCATATCTGAAGGCACACAACCAGTTTGAAATGCGGGACGTCGAGCTGCGCGAGCCCGCCGCGGGCGAGGTCGTCGTGGCGGTGAAGGCCTGCGGCTTCTGCGGGCACGACAAGATCCTGGCCTCCTACGCCGCCGAGGACTGGCAGCCCTTCGGCCACGAGTTCGCGGGCGTCGTGGAGAAGCTCGGCTCCGGCGTGACCAACGTGAAGGTCGGCGACAGCGTCGTCATCGAGACCTCCACCTTCGATCCTCTCTCCGCGGTCGCGCTGAACGGCCGCCCGGACTGGGACACCGACGGCCCGAGCTATATGAACATGAGGCACACCGCGATGGGCTTCGCCGAAAAGACCATCGTGCCCGCCGTGCTGTGCGTGCCGTTCGAGGGCGTGCCCTATGAGGAGGCCTGCTTCCTCGAGCCGATGGGCGTCGCGGCGGACCTGATCCTGACCGC
>Ga0183095_11206_pt1 | contig 26083 bp, 24 predicted proteins | sample BioMet4_FD_130346 | JGI IMG/M metagenome (GOLD analysis project Ga0183095, IMG submission 130346) | Microbial communities from bioreactor (seeded with sewage sludge) at LBNL, California, USA - Biofuel metagenome 4 (v2) (version 3) | ecosystem: Engineered > Bioreactor > Anaerobic > Unclassified ...
GAAAGCACTGTTTTTCAGCGAAACCGTCACCTACGCCGACCTGGAAAGCGTCAGCACCGCTGCCGACATTGACTACGGCTCCAGAACCGTGGGCAGCGACACCATCAGCATCAAGACCGGCACCTTCCGCAATTCTCAGTTCGGCACCTATCAGTGCGCCGTCGTCACAGCGCAAAAAGAGGTGGTCGTCGTCAGAAAACACGACGGCAGCTGTCTTGTGTTCAATGTAAAGGACGGCGCCGCGGTTTCCCGCCTGGCGGAGCAGCTGCAGCAGGCCATTTCCGGTCGGAACGGCGGTTGACAGTTCAGCTCCTCGCCTGTCAGAAACGCCCTTGACAAGCGAAGAAAATGCGTCGTCCGGCCCCGCCTCTGCGCAAAAAAGCGCCGGGCTGCGGGGAAAAGCTATAAAAGTGCTTAAAAAATCCTTTTGATTTCCTTAATTTTTGAATTTTTTGTAAAATACGTTTGAAAATTAAGAATTAACCCCCTGTTTTTTCTTGACAAGAATCCGAAAAAGTGATATACCTTACATCTGCACAGAGGTGCATTCTGGCGCGTACTGCGCCCTTTGGCAGTAAGATGGTCCGCACGGCCGGTACCCGCGCGGCATATTTCATCCATCAGATGTTAGTATGTGATGATATTGTATAAGGAGTCTCGTCTATGGTCTTTTCTCATCATGATCTGGACGCCGTCCAGAGGAAGGGTTTACAGGGGAGCATTTACCGTACTTTTTCTCATATTTCACAGCAGGTGGAACATTTCTGGAACAGCAAGTGGTATTTTCCTTCCCTGCTTCTGGCGGCATCTGTTTTTGTTGTTACCGGGAAAACGGTGGCCGGCGTGCTGTTTCTCTTGACGGTCACCACTGTTTATTTGGCGTTTTGTCCTGATTTTCTCGCTTCGATTCTGCCGTTTTTCCTGATGTTTGAAATGGCAGCTCCCCAATACGACAATCTGAATGTTTTTCTTCCTCTTTCCTTTGCGGCGCTGCCGTTTTTCGCGGCACTGCTGCTGCATCTGATCATCTGGCCGGCCGCCCCCAAAGTAGGGCGCAGCAGTCAGGGTCTGGTGCTGGTGGCGCTGGCCACTGTTTTGGGCGGCTGCGACGTCATGACCTACCAGCAGTACACAAAGCCTATTTCCCTTTACTATTCTCTGGGGCTGGGCGTGGGGATGCTGGTTCTGTATCTGCTCTATCGCTCCAGGATCTCCGTCCGTCAGGATTATGACATTTATGACAGATTTGCTTCGATTTTTTATGTACTGGGCGCTTTCATGGTCGTCATGGTCGCCCTGGTGTATATATACAACTGGCAGACCTTTATGGAAACCCGCGCCAGCATCAACTTTTCCTACCGCAATTTCTGCGCCACGATCCTTCTGACGACACTGCCGATGCCGTTTTATTTTGCCTTGCGGGATAAAAGGCATCTGATCTCCGCCGCGTTCTTCACGCTGGGCCTGCTCTTTACCGGCAGCCGCAGCGCCCTGCTCTTCGGTGCCGTTGCGCTGGCGCTGTGCTGCATCTATATGGTGCGCTTCCGCGCTCTTTCCAAAAGAATTGTGCTGGGGCTCTTTGGCCTGGGTGCCGCATTCTTCTGTTTTGTCGGCTCGCAGTGGCTGGCAGGCCGTATCCAGAGCGGCGGTTGGATTTCCATCAACGAGCCTCGCTGGCGTTTTCTGGTCTGCGCGGTCCGCGATTTCATGCACCATCCCATTTTTGGCATCGGTCTTGGCAACAACCTGCATGAGCAGGTGTTCATCGGCGTTCAGGGCAGCATGGTGTTCTATCACAACATGATCGCCCAGATCATGGGCAGTATGGGTCTGCTGGGCATCGTGGCCTACATGAAGCTCATCAGCGACCGCATCCATGTTCTCTGGTCCTCCCGGACGCCCTTTACCGTCTGCATGCGCCTTTCCTATCTGGGAATGCTTCTGATCTCCATGACCAACCCCGGCGAGTTCTGCCCCTTCCCCAATGCCGGCATGATGGTTCTGCTGTTCACCATGGCCGAGCTGGCCGCCGGTGAGCAGGCCGTTCCCGTGGCTCAGCTGCTCAAGGTTCCGGTACGCTCTCTGCGCCGCGCCTCCCGCTCCCTGGCCAGAAAATAAAGTGATAAAAAAGCTCTCCGGTTTTTTGAAAAACCGGAGAGCTTCTTTTATCATCGGCTTACCGCGCGCCCGTCAGTAATCCACTTTCATCAGGCACAGGCCCTCAGGCGGTGCCGTGGGGCCCGCCTGGCGGCGATCCTTTGCCTCCAGGATCTCCCGCATCTCCTCCGGCGTCCGCCGGCCCCGGCCCACCTCCAGCAGCGTCCCCACCAGAATGCGCACCATGTTCTGCAGGAAGCCCGTCCCGTGAAAGGTAAAGATCAGATAGTCCTTCCGCTGTACGATCCCGATCAGATCCACTGTCCGCACGGTGGATTTTTTCATGCGGGGATTGCCGCAGAAACTGGCAAAGTCGTGTTCCCCCTGCAAAAAGGCCGCCGCCGCACGCATCTTTTCCACATCGGGCCGGAAGTCCAGCATCGTCACATACCGGCGGTCGAATACCGGCTTTACAGGGCCGTCGAAGCAGGTGTAGCGATAGGTTTTCCCCACCGCCTTGTAGCGGGCGTGAAACCGCTCCGACGCCTCCTTCACCTCCTGCACAGCAATGGCGTCCGGCAGATAGCGGTTAAGATAATCCCGCACCTCCTCCGGCGTCAGGGCGGTATCCAGAAGGAAGCTGGCCACCATGGCTCGGGCGTGGACGCCGGCGTCTGTCCGGCCCGCCCCGACGACCTCCACCGGTTTTTCCGCCAGCTTGCTCAGGACGCTCTCCAGCTTGCCCTGAATGGTTTCCCTTCCCGGCTGGCGCTCCCAGCCGAAAAAGCGCGTGCCGTCATAGGCCAGCGTCATCTTATAATTTTTCTCCATGCTTCTCCTCCGGCTTCCCGTTTTTTCCATTGTAACAAACAGAGGCGGTTTTGTCCTGTTTTTTCCGGCTGCTTCCGCCCCGGCGACAAAAAGGGATCGCCGCTGCGGCGATCCCTTTTCCTGTTTTACAGCTTTTTGACAAAGCAGCGGCGGCGCTTATGCTGCTCGATCCGGAAGTCCTCCCACTGGCTCTGCACTTTTCCGTTGCTCTCCAGCATGGGTCCGGTTTCCGCCCACTGGATGCCCATCTCCATGCAGCCCTGCATCACCTTGTTGAGGATCACCGCGTTGACGCCCATCCCCTGATGATCCGGCCGGACGCCGATGAGCAGCAGATCAATGGTGTCGTTCTTGTGAAACGCCCTGAGCAGATCGATCCAGCCGGTGGGAAAGAGGCGGCCGCTGTGTTTTTTCAGCGCCTTGGCGATGGATGGAGCTCCTACGCCGAAGGCCACCAGATCTTCCTTCTCATCCATGACGAAGCAGGTGAGCTTGGGATTGATCAGGGGCGCGAACTTTCTGGCATAACGGTTGATCTGCTCCTGCGACAGCTCCACGGTCCCGTACAGCGGCGCATAGGCCACGTTCACCAGCGCGAAGAATTTCCGCACCAGCCCAGGGTATTCCAAACGGTTTTTCACCTCTGCCGTGTGCAGCTTTTCCCGCTTCATCACATATTGGGCCAGTTTGTCCCACCGTGTGAAAATGCTCGGATCCGTAGGCACGTGCAGCAGGTTTTCCACCCAGTCCACATCCTTGTCATAACCCAGGCGGGTCATATGCTCTACATAATAGGGGTGGTTGTAGTAGGTAAAGAAGCAGCTGTTGCGGTCAAAACCCTCCACCAGCATGCCTTCTCTGTCCAGATCCGTAAAGCCCAGGGGCCCATGGACCTCATTGCAGCCCTTTTCCCGGGCCCACTGCTCCACCGCGGCAAACAGCGCGCCGCTCACCGCCGGATCGTCGATAAAATCCACCTGCGTGAAGCGCATACGTCTGGTATTCCATTTTTCGTTGGCCTTGCGGCTGTAAATGGCGCCGATGCGGCCCACGATCTCACCGTTCCGATAGGCCAGAAAACACCTCGCGTCGCAATAGGCGAAGGCGGGATTGGCTTTTGGGTCCCAGTCCGACAGATCGTCGCCGTAGGTGGCGGGAACAAACTGGGGCACATCGTGATAGAGGCGATTGGGATAGTCCACGAACAAACGGCGCTGTGCCTTTGTGATAACTTCCTCGATGGTAACGACCGCCTGTTCGGCTTTAACTTCCGTAATCATCTTTTTCCTCCGGAATGTATGAATCTGGTTTAGTATACCGCGTCTTTCCGCAAATTGCAACAATTGCCGCATAAACGCGCAGAGAAGTTTTGCACAGAGAAAGTCTTGACTTTTGCCTGCTGCTCGGATATATACTAAAGCAGCGGAAAAAGAAGAACCCGTTTCCGGGCAGCGCTTCAAGAAAAATACCGCGGAGGCGGATCCACGGTATCTGTTCTTTCAGCCCTGCATTTTTTTATACTGTGCCTTGATGCAGGAAAACGTCTGTTCCGACATGTCATGCTCCATCCGGCAGGCATCGGTGTAGGCCGTTTCCTCGTCCACGCCGATGGCCATCAGGAGCCTGGCGATGACGCGGTGCCGCTCATACACGCGCTCCGCCACGGAACGGCCGCGTTCCGTCAGCGTGAGGCAGCCACCGTCGCCCACGGTTACATAGCCGTTTTCCGTCAGTTTTTTCATCGCGATGGAAACGGTGGGCCGCGAAAAACCCATGGCGTTGACCACATCAATGGAGCGCACTTTTCCCAGCCGGCACTGTTCCATCAGGATCGTTTCCAGATAGTCCTCCGTTGATTCGGTCATCTTCATTTGTTTCGCCCCCGCACTGCCCGCAGGCAGAATTGTGCTTATTATAAACCCTTCTGAATTTTTTTGCAATCATCCGCTTTATGGCTTTTCAGGCCGCAAATTCCTGTGAAAAGAGGTGCAGCGTTGGAATTGTTCTGGCAGGATATCCGTCGGATGACAGAGGCGGACGCCCGGCTCTGGTTTTCGGAAACGGACGGACCGCGGCAGCAGCAGCTCCTGCGGCTGCGTCATCCCGCCGACCGTCTGCGCAGCTTGGCGGGGGATCATCTGGCACGGCAGGCGGTAGCCGCGCAAAGCGGGCTGACCCCGGGCGAGGTGGTGCTGGCGCGGACAGCACAGGGCAAGCCTTACGCCGTGGGCCTGCCTGTTTTTTTCAGCATCAGTCACTCCGGCAGCCTGGTGCTGTGCGCGGCGGACGCCTCTCCCGTGGGAGCTGACATACAGCTTGTGGGACCCGTGTCCGCCCGGTTGATCGGCCGCGTCTGCACGCAGCGGGAGCTGGCGTGGGTGACCGGCGGAACGGTGCTTCCTCCGCAGGTCGCCGACAGATCGGTGCTGGAGCGTTTCTTTACCGTCTGGACGGAAAAGGAGGCCTGGTGCAAATACACGGGGGAGGGGCTGCAGGGATTTTTCGGCACGGACACCTTTGCGCTGCCGGAAAATCTCTCTATGCTGCATTTCCGGCACGAGGACTATGCCGTGGCTCTGTGCCGCGGCAGGTAAGAGCCCCGTGCGGAGAAAAACGCCCCGTCTTTTGGTGGAAAAACTGCAAATTTTTTCTTAAGATAGACAAAACAGGGTTTCTTCCCGTCATTCTATCTGCTATAATCAGTGTGTATCGGTATGCCCTTTGACGGTGCATACGACTTTGAGGGGGTTTCTTTTATGATTAAGGTTGGTATTATCGGCTGCGGCAAAATTGCACAGGTCCGGCACCTCCCGGAATATGCGCACCATCCCAACGTGCAGTTGGTGGGCTATTACGATAAAAATCTGGCCCGCGCGGAGGAAATCGCCAAGCAATACGGCGGAACGGCTTACGCCTCATTTTATGAGCTTTTGAAAAATCCGGAGATCGACGCGGTCAGCGTGTGCGTGGAAAACCGCAGCCACGCGGAGATGTGCAACGCGGCGCTGTACGCCGGCAAGCACGTTCTGTGTGAGAAGCCCATGGCCGTCACGCTGCAGGAGTGTGAGTCCATGGTGGCGGCCGCCGAGCGCAACGGCAGATATCTGATGATCGGCCACAATATGCGCCTGAATCCGGTCCACCGCAGGGCCAAGGAGCTGCTTGACGCCGGTATCATCGGCGACGTCATCACCTTCCGCACGATTCTGGGCAATGCCGGCCCTGAAGGCTGGTCCGTAGACGCCGGCACCTGGTTTTTCGACAAGAACAAGGCGGCCATGGGCGCTCTGTCAGACAAGGGCATCCATATGATCGACCTGATTCACTATCTGACAGGCCAAAAGGTGGTGGAAACCACCGCCAAGGTACTGACGCTGGATAAGCACGACGACAAGGGCAACCTCATCGGCGTGGATGACAACGCCCTGTGCATTCTTCGCATGAGCGGCGGCGCCGTGGGCACCATGGCCGCCAGCTGGACCATTTACGGCAAGGAGTGCAACTCCACCTGTCTGTACGGCACCAAGGGGATCATGCGTATTTTTGACGACACCGATCACAACATCGTCGTCACCGATATCAATCACAATACCACCTCGTATGACATTGACTACGACCAGAGTTCCTCCGGCGTGATCGACGCCTTTGTGGACGCGCTGGAAAACGATCATGAACCGGAGATCTCCGGCAGGGAAGCGCTTTGTACCATGCGCGCCATCTTTGCCAGTATCAAATCCTCCGAGATCAACAAAACCGTCAGCGTCAACGAGTCGTTTATCTCCCATTTCTGATGATTTCATGCAAAGGAAGCAGCTCTATGTTTCGTGTCGGCATTGATCTGGGCGGCACCAATATTGCCGTCGGCACCGTCAGCGAATCTGATCGGATTCTTTCCAAGGTCAGTGTTCCCACGCTGGCTTCCCGCCCCTGGCCGGCCGTTGTGGCCGATATGGGCGACGCCGTGGAGGCGGCCGCCGCACAGGCCGGTCTTTCCCTGTCCGACTGCGTCCAGATCGGCATCGGCAGTCCCGGCACCTGCGATTCCCGGCAGGGCACCGTGGTGCGGGCCTATAATCTGGGGTGGTACGGTGTCCCTGTATGCAGCGCCCTGCAAGAGCGGTTTCAGGTTCCCGCCAAGCTGAGCAACGACGCCAACTGCGCCGCGCTGGGCGAAGTTGTGGCAGGCGCTGCAAAAGGCTGTCGAAACATGGTGCTGATTACCCTCGGCACAGGTGTCGGCAGCGGCATCATCATCAACGGGAAGATCTATGCCGGCATGCGCAGCGCCGGCGCCGAGCTGGGGCACACACTGCTGGTGCTGGACGGCGAACCCTGTACCTGCGGCCGCCGCGGCTGCTGGGAGGCATATGCCTCCGCCACGGCGCTGATCCGTCAGACCCGTCAGGCACAGTCGGCGCATCCGGAGTCCCTGCTGGCCCAAACCCCGCCGCAGGAGGTCAACGGCCGCACCGCCTTTGACGCCGCCAGGGCCGGCGACCAGGCTGCGCTGGAGGTGGTCCGCGCCTACGCCCGCTATCTGGCGGCCGGACTGACCAATGTGGTCAACGCGCTGGCGCCGGAAATGATCCTTTTGGGCGGCGGCATCTGCAACCAGGGGGAGTACCTGCTCTCCCTGCTGCGGGATTATGTGGCGGAAAACTGCTTTGGGAAGAAGGAAGGCGCCATTCCGGCGATCCGGACGGCGCAGCTGGGCAACGACGCCGGTATCATCGGCGCTGCCGCCCTGTAAGATAAGCAAAAGGAACACCGGCGTTTGAACTCCTTTTTTGACTGTCTGCTGCTATTGTTCGGCTGTCTGCCGCCATAAAAAGGAGGAATGCTCATGAAAGCCACCTTATCCGATCACATCAAAAACGGTCTTGGCTGTCTTATGTTGGCAGGCATCTGGATCTATGTCCTCGTACGGTGGTCCAGTCTGCCGGAAAAGCTGCCGGGACACTATAACTTTGCCGGCGAGATCGACCGGTGGGGCAGCAGGGGAGAGCTGCTGTCCGCTCCGGTGGTGATGCTTGTGCTGTTTATTCTTCTGTCCGTGGCGGAGCGGTTTCCCCGCATTTGGAACACGGGCATGGAGGTCACCGAGCAAAACCGGGAGCGGGTCTACACGCTGATCCGGCACCTGCTGACCTCTTCCAAGCTGCTGATGGTGGCGATTTTTTCCTGTATAACGCTCTGCTCCGCCGCGGCACAGCCGCTTTCCCCCTGGTTTTTGCCCCTCACCATTGTTGCCATTCTGGGGCTTTTGGCCTTTTACATTGTCCGCCTTGTGCGCATCAAATAGCGGGCCAGCGCCGGGTACCGCCGCGGGGGGCGGCCGCTGAAATGTTTACGGCCGAGAAATTTTGCCCGCACCCTGCTCTTCTTTCTCCCACGGCTTTCCGCATTCGTTTTTCACAGAAAGAAAGCCATCCGCCGTGCAGCGGATGGCTTTCTTATTTTTTTTACGCCTCGTGGGCCGCGCGGCCCTGCAAAAAGGCTTCCCGTTCCCGGCACAGTTCCCGGTACAGCGCGGCGCCGCTCCAGTGTCTGTTGGTCTGCGTCAGAGCCGCCTTCAGGGGCAGAGAAACGCGGCTCTGCCGCAGTGCCGAGAGGAAGCTGTCCATCAGCGGGGAAGAAAAACCTGCCATGACCAGCATCTCCTCCGACACGCCGCCCTCTTCCGGCGGCAACGCCGCGTCGGACAGGCCCAGCACCGTTTCCAGCGGCTGGCCGTAGGCCTCCGCGGGCACAGAACGGAGCCTGATCTGCAGTCGGGCGCATACCGCGCCGATGGCATTTCGTTTGGTTTCCTCCACACGATACAGCAACACGGTGGGTTTCATAAAAAAGCCGCCTTTCCCCTTCGATGATTTCTCTGCTCTTATCATACCATGAAACACAGGCCGGATACAAATCATTTCGTCATTTTCCGGAAATGCGGGCACGGTGCGGCATCCGCCGCGCCTTTTTCAGCCTGCGGCGGCGATCTCCTGCAGCTGCCGGGCAATGAACCCGGCAAAGGCCTGATAGCCCTCCCGCCCCATGTGCAGGCCGTCCACCGGCTGATAGACGTCCTCCCGGTCGGCCTGGATCGGACTTTCGGCATAGGCGTCGATCACCGGCAGACCGTTGGCCGCCGCCAGCGCCAGCACCTCCGCGCGGGCGTTTTCCACAGCGGGGGCGTAGCCGTAATTGACCTTCTCCGGATTTTCCGTGGCGTGGGGCGGCGTCACCAGCACCAGCGCGGCGCCGGTTTTCATCTGCCCCCTGATCCTGTCGAGCAGCGCCTGGTAGGACGCTTTGTTTTCCGGCCCCAGCAGCGTCAGGCCCCGGTTGGTGCCCAGCATCACCAGAATAATGTCCGCACCGGACACGTCGATCCGGTCGGTGTCGAAAAAGTCCAGATACTGGGCCGCGTCGAAACCGCACTGCCCCTGATTCACCACGCGGCAGTCCAGCAGCTGTCCCAGATACCAGGGATAGTTTTCATAGCGGAGGGAGGATACCCCCTGTATGGGCGTCCCGTAATCGCCTTCCGTCAGGCTGTCGCCGATGCACACGATCTCCTTCTGACACACGGGCGGCGCTTTTTGCTCATAGGCGGTCAGATCACCATAGGCCCATACGCTGATCGCCGGACAGGCTTCTTCCCCGTCGGTCCCCATAAAATTGAGAAAGCGTACATAGGCCGCGCCCTGCGGCACCTCGCTTCCGCCGGTCACGTAGACACACTTTGCCGATGACGCCGTGCTCACACCCTGCAAAAACGTGTGGTCTTTGTCAAAAAACGCCACCGAATAGAGTTGTTTATCCCCCGGCAAGGACCACGTCAGCGCCCTGATGCCCGTCAGCGGGATCTCCTCCGTGCAGGCCCAGCCCGCCATCTCCACCCAGCCGCCGGAAACAGCCGGCACCATCTGTTCGGTAAAGGACAGTGTCAGTTCCTGCGAAGCCGGGGCCGACGCCTGCTGCGTGCCGCAGGAGATCAGAAATACCAGCAGCAGCGCCCAAAGCGCTGCGGCAGCACGCTTCATGGCTTCTCACCGTGAGAATTTCCGTTCTCATAGGGGTGGTCGCGCAAATACTGCAGCCGGCGCCAGGCGCGGTAAGCCACCAGAAAACCGCCCACGGCCAGCACCGCCATCAGAAGGCCCAGCGGGATCATCCACCAGCAAAAGGCGGCGGCGCTGCAAAACCAGGAAAAGATCCGATAAGCCAGCAGCACCGCGACAATTCCCGCCGCCATCAGCAGCATGAGTCCCTCGCTGTTGGTGCTTGTGTCGATCTTCTTCATCTTCTATCTCCTCCGTTTTCCCGGTATTCCGTGACAAAAAGAGATATTCTGGCACAGTTGTTTATAGTATACACGCTGTGCGGCGCCTGTCAACCGACAGGCAATACAAAGTTCTTTAACGCTTTTTTGCCCGGAATCGTACAAAAGCGCTATGCTTATAAGCCGATCTGTGGTATGATGCACATAGAAAAAAACACGCCGGCCGCTCTGGCCGGCGATGTTCCTGTACGGCTTTCACCTCGGTGGACGCCGCCATAAAGTGAGGGAAAACCGTATGTTTTCATTCTTGGAAGAACAGCAGATCAGCGGGGAGCTTTTGGCGGAGCTTCAGGCGTTCCGTGACAGCCATCCGGTACCGGAGGCGCTGAAAGCGCGCGTTCCCGCGCCGCATTACTGCTATTACGGCCGTCAGGTGTGGGAGCAGGCTGTTCTGGCGCTGCTGTGCGGAGAAAATCTGCTGCTGGTGGGCAGCAAGGCCACCGGTAAAAATGTGCTGGCCGAAAATCTGGCGGCTGTTTTTGGCCGGCCCTCCTGGGACGTGTCCTTCCACGTCAATATGGACGCGTCCACGCTCATCGGCATGGACACCTTTGAAGGCGGTCAGGTGACGTTCCGGCCCGGTCCCATCTACCGCTGTGCCCAATTCGGCGGCTTCGGCATTCTCGATGAGATCAATATGGCCAAAAATGAGGCGCTGGCAGTGCTTCACGCGGCGCTGGACTTCCGCCGCACCATCGACGTCCCCGGTTATGACCGCATTCCCGTGGACGGCGCCACCCGTTTCATCGCCACCATGAACTACGGCTACGCCGGCACGCGGGAGCTGAACGAGGCGCTGACCTCCCGGTTTGCCGTGATCCGGATGCCCACCATTTCGCCGGAAAATCTGGAAAAACTGCTGAAAAAGGAATTTCCGGCGTTAGCGCCAAAGTATGTGCAGCAGTTTTCGCTCTTGTTCCTCGACCTGCAGAAAAAATGTGAGAGCGCCGAGATCTCCGAGCGGGCGCTGGACCTTCGGGGTCTGCTGGATGCGCTCAAGCTCATGCAGAAGGGACTGGAGGCCAACTGCGCCCTGGATATGGGCATCACCAACAAGGTATTCGACAATTACGAGCGCGGCCTGATCCGCGACGTCATTGCCGCGCGTATTCCGGCAAAGCTGGAGCCGGCGGCGCTGTTCCCGCCGCTATGACCGGGGAAGGCTACAGCGCCCGGCAGCGGCGGGCGGTAAACGTGATTTGGACCACGGCCGAGCAGTACGGCTTTGTGCCGCGGTTTGTGGCCTTCGATGCAGAGGGGACGCCCGATTTCTACATGAACTGCATCATCGGCCTCACCTACAAATGGTACGGGGCCGACATGATCGGGCGCCTTTTTGACGCCTGGACAGGCGATGCGCGTCAGTCCACCTTCGACGGCATCGCCTGGCTGGCTCTGGAGAACGCCGTCTATGAAAAAGAGGTGTCCGCACGGCCCGCGCTGACGGAACTGCGGCACACGGCGGCAGAGCAGTTCTTCGCCGGAGAATACCGGCGCTCCCGGCAGCAGTGGATGCAGCAGGATCAGCTGCTCTATACCATGCAGTCCGCCCGCTGGCGGACAGTGCTGGGGAAGGGCAGCCGTATGCTGACGCCGAAAGAGCGGCAGCTCAGCGAGGCGCTTTGCTGCAGCGGGAACCGGGACGCCGGAGAACTGGAACAGGAGATCCGGCAGATCATGGCCCGGTATCTCTCCTTTGACGGGCATATTCGCCGCAAGGACCCTTTCCGCATTCACTTCTCCGGGCCGTGGGCCGCGCTTCTGACAAAGCTGGTGCCCACGCAGATGCTCCGCACGGACGAGCTGTCGGTACGGCACTCGTCCCAGACGGGAGATGCCCCCCTGACCGCTCTGTCCCGGACGCTGCGCGCGGCCGCGGAGGAGAAGGAAACAGAGGCAGACCGGCAGTATATCGAAACCTATTTCGGCCGTTCCCTTCTGTCCGGGGTACAACTTGCCCAGCTGGAACAGTCGCTCTGCACCGGCGTTCATTGCGGCTGCCGTCTGTGGCTGACGGCCGGAGCGGCGGCGGAAAATCCCAGCTGCCGGGAGGCGGAGCATCTGGCGCGGCAGGCCGCCGAACAATTCGATAAAAACCGTGCCGACTACATCGCCAACGGCGATCTGTACCGCAGGGCTCAGGCGCGTCTGACGGAGCAGATCCGCAACTGCCTGCTGCTGCACCGGCAGTCGGAGGAAACGCCCTCCCGCAGAGGGCATCTGGACGGCAGCCGCGTCTGGCGGGAGCCGGCTCTGGGGGACGACCGGGTCTTTCTGCGCAGCAGCGAGCAGCCTCAGCCGGGCTTCGCGGTGGATCTGCTGCTGGACGGTTCCGCCTCGCGCCTGCGTTTTCAGGAGATCATCTCTGCCCAGGGCTACATTCTGGCACAAAGTCTTTGCGCCTGTTCCATTCCCGTGCGGGTGATGAGTTTTTGCTCCCTGCGGGGCTATACGGTGCTGCGCCTCCTTAAGAATTACGGGGAAAAACCGGACCGGCAGAATCTGTTCCGCTATTTCGCGGCGGGCTGGAACCGGGACGGTCTGGCGCTGAGAGCCGTGGGAAAGCTGATGGAAGAGGCGCCTTTGGAAAAGCGTCTGCTGATCCTGCTGACAGACGCCAGCCCCAACGACGGCCGCCGCATCCAGCCCGACGGCGAAAACCCCTTCAGCCGCGATTACGGCGGGGCGGCGGGTGTCGCCGACACGGCCGCCGAAGTCCACGCCCTGCGCCAGAAGGGTATTCGCGTAGGCGCCGTCTTTATGGGCGAGAACCATAACGTTCCCGCGGCGGAGAAAATTTTTGACCGGGATTTTGTCCGGATTCGTCAGATGGATCAACTGGCGGACGCCGCCGGGAAGCTGATTGAATCGGAAATTCGGGAATTGTCCCTCTGAGCGTCGGCTGCCGCACCCGTTTTTCGCCCGCAGGCACTTTTGCGGGGTCCTTCCTACCGGCTTTCAGCGTTTTTTTGCTGACAAAATCCGCGCGATGCGTTTGCATCGCGCGGATTTTTGTCATCTTGCGCTGTCCGAAAAAGCTTACTTGCTTTCCTTGACGGCGGCCTGTCCCGGCAGGAAAAGGCACACACGCTTACTTTTGAAGAAAGGTTAATACGCGGCCGACGATTTCGCGGTCATACTTTTCGTTGGAAAAGCAATGATCCGCGCCGTCCACCAGCAGCAGCTCCGCTCGTTCACCCAGTACCTCTTTGAGCGCGACTGAGTTGTACACAGGAGATTCTCCATCGCTGCGCCCGTGGATCAGCAGCGTCTGCCCTGACATTTCTCTGGCTGTTTCAAAAAAGTTTTGGCTGTAAACGTCATCTAAAAGCGCTCTGCCCACCGTATAGCCGTTAACAGAGAAGCAGCCCCGGTTCAGGCATTCGTCCAGCGCCGAACCGGTCAGCGGAGCGATCAGCTCGTGAAACAGCGTACCCGCCGTCCCCATCAGAACGTTCTTCCATATAGCGCCCTTCAGGTGCGCGTTTGTCATCATGGCGGCAAGAGATCCCATGCTGTGACCCAGCAGGGCGATTCGCCCGGCATCCACATAAGGCAGATTTTTTACGTACTGATAGATGGACACACCGTCCTGCATCTCGGATGTGAGCGTGACACGGGAGAAGTCGCCGTCACTGTTGCCGCTGCCCGTAAAATCAAAGCGGACGCATAAAAATCCGTGCTGTGCCAGTGCCCGCGCGAGTTTGACATACAGGCAATGGGGGCCGGCCATATTTGAGGTAAATCCATGACAGAAGATCACCGCCGGGCAGGGCGCGGCAGCAACATCCGGAATATGCAGCATTCCCCGCAGAATTTGATGCTGCCGTGGCACCTCAAAGTACTTCTCCATGTGCATTTCCCCCTCATATCCCGCTTTATTTTGCAATGACGCTGATGGCGTGCAGCAGCTGCGGCATATCCCGCTCCGCAGGAATCCGCAATCTTGCAGAGCTTTTATCCAATCCGGTAAACCCGGCGCCGGAGCAGACTTTTATGTTCTCATCCATGAAGGCCTGCGCCAGATCCAGCTCCTGATCCTCGTGCCAGAGCAGGCAGATCGGGCAGCTCTCGCAGTTGGCTGCCATGTGAAGCGGCGGGTGCAGGCTGTTGCGCACCTCTTTTTTTGATAAGCTGATTTTCTGACAGCATTCCTCCAGAAAAGCAGTTCCCTCCAAGGCGGAAATGGCCAGTCGGCGGAAGGGCTGTCCGATGATATAGGGGTTTATCACACGCTCCAGACAATCGTGAACGTGCTTGCCTGCCAGAATGTAGCCCGCACGGATCCCGGCCATGCCAAAGCCCTTGGAAAAGCTGCGCAGAACAATCAGCCTGTCATACCGGCTTAAAAAGGAAACAGCCGACTCTTTCGGGGAAACATAGTCGCCGTAGGCCTCGTCCAAAATGACATATATGCCATATTGAGCGGCTTTTTCCAAAATTTTAGCCACATCGGACCGGGCAATGAGCTGTCCGGTTGGGTTGTTGGGATTGTCGAGCTAAATCAGGGAGATGTCGGGACAAATGGCCGATAGAAAACGTTCGGTGGGAAACCGGTAGGCGCTCCCCTGTGACAGCGGAACAGCCCTGTAGGCAAAACCCGCCGCAGCCGCGTCCATCACGTAGTCTGAAAACTGCGGCTGCATGCCGAGCACCGTGACGTCCTGTCCGTAAAACAGCCGGTTGATTTGATAAATGCCGTCGATGGAGCCGTTGCACAGGCTGATTTGGTCCGGATCAACGGCGGCATAGTTCGCCCAGTAGCGGGATATTGCCTCCGTCAGCGCGCGTCCGTGGGGATAATCGGAAATTTCCTGCGGATGCAGCAGCATTTCGGAAAAGGCGTTTGCAACGAAGGGGGAAATGCCATAGGGATTAATTCCCAGACTGCAATCAAGGCCTGTAAAGGGTCGCGTTTCCTCCTTGGCGTACGTAACTTTTTTCAGATCGGTTATATAATGGTTTATTTCCATACAGATACTTCTTTCCCGCCACATGGCAGACGCTGCATCAGGATGTGTGCAGCACCGGACGCCCGGCTTTTTCTCCGGTGTAGGCGTCGCTGCGGACAGCAACAGCGCCGTTTACGATCACCGCGCGGAATCCGGCGTTTGGCTCGCCGGGGTGTGCGTAATCCGCGCCGACGGACAGATGCTGATAGTCGATTACATTGACATCCGCGTCATAGCCCGCCTGCAGGAGTCCTTTGTGTGTCAGATGGGAAGCCTGTGCAGGCAGACTGGTCATCTTTCGGATGGCCTCCTCGGGCGCGAAAAGCTTTTCATCCCGGGCGTACAGCAAAACCCGCGGGAAACTGGCCACCACCCGGGGATGTCCCATGATGTTGCACCCGGAAGAATGCCCGCCGTCTGTTCCTATCGCAACCAGAGGGTGACGCAGGATGCGTTTCAGATCCTCTTCCCCCTGCACAAAATAGATGCCCTGCGCCGCACCCTGTGAATCCGCAATCAGGTCAAACAGGCAGTCAAAGGGGTCCTTATGGGACAACTCGGCGCACTGCTGGACGCTCAGCCCGCTCAGCTCCGGCCTGCCGGGGACAAAGCCCACCACCACATGTGCAAGCCCGCCGCTGTCACGAACAAGATTCTCGCCGTGTGCATCGCCTTCGATACTGCGGCGCACCTGCATGCGATAGTCCCTGTCACCCAGGCGCTTAATGACCACCGGCGGCGTTTCCATTAAAAAGCATTTGGGGATCGTGGAGAGCAGTCGGGTAGCGCCGGCACAGAAGGGATACTGATCGAGATAGATCTCGTGTCCGGCGGCCCGATAGGCATCGACCTTGCCCAGTGTCTGCTCTGAAAGACCCCAGTTGCGCCGACCGGTAATTTTATGGTGGGAGAGCACCAGCGTCACGCCGGTTTCGCCGGCGGTTTCCATGGCTTCATCCATGGCGGCGAGGATCTGATCGCTCTCGCTGCGCATATGGGTGGTGTAGGTCCCGCCGTATTGTTTGACCACACGGCACAGCGCCTGCATTTCCCGCTGCGTGGCAAAAATGCCCGGCGGGTAGATCAGGCCGGAGGAAAGCCCCAGCGCACCCCGTTCCATTTCGCCGCGGAGCAAGGCGCACATTTTGTCGATCTGTTCGTCTGACGGCGCGGCGGGATCATAGCCCATCACAGCTTGCCGTATGGCGCCATGCCCCACATAGCAGCCCATGTTCAGCCCCATTCCCTGCGCCTGCATGGCTCGCATCAGACTGGTGGTATCTTGCCCGGCCGCCGCAAGTTCCTGCAGCTGCTCCTGCGTGACATGGGGCAGCACGGCCAGGCACTCCATGGAAACCTTTCCCATGCTGGGCACCAGGCTGATGCCGCAATTGCCGCCCACCTCGGTGGTAACGCCCTGCAGCAGCTGGTTGCTGCCCGCCGGATCTACCAGCGCGTTCAGGTCACTGTGACAGTGGTGATCAATAAAGCCGGGACATACGATGCAGCCGGAAGCGTCAATGGTCTGGCGGGCAGGCGTGCTGTCAGGCGCGTGTCCGTCGGCAATCTTCCCGTCGCTGATGGCAATGTTTCCCCGATAGGCGGGCGCTCCGCTGCCATCGGCAACGAGGCCGTTTTTAATCAGAATATCTATCATTTTTCCTCACACTTTTTATTTGCTGCCTTGCTTAAGGAACAGAAAATGTTCTTTTTCTTGTATGATATCTCCATCTGCTCTATAATTCAAAACAGAAGTAACGTTTGCCGAAAAGGAGGAGTATCTGTGAAAATTGAGCAGATTCACCAGTTTCTGGTGGTTGCGCGCACCGGGTCCATCAACCGCGCCTCGCAGGAACTGTATCTGTCGCAGGCCGCGCTCAGTCAATCCATACAGAAGCTGGAAACAGAGGTTGACTCTGTGCTTTTTACGCGGACGCCCTTCGGTGTATCCCTTACGGATGCAGGCCTGGAACTCTACTCACGTGCCAACCGCATTTATCCTGAGCTGTCCGATCTGCAAAACTTCAAAAAGCAATCGACTGTTCCCTCTGCCAAGCTGCATATGGCCTGCTTTAACGCTCTGTATATCAACCACGCCTACTGTGCGCTGTGCCAAAAATATGAATCGAAAAACCCCGATTTCTCTATTTCGGATGTGGGATTTACAGAAACCATGGAGAAAGTGGCGAGCGGGGAATGCGAGATCGGTATCTCGATGGTTGTGTCCTCTCCCGGCAATCTGTCTGAAAAACTGCTGGAGAGTATGAATCTGATCTCGTTCAATCTCTCCACATTTGATCTATACATCATGCTGCGGAAAAATCACCCCTGCCTGCAGGGTGGTGCCGCGTCGCTGTCTGTTTCGGATCTTGAGCCATACGCATACACCCTGTCCGCGGGGAAGCTGAAGCAGTCGGATCTCTATGAAATTTTCAGCACCAGCAAACGCGAGAGAAACACCATCTGGGTCTGCAGTCGGGACTGTATGCTGGAACTGATCCAGCGCACGGACGCCTTTACCACGGTTCCGTGGAATCAGGATATTTATTGTACGGAAAAAGCCTTTCCGGAGTCTTTGCGCATCGTTCCGCTGCGCACATCCGATGTAAAAATGAAGCTGATATGCATACAGCGAAAGGATGCGGCCCTGTCCCGGCCTGCCCGGGATTTTCTCGCCCTGCTGCAAAAGGAACTGCGCATACAAACCGCACCTTAACGCGCATCCTCCGCCGGAAAAGCCGGCGCACAGGCGGCTCTTCCGCGACGCCGGCCCCGATCAGGGGGCCGAGCCTCCCAATGGCACCGCTTCCTCTGCCGGCTGAAAGATCAATTGAACCGTTCCGGAAAACTGCCGGCGCATTGTGCCCAGCAGCCATGCCGCGCCCGGCAGCATGGCCGTATGCGCCGTGCATCACGCCGGGAGTCTGTGAAACAAAGGGCAGTCCGGTTTCCTCCTGCACCGGCAGCGCGTCCATGTCGGAGCACAGGGCGACACATTTCGTGTTCCCTTCGCCGCCCGGACACACGCCTTTTATGCAGGCCGTTACGCCCGTTGCCCCGATATGCCTGAAACTGTCCACGCCGAAGGAGCGCAAAAGCGCGCTTACGGTGTTGGCTGTTTCAGCCTCAGTGTTGGACAGTTCCGGGTTTGCGTGGAATTGTCTGCGTCAGCTCAAGGCTGACGCAGACAATTCCATTATTTTTTACATCCTTCAGATTGCTTCACCGCTTGTTGCTGTCGGCGCTTTCTCGTTTAATTGCTGGTTGATTTCCGCCATCTTTTTTCTGTTCAGCTTGTAGCCGCCGAGCATGATCACCGCGATCAGGGCCTGTGCCACCATGAAGAAGATGATCTGCGCCAGGAAGATCGCGTGCAGCGCTTCGGGCGTCTGGCTGGCTGCGTTGGCCACATATCCGTTGCCGGCGAGGAACGCGCCCAGCAGACCGCCGCCGATGCCTGCGCCCATCTTATTCATGAAGGAAGCACCTGACATCAGCAGGCCCTCGGTTTTCACGCCCGTTTTCAACTCGCCGTATTTCATGGTATCCATGATCATGGGCTGGATCAGCACGTTCAGGAAGGCCGCGCTCAGACCCATCAGGGCAAACATGGCGAACAGAACGGGTATATAGGCATCTCTTGTGATAAAGCGGACCAGCATGGCCGTGGCGCCCATCAGCTCGGCAATAATGAACAGCTTCTTGGGCTCCACCTTTTTGCTGATGGGCTTGACAAGCAGCATGCCGATAAACATACAGGCCATCAGAATGGGGGTCGCATAAGACGACAGCTCGGGGCGGCCGAGGTTATATTTCAGATAATACATCAAAGAGCCGGAATACATGCCCATGGCAGTGCCGCTGAACAGAAGCAGACCGGCGAAGAGGATGAACTGGTCGTTGCGGATTGCCGAGCGCAGCAGATCGCCCACTTTGGTTTCGTGGGCTTTAACGCGATCCTCTTCTGTTGCGGGCAATTCCTTGAGCCTGCTGGTGCACAGGATCAGCAGAGCGCCGACGATCACCGCGAACACAATGGACATATAGCGGAAGCCTGCCGCCATATTGCCCTTGCCCAGCAGATTTACCAAAGGCATGCAGGCAGCGGAGGTTGCCACGCCGGCCAGTGCGCCGCCCACATTGCCGAACACGCTGATGGTCATGCGCTCGTCATCATCGTGGCTGACGCGGGCCATCAGCGTATAGGAGGAGATGACGGTCAGCGTCATGCACATGCTGATCCCCACATAGCTGACCGCGCACCAGATAACGCGGCCTGTGTCCGAGAAATTCGGCGTGGAGAAAGTCAGGACCAGGAAGATCATGGTGGGAATGGCGGTGTACAGAAGCCAGGGTCTGGCTTTTCCCTTGCTGCTTTGGGTCTTGTCGATCAAAACGCCGGCCATGGGGTCGTTGACAGCATCCCAGATCTTGTTCAGCAGGAATATAAGGCCTGCCACCGCGGGGTTGATATGGGCCACATCCGTGAAGAAAAACATCGCGAAGTAGAGCAAAAGTTGACTTGCGACATTATTGCCGAAGAAGATGCCGGTAAAACACAACTTTTCTCCGATTGACAGTCGTCCCTCTCTCTTATTCATTCGTAATCCCTCCATTTTACATTTTATTTTAATCGGTCTCCGCCGTAAGCAGAGGCACAGTTAAAACTGAAGCCTGTCCGTTGCCGCAGTGAATGGTGTTGGTCACCGTTTTATGGTCCATATCGCTTAAGATCGGATGCCCGGTGTTGCGGTTGGGAATATGCAGCGGCAGATGGGCGCAGTTGAGTATGAGCGCCAGACGCGTCCCGCGCCGGAAAAGATGGCACAGCGGCGGAAGATGCAGCGTAAGCGTATAGATCGTTCCCGGCTCCATCAGTTTTTCACCGTCATATCCGTCCCGGAAGCGCATACGACGTCCTGCATCGAGAAATGTCAGTTTTTCGTAGCTGCCGTCCGGGTTGACCTGACACAGGCACGCCAGCAGATCCGTATCGGCGCAATCCGAGGAGATATGCACTGTCAGATCACCGATCCCTGCGTAGAGCAGATCATGCTCCATGGGCGCAGACACGAACCGCAAAACATCCGATCTGCCAACGACCGGATCATATTGCATAAAGGTTTCCGCCCTCACCGGCAGAAACGCATCGCGCACCGGGTCAAAGGTAAAGGAAACTTCTCCCTTGCCCGCCGCCTCCTGCCGGGGCACAAGCGTCCCGCTGCCAGAGAGGAAGAAGGGCGTTTTCTTTTGGCACTCGCCATACCACGCCGCCGGCTCCATGCATTTGTGCCAGCAGTCGTCACCCGTGGAATAAACACGGATTCTCCCGCGAGTGGGATAGTCGCCTTCTCTCCTGAGGTAATAGCGGAAGAAGTCAACGCGCTCTCCGCTGAGATCCATTTCACAGTTTTCGCTGTGGACGCGGCCAAAGACGTCTGTCCCCTTGCCGCATTTCAGCTTGGGATGATCCCACGGTCCGAACAGCGCATATTGCGCGTCCGGCACGGCGGAATTGCTTCTGGCCATGGCGTAACATGAAACGGCGCCCGTCAACGAGGAATCGGCCCAGCCGGTGATGTGCAGAACGGCGGTGTGAGAAGCCTTGAAATCCTCCGGTTTCATGTAAAGAGGCTCCCAGAACGACCGGTCGCCCGCATGCGCCACCATTTCGCGCCAGTAGGGGATGTCCATGCCGATCTGCTCGTCCCACTGCATTTGGGGGGAGGACCTGACGGCCGACATATAATCGATTGCCTGCGCTTGCCCCTTCATATAGGCAGCAGGGGACTCCTGCGTCAGATGCCCGTTGAGCATGGCGCACCACTGGAAAAGAGAGAAGGTATCCATTCCGCCTGTGCTGCCGGCGCCGCTTTCCAGCCATTCGGCCGGCAATCCCGCCACCACGGCGGCTGCCAGATGCGGCGCGCCGGACTTGATGGCCATCATACTGGTATGCGCGGCGTAACTGGTTCCGTGGATACCGACCATGCCTGTGCACCAGGGCTGCGCGGCAATCCATTCCACGGTGTCAAATCCGTCATTCACCTCGTTGAAAAAGGGATACCACTCCCCCTGAGAATCTCCGCGTCCGCGTACGTCCTCAACCACATAGCAAAAGCCCGCTTCGGTGAAAAGAGCTGCCTCCTTCCTGTACTGATCGTAGGAACTGCTGTCCTGCGCCTTGTTATGGCAGGTGCGTGAGAGCACCGCGGGGAAGGGCCCTTCACCGGCGGGAAAATAAATATCGGCGCTCAGTTTTACACCGTCGCGCATCGGCAGCATGGCATTGATAAAAACCCGGCTGCCATGTGCTGCGGGGCAAATTGTTGTGTGACTCATAGGATGCCTCCCTTTCTCAAATCTGTGAAAACGCGCCCTTACAGCCCGCTTATTGTCATTTACAGTTTAGCACTGTAAACTCCTAACAGTTAACGAAAATACGGCAGGGGGTTATCCGTATTTCCAATAAGCCCCCGGGCTTGCTGCGGGTGCAGCAGTGAAGCCGGGAGATGCGTGCCTATGGTTTGGGAGCATCTTCTGCACGGGAAACAAACGGCAGAAGAAACGCAGCGCAGCACCCTTTTTCAAATAGTTCCTTCCATCCCGCAAGGTTTTCCGGCGGCGCGCTGTCAATTGTCGTGAGCAGATACCGCCTGCTGTTCCGCGCCTTGGTTGTGTTTTTCTCAAGGCAGCCGAAAGCGAACCGGATATGCTCTGAATTGACCTTCAAAAGCCGGGACTCGGCCGATTCAGCCGGGAAGTCATTGCCCGCAATAGGGATATACCTGCGCTTGAAGCAGACCGTTTCTGTCATAAGCTCCGCCGTTATATTCACTCGGTCTTTTTCATACGGATGATGGCACAGCAGAATGTCATACTCGATGTTATCCCGGATCGGCTCCCGATAAGTATTCACAAGCTTCACCTCCGTCCTTTTATGGTAAGGAAATTTCATACACTGCAAAATTCTCACCGTCTTTTGGGCATAAAAAAAGAGCACCGCCTTTTGGGCGGTGCTCTCATGCGTTATGAAGCGTTTAGACCGGAATCAGTCTTTCTTTTCCGTTGCACGGGACTCTTTGATGGCGGCCTGTGCTGCTCTGTATGCGCCCCCCGCAATGGCGGCCCTTGCAAACGCAAGAAAAGTAGCCTATTGTCGTATGAAAATCACAGGTAAACCTCTACGCGCAGGTCGGTCCATGCAGCTCTGCGGAACTGCTGAGGCATGTTATTCGCCTGACGATACTTTTGGGCCGCCTCAAAGTCAATCACAAAGGATAAGATTGGCGCAGTGTCAATACTCGTCAAATCGGTACGTTCCGCAGCTGACTTGGTCTCACCTAAATTCAGCTTCCAGCGGTAGGCATAGTTTTCTACCGGAGTAACAACTTCGACGAATTCATCAATCAATTCGTCGCTAATCTTTGCACCCGAAACATCAATGACACGGGCAAGTGCTTTTTGAATCTTTCCAAAATCGTAAGGTAAATCAGCTTTCGCGTGGGTATCCACTATAGTCGCCAATTGCCGTTTGATGGAATCAAGTTCTTCCTCTGCTTGTGAACAGAGTGCCTTGTACTGCTCTTTACTAAGCTCCTCGTCGGCTCGCATACGGCCGTAATTCATGATGCGCTTTTTTATTTTTTCAGCCTTCTGGGATAAATCGTCGCGGTCATTTTTTATGAGTGCCTTATCAGCTGCTACGCATGATTCTATCATTTGACAGGCTCGTGAAACGCTCTGCTGCTGATCTCCCCATATATGGCTAAAAATGTGCTTCGCCATCATTTCCAGTTTCCATTCACAAATTGAAATTTCATCACAACTCTTTTGTCCTTTGATTTGATGCGTTTCAACAAAGGATTTTGTGGGATTTGTTGTCCTATAAATGCACTGGTATCCGTATACAGGAAGGCCCGTCACCATGTTCGTACGCCATTTGAAGCGGCTGAAGCCAGAACCACAGCGACAGCGCAGCTTTCGAACCCAAAGATGCTGAGGTGCTGATGCACCGCGCCGCCGCGTTTCCCCGTCCGGCATTTCATATTTCGCAATATGTGCTTTCCTCTTCTTTTCGCACAACCGCCACAACTCTTCAGAAACAATAGGTTCAAAGTTTCCTTTTACCATTACAATGCTATCTTCATCCAAATTTTTAATTCGCTTTTTCTCAAGGTAATTATTTACTTTAGACTTGTTATAGCAGATATAGCCCATGTATGTTGCATTCTTCAGGATTCGGCTTACTTTGACGCATGACCATTTGACTTTTCCGTTTCCATCCAATCTGCCAAGCCGTGTAAGTTCGTTTACTACCATTTTCTCGCCCATGCCCTGAGCATAGAGGTTGAAGACCATCCTGATGGTTTCAGCCTGTTCTTCATTGATAACGTATGTGTGGTTGATTTTATCACGGTCATAGCCAATGATGTTGCCATTCCCATACAGGACGTTGTTTTCGCGGCTGACCATTTGACCGGCACGGACGCGCTCACTGATTTTGCGGCTTTCTTCCTGAGCCAATGTGGCCATAATCGTCAGACGAAGTTCTCCGTCACCATCCATTGTCCAAATATTATCTTCAACGAAGAAAACTTCTACGCCATAATTTTTTAATTCTCGCGTTACCACCAATGTATCTACCGTATTTCGTGCAAAACGACAAACCTCGCGAGTTACGATTAGATCAAACTTGCGTAGCCGCGCGTCTTCAATCATGCGCATAAATGCAGGTCGCTTTTTTGCGAGAGTACCGGTGATCCCCTCATCAATGTAGCGATTTACAAGGAACCAGTTTGAATGATAGCGCGTCTGGTCCTCATACCACTGCATCTGATTCTCCAAAGCATCCAACTGTTCCTCATGCTGTGTGGAAACACGCCCGTAAAATACCATCTTGCGCTTTCGATTTTTATCTAACACAAGATTCCCAAAGTACATTTGTTGCTGAACCGCATCCATGTGTCTGCCCTCCTTCCGCAACAAGTATAGGGACAAGATGGGATTTTGTAGATGATGCCGATTTGCAACACCGTATCCTTGCTTTAGGCTGCATAACGGCCTATAATACGCTGATATGTCTTCAGGTCAATCATTCCATTCACATAGATAATGTGAACCAGTTTGAGCGCAATTTGATCCGTCGAATATTCTCCCATAATAATCCTCCTATACGGACTACCGTATAATGTCCCTTACGGCGCTTCAATTTCTTCAGGAATGTAAATGCCGAGGCTAACCTGCAGCGCCTCATCAATCCCGTCCATCTGTTCGCGGGTGACTTTTCCGATATAGCGATCAACGCGCCGTTTGTCGATTGTCTTGATCTGCTCCAGCAGCACGATCGACTGGCCCCGAAGGCCGCGTATGCCATCCAGCAAGTAATGCGTGGGTTGCTCTGCTTTCTTCCAAATATTGCTCGTCAATGGTGCGACGATCAGCGTCGGGCAAAAGTAATTGCCCACATCATTTTGAAGGACAAGAACCGGGCGGTTGCCACCCTGTTCGGAGCCAAAGAAAGGATTCAGATTGGCATAGTAAATATCGCCGCGATGAAACGCCCATTCGTTCTTTAACATAAAAGCCTCCGATCTGCTTTCTAAGTAAAGAGGATTCCGGGACGCAATGCCTTCCAGCGCTGCGCCCGGATGTCCTCACATTTTTTATGATTCTGCTCAAATTTGTCCTCGACGCCCTGAGCAAAAGGAAATCATCAGGCGGCAGTTTGCTCCTGCCTCATGGGAATCACTCCCCTCCGAGGATCGCTCCGAGCCGCCCCCATTGCGTGCAGCTGTGGCTGGGCGGAAGTATCGTTGGACTGCTGCGTTTCATGGCCATATCGGGAGCAGCCCAATATTCGCGGCAGGTGTTGATCGCTCCCCTCATAAGAGGATTGTGGCGCACCGCCGAGGTGGCTGGCATTGATTTGCCCGCAGCAGGATAGTACCTGATGATCTGGTATTCAGTTTTCAAAGAACAGTGGTTCAAATGAACCGGAGAAAACAAAAACCTGCTTTGCATAATTGGTTTGTCCTCTCACTACCCATTGGGTATTTTTTTAGCGAATTCCGTGATAAAAATTTTTTAAGTCCTTTATTGCTTGCCTCCGGCGATCCTCAAATGCTTCAGCGTTAATGAATAACAGTGTTGCAATTTCTGCATCGCTTTTATTTGGGTATTTGAAATATTTTAAGCGAATGGCTTCTCTCCGTACTGGACTCAGTGTGCTGAGTGCGTAAGGTAGCGTGTTAATCATCGCAGCATCAATGGCTGTTCCCGCCACATCCACATTTACGTCAACGGCAATTTCATGATAGGAACAAACATCCTCGTTGCTCAGAGACATATCAAGTGAAAGAATTCCCCCTTCCGGGTAAAATCGATTCAGATAACAGTGGTGGCAATATTCTTTGTACCATTCGTTGTACTGGCCTTCCGTTGCCTCAATAAAGATCACATCGTCATCGGGGCAAACATCATTGTCCAGAAGAATAAAATACCTGTCTTTACCCTCGTCGGAATTCAGAAAGTGAAAAAAGTCAGTTCCATTCATATCAATCCATTCGATATTCTGACCGTTGCAGGAAGCGTCTTTCCATACTAAATATTTGTTAGACATTATTCGTAATCTCCTTTGAATTTTTGATTTTTTTGAACGTCAAAAATCCGGAGACTACGGGTATTCGGCCATATAGGGCAGCCAATAAAACATAAAGCCTTCTCCGTTCTGCCCGGAGGCAGATGGAAAAGGCTAAAAAAAGAGCCGTATGAAATCGCTGACGTGCCGTGAAACAGGTATAGTTGTAGAACTATACACAGATTTCATACGGCACTTGGGATGTCAGCGATTTTCATCGGCTCCGGGGCT
>Ga0183095_11207_pt1 | contig 26009 bp, 23 predicted proteins | sample BioMet4_FD_130346 | JGI IMG/M metagenome (GOLD analysis project Ga0183095, IMG submission 130346) | Microbial communities from bioreactor (seeded with sewage sludge) at LBNL, California, USA - Biofuel metagenome 4 (v2) (version 3) | ecosystem: Engineered > Bioreactor > Anaerobic > Unclassified ...
CGGGTGTTTCGACGGCTGCCCCCTGCGAGAGAGCCGCTTCGGGACCCGGCGTTATCTGAATGGATTCGTCCGGTGCGGAGGCGGCATCGCCCGCGCCGCCGGCGCGGCCAAACTGACCGTCCTCGCTGGCCGCATTGACTTCGTTGGCCGCCACGACCTTCTCGGATACATCCACCACTTCATAGACGAGCCTGGGGGCCACGTCGGCAGCGATGGGGTCGGCGACGGTATAGCCGTCGGTCTGCCGCATGGTCACCGTATAGGCGCCGCTTTCCAGCGGGGAAATCGTGATCTGCCCGGTACGGGAATCGGTGGCTGCCTGAAGGGCCGCGCCTTCGGCGGGTGCGACGGTAAAGGCAAAGGAGCAGCCGGTCACGGGCTGATCCTGTGCATCGCGCACTTCAATGGTCAGATCCAGCTCCTGAGAAGAACATACCACCTTTACCGGGATCGGGGCGGGCGTTTCTTTTTCGGGGAGGGATATCTCCTTGATGGCGGCGGAGGTTTCCGCCGCGGATACGGGAGCCGCCGCAAAGGTAATACCGGCGGAGGCATAGGTGATGGCGGGGGACTGTCCCCAATAGCAGGTAAAGGCCATGACGCAGGCAATCATAAAAGCAGCCGCTGTGATGCGAAAGCCCCGTTTAGACCGCGACGGCGCCAAACGTTTGGCGTGCAAGGGAGATTCCCCCTTTCAGCAATGAGTTATGTAAACAATAACATAAACGCCTGCTGATTGCAAGGATTTTCTCGAAGAAGAAAGAGCATCCGACATCATACGGCAGAGTCCGCCAAAGAGCGGATCTGCTCCAGAGAGGGCATGGCAGGGATGGCACCTGCAGAAGTAGTGGTCAGACTTCCCGCGGCCACGGCATAGCGGACAGCTTCCCGCAGTTCACGCTGCGTCAGGGACTCCAGGTCCTCCCGGCATTTTTTCCCCCGCAGGCAGTAGAGCAGCGTTCCCAGAAAAGCGTCGCCGGCTCCGGTGGTGTCCGCGGCCTTGACAGGGAAGGCGGGCAACAGGCCCTGCAGGAAGCGGGTATAGTAAAAAGCGCCCTGTTCGCCCAGCGTGACAAGGACCAGAGCAGGACCGTTGCCGGCCAGGATCTCGGCGCCTGCCGACAGATCGGTGACGCCGGTGAGCAGCGTCATCTCTTCGTCGCTGACCTTGAGAATGTCCACCTCCGAAAGAGGGGACAGCAGTTCGAAGGCTGCCAGCGATTCGTCCCGCCACAGAGGGGCGCGGTAGTTTGGGTCGTAACTGATGAGCGCGCCGTGAGAGCGGGCGTAATCCACGGCGGCGAGGGTGGTGGAACGCAGAGGCTCATCCGTGAGGGAAACGCCGCCAAAGTGGAAAAAGCGGCAGTTTTCAAGGATCGAACGGTTAACCTCACGTTCCTCCAGCAGAATGTCCGCTCCCGGCTTGCGGTAAAAGGTGAAGGAGCGGTCGCCCCGGCTGTCCGGATGAACAAAGGCCAGCGTAGTGGGAATGCTGCGGCTGACGGCCAGCCCGTGGCAGTCCACGCCGCAATTTGTCAGGGAAACGCGGAGAAACTGGCCGAAACCATCGTCGCCCACCTTGCCCATAAAGGCACAGTGACCGCCCAGCAGAGCATTCATGGCCAGCACATTGGCGACCGCGCCGCCGGGATTCTGAGCGAACAGTTCGCGCCCGCGGGTATCCTGGCCGGCGGGTGTAAAGTCGATCAGCACTTCACCCAGTCCAATCACATCGTACATGGTAACCCCTCCTTTTCTATATGTCGTGGACATTGTATCACAGAAATCTGCATATTTCCACCGATTATTGCACTTTTCTGCCGTTTTTACTCATAAAAGCGGCGCAGGCGCGGAAATCAGTCCGCGCCTGTGCCGCTGTGTGGAGGGAGATACGGAAAATAAGCAAACCAGGGCAGACCGCGCCTCTCAGCTGTCCACCGGACATATCCAGCCGAAAGAATCGGGTCGGGTGCCCCACTGCAGCCCCGTCAGTTCGTCATATAGCTTTTGGGCGGTGGGGCCGATCACGCCCTGATTGACGGTATAGCATTCGCCCTTGAAGCTCAGCTCGCCGATGGGGGAGATGACAGCGGCAGTGCCGGTGCCGAAGGCTTCCTCCAGAGCGCCGGAGGCGGCGGCCTGAATCAGCTCCTGCGCGGGAAGCAGGCGCTCTTCTACACTCTGCCCCCAGGAGCGCAGTATTTCAATGCAGCTGCGGCGGGTGATGCCGGGGAGAATGGAGCCGGTGAGAGCGGGCGTGACCACGGTGCCGCCGATCTTGAACATGACGTTCATGGCGCCCACCTCCTCGATGTACTTGCGTTCCACGCCGTCCAGCCACAGTACCTGATCAAAGCCCTGCGCCATGGCGCGCCCGTCGGCCCGGTTGCTGGCGGCATAGTTGCCGCCGCATTTGGTATAGCCGGTACCGCCCCGGACGGCGCGGACGTCGTCCGTTTCCAGCATGATGCGAACGGGCTTGAGCCCGTGGGCGTAGTAACTGCCGGAGGGGGAGAGGATCACGGCGAACACGGCCTGGTGGACGCCGTGAAGGGAGAGTGTGGGGTCGGAGGCAAAGAGGAAGGGCCGGATATAAAGGGAGGTGCCGGGAGCGGAGGGAACCCAGCTCCTGTCGATGCCAACCAGCGCTTTGACCGCCTGCAGAGCGTCGGCCTCGGGGATCAGCGGCAGGCCCATGCGCTGGGCGGAAGCATTGAGCCGCTTCATATTTTCCCACGGACGGAAGAGCTGTACGCCTCCATCGGCGCGGCGGTAAGCTTTCAGACCTTCAAAGACCTCGGCGGCATAGTGGAACACGTTGGCTGCCGGGGACAGGGAGATGGGGCCGAAGGGAACAATCCGGGCGTCATGCCAGCCTGTTTCATCGGCGTAATCCATCAGAAACATATGGTCGGTGAAAACAGAGCCGAAGCCCAGACGATCGGCGGGGGGCAGCTGCCCGGGATGAGGGTTCTTTGTGACGGAAATCTGAAGCATGATAAATTCCTCCTGTTCTCAATGGCGCTGTGCGCCTGTCATGACATATAAAAAAACGGCCCCGCCGAAGGCGGAACCGATTTAATAAAACATGCTGTTTTATCAAAATCAAGCCGCCCCTGGCAATGAGATGTGCAGCAGCACCAGCAGTATATCCATAGAAAAAATGGACGCCACAACAGTGACGTCCTTCATCATCAGCATAGCAGTCCTGCAGGAAGCGGCGGGCGCGGCGCAGGCGGAAGAAACTGCCCCGGAGGCAGCAGCGGTATGAAATTGCTTTTGGACAGCTGTCATGGCAGATACTTCCTTCCCGAATGTTGAAACTAACTTTAGCCATCTTCCTCCTGAAAGTCAAGGACAAATCCGCAGGGAAAAGTAAATTTCGTGCAGGAACGATAAAAGAACGGACAAACCTTTGAAAATATTAGGCAAACTGCCTGTGAGAATCAAAATTTGAAAGGAAGCGAGCTTTATGCAGACGCTCTATTACCAGGGGCCGGTGGTGACCATGACGGGAGAGCGGGCCACGGCGCTGGTCACGGAAGACGGCCGCATCACGGCGGTGGGGGAGGAGCGGGCTTCCCGCATCAGGCCCGCCTGAAGGCGGGCCTGCTCTTTTCCTTCCATCAGGACGCGCGGTGATCCCGCCGGATATGCTGGAAACCGTCTGGTGCGCCGTGAACCGCCGCACCAAAGCCGGGCGGGCGCTGATGCCGGAGGAGCGGCTGCCGGTGGAGGAGGCGCTGAGAGCCGTGACACGGTATGCTGTGTGGCAGTACGGCGAGGAGGGGGGCAAGGGCGCACTGCCGCCCGGCAAACGGGCCGACCTGGTGATCCTGGGCAAAGACCCCCGCCCCGCCGACCCGGAGGAACTGCGGGACATTCCGGTGCTCGCCGCCGTTAAAGACGGCGTACCCGTCTACATCAGAGAATAGATTCTGCCAAAATAAAAGAGGCGCTTCTTCTCCGCTGACACGCGGAGGAGAAGCGCCTCTTTTTGCAAAAGGATCAGTTGGCCTTTTCGGCGTAGCTGTTGTCTACCAGCCTGCCAAAATCCACCCACTGGCTGTGGGTCAGCACACCGGCGGTTTCCATGACGGTTTCCAGCCGCTCCAGAGATTCCTGCTTCATGACGGGGGTGGCGTTCCAGGCGTCGATGTCCTGATAGCGCTGCACCACGTTGGTCAGTACGTCCACAGAGGTGTCGGGAAACTGGTCGGCGATGGTTTCGGCCACCTCGGCGGCGGAATGGTTCTGCACCCATGCCTGCCCCTTGGCCACGGCGTTGGTAAAATGCTGGATCACATCGGGGTTTTCCTTGATGTAGCTCTGAGAAGCGAAATAAGACGTGTAGGGGATCTCGCCGCTTTCCTGACCGATGGAGGTGAGCACATAGCCCTCACCCGCCTGCTCCACCTGGGTGGCGGTGGGCTCAAACAGCGTCACATAGTCGCCGCTGCCGCCGGTGAAGGCGCCGGCCATCATGTTGAACTGCACCGTGGTATCCACCGTGACGTCCTGCCCGGGCACCAGACCGTTCTGGCGCAGCACATATTCCAGCGTCATTTCCGGCACGCCGCCGGCCCGGCCGCCGATCACCGCGGCGCCCTTGAGATCGGCCCAGGAGAAGGCTGCGTCCTTGCGGCCCACCAGGAACGAACCGTCCCGCTTGGTCAGCTGGGCAAACACGATGGGATAATCGTCCTTGCCCTGGTTATACACATAGATGCAGGCTTCCGGCCCGGCCAGACCGATGTCGGACTGGCCGGAAACCACGGCGGTCATGACCTTGTCGGCGCCGCCGCCGTTGGTCAGTTCAATGTTGATGCCCTCATCCTGGAAAAATCCCAGGCTCATGGCCGCGTACTGCGGCGCGTAAAAGACGGAATGGGTCACTTCGTTCAGACTGACGGATACCGGCGTCTGCACGGTGGGTTCGGCGGCGGTATGTGTCTTTCCGCCGCAGCCGCAGCAGACGGAAAGAAGCAGCATCATCAGTAAAACAAGAGAGATCGCTTTTTTCATAGAATGACACCCCAATGCTTATTCAATATTTTCTCAAGCCACAGCACCAGCTGGTACATGACCACCGCCGCCACAGCCAGAATGAGAACGCTCGTCATGACCAGGTCCATGTTGAACACCTGCGAGCCATACACGATCAGATATCCCAGACCTGCTTTGGAAACCAGAAATTCGCCCATAATGACACCCACCCAGGAAAGGCCCACGTTGACCTTCAGCGTGTTGAAAAGAGTGGGATAATTGGAAGGGAACACCAGCATCCGCAAGATCTGCCGGCGGGTGGCGCCCAGCGTGCGCATGAGCTGGATCTTGCTGTGATCCGTGGACGTAAAGCCCATATACATATTCAGGATCGTCACGATCAGCGAGATGGCCAGCGTCATCATGATGATGGAACCGGTGCCCGCGCCCATCCAGACAATGAAAATGGGTCCCAGGGCCGTTTTCGGCAGCGCGTTGAGCACCACCAGATAGGGGTCCAGTACCCGTGAAACGAAATCGCTCCACCACATGCCCACGGCGATGAGGGTGCCCAGGAGGGTGCCCGCCGTGAAGCCCACCACGGTTTCCAGACACGAGGTGCCCACATGGCGCCACAGATTGCCCGAGTGCAGCAGATGGGTGAAGGTGGAAACGATCCGGGAGGGGCTGCTGACCAGAAAGGCGTCGCTCCATCCCAGAACCGCGGACAATTCCCACAAACCAAACAACAATAGCAGCACAAGAAGCTGTACCGTATGTATGGTGCGCTTCCGTTTGCGTCCTGCCCTGAGATAGGCCAGACGCTGGGGGGAAGGGGCGGCTGAAAGCTGTTCAGGCATTGATATCCAGCTCCTTCCATATGGAATTGAAAAAAGTGTGAAATTCCGGCGTGTCCCGCCGCTCCATGGGCGAAAGGCTTCGCAGGGGACCCATGTCGTGGATGGCTTTGACGGTGGCCGGACGGCCCGACAGGGTGATGACCCGGTCGGACATACTGATCGCTTCAGAAATATCGTGTGTGACCAGCAGCGCGGTTTTGTGTTCCTGACGTATAATGCGATAGATATCGGCTGAAACAGAGAGCCGGGTCTGGTAATCCAGCGCGGAAAACGGTTCATCCAGCAGCAGGATGCGGGGATCGGTGGCCAGCGTCCGGATCAGGGCGCAGCGCTGGCGCATCCCGCCGGAGAGCTGCCCCGGCTTTTTCCGGGCAAACGCCGAAAGACCGTACCGCTCCAGCAGCTCCTTGACGTGGGCGCGCCGCAGCGGCGTATTCTGATGGCGGATGGCAAGCCCCAGCGTCACGTTATCCCAGATGTTTTTCCACTCAAAGAGCTGGTCCCGCTGGGGCATTAAACCGATTTTGGGAGAGGTGGAACGCACTTCCTCCCCGTCGATGCAGATGCTGCCGCCGGTGAGCTTCTCCAGCCCCGCGATCAGGGAGAGCATGGTGGACTTTCCGCAACCGGAAGGCCCCACGATGCTGCAAAACTCTCCTTCTTCCATGGAAAAAGAAACATCCTTCAGGGCTTCCACTTCTCCGTCCGGCGACTGATAGGTCAGGGCAACGTGCCGGAGTTCTATAATCATGCCCATGGTTATCCTCCTAAGATTCACTGGAGAAATATCTCCAAACCAGTATATGTGACGGCAGGCCGGAGGTGCGGAGGGAAAATACGGCTTTCGTCTTGACAAGCCGGGAAAGCCATGCTACCATGAGGAAAATAAAATCATTTCGCAAGTGCCCGCGGCGGTTCACCGTCCCGGGAGAATAGAGAAACAGGTGAAATTCCTGTACGGTACCGCCGCTGTGAGCGCGGAGGCGCCCCGCATGGGACAGAACGTCCCGCCACTGAACGTCATGTTCGGGAAGGCTGCGAGGCTGCCTGTGAGGCGCGAGTCAGAAGACCTGCTTGTGAAGGCGCTTCCTGTCACGGATCATGACCGGGAAGTTGTGTGCGCGCAGAAAAACGGCTGCGGCAGCTTTGAAGAGCTGCCGCAGCTTTTTATTTTACAGTCATAGCGACTGATGTTTGCTTTTCCATATAGGAACAAAGGCAGGAGAGCCCGTTTGATGACGCGGGTTCTCCTGCCGTTCCTTTTTCTCATGCAGATGCCGTGCCTTTGACAAGAACACGGTTCAAAAGACTGAACTGCCGGTCAAAGACCCTTTTTGAGCTGCTCCATGATCACGCACTGATCCTCTTCGCTGTGGCCGTCGGCGATGGCCTGATTGTAGAGCTTCATGGCGGTGTCTGTCATGGGCAGCACCGCGCCATAGTCCTGTGCGAACTTCTGGGCCAGCTTCAGATCCTTCACCAGCATTTTCATACCGGTGGGGTTGCTGTAATTTTCCGGTTGGATATGGCTCTTATACGTCACTTCAAGAACACGGCTGTATCCAAACGAAGTCATCAGGCAATCGTACATCTTATCCTCATCCAGATGCGCTTTTTTCGCCAGGACAGCCGCTTCGCAGATAACGGCGTGATTGACCCATGTGAGGATCTGGTTGATCAGTTTGATCTTCTGTGCCGATCCGTTTTCCCCAAAGTACAGGATGTTTTTCCCCATAGCCCTGTAGATGGGCATCAGCGTGTTTTGCAGCACATCCTCATCACCGCCTACCATGATGGTGAGCGTTCCTTCTTCCGCTCCTTTTGGCCCGCCGCTGACGGGAGAGTCAAAGTAAAAGATGCCTTTCGCCCGCATTTCCGCGCCGATCTCTTCGGCCGCCGTCACATCGATGGTGCTGCAGTCTATGAAATACTTCAGGCGTGGATTCTTTCCGTTCAGCAGTCCTCGCAGCATGTCGCGCACGACGCTGTCGTTGGGAAGACAGGCCACCACCGTTTCACAGGTTTCACCCAGCTCCTCCAGCGAGGATACGCGCAGCCCGCCTTCTTTGGCAAAGGCCTCTTCTTTTTCCTTGGTGCGGTTAAAGCCCACCACCTCATAGCCTGCTTTCAGCAGACAACGGGCCATTCTGGTACCCATGGAGCCAAGCCCGATAAATCCGATCTTCATACAGATTCCCTCCTTCGCATTACGGCTCCAGAACGCCGTTTTTATCCCGGTAACGGTTGATTTCCTTGATTTCATAGACCATGTTCAGAAAGCTGTCTTTGGCATACATGCACCGCCGGTAGCCGTTGGCCTCGTCTTCATCCTCGTATTCAAAGAAGATGTCGTCGCCCTTGGCTTTGAAATGCGCTCTCCAGGCGTCAAAGTCATGCACCTTAAAGCAAATGTGATTGATGCCGGAATGGCCTTCCTGTACATAATCCCAGTGGTAGCCGCCCTGGGTGATCGGCTGGAGGAGCTCGATCTTGCACGACTGCTCCGTCAGCGTCACAATGGCGCATTTGCATTGCTGGGGATGCGGTTTTCCGTTTGTCCAGCAGGTTTTCAGATAAGGGGACATGATTTTGACTTCTTTGAGGCCATAGTGTTCCCGAATGTGGTCGATGGCCGCTTCGACGTCCGGAACGATAAAACCGATGTGATCGATCCCGTATTCAAATAACTGTTTCATTTGTCCATTCCTTTCTTCTGATCAGCAGATGTGTCGGGCGGCAGCAGCACGCCGCCCTGATCGGCGGATGTCGCCAGTGCCGCGTATCGGGCCAGATAACCGTTGAGCTTTCGCGGGGTATAATGCCAGCGGGCCCGCCGTGCGGCAAGTTCGCTGTCGCTGACAAGCAGAGTCAGCGTTTTTTGATTGACATCGATGGTGATGGAGTCCCCGTCCTGTACCAGAGCCAGCGGCCCGCCGGCCGCCGCCTCCGGCGAGATATGTCCCACAAAACAGCCGCTGTTGGTACCGGAGAAACGGCCGTCTGTGATCAGCGCGGTAGACTTGGCCAATCCCTGCCCGTAGAGCATCTTCATGGGCTTGTAAAGCTCCTTCATGCCCGGACCGCCCCGAGGCCCTTCATATCGGATGACCACCACCGTGCCGGGCCGGATCAGCTTTTCTTCAATGGCGGCCACACAGGCGTCCTCCGAATCGAAGCACAGAGCTTTGCCGGTAAACTGCCGCACCTCCGGCTCAATGGCGGCAGGCTTGGAAACAGCCGTATCCGGACACAGGTTGCCCCGCATGATGGCCAGTCCGCCGGACCGGCTGTACGGATTGTCCATTCCCCGGATCAGATCGTTGTTGGGCGGATAAGGATTGACAAAAGCATCCAGGTTTTCTCCCAGTGTCCGGCCGGTCACGGTCATCTGTTCGGCATGAAGGCAACCTCGCAGCTTTTTGAGTATCTCCGGTACCCCGCCGGCATAGTAGAGATCCACAGCGTCGTAATCGTGGGTGGCCGGGTTGATCTTGGCCAGCAGGGGAATTTCCGTGCTGTAACGATCGAAATCAGCCATGATGTCCCCGGCATCCAGTCCCAGTTCGTGAGCAATGGCGCAGCTGTGGATCACCGCGTTGGTGGAGCCGCCCACGGCCATCATCAGCATCATGGCGTTTTGCAGGGATTTTCGGGTCATGATCTGCCGGGCCGTAATGCCCGCTTCCACCAGATGAACGATGGCTTCTCCGCTTTGCTCGGCGTGCCGCAGCCGTTCATTGAAAAACGCCGGAATCAGCGCGCCGCCCGGCAGAGTCATGCCCAGTGCCTCCGCCATGCAGCACATGCTGTTGGCCGTCCCCATAAACTGACAGGAACCGCAGGTCGGCGCCGAAAGCGCCGCCAGCCGGCAGACCTCTTCCTGCTGCATTTCCCCTGCCAGAACGCGGCCCATCGCCTCGCTGCAGCTGGTGGTGTCCGAGGACTTCTGCCCCGCATATCCGGGGCCTGAAAGCATGCTGCCCGCGGGTACGAACAGGCAGGGAATATCCAGCCGGGCCGCGGCCATCAGCATGCCGGGAACGATCTTGTCACAGCTGCCCAGAAGCACCAGTCCGTCCAAACGGTGCGCCTCTGCAATGATCTCGATGCTGTCGGCAATGTTGTCCCGGGAGGGCAGCGTGTAGTTATTCCCGTTGTGGCCGCCGCCCAGACCGTCACAGCAGGCGATCACACCGAATTCGGCCGGCGTGCCGCCGGCACGGTAAACGCCGTACTTCACCTGCTCCGCGATCCTTCGCAGGCTGGTGTGGCCCGGTACCATGTCGGAAAATGAATTGGCGATCCCGATGATGGGGCGATGCATGTCCTCGTCGGAGTATCCGCAGCCTTTCCAGATGACCTGATTGGAGATGCGGGAAATATCCGTCAGGGGCGGCGTGTTTTGATAGTTCATTTACTCGACCTCCATTCTTTTTCTGCAGGTTCGATTTCCGCACAGGAGAGCTTTTCCAGAAGAGTATCCACGCCCTGCTGTATTTCCGCGATCTGCGCGGGGGTGGCACAGTCCATGTGTATGCCGCCGGTGCAGACCACCACGGACTGTTTCCGCCGGCACAGCGTTTCCGCCACATGGCGGCAGACGATCTCGTCTTTGTGGCAGGGCACATTGATGACGGACGAGGTACAGCTGCAATGCCCGTCGCCCGTCAGGGAGGGACGGGGGACGGCCAGCACACAGGTTCCCACATGGGGTGCCTGCCCGCCGTAAAGAACAGCGGCGTAATCCGGTCCCACAGCGTGCAGGCACAGTGTCAGACGCGTAAAGGAGAGATCGCATGTTACACGAACTGATCTGTCCATCGGCAGTATCCTTTCATCTCGATGCCAAACGGCTCCAGCAGCCGGGCCGTTATGTGGCGGTTCAGATCTTCCAGTGTGTGAGGATGGTGATAATAGGATACCATGGGCGGAATGATGTGAACGCCGGGCAGCGCCGCCAGCTGACAGAGATTCCTTAAATGAATGGCGCTCAGGGGCGATTCCCGCGCCGCCAGTACCAGCGTGCGCTGTTCCTTCAAAGTGACGTCGGCCGCGCGCAGCAGCAGGTTGTCTGAGTAGCCGCTGCAGATCCCCGCGGCGGTTTTCATGCTGCAGGGGACAATCAGCATGCCTGCGGTGCGGAAAGTGCCGCTGGCGGGGCCGGCGCCGATATCCGCGTTGTCGCAGACGCAGTCCGCCAAGGCGCATACCTGCTCGGGAAGCAGCCCCGTTTCCTGTGCCAGAGTGACTTCACCGCCATGTGTCACGATCAGGTATGTTTCAATTTCCGGGTGAGCGCGCAGCTCCTGCAGGCAGGCGATGGCCAGCGGTGCCCCGGAAGCGCCGCTGATCCCCACGATCAGACGTTTTTTTTCCATGCTGTCAGGAAAAATCCGGGACCCAGCGGCGCGGATTCACGTCCATAAAATGACAGCGCTGAAACCGCTCCTTCTGGTCAAAGGGAACCGTACAGTCAAAAATGGTTTTGCAGGCGATCCCGTGGTCGCGGATGGAGGGTGAACAGGACGGATCGTTGGAGGGGTCCAGCGGATGGCACCGGACGCCCGGAATGGTCACAATATCCGTATCGCCCTGAAAACGGGTGTTCATGGCCCACAGCACGTCGCTGATGTCAAAACAGTCCACGTCCTCATCCACCAGGAAGATGTGCTTGAGTTCACTGAAAGCGGAAAACGCCAGCAGCGCCGCCTGCCGCTGTCGCCCCTCATCCGAGGGCATGCTTTTTTGGAACTGGAGGACAGCCATGTACTTGCCGCCGCCGCAGGAGGCGCAGTAAACATTGCGCACCTTGCCCGGCATCGCCCGCTCCGTCATGGAGAGAATGCTGGCCTCCGTGGGAATCCCGGCCATGGAAACATGTTCTTCGCTGGGGCCGATACAGGTCTGCATGATCGGACAGGCCCGGCTCGTCACCGCCTTCACGCGAATGACCGGCAGGCTGGGATTGGCAGGCCCCGTATAACCCGGAAATTCCGGCATAGCCTTGCCGGTGCCGGTATTCTGATCCTCGCGCACGCGCATGCCGGGAATCAGCTCGCCTTCAATCACATATTCGGCGTGGGCAATACACTTTTCTCCAATGGTCAGACACGGCGCCAGCTCCACAGGACGCTTGCGTATGGCGCCGGCCACAGACAGCTCGTTGAAGCCCAGGGGCGTCGTGGGCGGTTCAAAGCAGGAGGCAATCTCAATAGCCGGATCTACACCGATACTGATGGAGATGGGAAGAGGCTTTCCCGCCGCTTCCGCCTTCTGCCGGAATACGTCCAGATGCCGTGCGCCGGGGACGAAATACATGGAAATGAGGTCGCTGCCCTGCAGACAAAGACGGTGGATCGTGACGTCCGACTCACCCGTTTCCGGATCGGAGGCGTAGCACATGCCCATGGTAATATAAGGACCCGCGTCCTCTTCCGTATTGGTGGGTGCCGGCAGCAGCCTGCGGATGTCGAAATCCTTCTCAGACGAAAGATGCACGATTTCCTGACAGGGAATATGGCGCGCCTGTGTGACTGTCGGGGCTATCGGGTGAGAAACAGCCCAGTTGAGCAGATGTCCCAGCCGGTCGGGACGTTCGCCCAGCAGATAGCCGACACGTTTCCGAGTGGCCAGAAGACCGATCAGCACCCGCGCGTCCGGGTGACCGACGATCTGGTTGAAGATCATGGCCGGCCCTTCCCGGGTAGGGCGCATGACCGTGCCGCCCGCTCCGATGTAGCGATAGACACCGGCCAGCTCCGCATGGGGATCCACCGGCGTGTCGGTGGTGATAAGCTGGCCGTCAAGAGAGGACAGCAGCGCCAGTGCAGAGCGCAGATCATAAACGTTGTTTTCCATGAATACCTCCTGTTGCCCGGTAAGCCGCTGTTGCCGCGGCCTGCATTTTCACCCCGCGCCGACAGAACACCCCCGGCAGAGTTACAGTGCCGGGGGCGCTTTGTCAAACAGGGTGAGGGAGTGAGTAAATCAATTATTGAACGGGTTTGAGCTTAAGGATCTCACGCGCTTCGTCAGGCGTTGCGACTTCCATCCCCAACTCGTGGATGATGCGGACGGCGCGTTCGACCATCTCCGCGTTGCTCTTGAGAAGCTGACCGGGTGCGTAATAAATGTTGTCCTCCATGCCGACGCGGGCACCGCCGCCCTTGAGAACCGTCATGGCCATGCCGGGCACATGGTTTTTGGCGCCGATGGAGATGGTGCTGAAATCAACGAACTGATTGGTGGGCAGCTGGCTGATCATGAAGTCCAGATTCTTTTCGGAAAAAGCGATGGAGCCCTGGCTGATGCGATCCATGCCCATAACAAAGGACAGCGAAACAGGATCTTCCAGAACGCCGGCGGGCTGCAGTACGTTGAAAACGTCAGCCACGGAGGTGGGTTCAAAGCATTCCAGCTCCGGCTTGATGCCCATTTCCTTCATTTTGCCGGCATACTTCAGCAGGAAGGGACGATACCACTCGTATACGAAAGTGCGGTCGCCCCAGCTGGTGCCGATCAGGGAGCAGTCGAGGGAGCACATCTCGGGCTTGACCAGATCCTTGTAGTACAACAGCTGCATGCCGTCCTCGGCGACAGTGCCGGCCCTGTTGGCGGGCGCCGTAGAATACTGCAGCACCATGTTGCATTTGGCGCGGACTCCGGCGCCGATTTCGCTGTAAACCGCAGGATCGTTGGTGGAGATACCTTCTTTATCCCTGGCGTGGATATGAACGACGGCGGCACCCGCGTTGTAACAGTCATAGGCGGAACTGGAGATTTCCTTGGGCGCCAGAGGAATGTTGGGATTGGCCTCTTTGCCGTGGAAGGCACCGGTCTGGGCCACTGTGATGATGATTTTTCTTTGCTTCATAATGTATTCGACCTTTCTTTCTCCTTTTGCTCCCCACTATAGCTGAGGGGGCGGCAAAACAGCCTCCGGACGCCCGGCTTGCGCACGGCGGACAGAAGCATTGTCTGCTCTTGCCTGCTTTCTTGCAAAAAGCGTGCCATTTATCCAAAAACGGCCGTGAAAAGATGATACTTATCTCTCAGATGCGCAGAAAGCGCCATACGGGCCCGCTTTTTGTCTTCCGGCGGCCGCCCATTGTCCGAAGGAAGAAAAAGACGGTCATAAAGAAAGAAAAAAGTGTTGGGAATTTTCAACACGACAAATTGACTTTTGTATCTTTTCCGCGCATAATAAAAAAATCAATCAAAGCGAGGTGGACATGTTGAATGACATTCTTGGCCCCAATTTTGCCCCGGAGCTGACCGCCTCCAAGGCTCTGCCCTTTTTTGCGGCCGCCATCCAGTCCCTGGGCGAGTCGGTCATTGTTGACTCGGAGCTGCGGATGATCTTTATCTCGGACGACTATGCGAAAACCATGGGGATCGATCTGCAAAAATCGCTGGGGCAGAAGATCACGGATGTTCTGGATTCCACAGAGATCCCCCTCGTTCTCAAATCCGGCCGGGCGATCCGGAACGCCCTTTACGTCCGCAACGGGAAAAGCTTCTGGGTCCACCGCTTCCCCATTTTTGAGAAGGATTCGGACAAACCTGCGGGCGTCCTCGCCATGTGCCTGCTTTCCTCAGAGATCCAGTCCAATGAAATGCGCCGCCAGCTGAGTCTGCTGACCAGGGAAACCAACTATTACAAAACCAAATATCTGCAAAGCTCTGTGCCGCGATACGGTATCGACAATATTGTCACACAGAGTCCCACCATGCTGGCGCTCAAGGAGATGCTCTCTCAGATCTCGAGTACGCCGTCTACCGTGCTTCTCACCGGAGAGAGCGGCACCGGCAAGGAGGTCTTTGCCAACGCCATCCACTCCGCCTCCCCCCGACATGACAAGCCCTTTGTGCGTATCAACTGCGCCGCCGTACCTGACAGCCTGCTGGAGGCGGAGCTGTTCGGCTACGAGGAAGGGTCCTTTACAGGCGCTCTGAAGGGCGGTAAGGTGGGCGATTTCGAAGCGGCCAACGGCGGTTCCATCCTCCTTGACGAGGTGGACGCTTTTCCCCTGAGCATGCAGGCGAAGCTCCTGCGCGTGATCCAGGAAAAAGAGGTCAAAAAGGTGGGCAGCTCGACGGTGACGCCCATCGACGTCCGCTTTATTTTCGCCACCAACAAAAACCTGGCGGATCTCGTTAAACAGGGCCTGTTCCGGGAAGATTTTTATTATCGCATCAACGTGATTCACTTTGAAATCCCGCCGCTGCGGGAGAGAAGAGAGGATATCCCGCTGCTGGTGGACTGGTTTGTCGAAAAATACAACAGGGAATTCGGCATGAATGTGGCAGGAGTGGAACAAAGCGTGATCCCGGTGCTGCAGACTTACAAGTGGCCTGGTAATATCCGGGAACTGGAGAACTATGTGGAGCGTGCCTTTAACTACAGCCACGGCAGCGGAAAGCTGACGCTGGAACAATTTTTCCCGCAGCCGCATAAGCTGCCCCATGTATCTGCAGAGAACGAGCAGCTGACCCTGAAAACTATCCGCGAACAGGCAGAGCGTCATGCGATCCTGCGAACGCTGGAGGAAGCGGAATGGAATAAAAAGGAAACCGCCCGGCGCCTTGGCATCGACAGAAGTCAGCTCTATGAAAAGATGAACCGCTATCACATTGAAAAGTAACGTCCGCTGCAAGAGGACAGTTAGAAAAAACAGACACCCGCGTTACTGAATTCACACAGCCTCAAAGGGAGTGTCTGAAAAAACCTACACAAAATTTTCCGAAAAAAAGGCGGAAAATGCGGAATAACAATTGAAAATAGCGTTTTTGATTAAAAATCCATAAAACGTGGGGGATTTGAATATTTTTAAAGCAATTGCGCCTGATGGCATAGTTTTTGCTGTCGATAAAGAGAAGCGAACAGGCGAATGCTTCAAGAATATTTAGGAGGAGAAGAAAATGAAATTTCGCATGAACACCCCCACGCTGCTCAAAACATTGATTTGTTTTGGCGTCATCCTGCTGTTTTGGTTTATTCCACCTCTGGCCCCGCTGACGGTCACCGGCATGCGTGTCATCGGCGTTTTTATCGGCACCATTCTGCTTTTGTCGTTGGTGGACACCGTTTGGCCCGCCATACTGGCAGTGGCACTGCTTTCCCAGACCGGAGTGGCGACGCTGAACGCGGCCATTGCCGGTTCCTTCGGCAGCTGGATTGTCTACTTCGTACTCATGTCCTTCGTCATGACCTATGCTCTGACCGAAGCCGGGTTTACCGCGCGGCTGGCCTGCTGGTTCATGAGCCGGAAATTTGCCAGCAAAAGCCCGTGGATGTTTACCTTTTCCCTGGCCGCCCTCGGCATGCTGCTGGGACTTTTCATGGATCAGGTCCCTGCCACCGCATTTATGCTGGCCTTTACTGCCAAGATCTATCAGCAGCTGGGCTATAAGACGGGCGACCGCTATCCCATGATGATGAACATCGCCGCCGTCTTTGCCGTCAACATCGGCGGCGCCATGACTCCTATTTCTCACTCCCTTGCCATTCTCGGCATGGGCATCTATCAGGGTGCCACCGGGGAAGCTATTTCGCTTTTCACATATATGATCTACGGCGTTCCCACCGGACTCGTGGCAGCTATACTGCTGGCGCTTCTGATGCGCGTTTTTATCAAGTGCGACATGGATAAGGTGAAGAACTTCGACATCAAGGAAATCTCCGGCAACCAGAAGCCCATGGACCTGAAGGAAAAGACCGTTGTGGCCATCTTCTTCATCACGGCTCTGCTGTGGATGCTGCCCGGCATTCTGAGGCTGTTTGCCAACGGCACGCCTTTTGTCACCTGGATCAACAGCTATGGCATTACCTTCTGGGCGATCCTCTCTGTGACGGTGATGGCGGTGGTCCGCATTGACGACAAGCCGCTGATCGATCTGAAGCACATCCTGAACAAAGAAATCAACTGGGCTGTTCTGGTATTCATCGCCATCGGCGTATATCTGGGCAGCGCCGTCAGCGATCCTTCCGTGGGACTCAGCGACCTGATCACCACCTATTTTGTCCCGCTGCTCAACGGCATGTCCCCCATCATGATCGTGCTGCTCATTGCCTTCCTCACCTGCCTGATTACCAACTTTGCCTCCAACGTGACTACCATCACCGTCATGACCGGCGTGGGTGTGACGCTGGCACTGGCAGTCGGCAATGTCAATCCCGTGGCTATCGCGCTGACCACCACCATGATGGGTTCCTGTGCCTTTATCATGCCTTCCTCCTTCGGCACCATCGCCATGCTGCACGGCAACGAATACAGCAAGCCCAGCCTGATCATCAAGCTTGGCTGTGTGGCCGCCGCTGTTTGCGTGATCGTGGGGACCTTTGTGGGTTACAATATCTGCGCGGCATTGGCTTGATTTCCGTTTTCGGACGTGAAACGACGGCTGGTTGATAAATTTTGATCAATTGCAATGTCAGGATACCGCAGCTGCGGTATCCTGACATTGACAATCATGAAGGAAGGACACAAATGAAACCAATTAAAGTTTTTGCTATCAATTTCGGATCTACCTCCACCAAGATCGCTTACTATGAGGACGATGTTTGCAAACTGACTGAGAGCATTTCCCATCCGGCGGAAGAGCTGAAAAAGTGCGCCTCCATCCAGGACCAGTACGCACTGAGAAAAGACGCGATTCTGCAATTTATGGCACTCCATGACATCGATCTCAACGACCTGGATTCCGTTACCACGCGCGGCGGACAGACGGAGCCTCTGGTGGGCGGCACCTACCGCGTCAACGAGGAGATGATCGCACAGGCGGCTTCGGGCAAGTACGGGACGCACGTCACCAACCTGGGCGGCCGCATTGCCTACGATCTGTGCAAGGAGAGCGACCATGCCATTCCTCTGACCACCGACACGCCTTCCACCGACGAATTTGAGCCTCTGGCCCGTTACTCAGGCCTTAAAGAGATCCCCCGTGTGTCCAGCTTTCAGGCGCTGAATCAAAAGGCCATGTCCCGCTATTACGCCGAGAGCATCGGAAAAAAATATGAGGAACTGAATCTTGTCACCGTCATGCTTGGCGGCGGCATCAGCGTGGTGGCTCACAAAAAGGGCCGCATGATCGACGGCCCCAACGCGCTGGAAGGTGACGGTCCCTTCTCCAATAACCGCTGCTGCTCTGTTCCCGTGGGCGCCCTGGTGCGCCTGTGCTACTCCGGAAAATATGATCTGGAGGGCATGCTGCACCACATCAACGGTGAGGGCGGTCTTGTCAGCTATTTGGGTACCACCGATATTCGCGCGATCGAAAAAAGAGCCGGATCCGGTGACGATTATGCCAAAGAAGTGCTGGAAGCCATGTGCTATCAAACTGCCAAGGATATCGGCGCCTATGCCACCGTCCTCAAAGGCGATGTGGACGCCATCATTTTCACCGGCGGCATGGCCAACTCGGAATTCATCACTTCCCGCATCAAAGAGCGTGTTTCCTTTATTGCGCCCGTGGTGATTCTACCCGGCGAGCGGGAGATGGAGAGCCTGTGCCTGAATTCCTACAAGGCCCTGAGAGGCGAGATTCCTATTCTGACGTTTGAGCCCAAGGAGGTACTTTGACCATGTTTACGACGTTTGCTGAAATCGAAAAATATGTACTGGAAAATCACCTGAAAAAACGTGTGGCTTTGGCCAACGCCCAGGATGACCACGCGCTGGACGCCGTGGTCAATGCCCACCGCAAGGGAGTGGTGGACGGCATTCTCATCGGCGATGTGGCTGAGATTACCCGACTTCTGACCGAATGGGGTGAAAAGCCGGAGGACTACACGCTGATCCCCTGCGAAGGGGAGAAGGAAGCGGCCCGCATGGCCGTAGGCATGGCGGCCGACGGCCGGGCGGATATTCCCATGAAGGGGATCATGCAGACCAGCAGTTTTCTCAAAGCTGTGCTGGACAAGGAGTACGGCTTTGTGGAGCAGGGATCTGTCATCAGTGAGGCCACCATTGTGGAATTCAGCGATCAGAAACGGTTTCTGATCGGCGGCGATTGCGCCATCAATATTGCGCCCGGCAAGGAAGAAAAAAAGAAAATCGCCGAAAACTGCGTGGCACTGGCCAAAGCTCTGCGGATCGACTGCCCCAAAGTGGCCATGATCTCCGCAGTGGAGGTGGTCAATCCCAAGATCCCCAGCACGGTAGACGCGTCTGAGATCGCCGCTGAAGGGATCAAGGGTGCCATCGTGGAAGGTCCCTTCGCACTGGACAACGCCATCAGCCCGGAAGCTGCCAGGCACAAGGGAATCAGCAGTACCGTGGCGGGGAAAGCCGACATTCTCGTCTTTCCCGATCTGTGTGCCGGCAACGTCTTTCACAAGCTGCTTTGCCACATGACGTCCTACCAGGTCGGGTCCACCGTGTGCGGTACTACGCGGCCCGTCATTATGTGCAGCCGCGCCGACAGCGCCGAAACCAAATACCACTGCATCCTGACCGCCGTGGCACAGACGCTCTGAGCGTACGCCGCGTGCGGTATATCTGCCGTAAAAACAAAGAGGAACGCAAGGGGGCGGAGGCCCTTGCGTTCCTCTTTGCGCGTTTTTGCACGTCGCTGTGCAGATTGCCGCTTTGAGGGAAAGCGGCTGGACCTATACCGGCAGGCGACGGGAGGCAGATATTTTTAATTTGTGATCCAAAAAAATACTTTTTTGTTGTCACAAGACAGAAAAAACACTATAATAACATAAAGAACGGTCTGAAGATACTGTCGGCACGAAAAACGTATCCGCCCGCCGGAAAGGGTCTGTTCAGAACGAGGAGGCACTTACATGAATCACCCGGAAAACGGACTGCCAGACGTCTGGAAGCAGGCTTACGAAAAAATGCCTGTTCCCCTTTGCATCCTGTGTGCTTCGGCGGACGATTATCGTCTTTCACTCGTTTCCGACGGACTCTGCGCCCTTTTGGGACGCAGCCGTGAAATGCTGACGGCTTCCGCCGCTGATTTGCTGGACTTTGTCGCGCCGGAGGACCGGGACAAGGCCCGAGGGGCCGCGGAATATGCGCGTATGTCGCCCGGGGCTGAGAGCAGAGTGACTTACCGCCTGCGCTGCGCGGCAGGTGATGCCCGCGTGACCTCCAGCGCCATGGCGGAGCGGAAGAGCGACGGTTCCTTTCTGCTCTATTTTTACTTTTCCGGACTGCCGGACAAGGACGGCGGCGCCATTGGCGCCCCGCAGCGGGAAGTTCGCGCGGCAGACACAGAACCCTCTGTACTGACCGGGAACAGCGATTATTACTGCATCGCGGTCTGGCACAGCGATCTGACCGACAACCGGACACTGTCCTATGAAGCGCTGCAGGAGCGTGCGCTGCCGCTTGATACCGCCTTGCCCTACGATGCCGCCGCGGCCTGGGTGGCCCGGATGCCTCATTCACCCGACGGTCAGCAGAGGCTTGCCGCCCTGCTGGAGAGGAAAACGCTGCTGCGCAGTTATGATGAGGGACACACGTCCTTTACCCTTCAATATCGCCGGGATGAGGACGGTCAGATGCCCTTCTGGGTCGCCCTGACAGTGCGCATCTTTCAGCCTGCCGCCAGCAGCCATGTAGAGTGCTTTGTCACCGCTTTCGACGTGACGGAGAAAATCCTGGAGGCGCAGCTGATCTCCCGCTTTACCATGATGGGCTATGAGGTAGTGGGACTGCTGTCAGTGCCTTCGCGCAAGGTGCGGTATTTTCGCTTCAAGCCTATGCAGTTCGGCATGCAGTTTGAACACTATGAGGACTACTTCACCTCGATCGAGGGAGACCTGTCCGTGGTGATCGCGCCCGACCAGCATGCTGCCGTCAGCCGCGCGCTGCGGCTTGAAACAATCCTGGCGGCACTGCAGAAAACGGCAAGCTACGATTTTTCCTTTGAAGTGACCACCAGCGACGGCCGCCATCGCCACAAGCTGCTGCAGTTTTCCTATCTGGATGAGGCACGGGATACGATCTTCCTGTGCAAGAGCGACATTACCCGCCAGTACCAGCGCGAGCATGAGCAGATCGACCAGCTGCGCGCGGCCAAGCTGGAAGCGGAACAGGCCAATGCCGCCAAGTCCGCCTTCCTTGCCAGCATGAGCCACGACCTGCGCACGCCGCTCAACGGCATTATCGGCTTTACCGATCTGGCACTGGGGGAAACAGATCCTGCGTGCAAACAGGAGTACCTGCATAAGGTGCGCTCTTCCGGCACGCTGCTGCTGGATCTTGTGAACGACACGCTGGAGCTTTCCCGCATTGAAAGCGGCAAATCCATGCTTATCCCCGAGGCTGTCAGTCTGCGCGCCATGGCGGAGGCCGTGCTGACCGCCCTGCAGCCTTCGGCGGAGATCAAGTCCCTGCACCTGGAGGCCGACTTGAGCGCCTGCCCGGAAGTGATTGTCTGGACGGATAAGCTGAAGTTTCAAAAGGTGTTCCTGAACCTGCTGTCCAACGCCATTAAATATACGCCGTCGGGCGGAACGGTGCGCGCGACGATCTCCTGGGAGGAGGCCTCTCCGGATGGATTTTCCTGCCATCTGTCGGTGCAGGATACGGGAATCGGGATCCGTCCGGAATTTCTTCCGCATATTTTTGAAAGTTTTTCACAGGATCGCCGGCCTGAAACGATGAATGTGCTGGGCACAGGTCTGGGCCTTTCCATCGTGAAACGAACGGTGGCCCAGATGGAGGGCACCGTCGCTGTAGAGAGCCGGGTGAACGAGGGCTCGACCTTTTATGTGTCCCTGCCGCTGCCGCGTGCCTTGAAAGAGCAGTGCTGCGATGCGGAGGGCGAAACGCCGGCTGTTTCCCTGACCGGACGCACGGTTTTGCTGTGTGAGGACAATCCGCTTAACACGGAGATTGCCAGAATGCTGCTGCAAAACCAGGGGCTTACGGTGGAATGCGCCGCCAACGGACGGGTGGGTCTGGAACGGTTCAAAGCTTCCAAACCATGGCATTTTGCGGCTGTTCTGATGGACGTCCGCATGCCGGAGATGGATGGCTACGAGGCCGCGCGCGCCATTCGCGTGCTGGAGCGGCCGGACGCGGCGTCCACACCCATCATCGCCATGACGGCAGACGCTTTCGAGGAGGATATCTGCAATTGCCGTGCCGCCGGCATGAACGACCACGTTGTCAAGCCCATTGACCCGGAGCATCTGTTCCGGGTACTGAAGAAACAGCTGAAGATGTAAAAAGACAGAAGGTCATCACGAATTGACCGGGCAATGCCGCCAAGTTCACACAAGAGGCGGCAAGGTGCCGCTGGGTCTGAAAATCGACCAGGTCGCAGGAGCCGCATATCATGTGGCTTTTCTTTGATCCCCCAGTAAAGAGATCGTTGCGGCATTCGGAGTCGGACAGCAAATGATACGGATAAAAATTGAGCCGGGTAGTTTTCTACCCGGCTCAATTTTAGTATATTCTGCTCGCGCTTTCGCTGTGATCTTACTTCTTATAGCCGCACTTAGGGCAAACGCCCTTTTCGTTCAGAGCGATGCCGCAGAGAGGGCAGCGGTCGATGCTGACATGGGAGGGGAACTCCGCAGAAGCGGCATTGACACCACTGGTAAATGTGATCTTCACAATGTTCAGCTTATCCTTCAGAAGATCATAAACAATCTTGATCATGCCCTCCACCGTCATCGTTTCCTTTGTAACAACCAGACGGCATTCCGGATAGGCTGTTGCAAGCTCCGTCTGGAAGGCAGGCCCCTTCATCTTGTTGGTGGGTGCTCCGTTCTTGATGCCCTGCTTCTCGTACACATCCAGGATAGCGGGGAGCAGGGGATCATCCTGACGAAGGATCAGCGCATGGTCAAAGTTCTTCAGCACATCCCATGCCGTTTTCTGAATCTCATTGCAGGGGAAAACCATGTTGACACCGTCATTAATCGTATCTTCCACTTCCAGTGTCAAAACGCCGGTATGTCCGTGCAAATACTGGGCCTCACCCTTGAAACCAAAAAACCGGTGCGCATATTGAAGATCTAATTTAGCAATGCTTCTCATTATAATTCTCCTTATAAATTTATATTTACGGGATGATTGTGTGCTCCCGTATGAGCCGTAGAGTTTTCGGAGTTTTTATTTTTGTGTGCCGTCAGCGGCACAGGCGGGACAGATGCCCTCAAAGACGGTGCGGTGTCTTTCAACTAAAAAGCCTGTTTGTTCCAGAACCTGTTGATCCAACTCATGATGATAAGCGAGCGGGGCGTCCACAACCGCACCGCATTTTCTGCAAATCATATGATAGTGTACGTCTAACCGGCAGTCATACCGGTCTGCACCGGGAACCTTGACACGAAGCAAGCTTCCTAAATCAGCCAGCTTGTCCAGATTTCGGTATACCGTGCCTCGGCTGATCTGGTCATTCGAGGCACGCACCTCCAGGTAGATCTGGTCCGCTGTCGGATGGTCGCAATGCTTCTGCACAGCATCCAGAATAAGCTGGTTCTGCTTTGTAGTTCGATAGCGAATCACGATGACTACCTCTTATCAATATTAGGACTATGTACTTATAATAGCATCATATTTGGAAATGTCAAGCGCTATTTTTTTAAGCGCCATTTTTTTAATCGAAAGCGCCGTCTGCATGGAACGGCGTTCTGCATTTGCTCTTGTTTCGGTCATAAAGCTCCGGGGGATATTTGTGACAGGCAGTCATACTTTCGCTGCTGGTTATAGCTGTGCAATGAAAAATGCTCAGCGTGCAGCACCGCTGCGCCCAGCCGCCCTGCCAACGGTCAGCCTGTTACTGCGGCAAGGTTTCTCATGGGTCCATCCTTAATGGTGATCATATGAGAGTTAACCAAAAGCAGCCATTGCAGCAAACAGGACAAAGCGCCTCCGCTTTGCATTTTGCTTGCTGCGGGCGATGCTCTCAAACCCCGCTGATCGCATGATTGCATCACGCGGCTGCGCATTCTTCGGACGCCGATCGACGCCAAAGAAGGTCCGGCTTTGAAAAAAGCCGGACCTTCTTCCATGTAATTTTCAGAAACGAATCAATTTCACGGGGCATGTTTTTTTCCGCTCTTTGCGGGGCAATGGAATTGCCGCAGCCAAAAAGACAGTGAGCAGATCTTTGATAGGACCTTTAGTCTTCTTCACGCTGGCTGCGTCGCAGTGATTCTCGCTGATCGTTTCCTGCCGGAAGGAAGCTGTGTATTTTCAGCGTCAGTAAGAGCATTGCCGTTTGCAGGCAAAGCAGAAACGACCGTCAAGCCGGCGGTATTCCGGAGGGCAGAAGCGGCTTTAGGGCACGTCTTTGCTTTGCTTTGCCGGCTTATCCTGGTTTTCACTCATACAGCGCAGAAGAGTTTGGAAGAGCTTTTTCGGATCGATCGGTTTCGCAAGATGTCCGTTCATCCCGGCAGCGAGGCACTTTTGAACATCATCGGCAAAAGCATCTGCCGTCATGGCGATAATGGGCACAGTCCCCGCATCCTTTCGATCGAGCCCGCGTATCGTTTTGGCAGCCGTGATACCATCCATCACGGGCATGCGCAGATCCATCAGGATCGCGTCGAATGCTCCCTGCGCGGAGGCGAGAAACATCTGAACGCCTTCCTGCCCGTTCGCGGCGGTTTCGACAATCATGCTGTATTTTGTCAGTAAAGTGACCGCAATTTCCCGATTCAGTTCGTTGTCCTCGCACAGAAGAATCCTTCTGCCGTTCAGATCCGCCGCGGAAAGAGATGCCGTTTCTTCCGCTTTTGCGGGGCCGCCTGAAGCCTCCCGGAATTGAAGACGGACAATGAATTCCGTGCCTTTACCGATTTCGCTGTGTACTTCGATGGCACCGCCCATCAGATCGACAAGCTGTTTGACGATCGACAGTCCAAGCCCTGTTCCCACGGATTCATAGCCCGGGCGTTTTTCCTGACTGAAAGGCTCGAAAATATGCGGGAGAAATTCTGCCGATATGCCGATCCCGTCATCCCTTATCAAAAAGCACAGCGTCGGATCGCCGGAATCTTTGGGCTCATCCCAGATCCCGATCCATACGTGACCGCCCGGAGGCGTATATTTGACAGCGTTGGACAAAATATTCAGGAAGAGCTTCTGAAGGTACAGCTCATCCGCGAAAATCACGCGCGGGCGATAGCCTGATTTGTCGACAGAAAGCGTGATGTTCTTCTTTTCCGCCGCAAAACGGATCGTTTCTATGATCGCTTTGCCGACCTTCTCCGTAGATACTGGTTCCGGATGAAGTTCAAATTTGCCGCTGTTCGCCTTGGAAAGCGTCAGCGTATCGTCGATCAGAGAATTCAGCAGCTGGCCCGAGGTTCGAATTTTTGCAATATACTCATTTTTTCGGCCGGGATCATCCTCACGCTCGGCAAGGTCCGAAAAGCCGATCACGGCATTGAGCGGCGTGCGCATATCATGACTGATATTGGCAAAAAAGCGGTTTCTCTCCTCCGCATTTTTTTCAATCGTTTCCAGCCGCAGCTTCTGCTGCTCTGTTTCCGCCTGCGCGGTCAGTACGGCCGTGCGCTCCTTCTGGCGGCGGCGGAGCAAAAGCATGGTCCAAACCAAAATCAGGATCAGACACAGCAGCACAGAAAATATAAGGACGGTCCATGTGGGCGGAACACGCGCGATCGTTGTCCTCAGGTCATTTTTGGGAAGAGTATCCTTTGCCACAATTCCGGGAAAGCTGATTTTGGTAATGGCAATGCGCTTGTTCAAAATGGAACAGAGGATCAGATTGTCGCGGCTGACGGCACCGCACATGTTTGAAACTGCGCCTGCCACGGGGCGAATATTGTAAGTGCTTGAATTGGTCTGATTGATGATCCAGGTAGCGCTGGGAAGACCTATCAGCATAGCGGACACGTCACCGCGGTCAAGGGCGGTGCGGCAGGCCTTGGCGTTCTCATATTCCTTAAGCTCCGCGTCCGGAAACGTTTGGGCAATGCTTCCGGAAAGAGAGCCGAGCGCACGCAGTTTAACAGCGATGCTTTTGATCTGCGGCGCATCAGGCCCGGATTTCGTCAGCAGGATACTGTTGAGTGCCGCGATGCTGTCCGTCAGCACAAGCCCATCCTTTTGGGACGATATGATCCCGCCGCTGTAAACGCCCAGAATGTCCGCTTCGCCGTTTTTTACGGCCGCAATAGCGTTCTGCTGAGTATCGTACACGGCATACCGGAACTGAAAACCG
>Ga0183095_11212_pt1 | contig 25899 bp, 24 predicted proteins | sample BioMet4_FD_130346 | JGI IMG/M metagenome (GOLD analysis project Ga0183095, IMG submission 130346) | Microbial communities from bioreactor (seeded with sewage sludge) at LBNL, California, USA - Biofuel metagenome 4 (v2) (version 3) | ecosystem: Engineered > Bioreactor > Anaerobic > Unclassified ...
CGCGCTTCCGATCTCGAGCGAATAAGATCGGCGTGAAGTTCAGGCTCGAGAAGTGGGGTCCAGGGGCGGCGGCAAAACGCGTATCATATCAGAATAAGGAAAGCAAGAACAACGTCATGGTGAAACGGAATTCCATACCGCCCGAACGGCGGGAAAGCATCGGCGCGCCGCATTTTGTCCGCCGCGATCCGCTGCCGCGGCTGTATCCGTTGTCGGCGCAGCTCTACGCCAGTCTCGATCTGGCGATGCTGCAAGCCCTGGCGCCGGACGTGCCGCACTATCGCGCGCTGAAGTCGCTCGACGAGCTGCTCGACCGCGACGCCCAGCGCGAAAAAGACGGGTTCAAGCGCAAGATCAATCTCGGTAAAATCGCCAAACCCGGCAAGGGCGGCAAGCAGAAGATCGTGATCGTGCCGACCACCACCGAGGAAAAATTTTATCACGACTCACGCACCTCCGACGAAGAAGAGGAACAGACCGGCGAGGACGGCGAAGACACCGGCGAGAGCACCGGCGTGGCCGACGGCGAAGAAGGCGAAGTGATCGGCGAACGCCCGCTCGACGCCGACGAAGGAGAAGGCGAAGGTTTCGGCGCCGGGTCCGGCGAGGGGTCCGAACACGAAATCGGCCAGAGCGCCTATGAACTCGGCCGCATTCTCACCGAAAAATTCCAGTTGCCGAACCTCAAGGAAAAAGGCAAGAAAAAGTCGCTGACCCGCTTCGTCTACGACCTGACCGACCGCAATCACGGCACCGGCCAGATTCTCGACAAGAAGCAGACGCTGAAAGAGATCATCAAAACCAATATCGCGCTGGAACGCATCGACCCGGAAAAGCCGCTCGACCCGGCCGATTTCATGCTCGACAGGCGCGATTACGTCTATCAGGTGATGTCCCGGGAAAAGGACGTGGAATCACAGGCGGTGGTGTTCTTTGTCCGCGACTATTCGGGGTCGATGTACGGCCGGCCGACCGAACTAGTCTGCGCCCAGCACGTAATGCTCTACAGCTGGCTGATGTACCAATACAAGGAACAAGTCGAAACCCGATTTATCCTTCACGACACCGAAGCGCGGGAAGTCAAAGACTTTCACACCTACCACAACACCAACGTGGCCGGCGGCACCCAGATCAGCACCGCGTTTTCGCTGGTCAATAAAATCGTCAAAGAGGAAAGCCTCGCCCGCGACTACAATATTTACGTTTTCTACGGCAGCGACGGCGACGACATGAACACCAACCGCGGCGAATTCGAACGGATTTTCGACGAGATGTTCACCTACGTCAACCGGCTGGGCATCACCGTGATTCAGAGCGCCTACGCCGGGTCGCGGGGAACGGTATTCGAAAACTTTCTGTTGCAGAACAAAATTCTCGAAAAACGGCCCACTTTGGCCAAACTCGACACCCTTACCGAAGAGGCCGACGATCCCCGCCTCATCGAAGGGATCCGAAAGCTGGTGTCCTGATGGAACTCATTTCCCAACATACCAAAAAAATCATGGAAGGGTGCAAGGAACGCGCCCGCGCCGCCGGTCTGGTCTTCGACGACGAATCGATCGAATATCTGGTCACCAACCAGGATTTGATCGAACTCCAGCCCAAGGGCATGATTCCCACCCTCTACGATTACTGGGTCCACGATCTCGAAGTGGTCAAGGGCAAGCGCGAATACGAACTCTACCCGCACAACCCGTTCGAGACCGTGATCAACTCCCGGCCGCCGCTGTCGTTCTACAACGACAACAATCCCGACTGGCTCAACGTGATGATCTTTTATCACGTTCTCGGCCACATCGATTTCATGCAGAACAACAGCTATTTCCGGCACACCTGGGACGACGATTTCGTGGGCCTCGCCCTGGCCGACAAACGCCTGATCAACGACCTCCGCACCAAACACGGCCGCTGGGTCGACTACGTGATCGAGTTTACCCGCGCCATCGACAACCTCGTGGGTTACTACGAAGAACTCGACGCGCTGTCCGCCGCCGGACGGAAAAAATTCGACCGTCTCGACTACTTTTTCGACGTTTTTCTGCAACACGAACGCGGCGCCGAACCGCCCGAATATCTGAAGGAAATCGAACGTTTCAACCGGATTCAAAAAGACGATCCCGAACGGGCGGAGGCCGGTTTTATTTCCGAAATCAAAAGCACTTATCCCGAATTCGAAGTCCTCTACGAAAAATATCTGGAAAACCGCCGTCCCAAGCCTAAGGACCTGCTCCAGTATCTGATGGAATATTCGCCGGTGCTGAACCGCGAAGACAACCAGTGGATGAAGTCGGTAATGGAAATCGTCCGTCACACCTCGCTCTATTTCGCGCCGCAGATGCGGACCAAAATCATGAACGAAGGCTGGGCCACCTACTGGCATTTCACCATGTTCATCGAAGACGACCGGATCAAGGGCCACGAGGCCGATTTCGCCCAGATCAACGCCTTCGTCACCGCGCTGCCCAAACTCGGTATGAACCCCTACGCAATCGGCTGGCGGCTGTTCGAATTCATCGAGGAACAGGCCAATAAAGGCCGGCTGAGCTATCGTTTCGAACGCACGCTCAACGTCGACGAGCGGCAACATTTCGACCTCAAGACCGGTCGGGGCCGCGACTACATTTTCGAACTGCGCCGCAACTGCTGCGACGCCAACTTCATCAACACGTTCGTGACCCAGGATTTCTGCGACCGCCACCATCTGGTGATTATCGGCGAGCGCATCAACCAGCAGCGCATGACCAAGGAATATTACATCAAGAGCAAGCGTGCCGAAGATTACCGCGACATGATTCTGGACGGTCTGATCCACCCGCCGCATATCACCGTCTGCCCTAACCGGACGAAAAACGGCACGCTCTATCTGATTCACCATTTCGAAGGCAAGCAACTGGTGCCGGAATTCATCGAAAACGTGATGATCGGGCTGGAATTTCTCTGGGGCGGCGAAGTTGAACTGGAAACGCATCTGGTCCGCAAGGAAGGACCGGAAAAGATTCTCTATACGGTGAAAGACCGCAAACTGGAGAAGCAGAATTATGCCGATTAACATCCAGAAAACGCTGAAAAAATTGCAGGACAAGCTCCGGCGGGAAAGCCAGCCGCCCAATTTTTCGTTCGACGAATTTCTCCAGCGTACCGCCGAACGGCCGGAGCATACCCTCCGCAATGTGTTTCAAGTCTTCCACGACATGATCCACTACTATGTGCCGGAAGGATTCAACGAATATCCCAACGACCCCGAGTCGATCAACTACATCTGTTACGACTGCAGCCGGCTGTTCGTGGAAGATTCCGAAAATCCGTTTTTCGCCGACCGGCTGCTGGCCAACCGGCTGGTCAACCTGGGCGACTCGCTGAAAACCGGCGCGCTGCGCAACCGGATGCTGGTGTTCGTGGGACCGCCGGGCAGCGGTAAAAGCACGTTTCTAAACAATTTTCTCTACAAAATGGAAAAATACGTCCAGACCGCCGAAGGCGAAATGTTTGAAACCGTCTGGCAGATCGACGTGGAAAAATTCGGACTCTCGGGATTGTCGCTGATTCCCGATGCCGGCAGCACCGTGCATCTGGACACCGACGACATTTCCGAACACACCCGCGGCGGCGGGCATCTCTCCTCCGACCGTTTTCTGGTGGTACCCTGTCCGAGTCACGACCACCCGATCATTCAGATTCCGCGGGAACTGCGGCACGATTTTCTCAATGACCTGATTCCCGACAAGGACCTGAAAAAAGCCATCTTTCACCAGAAAGAATTCGAATGGATTTTCAAGGATTCTCCCTGTCCGGTCTGTACCTCGCTTCACCGGGCGCTGGAAAATCGCGTTTCGCCGGAAGATCTGCTGACGATGCTACGGGTCCGCAACTACGAATTCAGCCGTAAACTCGGGGAAGGCATCAGCGTCTACAACCCCGGCGACAAGGTGATGAAAGTTCAGGTGGTCAACCCCGAACTCCAGCGCTGGCTCGACGCCATTTTCCGCAACAGCAGCGAAGTCCAGTATCTCTATTCCCGGATGGCCAAAACCAACAACGGCATCTTTGCCATCATGGACGGCAAATCCAACAACGTCGACCGCCTCCACAACGTCCACGGGATCATCAGCGACGGCATTCACAAGGTCGGGTTGTTCGAAGAACACATCAGCTCGCTGTTCATGACCCTGATCAACCCGGAAGACATGGCCGTCATCAACAAGGAAAAATCGTTTCAGGACCGGATCATCACCATCCCGATCCCGTACGTGCGCGATTTCTCCACCGAAGTGGCCATCTACCGCAACACCTACAGCGGCGCCATCGACCATTATTTTCTGCCCGAAGTACTGACCGCCTTTGCCAAAGTGATTGTGGCGTCGCGGCTCAATCCCGAGTCGCCGGCCATGGCCGAATGGATCGAGGACCCCGGCCAGTATGCCAAATTCTGCGACGAAAATCTGCTGCTGCTGAAAATGGAAATCTTTTCCGGCGCCATCCCGTTCTGGCTGTCGGAAAAGGACGTCAAACGGCTCGACCGCCTCCGCCGCCGCAGCATCATCATGGAAGGCAACAACGAAGGACTCAGCGGCTATTCCGGCCGCGATTCGCTGGAAATGTTCAATCTCTTTTTCAGTCAGCACAAGAATTTCCAGACCTTGATCGGCATTCAGGATGTGGTCAACTTTTTCCGCGACGATCCCCGGTCCCACGAGATGATTCCGCCGCATTTTCTCGAATCGCTGGTCGACAACTACGACTACGCCACCTTGCAGTCGATCAAGGAATCGATGTTTTTCTACAACGAAGACCAGATCGCCAACGAACTCTGCAACTATCTGTTCGCCATCAACAACGACCTCGGGCAGGAAGTCGAATGCCCCTTTACCGGCGACAAGCTGAATCTGACGGAAGCCTACTTTTCCGGGGTGGAAGAACGGCTGCTCGGCGTCCTCTCCACGCCGTTCGAACGCGAAAAGTTCCGCAACGACGTGCTGCGCCACTACGTGGCCAAGACGCTGCACGAAATCGGCCGGGGCAAAACCCTCGCCCAGACCAAACAATTTCAGGAACTCAACCGGATGTACAGCCAGAATCTCAAGGAAAATGTCCTCGATCCGTTTATCAATAACGACAACTTCCGCCGCGCCATCAAGGACTACGGCGCCGATTCCTTTAAAAATTATGACCGTAGAATTCGCGAAGAAGTACAATTCCTGTTGAAAAATTTAAAATTCAAATTTAATTACACAGAACAGGGCGCAAAGCAAATTTGCATGTATGTTATTGATAAAAAGCTGGCCGACCATTTCGAAGGCCGGTAATCTGGTTATGGTTCAGTAAGCATAAAGGATGATCATGGCTAACGAGAATTCGGAACAACCGCAGGTCGACCTGCAAAAGGGTGAAGTAGTCTATCTGGAAGAACTGGTCAGTTATAATGCCGGCGCCACCGTCAGCCGGACATTGCTGGATACTGCAACCGGTACCTTGACGCTGTTTGCTTTCGATGCCGGACAGGACTTGAGCGAACATTCCGCGCCATACGATGCCGCCGTTCAGGTGCTGGAAGGCGAACTGGAAATTACCGTCAACGGCGTTGTCAACGATCTGGAAGCCGGCGATTTTATGATTATGCCGGCCAACGCGCCGCATGCGCTGCACGCGGTCGCCAAATCCAAAATGCTGCTGACCATGATCCACGGCTGAACAATGCCGCTGGCATCTCGACATTCGGCGTGTATGGTATGAATTCCGGATTACGCGCCGAGACAAGAGGTGAAAAATCATGAAAGCCGGTGACCACATTCGTTGTCCCCACTGCGGCGACAATACGTTCGTCAAGGAAGAAGTCGTCATGGACGGCTGGACCGTGCAGGGCAAGCAGTTGGTCTGCGCGCTGTGCGGCCGGAAACTGGCCGATGCCGCCGCGCCCGACGCCGCGCCGAAAAACGACGCGGCCGATCCGGGACGACTGGCGGCACTGTCCGGGCTGCTGGGCGAAAAACCCGTGGAAAAACCCCGTCTCGATACGACCGGCGACCTCCGGCATTTCTGCAAGGACTGTCTTCATTTCATCGTGCATCCGTTCATGACGCGGTGCGGAAAATTCAATCGCGACGTCGATCCGATGGGCGACTGCCCGTCGTACCAGCCGCGGCCGAAGGAAACTAAGAAATAATCATGTCGGAAATCTTGCAACAACGTCAGAATCGGATGCGCCGGATCGATCTCTATCCGGTGATTTCGTCGGAATTTACCAACGGTCGTCCGCTGACCGACGTGCTCAAAGCCGTGGCCGACGGCGGCGCGAAAATCGTCCAGTTGCGGGAAAAAAACCGCGTCGACGCCGAACTGTTCAAACTGGCCGAAGAGTACCGCTGCATCACGCAGGCCTACAACATGCTGCTGATCATCGACGATGCCGTCGATGTCGCGCTGGCCGTCGATGCCGACGGCGTTCATCTCGGCCAAGAGGATTTGCCCATTGCGACCGCCCGCCGGATCGCCCCGAACCTGCTGCTGGGATGTTCGACGCACAATCTGGACGAAGCCCAAAAAGCGTTGGCCGGCGATGCCAGTTACATCAATATCGGACCGCTGTTCCCGACGCAGACCAAAAGCGTTTCGTATCCCCCGGTCGGCCTCGAACAGTTGAAACAGATTATTCCGTACGTCAAGATTCCGTTTACCGTGATGGGCGGCATCAAGGAATGCCACTTGCCGGACCTGCTGGCGCTCGGGGCGACCCGGATTGCCATGGTCACGGAAATCACACAGGCCGAAGACATTACCGCCCGCGTCAAACAACTGCGTTCCCATTGGAATTCCGGTTGCTGAAGTTTCCGGACGAAATTTCAAACGCGGCGGCGAAAACGGATTCTCCCGGTCGACCGATTGCCGGGAAAACAGAGTTTGGATATGAAACAGGAAAACAAACATTCCGACTGCCGGACGGGGACGGCGGCCATTATGGTCATACTGTTGCTGGCGGGAGCGACCGGCAGCGGACTGTGGGCCGTTTTCAGCGGCATCCGCCGATTCAATCTCATTCTCTATGAAACCATACCTCACGCCAATCCGCAATCCTATATTTTGTTCTGGTGGTCGCTGCCGCTGCTGATTCCGGGCTGGTGGTTGATTTACCGTTTTTATCGACGGTCCCGCGCCAACGATTTCGGCTGGCGGGAAATGCTGCGGATCTTTTTTCCGGTTCTGCTGCTGCCGTTGCCGGCGTTGACGCCGCCCGGCATCTATACCGCCATCGGCGCCGTGGCACTGCTGGGCATCACGGTATTCCGGGCCGTCGCGGCGATTCCGGCGGAACTTACTCTCCTCGATGGCAACTCCGTCCGCCGTTCCTGGTTCTGGCCGGGAATGCTGCTGGCGATGACCGCCGTCATGATCGGCATCGGCTACGGCAAACAGATCTTCGCGCTGAACCGACTCTATCTGCTCTACTGTGACTGGGGCGAATATCTGAACGTCGCCAATAACACCTGGCACGGCCATTGGTTCATCAACGACAACGGCGGAGAAAATTTTCTGACCACCCATTTCTCGCCGGCCTCCTTCCTGTTGCTGGCCCCCTACGTCGGGCTGTTCCATACCAAAGAAGCCTTCATGTTGCTCAATTCGGGTATTCTCTACGCCAATGTTCCGTTGCTCTACTGGCTGGCCCGCGAACTGAAACTGCCCCGTCCGGCGGCTTTTCTGATCGCCGCCGCCATGCTGTTGTCGCCCTCGTTGCTGAACATGAACGTGGCCCTTTTCTACGGCTTTCACGACATCTATATGGTGATGCCGCTATTGTTGCTCTTCTTTATTTTTTTCGAACGCAAACAATGGACGTTCGCCTGGATCTGTTTCGCCCTCTCGCTGCTGATTAAAGAGACTACGCCCGTCTTCTGGGCCGGACTCGGCCTCGTCTGGTATGCCTGGGGCAGACGTCGTTCCGGCCTGGCCCTCTTTCTCGTCAGTTGCCTCTACTGGCTGCTGGTCATGAAAGTATTCATCCCGGCCATCTCGCCCCGCCCAAATTACGATTATCTCTGCCGGTTCAGCCATCTCGGCAATTCCATCGGAGAAATCGCCCTGTCGCCGATTCTCCATCCCGGTGTCGTGCTCGAATACCTTTTCCGCCCCGGATGCGTCTATTTTGTGCTGTTGCTGCTGCTGCCGGTATTCATGGCGGCACTGACCCATCCGTTGCTGCTGGCGGGCGCGAGCGTGACCATGGCGTTCATCTGTCTGCAAGGCAGCAACCAGATGCAAAACATCCACCTGCAGTATCAGGCGGAAACGGTCGTGCTGGTGTTCATTACCGCCGTTTACGCCATTCGACGGGTAAGCAACGGCCGGCCGGGCTGGTGGCTGCAACTCTGCCGCTGGAAACTGCCGACGGCCCCGGCCGCCAATCTGACAGCGGCCGTCCTGCTGGCGACCTTCGCCACCGCCCTCGCCGCGGAATATTGCTTCGGCGATTTGCCCGGCGGAAAATCCTATCGCGAACAAATGGCAAGTTATCCGGATATGAGCAAGGAAATGGCGCAGATTCAGCAACTGGTGCCGCCGGGCGCCCCCATCAATACGACCCTGAATGTCGGCGGACACTTTCTGCTGCGGAATCCCGTCCGCCACAATCTACAGGATCCCACCGACGACTGGGTGTTGCTGAGTCTGGATTCCGCTTTCGAATCCGGCCGGGACATCGACCGGTTACGGCTCAAGCTGGCGCAACAAGGCTACCGGGCGGTGGGTACCGTCTCCCGCCTGCCCTATCATCTGGTGCTTTACCGGCGGCATCCGGAAAAGACGGCGGCCGACTCGCTGTTCGTTTTTCCCGAAGACGTCTGGACCCGGTTGACGAACGAATGCCAAGTGCTTCCCAGTTGTCCGCCCGACCTGGAAGTCAAGAGTCGGATCGCGCGGAATACCACGGAAACTTCCCTGCAAATTTTACTCAAACTATTGCATAAAACCGATCGCGACTATAGATTTTTGATTATGCTCGATACCAATGCAGGAATCGTCCGGGCGCCGGCCTATTTCGGCAACGGCGTAACCCCGGCGTTTCTGGCGAGGGAAAAGCAGGTTTATGCGATGGGATTCCGGCTGCCGCACGACGTGAAAATCAACGGAGTTTATCTCCGGATCATCCCGCGCGACCGGATCATCGACAATCAGTGAGGGTCGAAACCACGTGGAAACAATTGAATATCCGTTGCGGCTGCAACGTTATTTGAGTCTGGCCGGAGTCTGTTCCCGCCGCGAAGCCGAAACCTTGATCGCCGCCGGACGGGTGGCCGTCAACGGCCAGCCGGTCACCGCCATGGGCGTAAAAGTAAACGCCGATGACCGCGTTAACGTCGACGGCCGTCCCGCCCTTCTGGGCCGCCGCTGCTACGTGATGCTTAACAAACCCCGCGGCTACGTGTGTACCGCCGACGATCCCCAGGAACGGCAGAAAGCGGTGGATCTGGTTAACGTCCCCGGCCTCCGGCTCTACCATGCCGGACGGCTGGACAAGGACAGCGAGGGACTGTTGATTTTCACCAACGACGGCGACTACGCCGCCCGGCTGATGCACCCCCGCTATCGGATTTTGAAACATTATGTCGTACAGACGGATCGCCCGCTGACGCCGGCGGAAATTCAGGCGCTGACCCGCGGTATCGAAGATAACGGCGAATTCCTCAAACCGGAAAAAATCACCGAACTTTCCCCTCGCCGCTATTCCTTTGTCCTCAACGAAGGGAAAAAACGGGAAATCCGCCGGATGATCGCCTGGACCTGGGCGCAAACCCTGACGCTGAAACGGGTGGCGGTCGGCGCGCTGGAACTCGGCGATCTGCCCACCGGACGCTGGCGCGAACTCTCGCCGGCGGAAGTGGAGCTCAGTCTCCGTCCCGACACCGTGGATTGATTATTCGCCATCAAGCATAAGGATAGATTTATGAACGCCGACAATCACGCCCGTCTCCGGTTGTTCAACCTGGCCGCCGTTCTGGTCGTGCTGTTGCTGCTGGCCGCCGGCAGCGGCCTGGCCGTCATCATCTGCATGGTGGCGATCGACGAACTCGATCTGGTGAATTATCAAGTTTTCTGTCTGCATAACTTCCGGATTTCCGAATCATGGGAAGTCTTTGTGCTGCTGTGGTTTTTCTTCTGGCTGCTGGTTTATCGGCTCTATCAGCGGCACAGTACCGGTTATTTCGGCTGGCGGGAAATGCTGCGGATCTTTTTTCCGGTTCCGGCGCTGTTTTCTCTGGCGCTGGTGCCGCCCGGCATTTACAGTCTGATCACTACCATTGCCGTCACCGGGATCTGCGTCTTCCGGGCCGTCTTCGCCATCCCGATCACGTTGCCGCAGCTTATTGCGCCCGACGATAGTCCGTCCCGGCGAGCATGGCTCTGGCCGGGGGCGCTGCTGGCGCTGACGGCGCTGATGGTCGGATTCGGCTACTGGCAACAGCAATTCGCGCTGAACCGCCTCTATCTGCTTGGTTGCGACTGGAGTCAATATTTGAATATTGCCGATAATACGTTGCATGGGCGCTGGCTTATCGACGACAGTATTCAACAGAATTTTCTAGGCAATCATTTTGCGCCGGCAACTTTTTTATTATTAATCCCCTATGTCTGGGTGTTCCATTCCATTCCGGCGTTTTTTCTGCTCAATTCGCTCATCATTTACAGTACGGTCCCGTTATTCTACCGGCTGGCGCGAGAGCTGAAGTTCTCCCGACCGGCCGCGTTTTCAATGGGAATCATGCTTCTGCTGTCGCCCTCGTTGCTGAATATGAACGTCAATCTGTTTTATGGTTTTCATGAAATCACGCTGGCCATGCCGTTACTATTGCTCTTCTTCATTTTCTTCGAACGTCGATATTGGGTTGCCGCATTCCTTTGTTTTGCCCTGGCGCTGTTGATCAAAGAAACTTCACCGGTATTCTGGGCCGGACTGGGGCTGGTGCTTCTGATTCAAGGCAAACGGCGAAGCGGAACGGCTGTTTTTCTCATTAGCGCCATCTATGTTCTGGTAATTGTTAAACTGGTAATGCCCGCCATTACGCCACAGCCTTATTTGCATTTACAGCGCTTCAGCCATCTCGGCAATTCCCTCTGGGAAGTGGCCCTGTCGCCGGTTCTTCATCCCGGTGTCGTGCTCGAATACCTTTTCCGTCCCAGCTGCATTTATTTTCTGCTGCTGTTGTTGCTCCCGGTATTCATGGCGGCACTGACACATCCGCTGCTGCTGGCCGGAGCGGGAATTACGCTGCTCGGCATTTGTCTGCAAAACAGTAACGAAATGCAGAATATCCATATGCAGTATCAGGCGGAAACGGTCGTGCTGGTGTTCATCACCGCCGTTTACGCCATCCGCCGGGTAGGCGACGGCCAGCCGGGCTGGTGGCTGAAACTCTGCCGCTGGAAACTGCCGCCACGCTCCCCGGAACACTTGCCGGCGGCGCTGCTGTGTTCCTGTCTGGTTACGGCGGCCCTGTCCGTCTACAGCTTTGCCGACTTTCCCGGCAGTCTGGCGCAACGAAGCAATTTGCGGCGGTTGCCGGATATGAGTGGAGAAATCGCGCAAATTCAGCGCTTGGTGCCGCCGGGCGCCCCCATCAATACGACCCTGAATGTCGGCGGACACTTTCTGCTGCGGAATCCCGTCCGCCACAATCTGCGGGAACCCGACGCCGACTGGGTGTTGCTGGACATCGATTCCACGTTTGAAATTCAGTCGCAACTCGATTGGCTGCGGTCACAGCTCCAGCGCCAGGGCTACCGTCCGGTCTACAACACCGTCAAGCTGCCTTTCCAACTGATTTTATATACGCGGACGCCGCCGCCGGCCCGGGAACGACCGCTGCCGAATGCAATCCGGCAACTTTCCGACGAACAATGGCGAAATTTCGGTGCGGTCTGTCCGGGCAAAAATCCCTGCCCGGATACGATTGAAGTCAAGTATTCGCTGTATCCGTCGGAACAGCCTCACCAATTGATCATTGCCGCCCGGTTATTGAAACCGACCGGGTGCGACTACAATTTTGAAACCATGCTCGTACTCAAAAACCGGCCGACAAACGCTTTCCTGACGGCCTTCGGAAACGGAATTACCCCGGCCTTCGCCATCGCGCCGGGCGCTACCTGGTTTCAGATCATTGCCCTGCGCCAACCCTTTTCCGGAATCGAGGACCTCAGCGTCAACGTGGTTCCCCGCGCCAAGCCGTCCTTTTAGACAAATTTGTCCGGCTCGCGCCATCGGCAGACGTCGGCCAGCAGTCAACGTAGCGGACAAAAAAAAGAGTTGCGGCGTTTCCGCCGCAACTCCCGATGCTTTCTTTGCGAACCCGCAATCAGAGTTCTTCGCCGACTTCCCAGCGCAGGAAACGCTTGATCGTGGCTTTCGGAGCAATCTTTTCAAAACAGGATTTGTCATCCCGGATCCACGGCTGGCGGGTCAGGCAGACTTCGCCATACCATTTATTGATCTTACCCTTGAGGATGTTTTCCACCATGGCCGCCGGTTTGCCCGTCAATTGGGACGCGGCGATTTCTTTTTCATGGTTGATGATATCGGCCGGAACGCAATCCGGATTGAGATACGCCGGACGGAACGCGGCAACGTGCATGCAAAGATCGTTGAGAATCTCGTCGCTGCATTCGCCTTCGACGTCGACCATCACGCCGATTCGGCCGCCGCCGTGAATATACGTGGCAACCTTGCCGTTGCTCTGCCAGGCGGCAGCACGGCGGATCTGCATATTTTCACCGATGACGGCAATCTGCGCCACCAGTCCGGTCTTTTCCGATTCCTGAACCTGTGCGGACACGTCGCCATTTCCGCCGGTGGCGAACATCCGGTCCAGAATCCCGGTCACATAGGCATTGAACTTGGCGTTCTTGGCCACGAAGTCGGTTTCGCAGAGAACTTCGACCAAGACCCCTTTGCCGCCGCTGACTTTCGACAGCACCAGACCTTCTTTGGTGGTCCGGCCGGCTTTCTTTTCCGCCTTGGTGATGCCGGATTTCCGGAGGAAGTCCACGGCCTTTTCGAAATCGCCGCCGGTCGCGGCGAGTGCTTTTTTACAATCCATCATGCCCGCGTCGGTCTTTTCGCGCAGGTCTTTTACCATTGCTGCAGTAATTTCCATGTTAGTCTCCTGAAAGTTAACCATCAGCCGGGCTGATTATTCGGCGACGCTTTCTTCGCCATCCTTGCCTTTTTTGGCCGGTTTCTTCACCGGTTTCTTGGCCGCTTTCTTGTTCTTTTCGAACTCTTCGTCGATCGCATCGTCGGGTTCTTCGGTCGCCGACGGAATGGCCGCTACCGCTGCCGCCATCGGAGATTCGGGAGCAGCTTCGGCGGGAGCGGCGGGAGCGGCGGCTTCAGCAACTTCCGCTTCCTTCTTCTTGGCCGGCTTGCGAATCTTCTTCACCGGTTTCTTTTCTTCCGCCGCGGCGGCAGTACCTTCTTCCTGAGCGATCTTTTCTTCCGCGCCGACCTTCAGCTTTTCTTCGGCGACGCGTTTCTGATAAACTTCCGCCGCAATCGCGATGGCATCGGTAAAGAGATCGATGATGATCTTGATCGACTTCACGGCGTCGTCATTGGCCGCCACCGGATAATCGATGGTCGAGGGGTCGCCGTTGGTATCGACAATGGCCACGGTCGGAATCTTGAGCTTGTTGGCTTCCCGAACCGCGATGGCATCGTGGCAGACGTCCACAATCACCAGCGCCGAGGGCAGCTTCTTCATATTGGCAATCCCGTCCAGGTCCCGATGCAGACGGTCGCGTTTCCGGTTGATCCCGGACTGTTCTTTTTTCTTGAGCGCATTGATTTCGCCGGAGTCGACCATATGGTCGAGTTCATGCATCCGGTTGATGCTCTTGCGGATCGTCACATTGTTAGTCAGCGCGCCGCCCATCCAGCGTTCGGTCACGAAATACATGCCGGCTTTTTCCGCCGCGTCCCGGACAATCTGCTGCGCCTGGCGTTTGGTACCGACGAAAAGAATATCGCCGCCGGCCGCTACGGTCCGACCGAGGAAATTGCAGGCGTCGGCAATCTGGCGCATGGTCTTGGTCAGGTCGATAATGGAAATCCCGTTCTTGGCGCCGTACACAAAATTCTTCATCCGGGGATTCCAGCGTTTGGTCTGATGGCCGAAATGACATCCGGCTTCCAACAGGTCGTTGATCGTAATCTTGCCCATGCTTTCCTTCACTTTCTAACTTTGCGGCGACTTGATTGCGGCGCGGATAATATTTGTTCCGCACTGCCAGTCCACCAAAATTTGAGCTTATCGATTGTTTTTCGGCGATCCCACATCCGGTGCAACCGCCCAATCGATGAATAAAAGAAGTATTAAATTATCACAGAAATCGCCATCGTCAAGCGCGTTACCGTTTTTTTCAGGAAGAATCGGAGCGGCAGAAAACTTGACGGCAGGCTCAAATCGCGGGTAGCGGGGAAGACACGGGGTGCTTTTGAAACAGCACCCCATTTCTTCCCCGCGCCTCAATTTTGACCCCGCAAAACTTTTATTCTATTTATCTCTTTGCTTCGCAAAGAGATAAATATATTAAAAAGTTTGAAAGACAGGAAATGGGGTTCGGGGAAAAACCTGAAAAAATTTCCAAATTTTTCAGGTTTTTTCCCCGGAAACTCGTTTTGAGACTTTCGTCAAACTTTTCAAAATATTGTTCCGGGTGCGGCGCAAACAAAGCAATCGAATAAAAGTTCTACGGGAATAAGATTCGGAGTATTAAGTAATAAAGAAGAAAGGAAAAAATCCGGCAACCGTCAAGCCAACAGCCGTTTTTTCATATTGGCAATAATCACATCGATTTCTTCGCCGGTGGGCGAGTGCCAGTTGGCGATAATCGCTTTGCCGTTCCGGATCGCATCCTGGCGCAACTGCGAACAATTATCCAGTTCGCTGAGTTTGCCGATGGCGGTCAGAATTTCATGGGCCGTATCGCCCTCACCGGGGATCGGGCCGCCGTGAGCAGATAACAACGCAGAATTGGTAGCGGTTCTCATATAAACCGCATTCCCATTGCGAAAAATTTTATCTGCCTTTTTCTTCATCGCCCGCCCTTTTTCTGTAATACGGATACAATCCGCCCGTACCTTTCCGCCCATTATTATCGGCGGGAACTAAAAATATTTTATATGCGGCAGATGAAAAATACAACCGGTTTTTAAAGAACTCCCATCAAAAGTGGAAAGTCAAAACGAGTCTCCGGAGAGAAACCCCGAAAAATTTGGAAATTTTTCCAAGTCTTCCTGCGTCCATCGCAATGTTCAGCGGAGTCGGGAGGCAGAAGTCCCTGATATCCGGCGCGGGAACGGAAATGGCTGGCGACCAAAAACACGTTGTCACGACCTCGATTACAACAGATACCAGAACCGCCAGTTGAAATGACTTTCCTCCACCTGATCAAACAGAATCTTGGAAGAATAGGCGGCCACAAAATCCATAAAGTCGGTCGGCTTGAGCGCTGCCGTTTCCGAAATGGCCTTATAATAAGTAAACTGTTCATAGGCAATCCGGGCGGGGCCGTCGCCGGCATAGCTGCGGAAGCGGTAATCGGTTTCGGAATCGGTCATGTCGATAATCTGGTACAGACGGGAAATCGTATTGCCGGTCTGACTGTCGATCCACTGGAGTTCGACCACCATGCGGAACGGCGGATAGGGCTTGTAGTCGAGAACCCGGATGGTAATGACCGAGTTGCAGCCGACGGTACGGGCGATGGTGGCGGCTTCCCGGCTGTTGACCACCCCGTTGGTAATCATGTTTTCCGGCATAATGCTTTTGTCCAGCGATTCGATGGTCGCGGCATAGGTAACCTGATTGCCCACGCGGTTATTGATGGCATTATGGTAAGACTGGCCCAGATATTTCATGGCCTTCATCGTGGAATTATTGCTGGACAAGGGCGGAATCAGCAGGATCGGTTCCTTGATTCGGGCCTGAGCCGTAACCGGATCGAGATTGTTCAGCCGGGGATAGGTACAGCCCGCCAGAACCAGCAGGGCAACCGCCAGACCGGCCAGTCGGGACAGCAGGAACATCATCGGTTTCTTTTTCATGGCATCCATCCTTGACTCGATTCGGTCAGTTTCCCGGGGCCGAACCTTCCTCCGGTTCCGGCGCCGTCCCTTCGTCGTACTCGCACAGCAGTTCGGAATGGCGGCCGCAGGGGCATTTGACGATAATCTTGACGATCCGGTCGCCGTCCTTTTCGATAATGATCGTCGGCGGCGTGGTTTCGATGTCGGACGAGTCCCCGCCCACCACCTTGACCCGGGAACCGGCCTCATGGGGAGTATCTTCCGCCCGGATGATCTGATTCTTCTTCCCCTTCGGGTTGATGAATTTCCGGCTGATGTTGATCCCGCTGATAATATGGATATCGTTGTCCATGCTGCCTCAGTTTCGTCCTACCGGATCACCCGGAGGATATTTCCGGACTTGCGGAAATACCCGTAAGCGCCGGTGATTTTACGATCGACCGAAATTTCTTTACGCAGGTTCTGTGCCTGTTCCCGTTCTTCCGCCATCCAGCATTGCAGTTTTTCCGACAGGGCCAGATTTTCCCCTCCGAGTCGATGGATCGCGTCCAGGTATCCGGCAATAATTTCATTCCGCCGGGGCGATTCGAGTTCCGTTTTCAACTGCTCGAAACAGCGGCAGGAGTCGTGAAAAGCGACTTGGAAAGCATCGAAATCGCGTTTTTCGATCGCGACTTTTCCGCGGGCGACGATATCGTCCCACCGCTGCAGCAACTCGGCGATATCATTGGTTGCCATTTTCCGCCTGACCGTTCTTCATTTGCTGCTCCAACTGCTGCCAGCTTTCATTCAATTCCTGAACCATATGGAGCACTTCTTCCAGATTCTTTTTACTCTTGGCCCGGTTCCCCCGGGAAAGATGTCCGACCCAGAAAGTATAGAGCGAATTCAACTGGAGCGCCAATTCGCCGCCGCGTTCCTTGTCCAACGCCATATTGAGTTCGTGAATCAGCCGTTCCGCCAACTGAACGTTGTTGTTGATGGATTCAAACCGGGTCGGATCTTCGGTGTCGAAGGCGGCAATCGCCAGATTGAGATTTTTGATAATGCCGTTATAAACCAGCAGGACCCGCTGAATGGGAGTAGCGGTAGTCGTTTGGACTTTCTGATAATTTCCGAGCGCTTTCTTCGACATATTCGTCTCCCTCATTGTTCACGCGCAACCGAGGTCATAAGTTAATCTATCTTGCATCAGCCGGTTTGGCAATACGGCGAGTGAAATTCCCGCCACGTTTTTTTGTTTCCCCGCCTGGTAACGGACGGCTCAAACCCAATTTTCGAGGAAATAAGGAGTGCGCAACTTCAAAAACTTCCCGCATCTTCCCCGTCGCCGGACTTTGAGGAAGAACGCCGCAATTGGCCGCAGGCCGCCGCGACTTTGCCGCCTTTTTCCATCCGTACCGTCGCCTGAACATGATGCCGCAGCAAAACGGCCAGAAACGCCTCGATCCGCGCCCGCTCGGGACGGCGGAACGGCTTGTCCGGAACTTCGTTATAAGGAATCAGATTGACTTTGGCATGATGGGTTTTCGCCAGTTTCGCCAGTTTTTCCGCCTGTTCCGGGGCATCGTTTTCGTCGCGCAGCAGCGTATACTCGAAGGTGACCATCCGACTGCTGTCCCGGGCGTATTCGTCGCAGGCCGCCAGAATTTCGGCAATCGGATAGCGCAGATGATCGGGAATCAGCCGGGACCGGGTAACGTCGTCGGACGCGTGCAGCGACAGGGCCAGATTCCATTGCCGGCCCAGCGCGGCCAGCCGCCGGATGCCGTCGGGCTGGCCGCTGGTGGAAACGGTAATCCGGCGCGCCGCCAGACCGAACCGGTCGGGATCGCCGAGCGCTTCCAGCGCCGGAATCAGTTCGTCGAGATTGAGCAGTCCTTCGCCAATTCCCATGAACACCAGATTGTCCGGCAGACCGCCGATTTCGGTGCAGCAGACCTGAAACTGGTGCAGAATTTCGGCGGTAGTCAGGTTGCGGACCAGACCGTCCGCGCCGCTGGCGCAGAACCGGCATTTGACCGGACAACCCACCTGAGTGCTGAGGCAGAACGTCCGGCGGTCGGGCGACGGAATGATGACCGCCTCGATCGTGTTGCCGTCGTTCAGTTCCAGCAATAATTTGACGGTGCCGTCGTCGGCCGCGCGGCGGGTCCGAACCCGGACGGCCGCCGGCGTGAAGCCCGCCGCCAGTTTGTCGCGCAGCGATTGCGGCAGGTTGGACATTTTTTCCGGCTCGAAGATCCGTTTTTTGAACAGCCATTCGGCAATCTGCCGACGGCGGAACACCGGTTCGCCGGCGGAACGCAGAAAGGCCTCCAGCGTGGCGGCGTCACTCGTCCAGAGATAATTTGTCGATGGGGATGTCATTGCGGTTCAGTACCTTTTTCGGATTGATCACGCCGTGCCAGAGATAAATTTTATCGTGCAGATACTTTTTGCGTTCGGGCAGCAGATTGGTCCAGACCCGGCTGGGATCAAGCGGGAATTCGTTGCTGATCAAAAGGACGTCCTTCTGATCGGACGGCAATTCATTGATCTTCTTGATGGTCTTGACCGGATATCCCATATAGTAACATTCGCCGTACAGGAACCCGATCCGGCTGTCTTTGTAAACGACTTTCGGATTGAGACGAGTCGCCGCTACCGCTTCGTGGAGTTCCTTGCCCAACACCCGTTTGCCGGCCTCCTGGGACCGGTACGGATGCGGCAGACTCCAGAACGTCATCCCGACCATGGCGGTAAACAGCAGCACCGCGCTCCAGACCGGCACCCGGTCGCGCGGCAGCGTCAGCAACACCAGCGAGGCCAGCGCCACCAGCAGACCGTTGAGCACCCCGATCAGCAGATATTTGGGCTGGTCGTGAAACGCACACCCGCGCGACAGATGCAGCAGATGATTCCACCATTCCACCGGCGTGGCGTAAAACACGATAATCGCCGCGCCGGACAGCAATCCCGCCCCGGCGAAATAGGGCAGCAGCGCTTTGATCCGATGTCCGTAACGCCGCACTACAATCCAGTAATTCATGCCGGTCAACAGCGCCAGCGGCGCCGCCAGCAGCACGATATCCCGCGCTTCGGTGTACGGACTGATCCACAACACCACAAACAGCGAAATCACGATCGTCCGCAGAAACCGGCTGAAAATCGGGTTCCGGTCCAGCGGCTGCAACGCCACGCAGAACGGCGCCCACGCAATAAACGTCCACGGCAAAAACCGGACCAGCACGTCCAGCGGAAAGTTGAAAAAGTGATCCCAGTATCCTTCGAATTCCCCGCGTCCCAGCGGAATCGACCGGAACACTTCCCCCGACGCCAGCCGCGGAATCCCCCACAACAGGATGAAGAAGACCAGAATCGCCACCCCGTTATAAAAACCCGCCCGGCGCAGCTTCGGCCAGAACGACAGCGGCCGCCGCATGAAAATCAACGGCACGAAATAGTAGACGATCCCTTCCCAGCCGACCGTATAAAAACACAGTCCCCCGAAAAACATGCTGTACATCCAGGCCCGGTTCCAGTGGCCGTCCACCGCGCCGAACCAGAACCAGGTGAGCCAGGCGGTCATCAGCAGTCCGGCGCAGAGCAGCGTCGGATAGCCGTCGATGGCCTTTTCCATTACGATATTGGACGACAGCATCATTGCCGCCGCCACCACGCCGGCCTGCAACCCCGCAGCCCGGCGTCCGGTTTCCCAGATCATGACGGTGATAATGCCCAGCGCCCCGACCGAAATACCCCGCAAGGCCAGTTCGATTCCGATCCCCAACTGTTGCTGCAGCGCCGCCGCCAGCCAGGGGAACAGCGGGAACGACAGCGGAATCAGCTCGCCATGCGCTTTCATGGTCAAGTGTTCCCAGTCGATTTCCGATGCCATCGCGGCAAAACTGCTCTCGCTCCAGTACAGTTCGCGGTCGCCCAACTGCCAGAGCGGGTACATCAGGGCGAACGACGCCGCCAGCAGCAGCGCCGACCGAAACCATTTAGGCGAAGACTCTTCGTATATCATTCCCGATTTTCCGCTTTCAAAGCCAAAAGTAACTCACCGACAGGCAAATAATATAGCACGACGCCGGGCCGCCGCCAAAATAAAGATGGCTTTTTTCCCGATGAACCATTATTATAGTAATATGACAACGCAGAAGTACCTGGCGGGGAACAAGAACAGGAAATTGCGCAAAACGGGGGAACGGAAATATGGTTGCCATTCTTTTTATCGCTGTTGTCTGCGTCATTTTATTTCAACCGACGCTGATCGCCGTCTACACCATTTTCGAGAAACATTTTTTCTGGCCGTATCACGACAGCGCCGGACTGCGGATGATCAACGACGGACACGAGTTTTCCGCCAGCGCCGTCACGGAAGCGATTGTCCATGAGTTCAAACCGATCGCCAGCTGTTTCAACAACGAGGGCAGCAAGAAAATGGACGACGAATTTCTGGTGTCGCCCAACCGCAAAACCCTCGCGCTGATCGCCACCGGACAGGACGGCAATCAGGCCGTCAAATGTATCTGGATGTATTCCCGCGGCCTCGACAACCGGGTCTACTATACCTGCAACAACCATTCGGGCGTGGAAATCGACCTCTCCGGCATGTGGCAGGGACAGCTGATCGTCAACGCCACCTTCAACCAGCTTTACGAAAAACATCGGGACTGGATTCAGCGGCTTGGCGTGGAAGTGCAGGAATATCAGGACGGCTTCGAACTCGACGAGTTCATGAAAGCCATGCGCAAACGCTATGACGCCATGGCCACCGGCGGTTACATCCGGGTGATCGACCAGAAAGTCGGCGAATGGAGTTATACGATCAAAGGCGCGTTGCTGATCGCTTTCAAGAATTATTTCGTCGATCTCTACCGGCAGTTGCGGGGAGCCTGACGCTAAAACCGTCCGTGACTGTTCCGGGCCTCGATCCGCAACGCCTGAAACCGGGGCAGTTTTTTGGTCAACAGCTGCCGGGCGTATCGTTCGCGTCGATTTCGGACCAGATATTTATGCCATTTGGGGTGAATTTTACCGAGTAGTCGAGTCCGGAACCCATCCCACCAGCCGCCGCCATCCTCCCGGCCCAGCGGAGAGACGACGCGATTGTTGAGGTCACTGGCCGCCAGCGACCGGATCGCGGCAAGGACGTCGGGCGCGGCCGACGACGGAAAACGTCGGTTTTCTTCCGGGAAAAACTCCGGGAACGCGGCCGCGTTCAGCCCCAGATCGAGATTCAGTTTGAAATCCGCATTCAGACGTTGCAGCAAATCCCGATCCAACGGAAATTTTTTCTGCAACAGCGCGAGATCGAGCATGGAACGCAAGCCGCGTTCCCAGGCATCGACATAACTGTTGTAAACGGACAGCAGAGCGTGCATTTCCGGGCAGAATCGATATTCGCTGCCCGCTCCGGTCGGCTGCGCATAATCCCACAATTTTTCCGAGTCGGTGGAAATATCCTTGAAAATATGCCAGTGGAGTTCCAACTCCGGAAACCCGACGCGATCCAATGCCGGCAAATGATGGCGGTAAAAAAGCGAACGCTGCCGACGCAAATCCCGCGCCCGCGGAATCCAGCCGTCGGCAACAAAAAGCGCAAAAGCTTTTTCGGCGTCTTCGCGGCGAACCAGAAAATCGAGGTCGCGCATCATTCGGGTACATGCCGCCGGGTAGACGTGATAAGCCAGAAAACCGCCTTTCAGCCAGATAAAGGGAATTCCCTGCGCCGAAAGCCGGTCGGCAACCATGGTCATGGTTGTCCGCCGATGCATTTCTTCGGCCCGCCGCGCATAGTATTCCAGTTGAAACTGCTCTTTCAGCGGCGACGGCAAAACGTCGAACAGCGCATGATAGAGAAACGGCGCAAACCCGAACCGCCGCCCGGTTTCGCAGGCGCGTTGCAGTTGCTCCGGACGCCACCGGTTCCGGAGCTCCGCCCCGCGTCCGGCCGCAATGGCGCCCAACAGCTCGGCGAGCGGAAAGGAGCGGCAAGGGTGGGGACGACGGATGAAAAACGTTGCCGGCCACCAGAGCCACCGCCATTCGCCCTGCCAGACGGTGCCGATGGCGCGTTCGCGCCAATAATAGACGGTCGAAGCGCCGAATGGAACGGCGTTCAGTTGATCTTCCCGGACTTTGTACGGCAACAACCGGCAAACCAGACGGCCGCAACGGGTTCGCCAGCGCCGCAGCTTTACCCGCGCCTGCTGGCGGTGAAACACTCGAAGTCCGGCGGCTCCCTGCTCCGGAACGAAACTCGTCCCGCCGCGAGTGACTTCCGCCAATCGGGACGGTAACACGTCTGCGGACAGCGGCGGGTCCGGGTTGAAGTTGTTATCGCCTTGCGTGACCAGCCCCGGCGTTACCGCGGTCACCCGATGGACCACCAGATTTTTCGCCTGATTCGTAAACGCGATAATATCGCCCGGAATGATTTCGTTCCGGTCCACAGGTGTCAATCGGACCCGGTCGCCATTGCGGAGCAAGGGTTCCATGCTGAATCCGACAACCGTAAAAACCGCGTCCTGAACGGGAAACATGGTGGGGTACGCGCTCAATCGGCAAGGTAGCCGTTGGTTTTGAGTTCGGCAATGAAACTGCTGATTTCCTGTTCCGCAGCCGGCGGAAGACCGTCTTCGCAGGCGGCCCGCAATGCGTCCAGCGCTTCGCGTTCGTCTTTGCCTTTCATTAATTCCTTCCAGAGAAAGGAAGCGGTCTGATTGAGCATAAACGATTCGCCGGTGTCCGGACGGAACAAGAGGGCGCTTTGATCGAATTCTTCCTGATACACGACCAGTGGATTAAGCTTCATTTTTCTCCTTGACGGGGGTTTGTCTGGGGGCATGCTGTAAAGTTTTGAGCAGATCGCCGTCCAGTCGGGCGGACAGCGACAACGGACGGAAACGGCGGTCGAGACAGCGGACGAGATTCCATACTTTCGCCGAAAGTTGCAGTTTTTCCGCCGTCGAAAGAATCACTTCCGGCCAGACCATGTGTTCGAAAAACGCGGCCAGCAAATGTCCGTGCCAGGCGGCCATCGGCAGTTCGACAATCTCCTCCCGGTCCGTTCCGCGCGTGAGAACATAAATATTTTTGACCTCCCGCCGGGGCGTGAAAGGAAAAACCTCTCCATCCAGACCGCGATTGAAAACCCGGCTCCACGTGGGTAAGCCGTGAATGAAAAAATCATCTTTCGCACCGGTGGAATTCCAGCACAACAACATCTGATCGTCATGCGGGGCAATGCCGCCGGCGGCAATAAACCGGCGGGCGGTGGTACTTTTGCCGACGCCGCTGGAAGCGATCACCACAATGGCTTTCCCGTCCGCATCTTCCAGCATGGCGCCATGAAGCATAATGCAGGACAAGTCATTTACCGTTCCCTGCATCAGCAACAGCATCAGCGGGAATCTGACGCGGGCCAGTTCTTCGACTTCGGCATAGTCCGGCGTCATGACCAGATTGAGCCGCCCCGCCTGGCGGTAGATGAAATACCCAGCACAAAAATTTTTTTCTACATTTTCCCCGGGATTTTCCGGCGCTTCTTCCGGCGCATAAAGCGCCAGCATCGCCGGAACGTCCGAACGGCTTTCACGCAACGGCAGCGCCAGCATAAAACTCAGCCGTTCCAATACCTGAAGCGCCGCCGGACCGTAAGCACACATGGCCATGTGCGCGCCGTTTCCGGTTATCAATTCGAGAAAATTTTTCATCGCACGCAACGGCCCTGCTTTTTTGTCGTCAACGTTTGCCGTCGACTCAATCAACGGGTTGTACCCCGCTGCCGGCTGCCGCGTACGATCCCGCCTTGACGACTTTGCCGGAAACCGCAATTAATTTCGGAGTAACATATTTCATCGTAATTTTCTCCCTTGGAATAAAATTCATGCATCATCGATTGGGACGGATATTTCTCGTCCGATACCATTAAAATTGCCGGGTCGTCCCGCTGCCGGCGGGGATCGTGTTGATGACTTTCCCGGAAACCGCAATCAGTTTGGGCGCAGTATATTTCACGGAAATCCCCTCCATGTGGAAATAATTCATGATCGGTTGGTGTTTCTCGTCGGACCCGATTACAATTAAAGTTGCGGAGTCGTCGTCCCGCTGCCCGCCGCCATCGTGTTGATGACTCTGCCGGAAACCGGAACCATTCTGGGTGTAGTGTACTTCATCGGCTGTTGTTCCCCCATATCTGTTCTATTGAGTTTTTGCGGGGCCGGAGACAATACCGGCCCGCGAACAACGTGCACTGTTTATCCGAACTGCTGTACTCCGCTGCCGGCGGCGGCCTGATACGCATTGATGACCGGATGTGAAATTAGAATCAATTTCGGAGCAACATACTTCATCGCCATTCCCTCCAAGGTGGTGAAATGTTTAGAGACTGGTTCGTATCGGGGGAAATGTCATCCCCGATACGTCAACGTCGTAATGACTTTACTAAGTCGGTTGAATCGTTCCGCTGCCGGCGGCGGTGGTGGTGGTGACTCGACTGGAGACCGGAACCATTTTGGGTGCAGTATAACGCATTTTCCCCTCTCCTTGAAACATGATTTGGATTTTCGCTCGATTGAACGGTCGATACCGGGCAATCGGCATTCTCTTTATCCTGTTCATTAAGAAATCACAAACCTTTCGAGTTGCAAGTGAAAATCAGATCATCAACGTTTTTTTATGAATTTTTATCAGTTGAAAGTCTCCTCTTCTTTGCCCGTCGTCCGGGGCAAATCGGAAACTTTTATGCCCGATGGCTGTAATATCGGCGGGGACGATGCTATAATACAGGGACAGCTTTAAAATCCGGGTTCGCAAAGATCCCGTAATTCATATTTTGAGGTTAAAAATCATGATCGATTTAGGTAAGGTTTTCTTTCTGGGCGCCGGCAAAATGGCTTCGGCGCTGGCCGGCGGACTGGTAAAACAGGGTTATCCGGCGGCCAAAGTCACCGCCACCGATGTCTCCGCCGAGGCCGCAGCGCATTTTCAGCAGACAACCGGAGTCAAAACGGTTGCCGCCGGACAGGGGCCCGCCGCCGCCGCCAAGGCCGACGTGCTGGTGCTGGCGGTCAAGCCGCAACATCTGGCCGAGGCGCTGAAACCCTATCGCGGTAAAATCGACGCCAAACTGATCATTTCGATTGTGGCCGGCAAAAATATTGCCACGATCAAGGAACTTTCCGGCGCTCAACGGGTGGTCCGGGTCATGCCCAATACGCCAGCGCTGGTCGGCAAAGGCGCCGCCGGGTTTGCGCCGTCGCCGGAAGCCACCGCCGAGGACCGGGAAAAGGTTCAGGCCGTGCTGGGCGCGGTGGGCGTCTGCCGGGAAATGGCGGAAAATCTGCTGGACGCAGTGACCGGTTTGAGCGGCAGCGGCCCGGCGTATGTGTTCGAGTTCATTCAGGCGCTGGCCGATGGCGGCGTTTACTGCGGTCTGCCGCGCGATACCGCGCTGCAACTGGCGATTCAAACCGTCCTGGGCTCGGCTCAAATGGCGGCGGAAACCGGCGTTCATCCGACCATCCTCCGCGACCAGGTCACTTCCCCCGCCGGCACCACCGGACGCGGCTTGCAGGTCTTGGACGCCGCCGGCTTTCACGGTTTGATGGTAAAAGCGGTCGAAGCCGGAACCCTCCGGTCCGCGGAACTGGGTAAAAACAAATAGTCGATTCGATACAGCAACAGGAGCGACCACGATGAGCCCCCGGGCGGAAAAAGTTCTCAGCGTAATCATGCCGGTGTACAACGAGTATGACTCGATCGACGACATCATTGCCCGGGTGCTGGCTCAGCCGGAAACCGGCGAACTGGTGATCGTCGACGACTGTTCCACC
>Ga0183095_10836_pt1 | contig 25898 bp, 20 predicted proteins | sample BioMet4_FD_130346 | JGI IMG/M metagenome (GOLD analysis project Ga0183095, IMG submission 130346) | Microbial communities from bioreactor (seeded with sewage sludge) at LBNL, California, USA - Biofuel metagenome 4 (v2) (version 3) | ecosystem: Engineered > Bioreactor > Anaerobic > Unclassified ...
ATTCCGGCCGCCATATTTGTGATGCATGATATACCAATCACTTTCATGCCGGAATGAATAGCGACGATTGCCTCAGGTACTGTTGACATTCCCACGGCATCCGCACCGAGCGTCCGGAACATTCTAATCTCTGCTGGCGTTTCATAACTGGGGCCACAGTACATCGCATATACGCCTTCACGAACAGGGATTTTCGCCGCCGCAAGGCTTTCTATCAAATTATGGCGTAGCTCCTTATTATAAACATCCGTCATGTCCGGAAATCTGGGGCCAAAAGCAGACAAATTGGGGCCAAAAAGCGGATTAATACCGGTGAAATTTATATGATCGCTTAAAATCATTAGTGTGCCAACAGGGAAACTGTTATTAATCCCGCCAGCTGCATTTGTCAGGATCAGCGTACACACTCCAAGCATGGATAGTACGCGTATAGGCAAAGTCAGCTCTTGTTGGTTATACCCTTCATAATAGTGCAATCTTCCCCGCAAAGCCACTATAGGTATTTCATGATATGTGCCAAAAAGGAACGCCCCGCTATGACCTTCTACAGTAGCTACTGGAAAATCCGGTAGGTCGTGAAATGAAATTTCCGTGACATTCTTAAGTTCATTGCAAAAATCCCCCAAGCCGCTTCCGAGAACAATTCCCAGTTTAGGCTGAAGCATGGTTTTTCCCTTGATAAATGAAACTACAGTATTAATTCTGTTTATATGATCCATTTATTTTTTCTCTTTTCCCTTTAAAAATATAATTATTTTTTCGCCGTCTTAATGCTGAGAACGACCAATAAAGCGCAAGCATACGGTAGCATCTGAGCAAGTTGTGAAGGTAGGCCTCGAGTCTGCAGACGCACTTGGATCGCCTCTATATATACAAATAGCAGGGACACCTATATGCACTTCATCTGAAAGGGTTTCTTGTTTTTTGTAGCCTAATAGTAGTTTTAACTTTTCACCATCCGAATTTCATAGGGTTAGCGAAGTATTAGACAGTTTAGCGATAAAGATGTCAAATATGTCGCTAGATTCCAATTCACAAATTAGTAGGCATTATCCTTGTATATTAATCATTTGCTTTAGGCATGAGACTCAAAATTCTGTCCTCGGATATCATCACAGAAAGGAACGTCACCTCGGAGCTTTCCTTCATGGAAATGTTTACGGCATAATGCAACGTATTTGTCATTGCTTCCGAGTTCTACTTGGCTTCCCTCGGTTACAATACCGTTTTCGTTGTATCTGGCATTGCGAGTGGCTTTTTTACCGCACCAACAGATGGTCTTAAGTTCCTCAATTTTGTCTGCGGATGCGAGTAATGCCTCACTACCGGGGAACAGATTTCCCTGGAAATCTGTACGGAGCCCGTAACAAATTACAGGAATATCGCAGTAGTCTACAATGTATTCGAGGAACTCAACATCTGTCTTACTCAAAAATTGAGCTTCATCAACAATGATGCAGTCATATTGTTCCATAAACAGCCTGTAACTGTTTTCTTTGTTTTCGGTATAGTTTTCAATTGGTTCACAAGGTGCCGATAATCCAATTCGAGATTTTACTATCGCGGACCCGTCGCGGAAGTCTATTTGGGGCTTTAAGATTAATGCCTGTTGTCCGCGTTCTGCGTAGTTGAAGCGAACCATGAGAGCATTGGCTGTTTTGGAACTGCCCATGCTTCCATATCTGAAATATAGTTTTGCACTCATTTTCAGATTCTCCTTTGATATTAATTATTTTCCTTTATCTCTCTTTCGGGAAACAAATCTTTCAATGACTACAAAGCTTAGTTGCAGCTATATGCTTTTTTGTTATGTCATTGCGGATAATTTCAAGCGACATTGGGGCCCCTCCAAATTACACTTTGATGAATTGTACTACATGAATGATTTAAGATCTAACCCAGTTCAAATTCGCAGACCAACAGCTTTGTAAACTCACGGATTGCATCTACTGCAAGGAGAATATCCCTGTGAAATAACGTCATCTCCATTTCCAGTATAAAACTGCTAGTGATCTTCGTTCATCTGTCCGACGCTGGAACACCAAGGGCATTGAAACTTACTAGTGTTTGTGTTGGTTACATATTCCGTTGTTTTACGCAGGGCTCGCTGCCTATAGAACGGAGATGCTGAAAACCACCGACTACGTTTCGTTGGTCGACGCAGGCGATGCTCTTCAGGGCGGCGTTCTGGGTACGCTTTCCGAGGGCGAATACATTACCAATATCATGAACAAGGTCGGCTATGATGTAATCATACCCGGCAACCATGAGTTCGACTACGGCATGGCGCGTTTCCTCGAGTTGTCCAAACTACAACAGACAAGCTATATTAGCTGCAATTTCATTGACCTTAAGACTAATAAGCCCGTTTTTGACAGTTATAAGATGATTACTTACGGAAGCGTGAAAGTAGCCTATGTTGGCATCGACACGCCGGAGACATTTTCGAAATCCACTCCTGCCTACTTCCAGGATTCCAGCGGCAATTATATCTACGGCTTCTGTGAAGGCAACAACGGTCAGGATCTATACAAAGTCGTTCAAACTGCGATTGATTCCGCTAAGGCAGCCGGCGCAAATTACGTTGTCGCTGTCGGGCACTGCGGCATTGATGCCCAGAGCGCACCCTGGCGTTCTACAGACATTATTGCGAACGTAACTGGGCTGACAGCTTTCATAGACGGTCATTCCCATAGCGTTATACCTTCCCAAAATATTACTGATAAGAGTGGTAAGACCGTTGTTCTGACTTCCTCTGGTACAAAACTTGCTGCAATCGGCAAAGTTGTTATCAAGCCAGACGGAAGTGTAACGAGCGAACTCGTAACCGGATACACAACCAAGGACAGCGCCGTTTCGACCTATGTAAATGAAATCAAAGCTAAGAACGATTCTCTGCTCAAGACCATAGTCGCTAAGACTTCTGTTGACCTTACTATTAAAAATGCAGACGGCACGCGTGCCGTTCGCAGCAAGGAAACAAACATGGGCGACCTCGTTGCCGATGCATACCGCACAATTGGAGGAGCCGATATCGGCTGGGTCAACGGCGGCGGTATCAGAGACAGCATTGTGGCCGGTAATATCACATATTCTCAGATTATCGCAGTCAATCCGTACGGAAACACACTGTGTGTCTGTCAGGCAACCGGACAGGAAATAATAGACGCATTGGAAATGGCCTCGCGCTCTTGCCCCGACGAGAACGGTGGATTCCTGCAGGTCTCAGGTATCAAGTACACAATTGACACGACATACGCATCAACAGTCGTAGTCGACGATAAGAAAATGTTCGTTAAAGTCGGCGGTCTGCGCCGCGTGAAAGACGTTCAGGTTCTAAACAAGATTACCGGAACATACGAGCCTATAGTTCTCACTAAAACCTATACACTTGCATCCCACAACTATATGCTCAAGTCCGGCGGTGACGGTATAAATATGTTCATGGACAACACGTATACACTCGAAAACATCATGCTCGATAATCAGGTGCTTATAAACTATATCACCGACACCTTAAAGGGTGTCGTGCCGGCAAGCTACAGCTCCGCACAGAACCGTGTTACACTCATCATAAGCCCGTTTGCGGATGTTTCCTCCTATGACTGGTATTACACAGCAATTCAGAACGTCTATAATAAAGGCCTTATGAATGGTGTAACCAAAACGGTCTTCGAACCAAAAACCAGCATGACACGCTCGATGCTCGTCACAATGCTTTATCGTTTGGCCGGGTCTCCGGCTGTTACCGGCAGTGTATCGAGTATATTTACCGATTGTGTGGACGGTCAGTGGTACTCCAACGCCGTACTTTGGGCGTATCAAAACAAGATCGTGGAAGGAATAACCGCAACAACCTTCTCCCCTGATAATTCGCTGACACGCGAAGAGATGGCGGCGATTGTCTATCGCTACGCAGTCTTTAAGGGCGCGACGGTGCAGACAGACCTTACTCTCAAATATTCTGACTCGGTCTCTGTGGACGATTGGGCCAAGGCCGGGGTCGCATACTGCACAGCAAAGGGACTGATGACAGGTGATTCAGCAACAACCTTCGCCCCCGACAGTACTGCCGACCGTGCAATGGGTGCAACGGTATTGACTCGCCTTGCCGCATAACAGAAAAAGGGCAACAAGCGAAAGCTATCAATTCTATAAAACCCCAAAAATCGAAACGGCGGACTCAAATAAGATTGAGTCCGCCATTTCGATTTTGAATTCCGATCTAAGTAAAGTTGATCAAAGACACTGTGATGCACAGTGTGTTGCAATTCTATCAGACTAGCAATCGCGAAAATTCAGTCTTCAAATGCGTTGATTATTTTGAAACAATTTAGCTTAGAAATCCTTCTAATTGTTTCTCTAAATTTTCATAGAATTGTGCCATATGAAACCCGTCAACCAATGCATGATTGCATAATAATGACACCGAAATTAAAGTTTTACCTTCTTGTTCAAAGTATTTCCCCCAGGTGATTCTCGGATTGCTGTCCGCTGGCTGTGGCACCGGTTGGACTAACGCTGTATAAGAAAACCATGGGACGGTTGAAACATAGAAAGGCGAAAGCTCATCTTCACCATTGTTAAGAACAGGATTCTGCTTTGATTCTTCATGCTTTTTCAATGCGTAAGGAAGAAAAGTATCAAATGGCATACTGCAGTCCATGGAGCAATAACAATATGTTTTATCCTCCAATGCAACGGTATATGATGACTTGCATTGCTTATATTCTATTATATCATTACAAGATATTCTTTGACGTAATTCAGGCACAGCATTTGCAGCACTGGAAACGTTATATAAAAAAGTTAGAAAAAACGGTAATTTGTTTTCTTTCACTCTTATCAAAAAACCCGTTATATCTACATTTACGGTTACACCAACATAAGGATAGCCCATATTTTTAAAATAGTTGAAATGGTCTTTTCTAGCATAACTGCTCATATCAATAATTTTTGCATCCATTATATACAGCATTCCTTTCTATCACTGGACATTTCTTTTAAAGAATATAATATTTGTTTTTTTACAACCATCACTGTTTGCATCAAATATAAATAATCAGACTAGAAGTATTTATTACGACCTTAAACTTAACGCAATTCTAATATAACAAATAGCAAGGCACATATCAATCTTCTCATGGCATCAATATTATTTTCATATTGAGAATTCTCGTTTCAGCGTAATCTGGTGACAAATAACCAAACTCCATTAATATTCTATTGAAAATTTATGCATTATGGGTAATAATAGTAGCCAGAACGAATCAAAAAGAATGCGAGGAACTAAAGATGGAACTTGATAAAATACTTGCGTCAGTCGACCACACACTTCTCTTGCAGACCGCTACATGGGAGCAGATCAAACGGATATGTGATGAGGGCATTGAATTTAATACTGCCTCTGTTTGCATTCCTCCGTCTTTTGTCAAAAAGGCAAAAGAATATGTGGGAGAAAAACTTGCAATTTGTACGGTAATCGGATTTCCAAACGGCTATTCCACTTCAGCGACAAAGATTTTTGAGACAAAAGATGCAATTGCGAATGGTGCCGACGAAATAGATATGGTGATAAACATCGGCGACTTAAAAGATGGACGTTATGATATCATTTTATATGAGATACGCGATATAAAAACTGCCTGCGGTGGCAAAACACTGAAGGTCATAATTGAAACCTGTCTTCTAACAGATGAAGAGAAAATCAAGATGTGCCAAATAGTTACGGATTCAGGCGCTGATTTTATCAAAACCTCCACCGGCTTTTCAACTGGCGGAGCAAATGAAGCGGATTTAAGACTCTTTGCCGCAAACATTGGCAAAGGAGTTGGCATAAAAGCCGCAGGTGGTATAAAAAGCCTGGAAACAGCTGCGTTATTTATGGAAATTGGCGCAACTAGGCTTGGGACAAGCTCAATCGTTAAGCTTGCGCAAAATATGGAAGCGCAAGGATACTAAATTTCATTTGGCGGATTAAATATTGGGAGGTCAATGATTATGGGGATAAAACGAGCGTTTCTTATCGTGCTCGATAGCTTTGGTATTGGAGAATTGCCTGATGCAGCAAAATATAACGATGAAGGCAGCAATACGTTAAGTGCAGTTGCTTCAAGCAAAAAATTCTATGTTCCAAACCTTGCAAGGCTTGGTCTATTTAACATTGATGGCGTTACCAGTGGCAATCCATATAAAGACCCGATTGGGGCTTATGCGCGTTTATCCGAACGTTCCAAAGGCAAGGATACAACAATTGGGCATTGGGAAATTTCAGGAATAGTATCTGATAGACCGCTTCCGACTTATCCGAATGGATTTCCGCAGGAAATTATCGATAAATTTTCGGCATTGACCGGAAGAAATGTGTTATGCAACAAACCGTATTCCGGAACAAACGTTATCAATGATTATGGCAGAGAGCATGTGGAAACAGGTTCTTTGATTATATATACTTCAGCTGATAGCGTTTTCCAGATTGCCGCTCACGAGGATGTTGTGCCGGTCAAAGAACTTTATGAATACTGCCAAATCGCAAGGGATATTTTAACAGGAGAACATGGGGTCGGCCGAGTAATAGCCCGTCCATTTAACGGAAGTTATCCAGATTTCAAAAGAACGTCAAACAGACATGATTTTTCTCTTGCCCCTCCCCGCCCAACAATGCTCGATTACCTAAAGGGAAGCGGCTACGAAGTATTAGCGGTAGGAAAGATTTATGATATTTTTTCTGGAGCAGGTATTTCGGAAAGCTTCAAAACCTCGTGCAACGACGAAGGTATGAAATGCACCATGGAGCTACTTGACAGGGATTTTACAGGCCTGTGTTTTGTAAACCTTGTTGATTTCGATATGCTATATGGACACCGAAATGATGTTGACGGATATGCAGAAGCGTTAACCTCGTTCGATGCGTGGCTCGGTGAATTTATTAAAAAATTACGTGATGATGATGTACTTATTATAACTGCAGATCACGGTTGCGATCCATCAACTGAAAGCACAGATCATTCAAGAGAGTACGTTCCCCTGCTTGTATACGGCAGTGAAATAGCTCCTTCAATTAATGCAGAAACCAGAAAATGCTTTAGCGATATTGCCGCTACTATCCTTGATATGTTTGGCGCTGAAGGTACTGTTGACGGTGACAGTATGTTGCCGCAAATCGCAACAAAGGCCATAAAAACACATTCTCTTGATAAGCAGGAACTGGTTGCTCTGGCCTATAAGGCAAGAAAAGCATCCTATTCTCCCTATTCGCATTTTGCAGTGGGGGCTGCTCTACTTGCAAAGAGCGGAAAAATCTATCTCGGATGCAATATTGAAAACGCAGCATTTACCCCGACCAACTGCGCCGAAAGAACAGCGTTTTTCAAAGCGATCTCTGATGGCGAACATGAGTTTGAAGCCATCGCGATAGCAGCAGGTCCAACTGACGGTAGAAGCTACGACGAATATTGCGCTCCCTGCGGCGTTTGTCGTCAGGTCATGATGGAATTCTGCGATCAAGATACATTCAAGGTAATAGTATCAAAAAGTATTGACGATTACAAAACGTATCCATTAAGAGCGTTGTTGCCATTGGGCTTCGGACCAGCGGATTTAAATTCCGACATATGAATCGGGGAAACCTGAACATTCCTATAAAAAAGGTTCCTCGCAACAAAATTCAGATTAATTAAGAAAGGCAATTTGATATGAGAATGTACGATATCATAGCAAAGAAAAAAGCAGGCTTAGAACTGGCCAGCGACGAAATTGAGTTTGCAATAAATGGCTTTGTTAGCGGTGAGATACCGGATTATCAAATGTCTGCGTTGTTAATGGCAATATGCTTTAACGGCATGTCAAACGACGAAACAACATCGTTGACTATGTGCATGGCGAATTCAGGCGATAAGATAGACCTTTCGGCGATTGATGGTATTAAAGTTGACAAGCACAGCACAGGCGGTGTCGGAGATAAAACCACACTTGTCGTGGCACCTGTTGTGGCAGCATGCGGTGTACGTATGGCAAAAATGTCTGGTAGAGGTCTTGGGCATACCGGAGGTACGGTTGACAAGCTTGAAGCTATCCCAGGCTTTAACGTTTCGATTTCGAGAGAAGAGTTTATAAATATTGTAAATAGGATTGGACTTTGCGTAGTTGGTCAGACCGGTAATCTCGCTCCTGCGGATAAAAAACTCTACGCATTACGTGACGTAACAGCCACCGTAGATTGCATGCCGCTGATTGCATCAAGCATCATGAGCAAAAAGCTGGCAGCCGGCGCAGATTGCATACTTCTTGACGTGAAAACGGGAAGCGGTGCTTTCATGAAAACGGTTGAAGATTCCATCAGTCTTGCTAAGGTCATGGTCGATATAGGATGGGGCGCCGGCAAAAGATGTGCCGCGCTTGTCACTGATATGGATAATCCTCTAGGATATGCAATTGGAAATTCCATTGAAGTTATCGAAGCCATTGATACTCTGAAGGGTAAAGGCCCAAAGGATTTTTTGGATTGTTGCATAGATCTTTCCGCAAATTTATTGGAGCTGGCCGGAAAAGGAAACGCCGATGAATGTATGGCACAGGTTAAAGATGCCATTGCAAGTGGTGCAGCATTTGAAAAATTATGCGAAATGGTTGAAGCACAGGGCGGGAATGTTGAAGTAATCAGAGACACGACAAAATTTGGGAAAGCGCCTGTTATCTGTGAGATTACTGCATCAGCTAGCGGGTACATTTCAAGTATGGATACTGAGTCCATCGGGATTACATCCGTCATGTTAGGCGCAGGTAGGGAAAAGAAGGACAGCCCTGTAGATTATCTGGCAGGCATTACACTCAGAAAGAAAACCGGAGATTATATAAATATTGGAGATACATTGGCGGTTTTCCATACATCGAATGAATCGTTGATCAAAGGCGCACAAGCGCGTTTCATCTCTGCATTGAAAATATCTGAATCAAAACCTGATCCTAAGCCTCTTGTGTATGCAAAAATTGAAAGAGAAAGGGTTTCTGTTTTTTGATTATATATTTATTTATTATGAATATTGTGAATATGACAAATTTTATTTGAATTACACAAAAAACATGCTAAAATAAGAGTGTATTCGTGCAAAATTAAAAATAATGGGAGGTCTAGATTAATGAAAAAAGTTTCCAAAGTATTAGCAATCCTATTGGCTCTTGCACTTTCACTTGGAATGTTGGTTGGCTGCGGCAGCTCAACCAAAGACACAACCGGCAGCTCAACTGGCGACACATCCGGAAAATTTGAAATTGCCCTTATTACCGATAAGGGTAACATCGACGACAAATCCTTCAATCAGGGCGCTTGGGAAGGCGTAACAGCTTTTGCAGAAGCAAACAATATTACTAACAAATACTACAAGCCTGAAGAAGCTTCAGATGCGGGATACCTTGCAGCAATCGATCTGGCAGTAACCGGCGGCGCGAAGGTTATTGTAACTCCTGGTTTCTTATTTGAAGTTCCTGTATACGAAGCACAGACAAAATATCCCGATGTCAAATTCATCCTTTTAGATGGTGCTCCACACACAGCAGACTATGCCACTTTTGAAACAAAGCCCAACGTAGCAAGTGTTATGTATGCAGAAGAACAGTCCGGCTATATGGCTGGCTATGCTGTAGTTAAAGACGGCTACACTAAGCTCGGCTTCATGGGTGGTATGGCTGTTCCCGCAGTCCAGGCATTCGGTTATGGATATCTGCAGGGTATCGAAGCCGCCGCAACCGAACTGGGCCTTGCTGATGGTTCTGTAGCTGTCACCTATCATTACACAGGCGATTTCGCAGAAACAGATACCAACAAGGCAACTGCAAAAGCAATGTATCAGGAAGGCACTGAAGTTATTTTTGCTTGCGGTGGCTCTGTCGGCAAGAGCGTTATGTCCGCTGCTAGCGAAGCAGGCACAAAGGTTATCGGTGTTGACGTTGACCAGAGATATAGTAGCGATACTGTTATCACATCTGCCATGAAGGGCCTTGGCGCTTCTGTTCAGCAAGTTCTTGCTGCTATCTACAAGGATAACGCTTGGGAAACCTATGCAGGAAAAACTACATACTTCAATGCTTCAAATAACGGCGTAGGCCTTCCTACAATAGTCATCGGAGATGAGAGCGGAAACGCATTCGACAGATTTAACACTTTCACAAGAGAAGATTATGATGCACTTTATGCTACTATTGCTGACGGCAGTGTAGTACCTGTTCGCACAATTACAGTCGCTGCTGAAACAGGCTATGCAACGGCACAAGAGCTTACCGCTGGCTTGAATCTTAAGAAAGTAGCTGTAACTGTAAGGTAAATAAACAAATCAAATATTACTTTTTAAAATTGGCCATGGCCTTAAGCAAGTATAGGTTGATTCAAGGGGGAAGGGCGTCAGTCTTTCCCCTTTGCGTATAGTAATATTATTAACAAATAACAGAGGGTAATATGGAAGATTATATTATTGAAATGCTAAATATTACAAAAGAATTCCCGGGTATTGTGGCAAACGACAATATTACCCTGAGGCTTAAGAAGGGCGAAATTCACGCTCTACTTGGCGAAAACGGTGCTGGGAAATCAACACTTATGAGTGTGCTATTCGGCTTGTACCAACCTGAAAAGGGTGAAATTAAAAAGAACGGAAAGGCTGTAAAAATTCATAATCCTAATGATGCCAACGATTTGGGAATCGGTATGGTTCACCAACATTTTAAGCTGGTTGAAATTTTTACAGTACTTGAGAACATCATTCTTGGAGTTGAGCCAAGTAAAATGGGCTTTTTGCAGAAAAAACAGGCTAGAGAAAAGATACTAGAGCTTAGTGAACAATACGGTCTTAAAGTGGATCCGGATGAAACCATTGAAAATATTTCAGTTGGAATGCAGCAGCGAGTGGAGATTTTGAAAATGCTCTATCGTGAAAATGAGATTTTGATCTTTGACGAACCGACTGCCGTTTTGACTCCGCAAGAAATAGAAGAATTGATGGAAATAATGAGAGGCTTTGCAAAAGAAGGCAAGTCGATTCTCTTTATCTCCCACAAACTAAATGAAATTATGGCTGTTGCGGACCGCTGCACAGTTTTGCGCAAAGGCAAGTGCATCGGTACTGTTGAAATAAAAGATACAACCAAAGAAGAATTGTCCAAGATGATGGTTGGCCGTGACGTCAGCTTCAGTGTAAATAAGAAGGCTCATCAGCTGGGTAAAGTTGTTTTATCCGTGAGAAATATGACAGTTCCCTCAAAGCTAAGCAAAAAAAACGCTGTGAAAAATGTTTCATTTGATGTAAGAGCGGGTGAAATAGTCTGCATAGCAGGTATTGATGGAAATGGACAGTCCGAGTTTGTTTCTGCACTTACAGGGCTCGAGAAATTGAGCGGTGGAAAGATATCTCTTTGCGGCAAGGATATTTCAAAGGCGTCAATCAGGACCCGTTCAAAAGCCGGTATGAGTCACATTCCTGAGGACCGCCATAAATATGGTCTTGTTCTTGATTATACGCTGGAGCAAAATCTGGTGCTGCAGAGGTATTGGCAGCCTGAATTTCAGCTTCATGGGTTTATTAAGAACCGTGAGGTTCGGTCTTATGCCGAAAAGCTTATCCAGGGGTACGATGTCCGGAGCGGAGAAGGACCGGTTACTAATGTGCGTAGCATGTCCGGAGGCAATCAGCAAAAGGCAATTATAGCCCGCGAGAACGATAAAAATCACGAGCTACTTGTAGCCGTTCAGCCTACCAGAGGTCTGGATATCGGGGCGATCGAGTACATCCACAAGCAGTTAGTCGCTGGGCGCGACGCAGGCAAAGCAATCCTGTTGGTATCATTTGAGCTGGATGAAGTTATGGATGTCAGTGACCGCATTCTTGTCATGTACGAGGGAGAAATCGTTGGCGAGCTTGAGCCAAAATCTGTGTCTGTTCAGGAATTGGGGCTTTATATGTCCGGCGCAAAACGTGACAAGGCAAAGGAGATTGAAAATGCAGGTTAAAAATAAAATTGCTAAATTGACGAAAAGCAAAGGCTATTCGTCGTTTACTGCTGCATTGCTTGCTATTTTTATAGGTCTTATTATTGGGTATATTATTATGCTAATTGCCAGTCCCGCCAACTCGCTTTCAGGTATTGCTATGGTGCTGGTAGGGGGCGCATCTCGTTTAGGAGATGTATTTTACTTTGCAACCCCAATATTAATGACAGGGCTCGCTGTCGGATTTGCATTTAAGATGGGAATGTTCAACATAGGTGCATCTGGACAGTATACGATGGGAATGTTTTTTGCTCTTTACGCTGGATTTATGTGGGACCTTCCCGCGGGTATTCATTGGATTGTCTGTGTATTAGCGGGCATGATAGGCGGCTTGCTCTGGGGCTTGATACCGGGCATATTGAAAGCAATACTGAATGTAAATGAGGTAATTACCTCTATTATGTTCAACTATATCGGTATGTACCTAGTTGATATGCTCATTCAAGGAAACGCAACTATGTATATATCATCCAAGACTAGAACTGATTATCTTCCATCAACGGCCCAGATAACTTCGCTTGGCGTGCAAAATTCTAATGTTAATTTATCAATATTCATCGCAGTCGCTTTTGCCATAATTTTATTCATCGTACTTAATAAAACGACTTTTGGCTATGAACTTAAAGCGACCGGCTTTAACAAGAATGCCAGCACTTATGCCGGGATGAACGGTAAGCGTAACATTATCCTCACCATGGCAATCGCGGGCGCTATGGCGGGATTAGGTGGGGCTTTTGCCATTTTAGCGCCGTCTACTATTCCGGGTAGTAGTATGACATATGAGCCTATCAATGTTATTGCAGCTAATGGATTTAACGGAATAGCTGTAGCTCTGCTTGCAAACAGCAACCCGCTTGGCATCATCTTTTCCTCAATATTTGTCTCGTATATACAGCGTGGCGGCACCCTTGCCAGCTTATTCGGATACAAACCAGAAATCATAGATATTGTTATTGCTGTTATTATTTATTTTTCAGCTTTTGCCTTGTTTATGAAAACGGTAGTTGCGGAGGTACTAAAAAGACGAAAAACAGAAAAGGCAAGTACAGGAATAAATTCGGATCAACCTTTGAGTGCCACAGAAAAGGAGGATGTGTAAACAATGGATACGCTGTATTATCTGATTCAAAATACACTCCCAGTTACTATCCCTCTTCTTTTGGTGGCGCTGGGAGGCATGTTCTCTGAACGGAGCGGTATTATCAACATAGCCCTTGAAGGTATCATGCTGTTCGGTGCGTTTTTTGGCTGCTTTTTTGTCTACTTAGTTCAAGGAACCTCCATGAATGCGCAGACCGTATTACTTCTGGGAATGCTCGTTGCCGCAGTCGCAGGTTATGTTTTTTCCCAGCTATTGTCCTTCGCTACTGTCAATTTGAACGCAGACCAAACCATCACAGGCACATCGCTCAACATGCTCGTACCAGCGGTTATCCTTTTGTTTTCAAAAATGAAGTTTAACAGCGACGGTATTACAACTGACATAAACTTCTATATTAAAGAAGTTCCCGGTCTTGGCAGTATTCCGGTGCTTGGAAAAATGTTTTTCCAGAACACCTATCTCACAGTATATATCGGATTCCTGTTCCTTATTATTTCGGCAATTGTCTTTTACAAAACAAAATTCGGCCTTCGGCTTCGTGCATGCGGAGAGCATCCACATGCCGCCGATTCTGTTGGTATAAACGTATATCATATGCGCCATGCCGGCGTCGCTATTTCCGGAGTTCTTGCAGGTGTTGGTGGGTTTTTCTACTCAGTAGGCATTATGGACGGAAACATCGGAGGTCACACTGGTGTTGCGGGATTTGGATTCTTGGCACTTGCCGTTATGATATTCGGGCAATGGAAGCCAATAAAAATACTGTTTGCGGCATTGTTCTTTGCGTTTCTTCGTACGTTAGCCTACTCGGTTCCACTAATTCCCTTCCTGGATGGCTTGCATATAAACCAGACTTTCTATAAAATGCTGCCTTATATTGCAACTATGGTTGTCTTGGCCTTTACTTCCAAAAAATCAAGCGCACCAAAAGCGGAGGGTATTCCTTATGATATGAGCCAAAGATAATATCCAATAATGGCAAGTCAAGTTTTTATAAACTGCAAGGCTCATCAGATAGCCTTGCAGTTTTTTACACTTATTTGTATTTCAAAATCCGAAAAGAATAATCACTTGAATTAGCCAAAGGCATCCCTGTAGCCAGATTATACTATGAGAAAAAGGCCCCATATTTTTAATATTCATGGTACTTGAGATTACAGTCGAAACGATTTGAGTATAGCAAACATTGGACTGTTTACAATACCGGATAGAATAACAAAGGAGAAGCCAACTATAGTCTTTGCTTACTTGTTATTTCTACAAATCATAGAGATTTTTTGATTTCGCTGTTCTTAATATAGAAAAAGCGCTTTTCCATCAGTTCATTGTTTTAAGTATTTCGATATATCCTTGCTTAAAGAACTGATAGTTACTTTCAATATAATCTGCGGGGTAGGCATCTAATGCAAGCAGCATTTCTCTTGTAAATTCTAAATATCCTGAACCGTTGGCGGTAATGAGGTTGGCATCTCTTACGGCTTGTTCATGAAGGTAATTATCACTGTTTGTATAGTTTTCCTTGGCTGTTTCAGTCAAATCCTCAAGCGTATTGCTCGTATGTCTCTTGTCATTCAGCAAACCATTAACACCTAGAAAGACAGTAGCATCACAAATTGCACCGATTACTTTACCATCCTTATATGCCCGATTAACAAGAGGTACAATTTTCTTTGCTTCTTCCATTCGCCATGACGTACCACCAATTAACACAATCGCTTCAAAATCAGCAGGACAATCATCAACGGCGTAATCGGGAATTGCAGTAAAACCGCCGAGAGATTTCACTGGATGACTATTTGTCGATAGTGTTTTCACTTCATATTGAGAAGTTTTGTCCTTAATCCTATTCTGTAGTGCTGTGGCTAAAAAAGAATATTCCCAGTCTGCGTATTGTTCTAGAATTACAAATATTACTTGCTTTTTCATAAGATACCTCCGCCTATTTTACTCATTTCTTGGTGCCGGGTATATGGATAATAGAAAGTTCGTAGCTATGTTCTAACTGCCCGTTTTGCTTATTTCGTATGTTTCCGCTTAAGAACAAAAGAGACCGCAAAACATATTACTGCTGGCAAAATAAATTCCACGCTTCTTGCCAAAACCCATACATAGAATGGCGTTGAATACTCAGTATGCTTAGAATAATCAAGGGCAGGCAGCAATTCATAAGAGCGTAGCGCAGATGCGACGAGCCGTGTTTCACCATGTGCCCAGTGTGTTCGGATTGCCCTGATTGAAAGTATCCCGGTTCCAAACCCGCAAAGGAAAGTAACTTAGCAGGGCTGTCGTAATTGCTGAAGTCTCCGTATTCGGAGAGGATAATGGCTGCGGATAACTCACCGATACCAGGAACGGAAAGCATGGGAGGATTTATTCCCCGAATACACTCAACCACCTGCTCCTCAATCTCCTGAATTTTGGCGTCTAACTGATTGTAACGCTCCAGAAGTATGTCCATCTCGCGTAGCAAATAATCGTCTGGTTGCCCGACATTGTTCTTTGCCAGTGTCTTGAGCTGAATGAAGGCGCTCATAGTGAATTTTCCGCGCGAAAGCTTGCGAATGGTTTCATAAGAGCGAGCGTTCATGTTGGCGATTTTCTCCGGCGTGGTGTAATTAGACAGGATATACAATGCGGTAACAGAGAACCTGTGCTTAAAAAAAGGCTTGAACTCAGGGAAGACCTTGTCAAGAACATTAGTCAGTTCAACTAACTTTCGGCTGCGCTGCCTGACAAGACTGTCTCGAAATCTTGTCAATGACTTGAGCTTATCCATGTGGTAAAATGATGCCGGATAGGGTTTGTACTCTACCGTCATTAAATATTGGGCGATGATAAGTGCATCGATGGAATCGGTTTTCGTTTTTCTGAGCGATTTGCTGCTAACAAATCGGGAAATCAGAAGCGGATTAAATTCCATGAAGGTAAAGCTGTTGGATTCGAGAAATAGCTTTAGATTCTGCCCATAATGACCGGTAGATTCAAACCCTATTTTTACGTTAGTGCCAAGTTTGTCAGCAAAGCTGCCAACAAAGAAAATCCCTCGCAATCGTTGTTAAACGACCACGAGGGAGTGACAACATCGCCAATGTCATCAATTATAGCGCAGTCGTGCTTGAATTTCGAAATGTCGATTCCTACAAAGTACATGGTGTCCTCCTTTTCAAAGTTGCACTGCTGTTTCCACAGTTGACTTGTCCATGTATTCACGAAAATAGAAACGTCCGGCGTTAACTAACTAATTACCAATTCAGACAAGTCACTGTGGTTTGAGTCACCTCTGAACAGTCGAGCTGTATTGTAATAGCAACAAATCCACAGTGCTTGTGCTGATTATATCGCAGGTAGCTACTCCTGCCATATAACATTTTTAGAAAAGGAGAAATAATGAAAACCACCCCCTTCGAGATGGTTTTCATTATACGTGATCAAGATGTATTTCAGCAGCTTAATTGAACAAATTTCAGAAATAATACCTATAGAAGCAACTAATATCAGGGATGTGTTTGACATAAGAGACCTTTCGCTGATTGACGGGTCGCAGAAGGACTTTCAAAATGATGTGTTGTATATTGGATATTATGAACAAATAGCTTTCGGAAAGCTTCCCCCTCAAGCTATACTGGTACATACAGATAAATCTGCAAATTTGATACAAAAAGATATTGATCTTGCTCTGGTTGAAAGTAATAAGCTTTTCGGCATTATAAATACCGCTAAAACAATTATAGACGCTTCGCGGGGCAAGGGACTTTACGCAGAATTAATGGATTGCGCTATACAAACAAAAAGTGTTACAGCGTTCATCAATATGGCGGCTACGAAGCTGGGAAACTCTGTTGTATTGCTCGATAGAAATTTCAAGATATTGGCGTTCTCCAACATTTATCCTATTGAAGACCCTCTCTGGGAACTAAATATAAAGCAGGGCTATTGCAACTATGAATTTATTAGTGCAGTAAACGAACTGGAAAGCATAAAAAACGCTCCGAAAACTTCGGAGCCGGTTGTCGTAGTTTGCGATGCATCTCCTATTCGGAAGCTTACCAGCAAGATTATTCAAAACGGGAAGCTTATAGGCTTTGTTCTAATGCTTGAGAAAGAAAACGCTCTGTCTCCTTCACATTTTGAACAGCTAAAAACCGTTAGCACCGCAGCAGGAGATGTGGTTTCTAGATTTGCGCCGTATCTTCTTCCGGATAACACGCAGTACCAGCGGCTGCTTTATGATCTGCTAATCGGAACTCCACCGGAGAAGCTCGCTCCTCATATTGAAAAACTCGCGTTTTCTAAACATTTATGTGCTCTATGCATAAAGCAATCCAGTTATATTGATCAGAAGTATTTAAAGGAGACGGTGGCAGAAAAACTTAAATCACTATTGCCTGGAACGCACATGACGTTTCACAAGAATAGTATTGCTGCTCTGGTCGCATTTGGAGACGCGACGTATTTTTCTCAGGAACAACTTGCATCACTTGAAACTTTTGCAAAGGCGGACTTTCTTCGAATAGGAATAAGCAATGTTTTTACCAAAATTGAAGATTTTGAAAGTCGGTATACTCAAGCGTGCCAAGCAGTGGATATAGACCGGCAGCTTAAGAACGGAGCCTGCATTTGTAGATATTTAGACTATTCGTTCTTTGATTTGCTAAACTCGGTAGCGGGAAGTGTCGAACTCAAATCATTTTACCACCCTTCACTTGATTTGATCAAAGAATATGATCACAATAACAACACAGATCTGTACCACTCACTTGATACCTTTCTGCTTTGTGGCTGTAACATAAAGCTTGCTGCAGAAAAGCTTTTCATTCACCGAAATTCGCTGTCGTACCGACTAAGACGTATAGCTGAACTAACACAGTTAAACTTTGAGGACAGAAACACCTGTTTTCTTTTGGAAATGTCATATCGTATAGATCGTTTTACCAATGTCCACAACGTCTAATTATTATAATAATGCCAAGACTGCATTTTTTTGGTGTACTCTAGACTCTAAGTGAAAAAACTACCACGTATTTCTAAACATGATTTTGTTAGGTGTTGAAAACTCATATGTTGAAAAAATCTATTTTTGGTGGCAAAATAAAAGGATGTTCAAAACTTGTCTTTCGTTCCAAAAATTTGTGAACACGAAGATTTCTTTGTTTTCAATGGTTTAACACACTTTTCCGCATAATTTTGTACTACTACTATTACTACTATTAATATTCTATCTATCTTTCTATTTTAAAGTTCCTTATATCTCTTAGTGGTAATCTCCTTTGAATAAACTTTATCGAAAGCATCAATAATGCAATTATTGACCTCTTTGATTGAAGTTTCCAAGCACTCGATTTTTCTGTCCAGCAATGAGTTTGTGCTACTGTAATGTTTATATATTTTTTGGGCCAGAAGCATTTGGGCTTCGCCCGGATTATCTGCACTGAGTTTAGCGAATCTTTGAACTTGTAAAAGGACTTCCTCTTCAAGATCGAAAAGATTAATATAATGTGACGAGCAATACTCTTTCCCCTTCCGGTGATTCGTACCGCACAGAAAGTAACACTTTGTTCCGTGTTCAGAATAAACCATTGCGGCTCCACACTCATGGCACCGAAACAAGCCTATGTAATCATGAAGTTTTTTCTTGTCTCCCGCTCCCGGATTTCTTCGCTTAGCAATCGCCTCCTGCGCAAGATCCCAAGTTTGTTCATCAATGATCGCCCGATGCGTGTGCTCCTTTATGGACCATGTTTCGGGCGATGTTTTTGTTTGCTGGTGCCCTTTGAAGGTGGACGACGTCCGACGGTTCTGAACTAGCATACCTTTATACACTGGGTTCGTCAGAATCATCCGCACCGAAGTCATATTCCACTCGTGGTATCGGTTGTGGTAGGTACTCAAATAGAAAAAGGGTTGGTTTTTGTTAAGGTAATCTGTTGGACAAAGTACTCCGCTTTCATTTAGTCTCTTAGCAATTTTCGTATAGCCGTCACCGGCTATGCACCATTCATATATGTTTCTGACAACCTGGGAGGCTTTTGAATCAATATACAGTTTGTGATGATTGTTCGGCTGCAGCTTATACCCATAGGGAGCATAAGCCCCAAGGAACATTCCAGCCTCGGCCTTAGCCCTGAGGGAGTGTCTGGTGCTCTGGCTGATATGCCGGGCCTGCATCTCATTGACGAAATTCTTGACCGGTGCGAGGTCGTCAACCCTTAGCGACGTATCAATTTCATCTAGCACAGATACAAATTGGATTTTATGGTCCGGAAAGAACATATCTGTAAAGTAGCCAAGCTGGAGATGGTTGCGGCCTAACCTGCTCAAATCTTTTACTGCCACAATGTTGATATTTCCAGACTCGATATCTGCGATCATCCGTTTGAAGCCCGGACGGTCGAAATTGGCCCCTGACCAGCCGTCATCGACGTAGATATCATATATGGTCCAGTTTTTCATATGAGCATATTTTCTCAGGATCATCTTCTGCGTTGAGATACTTGAACTTTCACCAAAACTAAGATCGTCTTTACTTAGACGGCAATACAGGGCTACAGATTTGTTCATAATCATCCCACCTATAAGTAATATAGGTGTTATACCACAAAGACTGTTTTCATGCTTATGTTTTGACCTAAAAACAGCTAAAAAATATAGCAGATTATGAGCCATAATTCCGCCACTTTAACATATTAAATTTGCGAAATTTTAGTGAAAAAAAAGTGCAAGTACAAAAAAAGTGCAATTTAAGTGCAACAAGATAGTTCATAAAATTTCACAAAACAAGCCTCTGTTTATATAAATTTAGTGCTTTATACCGTTTTTAAGCATAAAATATTGACATATTTAACATTACAAAAAACGCATTAAACTACTCATAACCCGAAGAAATCTTTTACTGCTACTATTGATATATGGCCTGCCTCAATATCTGCGATCATTCGCTTGAAGCCCGGGCGGTCGAAGTTTGCCCCTGACCAGCCGTCATCGACGTAGATATCATATATGTTCCAGTTCTTCATCTGAGCATATTTTCTCAGGATCATCTTCTGAGTTGAGATACTTGAACTTTCACCAAAACTGAGATCGTCTTTACTAAGACGGCAATACAGGGCTGCAGATTTGTTCATTATCATCCCACCTATAAGTATTATAGGTGTTATACCACAAAGACAGTTCCTATGCTCTTGTTTTGGCCTGAAAATAGCAAAAAAATATATCCGATTTTTAGCCGAAAATCCGCCACTTTAGTCCATTAAATTCAAGCTTGAATCTAGCGAAAACGCCGAAGGACGCTCCCCGTAATTTAGCGCACATTTAGCGCACAAAGATATAAAAAGGCGCATTAAAATACGGAAAGTTATGATATCCCGAAACCCGCAATCCTTCGAAATATCAAGACTTATCACAAGATATGAAAAGTTATTTCATCAAAAATTTGCAACTCATAACCCGAAGGTGTGATTGACCGGAAGAACTTCCTGTTCGTCAATACACCGCGTGGGGCTACCGGCAGTTCTGTAATGTTCAGCCTAATTGAAACGGCCAAAGAGAACGGACTAAATCCATATAAATATTTAACTTACATTTTTCGTGAAGCACCAAACCTAGAAGTTGCCAACCTTCAGCAGATGGAACAGCTACTACCTTGGAATGCTCCAGATGAGTGTAAGAATAGAACCGCTGAGAACTGACTTACGTCAGCCTCAGCGGTTTTTACTGTACCTATCCAAAATTCCGACGGGCGAATTATTTTTGCGCATCATTTTGAGAATTTGCACTTTCGCAGGATTGTGTGGCAGCGGCTATTGTCAAAATTGTCGAGCCAATTTGGACTATCATGTTGCCTATTACGTTTTGTTCATTAGCGTTGAAATTCTCTGCTAACGCAATAGCGACAGCGCTTGCAATAAGCGCCAATTGCTGAGCGCTATGTTTACAGTTATCCATATGCGCTCCTCCCTTATAGCCGCCTGTCCCCAAAGATAGTGCTGTCAATGATATTGGATATGGATTTGCTGATTTGGCTGGCTATATCGTCCTCGGAGCTAATGAGCATTTCCCTTCCGTTTTTATGTCCTGTTCGGTAAAGCTCAATGCCGCATTTTACAAGCTCTGCCTTCATCACGCCTAGAGTGTTTTTGTCCAGCATTATCGGCTCCTCCCATTGCTCTGCAGAAGAGCCGTTCTCGATTTTTCGAATTTCCCGAATAGCAATCTCAAAGGCTGACACGCAGGTATCCAGAAGTTTTTTGTTCGGTATCGTGCCCGAATTGTCGTTCCCGTATTCCATTAGTGCATTTCTACACATTCTTCGTTCAGACCCGTACATTCGAAAGTTCGTCAGTATCTCTTGATACATTCTCACCTTGCGTAGTGACGCCCGGCATATAGGCTACATCATCCACCTCTGGACAACTTTCGTCAGCTGCCATTGCTGGCACTGGACGGTAACTCTCTGCCGACTTCACCGAGCTTCTGACTCATTGTTTTCCCTGTGTAAGCCAGTCGGAGTATTAGCGGAAGCCTTTCAGGGCGTTACCCCATCATTCGACTTCTCAAGTTATGAGTTCTCCTACCATTACTGGTAGTGCCTAACCTTTTTAGTTAGAAACGTATCGCACGGTCTTACACAGTCTATTAGCTGGTATTGCATTAGTCGCGCGTCTTTTTAATCCGGGCTAAAATCTCAGCGGCAATATCGCACTTTTCCCATGGTAGTTCCTTACAATTTGCACCAAAGTGTCCATAGGCTGAAGTGCCACTATAGAAAGGTGTTCGTAGTTGAAGTTTTCCGATAATAGCTGATGGTGTAAGTTCAACTGTATCGCAGATTGCCTGCATAATAAGTTCATCCGATACAACTCCGGTTCCAAAAGTATCAACCATAACGCTCACAGGTCGTGCAACACCTATTGCGTAGCTAAGCTGTATTTCACATCTTTGAGCGGCTCCCGCAGCAACAACATTTTTTGCAAGATACCTTGCCATATAGCTGGCACTTCGATCAACCTTCGTAGGATCCTTGCCGGAAAATGCACCTCCACCATGGCGGGCATATCCGCCATATGTATCCACGATTATTTTCCTGCCTGTAAGTCCGGTGTCCGCGGCCGGACCTCCCAAAACAAATCTGCCGGTTGGATTAACATATATGATTGTGTTTCCATCCACAAGCACGTTGGGTATTGTTTCAAGAATTACGTCCTGTACAATGTCCTTATAAATCTTTTCAGTCCGAATATTCGGATCGTGCTGTGCACTTATTACCACGGTGTGTACACGTAATGGCATATCACCGTCGTATTCCACGGTAACCTGAGATTTTCCGTCGGGACGCAAATACGGAAACCTTCCGGATTTGCGCACCTCCGTAAGACGTTGCGTCAGAGCGTGGGCAAGAGAAATCGGAAGTGGCATTAGTTCCTCAGTCTGATTACACGCAAAGCCGAACATCATGCCCTGATCGCCCGCTCCAAGCTCGTTTCCGCCGTTCCCCTGACTCTCGGCAGCAATGTCTACTCCGCGTGCAATGTCTGATGATTGCTCGTGCAAAGACACCTCAATTCTAATTGTATCTGCGTTAAATCCATACTCATCTTTGTCATAACCGATTTTGCGGATGGTGTCACGGGCTATTTTTTCGTAATCAACATGCGCTTTAGTTGTAATTTCGCCCATTATTTTTAGACAGCCAGGTTCTGCTGTTACCTCACAAGCACAGCGCGAGAAAGGATCCTGTGCAAATAGTGCATCAAGTTCAGCGTCGGAAACACAATCGCAAAGCTTATCCGGATGACCCTCTGTTACAGATTCTGAGGTAAACAATTTTGTGCGGAGAAAATCTTTTCTCTGTATTTCATCCATCGCTTAGTCCTCTTTGCATGATGTCACACAATCAGAACAGCTATGTGAGCATGACCAAAGCTTCTCGGCAACGGGTGCCCAGTTCTCGGCAGCCTTAATGGTTTTGGCGGTAAGATCGTTAACGTCCTCTGGGTGCTGAACATCCGTCGATTTTGCGCCAGTTGTTTCAATCATCATTTTTAGCTTCTCCGGATTGTCCAGCAGTGGACAGGGGCGTAGATGGTTGCTGTTGAATGGTTGGTTGTCGTGATATGCCATAAACAGCGGGGATTTGTAGGCTTCAAGCAAGGTCTTTTCTCTGATATTTGAGTCTGAGTAATGGATGAAGGCGCAGGGTTCAATATCGCCGTTGGCACTGATGTGCAGGTAAGCTTTGCCGCCAGCTATGCAACCTTCAACAAACTCACCGTCGTTCCAGAAGTCCATTGTAAAGATAGGCTTGGTACTTCTGAAGTCCCTGATCGCATGATACATGAATTTTCTCTGTTCAGGCGTTACCATAAGCTCCGGAACAGCCTCTTTGCCGATGGGCATATATGTAAAGAACCATGCAAATTTCGCACCCATATCAATCATTTCATCAAAGAATTCATCACTTCCGATAACCTTGTAGTTGGTACTGGTATAGCAGCATGAGATCCCAAAAGGCAGCTTTTTCTTTCTCAAAATATCCATCGCCTTTATAACTGCCTTATATGTACCATTACCTCGTCTAGAATCCGTTGCTTCCTCAAAGCCTTCAACGCTGATAGCGGGGATGAAGTTCTTTACACGCAGCATATTATCAGCAAAAGCTTCGTCAATTAATGTGCCGTTTGTGAAGGCTAGAAACTGACAGTCGGGATGAAGTTCACAAAGAGTAATAATATCATTTTTGCGAACCAACGGTTCACCACCGGAATATATGTACATATATGTGCCCATCGCCTTGCCCTGCTTAATTATGTCGTCCAACTCATCCAAGTTCATGTTAAGCTTGTTACCATATTCCGCCGCCCAACACCCTGTACATTGCAGATTGCAGGCTGATGTAGGATCCATAAGAATTGCCCACGGAATATTACAGCCATCCTTTTCCATAGTCTTTTCCCGACGCTTTCCGCCGACTATAGTTGCGTTAACTATAAAGTTCTCAAACATTGTTTTTCTGACATCTTTATCAACATCGGTCCAGAGGCTCATAACCAGCTTATACCAATTGCCGTCCTTATTAGCTATTGCTTCCTTAACAGCAGCAGTCTGAGCTTCAACTCCGCCTGTTTTCTCCAACCACTTAATAATTTTGGGAATGTTCTCTTCAGGATTCTTATCCATATAAGAAATAACGCGCTTTAGTCCAAATGTTTGTGCATTTTCTATTATTGTCATATATCTTTTCTCCTTAAAACTAATGTTGTTTTTGTGCTATTTTTTTCAAGGCATATTAAATTAGCACATAGCGCTTCTTATTCGTAGGTTTACAAAAACTAATAATCCATAATCTATCGCCGGGAAGGAGTTTGACATGGCTTTTTATATCTATGAAATTATCAGCTAAAAATAAAGGATTTATTATGTATTGCTTTAGAAGCTGCTTTTTTACCTCCTTTTGCGCTAATATGCGAACAGGGTTTCTACCTGTTTGCAACGGCGTTACAATACGCCAGCCGTACTCTTATGCTTCCAACTTACGAAAATGTTTCAAAGTAAGATCCGTGAATGTTTGCCAATCACTTCCGTGCTTTTAAGAACGCATCTCCCTAAAAACAGCAATACTTTTCAGGCACAGCTTGAAGTCGCATCTCCTAGCTGTATTTCAGATTTTAAGTTTCTTTTCAAACGAGTGCCGCACTACATCAAACATTGCTGACAATAGCCTAAAATATCTAGAAAATACGAAAAGCAATACGCTCGTCAGAACATAGAGCAAAAATAGCGAAATAATACCCCATTTCACGTTTATTAATAACTTATCCATTGTTAGTCATCTCCTTGCTTTTTGAATTTTGTTGTCAAAATGAGCCCTCGTACGGCATTTGAATTGATTTTAAGACAACTATTTGCTAGGGCAAGTCTTGTTTGCCACTTTACCAATCTGAACTTTTGCTTTACTGCCCTACCATTCAAAGCGGTCAAATCACATTCTTTTATGCGTTTGTATTTGGTAGTTAATATTTGAGCAGAACTTCTCCTAATGCAAATTCTATGAAATAAATAAAAACAGTTAAAATTATTCCCACAGATATATCCTACCGTTGCTGTCGATTTGGAGCAGATGTAGTCGCAAATTTCCTCCGTCGCATATCTGTTTATTCAGTTATGATTCACCATAACAAACAGAACCGACATCAATAATCCACCTTTCGGATTTTTCTAAATTATAACATCCATATGATTTACTGTCAACAGCCCTCAATATATACCCTTATGAAATGAGTTCATAGGATGTGAGCGTAGTGGTCGTTATTGCTAAGCGGCGACATTAATATTATTCTCTCACCCATAGAGAACTTATCAACTGTTAGTTGACTGTATCGGGTATGCAAGAGTCCACTTAAAGTAGTTTTAAGGGGAAGTATCTTAAGATACTTCCCCTTTTTCGCATATGATGGACCGTGTGAAATAATCTCGAATAATATATATTCAAATTGCAATTTATTATGATTCCACAGCAAATAAACTGGATTTCGATAGGATTACGGATAATTCATTTCCCTTCCAAGTCGTCTTTAGCTATATGAATGGCAATGCCTAATAAGCGCAGAAAATCGGGCTTTACACGGTCAGCCGTTTCCACGACCTCTGCATGGCTAAGTTTTTTCTGCAAGATACCGGCCGCCATATTTGTGATGCATGATATACCAATCACTTTCATGCCGGAATGAATAGCGACGATTGCCTCAGGTACTGTTGACATTCCCA
>Ga0183095_11214_pt1 | contig 25799 bp, 39 predicted proteins | sample BioMet4_FD_130346 | JGI IMG/M metagenome (GOLD analysis project Ga0183095, IMG submission 130346) | Microbial communities from bioreactor (seeded with sewage sludge) at LBNL, California, USA - Biofuel metagenome 4 (v2) (version 3) | ecosystem: Engineered > Bioreactor > Anaerobic > Unclassified ...
AACGCTATCTCATGTTGGGTCCACTCGTTATATGCTTCGCGTTCGGCCGGTGTGATATGACCGATACTGTCGGCGGGAATACGCCAAGCTCCAAGATCATTCTTGGTTGCCCCAGGAACTTTTCCGGCCTCGCACAACCGCTTGACTCTAGCGGCGGTTGTCCCGGCCTGTTTTGCTGCCATGTGACAGGTGAGCAAATTATCAGGCATGGGAGCCTCCATTTCGCCATTTTGTCAACAGTTCTAGACCATGATTGCCGGCCATGGTCCGTGCGATGGATTCGGGGATCGGTGTTTGCCCTAATCCAGCCCAGGCAACAACGGCGTCCGCTCTCCGAATTTGATTCGCACAATGATCGAAATATTGTTCAGGTGTTACGGCATCACCGGCGTTGGCGCTTCCGTAGACAGGCCATTGGTAATAATATGATCTTAACGTTGTAAACTGTTCCTCATCGTACATTTTTAACATTGAACGAAGACTAGCAATTTCACCCTCAATTCTTGATATACATTCATACGGTTGGATGCCGCGCATCATTTCTATGTGTTTAGCAAGTTCAAGCATGTACAAATCCCATTCCGTTCGGTTCGTTATAAGCAAAACACGATGGGCGTCATCATCAAACCGAGTAGTAGATATATGGGTAGCAAGAAATTGTCCAAGTTTTGACTGTACTTTATTTATATCAACTGGATATTTTATTGACGCTATTCTGGAAACATCTCCGTCGAATTCGGGGAATGATCGGTTTATTTGTTCTGGTGTGGAAACTAAGTTGATGAAAACAATTTTATTCTCGTCTGAAAAAGCGCCCATTTTTGTCCTCCTCGGACGGCCTTGATCCTCTCAAGACCTTTTCACGGGTTTATATAGTAATGGAGCTATTCTTTCGTCGCATCTTCCCACCCACGACGATATGCCCGCGTAACGCCCGAAATAAATCCATGTGCGTCGATCTGATCCGGGTGTACACCGCCGGGGTAAGTGCACATTGTTTTCCCCATTATATAGGCCATCTCCACAGTAATTTCTGGGCTAGAGAGGGATGGCCATGTCATAGGGTTTTTTAAATCAATTTTTGATGCTGCAATCGACGAGTCATTGGGCATGGCATGGATTTTTGCATCAATAGCCCTGATGATGCTCAATAACCGGGCGCTGTCTCCAGGAGAGTAGTCCTCGTTGTCGTTTTGCTCCTGCTCGGTCTCGCAGGCCAGGATATAGTCTGACATCACAGAGTTGCGCAGAGCGTTAAGCTCCTCCAGAGTGTCCGGGATGTTTGCTATGTTTGTTTTCATGGTGTTCTCCGTGCTCGCAAGAAAAATATAGCGAGTTTTGAAATTAAGGCAAGAAAAAATTTCAATTTTCTTTTTTCTTGTCCTTGCCACGCCCTGGCACCTCTCCGCGAGAGCCTAATACCCTTCAAATCTTTTGCTATCAAAAGTTTCCGGCCCTTTTGGGGCCGCCGACGGGCACGTCTTCACCTATTGCCATTAAAATGCCTTAGCGGGCCGCTTTGCGCGTTTTCGCCTTTTGGGCCTTTCCCGCCTTCACGGGAGAGGGACTTCGGCGGTTTAATCCGGCCCCCTTATATAGGGCCAAAAAAAAGTGAAAAAAATATTTCAGATTTTATCTTTTAGCTAAAACAATTAAAATGATTGGTTTCACAAGAGAACCTAAAGAATGACGGCTAAAACATCTTATAAGTCATTATTCTCGGGGAGTTCCGGGACTTCAAAATGCGAAAATGAAAATCAAAAAAATGACCCCTATATAAGGGGCCTCGGGGTAAAATGGTCGCCTCTCTGTGAAATCAACTGGTTACGCCCGGGCTGCTCAGGTGCCTGCCCCTCACTGTGTTCGGGAGGGAGCTTCTCTGGTAAAAAAACGGAAAAATATCTTGCCATATTTTTCGAAAACGAATAAAAGGTAGGGACGGAACGCGGGAAACCGGGCCGTAAAAAGAAAAAATGAGGAAAGAAGAAGATGGAAATCAAGCTGCTCGCTTGCCGTACCCGTTCTGGGAACAAAGTTCATCGCTCTTGCCTTGGGTCAACAGTCACCGATTGCGGCGTCTGGTTAAAGACGCAAAGCAGTGTCTTTGCCGTCAAGGGCAAGGTTCATCGTAAATATTTGTGCGAAAAGTGCTTTGGTACAAAGCCAACGACGGAATGTCTCGCGGAACTTGGCTTGGAATTGGCCGATTGATTTGTTGTGTCCAATACTATTCTTTAACGAATAAAAGGAGAACCCAAAATGCCTAAGCTTACGAACCTCACGCCTCATGTTGTGCGCATTGCAGACCAGGACGGCAACATCATCCAGGAGCTGCCGAGCGCCGGTGTTTTGCGCCTCGCGTCAAGTCGAAAAAAGCTTTTCGATATCATCGACGGAATTCCGCTTCAAAAATCCTGCATGGCGCTTCCCGAAGGGATGCAGCAGCCGGGGCCTGACGAGTATTTCATCGTCTCGACTCCGGCAGCGGCATCCATCAAAAATCCTCGCTACATCGCCCCCGATACCGGCTACACGGCTATCCGTGATCGTGACGGGAAAATTGAAGCCGTGCGTGGCTTCGTGACGTTTTAGGGGGTGATAAATGAGCGCGGAAAAAGAAGATAATCTTGTTATAGAGTTGAACGAACTCTCTAACAGCATAAACGATAGCCTGATTGTACTCCAAGATCATGCTTATGACCTTGGTTTTAAGCGCAGTCGGGACGAGGCCGTGGAGGTGCTGAAAGAAGTGCTCGCCACTCCATCTTTTGGTGCTCTCCATACTGCGGACGCCGTGGACACAATCAAGAAGGTTCGCGCCGTCCTCGCCAAGATAGGGGGCCAGATATGAACGATCAACCCTGTCCGTGCTGCGGTCATGATCCGGTGGCTGTGGATATGGTTTTTAAGGAAGACGCAGAGGAGATACAGGCGCTCAAGGATAAATTGAAGACTGCGGAGACAGAAGTAGAAAAAGAACGCCTCCGTAATATACGATACGCTAATGCTCTAATTAAAAGAGCACGGTATCGTCGAATGTTGCAAAGAAAAAATACAGAGATTGAGGCAAAGTTGCGGGAGGCGGAAGCAAGAGTCGAGAAAGCGGAGAAAGAACATTGTGACACACTTCGCCGTCACATTGAACTATTCAATTCGCTGAAGGTTTATTGGGATCGGAAGGGTTCAAAGATACTTTCGTATCAATGCGAATCAATTAAGCAACGGGAGCGTGCCGAGACGGCAGAGGGGGCGTTGCGTGAGATCGAACAGTTCGTTCGTGAGAATGATCCGCGCCACCTTTCTCATGCGTCCGGGATTTTGCGCGATATCGCCGTGAAATGCCGCCGGGCATTGAAAGATACACAGCACTCCGGTGACACTACTGGAATGGCCACCGACCGGGAGCGGCGGCTGGAAGTGGCGCTGCGGGAAGCCGCTTCCAGCCTGGAAACAATATCCAAGTTGGCAGGCCGGGACGAAGACATGGGGGACATGATGCAGGTTCGCGGCTACGCGAACAGCCGTGCCACTGTAGCCCGAGCCGCCCTTTCCACCTCCCAAACGCAACCCCAAGCGAGGATAGAATAATGCCAGACGTTTCACTTCGTGTCGATCTTTTGGCCATGACGCCGGATGCTGAGGCATTGATTTCGGCAGCGGCGCGCCAATGCTACAGTCCGAACGAGGCATATGGCCTCTTTAACCATGCGAAGCGTATGGAAGAAGATGGACCAACGCAGGACATGCACAATTTAATCAGGTCGGTGGTCGCGTCTGGGCATGAATCCGTTGTCGAACACGTTTCGTTTACCTTCGCCGTTGCTGGTGTGTCGCGGGCATTATCGCACCAACTGGTGCGGCATCGTCTGGCGAGCTACAGCCAGCAGTCGCAAAGATACGTGGGTGCCAGCGGCTTTAACTATGTGCTGCCGCCGTCTATTGCTCATAAGCATGACGCGTTGTTCAAATTTGAGCACGCCATGGCTGTTGCGGCGACAATCTATGACCAGCTCGTGACCGATTATGGCATTCCCGCCGAAGACGCTCGGTTCGTGTTGCCGAACGCATGCGAAACGAAACTCGTCGTGACCATGAACTGCCGGTCGCTCCTGCACTTTTTCGAGCTGCGTTGCTGCAACCGGGCGCAATGGGAGATTCGGGCCCTGGCCGACGCCATGCTTGCCGTCTGTCAGGAAAAACTCCCTGTCGTGTTCGAGGGGCGCGGGGCGAAGTGCCTGCAACTTGGCTACTGCCCTGAGGCGAAGGGATGCGGGAGGATGGAGAAGCGGCCATGCTGACCAAGCAACAGCTTGAGGAGATCAAGGAGAGGGCGGAGAAGGCGACCAAGGGGCCGTGGGCAGAAGACGAACGCTATCCAGGGAAAGTGTATTGCGATGACGTCTTCGGCTCAATCGTGGCAGATTGTGGACCCTTTCAATATTGCACCATGGAAAAAGAAAAAATCGAAGCCAATGTAGCATTTGTAGCCCATGCCCCTACCGACGTCCCGGCCCTCCTGGCCGAGGTGGAGCGGCTGCGGGAACGTATTGAGAAGCTGGAGCAGATTAAGAAAGTTGCATTGTATATATGGAACAATATCAACATGCCAGGGGATGTTGATATCGCTTTAATAGGCGCTTTGGCCGCGTATCGAGCCCTTGATCCGCCTATGTAGGAGGCCCATGATGAAGCCTGACGTGAAAAAGATACGGAAGATGTTGCTTAGCGAAACATCAAGCGACGGCTCTATTTTGAAGCGAGCGGGAACTTCACTTAGTGAGTTGTGCGAGTACATCGAAAATCTTGAGCGAGTGTCTGACATTGTGATAGAAATAATCAGGTTACGCTCTCAAAATGTCAGTCGCGAACTCGCCATAGAACTCGGCCTAGCTATGTATGCCATCGGTGCTGACTTGTCACCTCGGACGGCGACAGGGAATGAAGAACAAGATGAAAAAGATAGTCATGAATGAAAGTTAAATGCTGAGATGAAGAAGGATCTGGGGCGATGCACCGTCGAAGGCGGCTGGATGCAGCATGACGCGCTGACATCCGGGCTCATCGAACAGCATGGGCAAATTTACCGCGTCATCCCGGCGGAGGTGAAGTAGATGCAGTACGACAAATGGAAACACCTTGCTTTGTATCTTTTGAGTTGCCACGCGGCAACCATGGAACACGAATGCTCGCTAAAAAGCTACCCCCAGTGCTTCAAAAGCAGATGTCTCGCTATTGGAGAGAAAGGACTGGCTATTTTAAATGGCACTGCGGACATTCCTGAACGGTATCTTACTGAAGAATGGTCGAAAGACCGCCTTGAGAAGGCGCTTGCCAACCTGAAGGAGGCCATCCCATATGTATAACTTATTTCAAGTCCGGCAAGGCGTATGCCATTGGATATTAAAATGAAATATAAAGTGATTCAAACGGGAAATGGAAGTGTCCGTGTCTATAAAGAAATAGACGCGTTTGTAGAAAAAAGAGATGGATTACACGAGGTGAAACAGTGGGATGATTCTTATAAAGAATTCTCATCCTGGAATAGTGCGATGAATTTTATTTATGATCGGAATGACGCTAGACATCCTGACTCTTCATCATTGTTGGGCAATATTATCCATCAGGAGATTATTGATGTGTGAGCAATTCTCCGAGTCAGGCCAGCCGTGCGGGTTCGTGCCGTGCGAGAGATGTGCCAAGGCAGAAGCGGAGAAGGAAAAGCTGAATTCACAGCTTGCCTTTGTGACTGCCGGTCTTCTCAAAACATGCAGCCTTGCCGAAAGCCTTGCGGCCGAGAACGCAACGCTCGTCACAGACGTCCAAAAACACAAGGACCGCCGGGACCATCTCGAGGACATGCTCAACCGCTCAATCGAGCACGAGCAGGAATGGATTCAACGGGCACTCAAGGCGGAGGCCGAGAACGTGGCGCTGCGCCAGGAGCGGGACGCACTTGCCAGTACTCTTGCCACGTTTATAGAGGCCGACGCCAAGGCCGCCAAGGCGGCCGATATAATGGAATCCACTTTGTCGGAAAATGGGTTTGACCCTGATCTTGGATTGCTGAACGCTTTGGAGGTTGGTGGCAAAGCGCGTCAGGAGCTGAACACGTTGCAGGTATGCTACAAGGCCGCCGAGTCAAGCCGGCATTTGGCGATTGTTGAGTTGAACAGTTTTATTGATCGTATCAACGTCACGTTGCACCCCGATGGTGATGCTCCGTCCGCGCCTTCTGGTTGCGATCTTGTGGCCTACGTCAAGGAACTGCGGGAGGAACGATACTACTTTCGGAACGTCATTTGTCATCTTGCCTCGCTTCTCGGAAAAGAAATAACAAGGGATTATACAGTTTCATGCCTACGTGATGACATTATCAAAGAACGCAATATGGCGGCAAGGATCATTGAGAAGGCGGACGCGTTATATACGGCATCGTGTTTCCCGCTCGAGTCCGAAAAAATAAACTGCGCCAAGAATGCCTACCGGGAGGCCCGCCATGGATGAACTGAGAGAGTGCCCGTGGTGCGGGAAATCTGACGTTCGGTATTTTGAACCGTATAACCCACTGCGTATTGGACGTGTCGTGTGCTGGAGGTGCTCTAGACAAATAGTCGCAGAAAATGCCGTCGCCGCCTGGAACGCTTTGCCAAGAAAGGCGGGGTGGATGACTTACGACGGTACGGAAGAGACGCTGCCCGCAACCTATGGTCCTTTCCCTGTTGAGAGGCAGAACAGCCGGGGGAAAATAGAGCATTTCGTCTGGTGTTTTACTGCCGGGAACTGGATCAACAGCCGTGGGGCCGTACCGCCAAAGCTGGGCGACCGCTGGACGCCCTGGCCGGGGGAGGAATGATGCAACACATCAACCACCCCGAGGTGCGTGACCTCCTGGAGTTTCTTGGCTGTCCATCGCGCAACTGGCCCGATGGTTCCGTCCCTTCGGCCGAAATCCATTGCCGGTACGAGCAATGTGTCGACGGCATCGGTGTGGCCGGAAATGGCATCTGCTACGCCGGCGGAGATCCTCGCGACGGGCATTGCCAGGAGTTCCGCCAGGAGTGCCCGGAATGCCACGGCGACGGCGGTTGGGACGGGGAGAAAGCCACCTGCCAGGCGTGCGCCGGTATGGGATGGTTAAAAAAGAAGGAGAGATAAAGGGCACTTTACGCTTGCTGCGCTTGCTGTTATTCGAAATCGAATTACGGCAAGGAGGCAGCTATGCCATTTTCGTTCGGAGCACATTCCAAGGACGCTTTGGCCTCGTGTCAGCCGGTTCTCCAGAAAATAGCCAACCGGGCGATTGTGCTCTCTCCGTACGATTTCACGATCCTTGCCGGTGGCGACGAAACGCTCACCTTTTGCACCTACCCTCTCGATCCCTCGCCACAAAAATACGCCGCGATAGCTGCCGCCTTCAAAAAAGCCGCTGACGAAGAGGGCGTCGAGCTTCGTTGGAGCGGCGATTTTCGTTTTTTTGGCGACAGCAGCCGCATCGAAATTGATGCGCCACAGGCTTCGCCGCAACCTTCGCCGCAACCCTCGTCGCCCGTCGCGCGCGAGCTGCATAGCCGCGCGGAACTGGCCTCCCTCTCGGATGCGGAACTGCTTGCGCGCGTCGTGTGGGGAGAGTGCCGTGGCAAGCTCGACCTGGAGGCCCGCGCCATCGCGCACGTTGTGGTCAACCGGGCATCCCGGCCGCGTTGGTGGGGCACGTCGATCAAATCGTGCTGCCTCGCTCCAAAGCAATTTTCCTGCCTGAACGACACCGACCCCAACCTGGCCAAGATCCTCAAGGGCAACTTCCAGGACGGCTCATGGACAACCTGCCTGCAAGAGGCGTCCGACGCCGTGGCCGGCAAGAGCCCTGACCCGACGGCAGGCGCGACGTCATATCATGCCGCCAGCATGAGCCCCTATCCATCATGGGCAAAAACGTTGACTCAGACTGCAAAAATCGGCGGTCACGTTTTTTATAGGGGAGAGTAGTCATGCAGGAACTTCTCTCAAAAAAGTTTCTTCTTGGTCTTGTGTCTGTTATTGGCATTATTTTTTCTTCAAAGTTGAATCTCTCGCTTCAAGCTCTGTATATTTTGGGCATCGTTGCTGTGATTTCTGTTGGCGGCCAGAGCGTTATTGACGCCCTCACGACTTGGCTTGAGGGACGTCCGTTTAAGATGGAGAGCCCATGCGCTGCCTCTGCGCCGTCGCAGCACTCATAGTAGTAATACTACTTGACGCTTGCACAAAGCCTTTTGGTTTTGACGTCAAAATCGGCGAACCGAAACAGTGGTGGACCGATGGTGGAACAGGCCCGGACAACATCAACCGCGAACCGATTCGGAGATAACCATGCGTAAGGCCATTGTTTCGATCATGCTCTTGGCTGCCTTGTCCCTGGCCGCGTGCGCCACCATCCAAAAGATCAACGCCAAGGTGGCCAAGGATGTCCAGATCACCTTGGCCCAGGCCCAGTCGGGTCTGGAGTACCTGCAAGCCACCTATGTGCGGCTCTCCGCCGCTGGCGCAATCCCGAGCCTGGCCGCCCTGGAAACGGACATCGCCAATCTGACCGCCGTGATCACCAAGGGCGATCTGGCCGCTGCCGTGGCCCTCTACGACGCCGGGCGCAATGAGGTTACCAAGATTGTGACCGCCATGGGGAAGTGAAACCATGCTGCAACTCATCGCCCCCGACTCATACCGCAATGCCACCCCCGAGGAAATCGCAGCCAAAACCAACGGCTGCGGTCCAGAGGGGTGGCGACTGGCCATTGTCGAGCTTTTGGACTCGTTCACTGGTCTCGATTTCTCCCCTGCCTGCCGCATCCACGATTGGATGTACGGTCACGGAATCCAGGGCGACGAAGTGGGGCGTAGGGATGCGGACATCACGCTCAAGGTGAATTTGGACATCGTCATTCTGTCAGCCGGCGGCCCTCTGACGGCGGCTCGTTTGGCTGCGGCAGATGCTTTTTATGCCAGCGTTCGCGAGGGCGGCGTGAAACATTATGGAGTTACTGCGTGATGGCTGAAACGCTTTATCGATACAGATGGCTTGCGCCATGGATTGGAATGGCCGCCGCAGTACTTCTCAATGTGTTTTATTCTGGACAATGGTCGTCATCGATACAAGCACATCAATTCGATTTGGAACGTAGAATTTTGATAATCGAAGGCGACAATAAAGATCACGAGAAACGCATTAATGAATCTTCCTCGCGTTTGGCTAGGATTGAAACTGGAATTGAATTTATAAAACAGGCTATTGAATCCAAAAAATAAATATCTCTACGGGGTGAATTATGACCCTTATTATTGAAGATGGAACAGGTGTTTCAGGAGCAAATACATACGCCTCTGTTGCTTCAGTTGATTCCTATTGCTCCGATCACGGGTATTCTGACTGGTCAGGGACCGATGCGGTTAAAGAAGCTGCAATCCTTCGGGCAATGATTTTTTTGGAATCACAACAATGGAAAGGGATCAAGGCGTTTCGCGACAATCCACTGGAATGGCCAAGGTCATATGTCACCGACAAGAACGGCTATGCTGTCAACGCAAACATCGTCCATCCTCAGGTTGTCAAGGCGTTGTGTGAAGCAGCGTATCGCGAGTTGCAAACGCCAGGATGCTTGCTTCAGGATATAAAACGCGAGGACGTCCTTGAGTCATTGAATGTTGCCGGGGCTGTTGTTGTTTCATTCAGCGCGTCTGCGCCAATAACAACGGATTATCGCCTCATTAAATCTCTTTTGCAGGGGCTTATTGTGGCAGGCGGCGGCGTGAGGTTGGTCCGGTAGCGGGGAGAACATGGCGCAACTTAAAGTTCAAATAGAGCTATCGTGGTGGCTTAAGTTATATATCCATGGTCTTAAATTTTTTTGCTGGCTTATGGGTACATATCCAGACCGGGGCAAAGTTAAGTATTGGGTTAAAAAAGGAATCAGATACAAGACGGTAAAATAGTAAAATGCCAATAAGAAGAATTAAGGATTTTTCTGGACTTGTCAGCCGTTCGATTCTCCGTTCGTCAAGGAGGCCGCACTATTGGCATGTCTTTCTCTGGCGTGACAAAGAGGCGCTTATTGCCGGCACAAAAGACATGGAAGACGGGAAGGCAATCGGCTGTCACTGCCCAAGCTCGACCATTATGGATGTCGAAAGCGGAGAATTATATCCGTCCCCCAAGAGGGGAGAGGTCCATTTCATAGTTGGCCGTTGGAACGAAGAGATCGTTGCACATGAGTTGCAACACGCCATATTGCACAGACTTAGAACGATGTTGCCGAGTTACAAAGAAATACTTGGACAAGACGATATCAATGCCGAAGAAGAGATTTGTTACGAGTTTGGGAGATGGTTTGCGAGCACATGGAAGTGGCTATGGGAAAATGACCCTTCTTCAAAATGGAAAAGAGTCGAATCATGACAATAGCAATACGAACTCTTGCAGCAAACTTGGCTGAAAAAGCATGGGCTATGACAGATGCCCCTGTGGACGCGACTCTATACCGAAAAACTTCAGGAACATACAATCCCGCTACAGGTAAGGTTGCTTCTGGAAACGAATCTTCGTATCCAGTAAAGGCGATAATAAAGGAGTATACTCAAAACGAGTTAAAAGGGACATCGATTTTGTCTACAGATAGAAAATGTCTTTTGCGGCAAAAAGAAGTAGTAGCGGCTGGTGAAATAGCCACAAGTGACAGAATAATAATTTCAGGGAAAACGATGAATATTATTGATGTTGGACAGGATGCAGTAGGAGCCCTTTGGATTTTACAGATAAGAGGATAGTCATGTATAAAGATATCAGTGGGAATCTTGGTGATCTTCAAAAAAATCTTTCTGCACTCGGTCAAGAAATAGAAGGTGATGTTAAAAAAAATGTCATAAAAAAAGTTCTTTTCAACTTATGGACTCTCGTTACAGAAGGTGGCGACGGTTGTGACGGAACGCCTATAAAAACAGGCAGGGCGCGAGGCTCTTGGATGCTTGATACAGCGCCTAGCGACTGGTCTCTTCCTCCAGGAGATTATACGCAAGCAATTAACAACAATATGCTTGCTGCAATTTCTGCGCTTCCTGATTCTGATAAGTATTATCTGTTCAATAATCTTGAATATATCGTACCGCTTGAGAACGGGCACTCACAACAGGCACCCCAAGGATTTGTTGCACAAGCAATTGCTGTCATAGGTATTTACGTTGCCAAGGCAGCAACAGCCGCAGGTTACAAGGCGAAAATATGAACCCGCAGGAAATCAAATCCGTTCTTGAGTCGCTTCTCGCTACGCTTCTTCCTGCTACGCCGATTGATTGGCCGAATACGGATTTTACACAACCATCAACTGATTTTATATCTTCTGATGGTGTTTCTTGGGCGAGACCAGCATTTCGTCCAGGCAATGCTATTGAAGCAGATTTTGATACAGATGAGCGCCTTGGCGTGTTTATCATACAACTTTTCTTCCCAAAGGGAACCGGCTCTGGCGATGCGCTGGCAAAAGCATCTACGATAGAAGAGGCATACAAAAGAAAAGATTTTAATAGTCTACACTGCAAAGCAACATATACAAACGAGGTCGGAGAGTGGGCCGGGGAATCAATTGCTGACGGGGGCCGTGAAAGATTAGGTCTCGACAACTGGTATCAGGTAAATGTCATTATCCCATGGTTCGACTGGCCGGAGGATTAAATGGAACTTATCGAGATGCGTAAACGTGCAGGCGAATTGGGAATAGTGATTAAAGCTCTTTTGGAAGGTTTTGAAGAGGAAACTCAAACGACAGTAAAAGAAGTCGCTTTGGCAAGGCAGGACGGAACCCTTCGTCAAGTTTTGCTTGATGTTAAACTTTTATAGGTAGACTCGGGGAAAGAATGGAACCTTCTGTCAGTATTATTATCCCTGTTGTTCGTCCCGACATGGCGCAGCGTTGTATCGCGGCTTGCTACGAAAACGCATCGACATTCAATGGGACGTTGGAACTGATTTTTGAAGCGGATTCTGATCAAATCGGATGCCCCAAGATGGTAAAACGTCTTGTGGATCAGGCCGACGGTGATCTGGTGATGTTTCTTGGCGACGATACCATCCCGCAGCCAGGTTTTGTTGAGGCAGCCCTTGCGTCCATGCACGCACTCCCCGACGGGTGGGGCCTTGTGGCCCTCAACGACGGAATCCACAACGGCGCTTTGGCCACGCATTGGTTGGCGGACAAGCGGCTACTGCCGTCCCTTGGCGGGGAGTTCTTTCACACGGGCTATCACCACTGCTTCTGCGACCGCGAGTTGACCGACATCGCCAAAAGTCTCGGGCGGTATGCCTACGCCGAGGACGCGGTTATCATCCATGATCACCCGCAGCGCACCGGCAAGCCATACGATGATCATTACAAGCGCGCTTACGCCATGGAAGCCTTTGAGGCGGATCAACGGCTCTACTGGCGCAGAAAAATAGCCCGCAATGTCTTCAAACTCGCGATAGGGCTTCCTCTGGTCGATTCCGATGTCCCGGCACAGTTTGCTATCTCCATGCTTGCCATGGACAAGCCTGAGGATTGGACGCTGTTCGTTCCGCGGTTCCCTGCTGGGAAATTCGTTGAGTCCATCGCCAGTGTCCGCAACGACCTCGTGGAGCAGGCCCTGGAGCACGGCTGCACGCACCTCCTTATGTGCGATACCGATCAGGTCTACCCCCAGGATGCGCTTATGCGGCTCCTGGAGCACGACAAGCGCATTGTCGGGGCTGCTGTGCAGCGCCGGTGGCCGCCGTTCACGCGAGTGATGCAGCGGGGCGAGCTTGGCCGTTATACCCAGGTGCCGGACGATGAGATGTATTCCGGCAGGCTGGTCGAGGTTGATGCCACCGGGACAGGGTGCGTGCTGTTCGATACGACGGTGTTCCTGGACATTCCTACCCCTTGGTTTGCGTTTTCGACGCACGATGGAAAGCCTGTTGGCGAGGATATTGGATTTTGCGCCAAGGCTCGCGCCGCAGGCATCCCGATCCATGTCGATACTGGCGTTGAGGTGGATCACCTGACGACGTTCCGTGTAAATGGAGCTTTCGCCAAACTTTACGCCAAGATAAACAATAAGGGGATTGACGAACAAAAAAAATCCTCATAGCCGTGGCTTGATTCATTCGAAAAAGAATAATTTCCGGGGGGAGTTTTTGGAGGGATAGAAATGTCCAAGCGCATTGGCAACAAAGGAAAGGTGACTATCGGCGACAATCGCGTCGTGGGCATTGGCACCTGGACCATCAACGGGATCTCCTCCGACAAGATCGAAGTGACCGAGCTGGGGGACGATTGGAAAAGCTACATGTTCGGTCTCAAGGACGGCGGTGACGTTGGCCTTGATGGACACTTCGACCCTGACGACGCGCAGGGCCAGGAGATGATGCGGCTGGCCAACCTCTACAACTCGCAGCTGACATCCCTCAAATTCTGGATCGACAACACGAGCTTTTTCATGCCGTGCCAGACAACGGGATACTTCAGCCCGACGCTTACAACCGGCGCGCCGACCAGGGTCAGCTATATCAACGTCACGTCCTATGATGTCAAAAAGGACAAGGCCGCCGTGGATACCACGACATTCAAGGGCACGGTCTCCGGCGTCATGGTTTTGGTTTAACCATCTTTCCAGGGCTGGCCGCGCGCGCGGAGGCGAGGGGAATCCCCGGCCCCTTTCCAGCCCTGGTTTTAACAACCGGGCAGTACGGGAGCATTTTTATGCAGTTCGACATGGACAACCTCAATTCTGCGACGCGGTTTTATTTCGACGAGACCAAACCTTCCGATGGCTGGATTGAACTCAGGGCGGCTCCTCTTGATGTTACGGACAAGATCAACGAGGAGACCAGCAAGACGCGCTACGAGTACAAGAACAACCCGGCCACCAACGTCCTTGAGCGCATCAAGATCGTGGACACCGACAACGAAAAGTTCCTGAAGGCGCTTTGGGACTACATGCTGCCGGATTGGTCGCTGACGGACAAGAAGGGCGCGGCGATTGAGAGCACCGTCGAGAACAAGTACACACTCCTGACGCAAAGCCGGGAGTTTCGGGCTTTTTTCAACGCGTGCCTTGAAAAACTTACCGAAATGGAAGCCAAGATCGAGGTTTCCGCTGCAAAAAACTGATAGCGCACGTCGAGCGCCTTTTTGAAGCGCCGTCGTGCGACATTTGCAAGCAGCTGAAAGGAGCGCGGTGGACAGACGAAAAATGTGCTGACTGTCGTCCGCCATGTTTTGAACAGAACAGAGACGCTGTTAAGGTGTATCTGCTATGTTACAAGCAGCTCATAACTTCAGGGATGGAAGGTAGAGCCATTGATATTAATCACATTGCGATACACGACGCAATGAAGCTCTACAAGGTACGCAACAAAAAAAGTTGCTTTGAAAAGGTACTCCAGATATCAAGCCACATGCTAGATCTCTGGAGAGAGCAAGAACCAGAAGAGCCCGGCGAGTGACCGGGCTCTTCTATTTTTCTACTTTGAATCCAAAATACGGGGATGCATATGCAACTTCTTCATCCCAGGCGTAGATAACTATCTTCCTGGCCTTCCCTTGAATACAAGCATCTGCATTTGCAATGCCTCTCAAAAATTGGTTCTTTTGTGTCATTGTTAAATTTGTCCAGTTATTATAATCGATATGTAAAATAACACCATGATCATCAATCTTTGTTCCGCTCTCTCTGAGCAGTTCAAAAACTTTTGCGGCTTCTTCTTTGTTACAATCAAGTGCAATGGCCGGAAATGAATTAATAAAAAAATACATAACAAAAAATAGTATAAAATATTTTTTCATAATATCCGTCCAGTAGTTATATTGTTATTTTTGTAAATTATTATTCTTATGTAGGTTTGAGTCCCATGTTGTTTCTATACAAACTCCATTGTCTATGGCATAGAAAACGGCTTCTGCAAGTCTCCAGTTTTTACTCCACATTTTTACATCAGTGCCATCGCCTCTTTTAGAGGTATACAGCTTAGCTACCAAAATTACATTTCCTGGTTCGGCATACAATACAATTACACCTAAAGAGTCGGAATCATCCTGAATATATAAATTTGAATATGATGCCCAGCTTATTTTGCACTTATTCCGGTATGAAAGAATATTTTTTTTCAAAGCATCAAGGGATAAGTCATATGTTTTAGAGCCGTAATAATACTCATCGCTTTCTATGTCTTTGACGGTTTTTGGATTTAGCGGAATTCCAGCGCATGAGTACAATACAAAAGTTGCCAATATGAATAATATATTAATATGTTTCATGGCAATCCTCTTGATTAGGCAGCGTTCGCTTGTCTATAATCCAACTTAAATATCAATAGCAAGGAGAGATATTTTTTGTTGCAGTCTTATTCTAATAAGATTTTAAACATTGATTATATTATTCGATTATGGCAAATTGTCATCGTCGGCGCGAGGAGTTTCCATGCCAGGGATAGTAATCGAGATAGACACCTCTGGTGCGGTTTCAAACCTAGATAAGCTACGGAATTCATTACAGGATTCCGGGAATCAGGGGGCTATCCTCGCTGATAAGCTTGTGAGTTTTCGAAAAGCTCTTGAGGCGTCGGGAGCAACAGCGAAACTCACCGACGATGAGCTTGCGAGTCTCGCAGATCGGTTCCGCGACAGGCTGCATGCCGACGCTGCCGCAAGCGCGCTTCAAACCACAAGTCAGATGATTCAACAGATCGGCGTTGCAGCCGGTCTGTCGGCTTCGGAAATTGCAAAGCTCCATCAGCAGATGGGAACTCTTGCTACCAATTCCAACACAGCAAATCGGTCATTAAGCAGTAATGCACAAAATACGGCATCGTTTAGCTCCCAATTAACCTCATTCGCTACAAGTCTAGGGTTGGCCGCCTTGGCGTATAAAGCTTTTAAGGAGGTCGTTTCAGCAACATATAATTTTACAAAAGAATCAGTTTTAGACGCTGCACGATATCAAACCCTTGGCGTTTCAATCGACAAGCTCGGCCAAAATGCAGGATATACATCTGCCGAGATGCATCAAATTGACGAGTCAGTTCAAAAGACCGGCATTTCAATGCTCTCTTCGCGTGAAGCCATTGCAAAAATGGTTACAGCGGAGCTTGATCTTTCAAAAGCCTCTCAACTTGCGGCCGCCGCCCAGGGTATCGCAACAACAAACGGTAAAAACTCAAGTGATGTTTTTGAGAAGCTAATACAAGGAATTACTACTGGCCAGACGGTACTTTTGCATCATCAAGGTATAATGATAAATCTTAAAGATGTATACGACCAATATGCACAGAAAATGGGATATGTTTCTGGAGACGCACTCCCTGAAGCAGAAAAACGGCAAGCAGCATATAATGCCGTGTTGGAATATGCCCAACGATATTTAGGCGTCTACTCTGACGCAATGCAAACGGCCGGCAAGCAGATAACATCTTTCCAGCGATATATGGATGATCTCAAGACGACTGTTGGACAGCCGTTCCTTGACGCATTTACGAAGTCGGTGTTTTCAGCTGCTGATTCTCTGGCAAAGCTAAAAGAAATTATGTCTACGCCAGAGGCCATGCAAGCCATGAATAGCTTGGCAACGTCAATTGGAAATGTTGTCAATATAATTATCCAGAATATCCCGCCAGCTATTCAAATCCTTATTAAGCTTAAAAGTACGCTGGATGGATTACATGACTCAAACGCTGCAAATATAGCTGAAGCACAGTCAGCTGTATATCAAAATAAAGTAAAAGAGCTTCAAGAGCTTAAAAAGAACAACCAGTCTGGCGGAATTTCGTTGGATGGACTCGATCAGGGTGTAAACGATGCGATAATCAAGCAAAAAGAGAAAGAGCTACAAGATTATATCACAAAACAAATGCAATCACATTATACAAGCAATAACGTTGGGAATCATTTGAGCAGCAATGATGTCGATACTTCTAGTGCTGACGCCATAGCTCAAAAGAATAAGGCGCAAAAAGGATACGCCGAAACCACTGCCGTAACAAGTCAAACGCTTAAGGAACTCAACGAGTATGAGACGACGGCAAATAAAATCGCTGCCCTGCGTGAAGCCCATGATATAAAAGAAATACAATTGAGAAATGCGTTAAATGCTGCAATGCAAGCCGGCGATAAGGGCGAGGTTAATAAAACTCAACATGCACTTGAATTGAACGATTCTGCGTTAAAAAAGCGAATAGATGATCTTAATAAAAAAGACAAAAAAGGTGCTTCAGCTGCCGACGCCGCTGCACGCTACACGGAAGGGGCAAATTCATTTTATAATTCCGTTGCTGCAAGTATAGAGCAACTTCAAGACTCGTTTACCGGAAAAAATGAGTCAAATTCTCTTCGTGTTGACAAGTGGTTTGAACAACAATTTGATAATATACGTCAAAAAGTTATAGGAGCTAAAGGAGACGTATCTTCTTTGGCTCGGGCATGGGTTCTTCTTACCCAGGCAGAACCAGGTGTAAAACAACTTGCAACGCTCAAGGACGAAACGACAGAGCTGCGCAATCAATCCCAAATTTTGTCTGACATCGGGCAGGCTACTGGAGATCCTGCACTCACGGCACGGAGCGCCGTCCTCTCTGCCGACGCATGGAAAAAAGAAAAAACACAAATAGTTCAAGGAAGTAATCTCGACGATGAAACGAAACAAAACCTTCTTTTGCAGATTGAGCAAGGATATAATGCAAAGATAGTTAAGGGCAAGGCTGATGCTTATCAAAATATGAAAGCTGTCTCAAAACAATATTGGGATAGTGAAAAAGACCTTGTTCAGCAAAATCTCGATACTGTAAAAAGTGCTTCCAGCGATGAAACACATTACAAGATATATGAAGCTGAACAGTGGGATAGCTATTTTAAGTCTTTGCTTGAAAACGAAGCTAATTATTCAGGGAACTTTTCTAGTATATTAAAGGCCAAAATGTCTTTGGCTTTCGGTGGGTACAAATCCGAGCTGACGCAATCAAACGATGACTATAAGGCGTACGCCGACGGAATTGTGTCTCTTAGCCAGGGTGTTGTTAAAGGTGTTTCTGGCGGCTTTGGAGATATAATCCGCAACCTTAACTCAAAAACGCTTACAATGAGCAGCATTTGGGACACGATGTGTAACAAAATGCTGGATGCGTTTGCAAATTTTGTTGAGAATGTCATTTCTAATCAGCTTTCTAAGCTCATGGCTTCACTTACTTCGAGCTTATCTGGAAGCATTGGTGGTTTTTTTGGAGGCGGTTCTTCTTCGAGTGAGGCAACACCAAATTCTTCTTACAGTGGTTGGGACGCATCAAATTGGACGGCTTCAGCGCATGGAAACGTATTCCAGACGCCGTCACTCTCATCTTACACAAATTCCATCGTTTCATCCCCCACTTTTTTCCCCGTGTCGGACAATGGGCTGCATCGGTTCGCTACGGGCGGGGTAATGGGAGAGGCCGGACCCGAGGCGATTGTTCCCCTGCGGAGATTGTCTGGTGGAGACTTGGGAGTAAAGGCCCAGGTAGGATCGGGGACAAACGTTGTCGTCAATAACTATTCTAATCAACCAGCTACAACCAAAGAAAACAAAAATAATAAAGGTGGTAAAACTATTGAAGTCCTTATTGGAGAGGCTGCGGCTTCACAAATTGCAACATACGGAACGAAATTAAACAGAGCAGTGACTAAAACTTTTGGCGCTCAGCAAGCTACAACGGGACGATAATATGGCTTCATTTACGTGGCCAGCATCACTTCCTTCAAAACCACAATTCAGCTCGTTTCAAGAGAAGCGGCCTGACATGGTTTTGAAGTCTAATACAGACAAGGGACCTGGGCTCAGGCGTAGAAAATGCGGCTCCATGCCGTATAAAACTTCGGTAGAATTTGTTTTTAACAAGGATCAACTGAACACCTTTATTGATTTCGTTGCGAATTCGCTTGGAGAGGGAACATATCTTTATGAGTGGACGGAACCAATTCTTGGAACAACCATTGATTGCGCAATAAATGGCGACGGAACCGACCTTTATACCATAGCGCAAAGCGGTCCTAATATATACTTAGTCAAGTTTGATATTCTGGTGTATCCATAATGGCAAGAACAACGCTATCTTCAGCGGCCTTGAAGGCATTTTTTTCTCAAGAGTCTTCTGACTACCCAATATTACTCTTGACGTTTACGCACGAATCATTGTCGGACCCGATACTGATATCAACTGACTCAACACAAAGAATTTCAGAGAATGCGACCAGGATAGTTTACGGAACAAAATCAAGAAGTAAAAACTTTATTTATTATCCACTAGAACTTTCGTTGCCGCTCCAAGATGAAAGCGAGGCACCAAAAGCTACGCTGAAGCTTGACAACGTTGGTAGGGATTTAGTCCCAACAATCCGTTCACTTCAGTCTCCGCCGTACATTACCATTGAGGTGGTAATGTCATGCAGTCCTGATGTCGTAGAGATAACATTTCCTGATTTTGAAATTTTGAAATTTGAATATGACGCGACAACAGTTTCTTGCGACCTTGTTTTGGATCAATTCGCAGCTGAATCTTTCCCGGCAGGGACATTTAACTCAGATGATTTCGGCGGTATGTTCTAATGTGGTGGGATAAATATCAAAGCATCCCATTTGTTGAATATGGAAGAGGTGTTAGTGGGTGCGATTGTTGGGGGCTTGCACGCCTTATCGAACGAGAAGAATTCAATAAAAATCTCCCTTCATATATTGATAGCTACAATGGATATGGAAGAAGCAATGGTATCCCACAAGCTATAAGCGACAACGTTAAAAATTATGTCCCAATTAAATATGGGCTCGAATCTTCTGGCGACTTAGTCTTGATTTCTGTTTCTGGACTATTTGTTCACATTGGTGTTGTTACGGAGTTAGGAAGCTTTATACACAGTGTTTCAGAAGAGGTCGGCGTTTTAATCGAGTCATACAAGTCATTCAAATATCGCAACAGAGTAGAGTTTTGCCGTGTGTGAAGCAGAATACATGCCAGCCGATAAACAGAACGGAATCCGTGTTTTTGGCTGCCCGCATCCGATGCGCGGAGCGCGTCTTGATTACGTTGCTCCTCTCGGGTCCAGCGTCAAGGATATCATTGAAGACGGGTTCGAGCGGTTGCACGTTCCGACCTCCTTACGTGGCCTGGGTCATGCCTACATCGGGACCGGGGACGGCAGCGCGAACGACGGGAGGTACGTGAGGCCCGAGGAGTGGGCGACGACATACCCTCTCCCAGGTGAGATTGTGACGTATCGGATCGTTCCACAGGGCGGGAAAGGCTCTGGCGTCCTGGGGATTATCCTTGCGATGGCCGTAATGGTTGTCGCGGCGGTTGTGACATATGGCATGTCCTCATGGCTTGCCGGGAGTGCCGGCCTTGGCTTCGGGCTTTATGGTGGGGCAGGATCGACTTTCTTGACCGGATTGGGCGGGATGGTTGCCGGTATGGCCGTGTCGGCCATCGGACTCCTTGCCGTCAACTCGTTGGTCTCCACAAAACAGAAATCAACACCAACGCTTTCGTCCTCATCCACAACGTCAGATCCAGACATCTATTCTATATCCGGCGCATCCAACGCGCTTTCGAAATGGGGTGCTGTCCCAATTATTCTTGGGAAAATCCGCTATGTGCCACCTCTTGGTGCATGTAATTTTACATATATTAGTGGCAATGACCAATACGTAGAACAAATTTTTGTCGTGAGTTATGGCAAGGTCGCCATGGATAATATACGCATTGGAGACACTGATATAGAGTTATTTTCAAGTTACGACTTAGAAACAAGACTTGGAGAAGCCTCTGATTCTGATATTTCAATTCATTCTGCCAGTGTCAATGAAGAATCGTTAAGCATATTAGTCAAGAATATTTACGGATGGTCAACGAGAGAGACAAAGGAAAAGACAACACGAATTGGAATTGATATCACTTGCCCGTCTGGTTTGTGCAAGTATGATGGATCGGGAAATAGAACTTCGGCCACAGTTTATGTTATAGCTCAATACTCTGTCCATAACGAGAATAACTGGATAGACTTCCCGGGGTCATCTCCAGTTCCATACACAATAAGCGTTGATGGCAATCTGCAAACAAACACATACAACGCTATAACGATAACTGCCTGTCAGGGGACGCAGGTTAGAAATTCATACTTTGTTGATGTCCCTGAAGGGAAATATGATGTACATGTCCGGCGCTTATCTGGAGATAGCACAACAACTTTAGTAACAGATGAAGTGTATTGGAGTAATATTAGATCTTTTCATGCTTCGTCTCCAATTAAGTTTAAATATCCTCTTGCCAAGATAGGCTTGAGGATGAAAGCCACCGATCAGCTTAATGGATATATCGATAACTTGTCTGTCCTGGTTACTACAATTTGTCCAGATTACGACGAAGATTCCAATACATGGATAACAAGGGAAACAAACAACCCCGCCTCACTCTTCCGATATGTCCTGCAATCAAATGCAAATGTTAAGCGCGTATCAGATAGCATGATAGACTTGGACCAGCTCGCATACTGGCATACCTTCTGCAAGAATAATTGTTTCACATACAATAGGGTTTTAGACCAAACGAATGTATCTGTTTTTAGTGTATTGCAAGAGATAGCGGCGGCAGGGCGTGCTGGCGTTTCTCGGCCTGACGGACGATGGTCAGTGGTTATTGATGAGCCAAAGTCCGTTACTCAGGTTTTTACGCCAAGAAATTCGTGGGGATTTAAATCAACAAAGGTTATTCCAGATATCCCCCACGGGTTTAGAGTTTCGTACAACGACGAGACAAACGAATATCAGGAAGATGAATGCATTGTTTATGCAGATGGGTACAATGAGTCTAATGCATATCTTTTTGAACAGCTTTCTCTTCCTGGAGCAACGAATACTACTCAAATTTACAGATTAGCTCGTCACCACTTAGCGGCAGCGCTCCTTAGAATGGAGGAATACGAACTCACTGTATCCATGGAGTTCCTTGTTTGTACGCGTGGCGATGTTGTTAGAGTGCAACATGATGTCACGATGATCGGTATTTGCTCGGGGCGAGTTAAAAGTGTTGATAGCGAGAATAACTCTATTGTTGTTGATGAACCATGCGAAATGGTTTCTGGAACCCGCTATACATTCCGTTTTAGAAGTTCTTCAACTGGAGCTTTGACTGCGAGAGAAGTTTCCGCCGAAGCGGGATTCCAAACAGAGCTTTATTTTTCAGACGCGGGGACGATGCCCTGTGTAGGTGATCTCTTTACCTTTGGGGAAATTGAATCAGACTCAGAACTTTATATTGTAAAACGAATCGATCCAGAAGATAATTTTCAGGCAAAATTAACATTAATGGATTATGCGCCAGACATATTTAATGCAGCTAGTGGCGCAATACCGTCATATATTTCGCATATTACGCAACCATATGCAGTGCAAGGAACGATATCCGTTGCGCCAGTTTTGGGTGTGCTAAAATCCGACGAAAGCGTACTTGAGAAAACGGCATCTGGTCAGTTGATAAGCCGAATTTATGTTCCTTTCACAACACCAGCATCTTTATTGATTGCGTCTGGATATGTTGAAACACAGTATAGAGAGCAAAGTGAATTAACGTGGAAATCAGCCGGGCAAGTTGGGATTTATGAAGGAGGGGCGTTTATTGCCGACGTGTCCGACGGTGCAAGCTATTACGTCCGACTCAGATTTGTAGACGATAAATATCATGTTGGTCCATGGGCTATTTCACCTCTACATACTGTGATTGGAAAAACATCTCTTCCGCCAGATGTCCCGTCGTGCCTACGTGAAGGGACACTCTTAAAGTGGTCATACCCTGACGCTCCGCTTGATCTTTTCGGATTTAAAATACGTGTTGGGTTTGATCAGGGCGTTTCCTGGGAAAATGCGCAAGATGTATCTGACGGGATCATAACAATAACATCATATGATATTAGTAATTATACTTCATTAACTCGCACATGGCTTATTAAAGCGATTGACGTAGTAGGTAATTTGTCTGCCAATGCAGCTGTCGTAACGACAGATATAGGCGGGCCTGAAATAGCAAATATCGTGCAAACGACTGATTACGCTATGGAACATTGGCCAGGGTTAATTAGCAACGCCAGTATCAACGCTTCGAATTATCTTGTTGCCAACTCGTGCGAAGCTGCGTGGCCGAATGATGCTGCTCAAGCATGGCCAGATGACAGCGATGCTCCTTGGGGTAGCGGCTTTGAACGAATGGCGTATGAGTGCTCGTTTAACCCGCCAGATGGTTTCAACGAATTGGCCACCTCCATATCTCTCGATTATCTCGGCACGCTGCTCGCGGCGCAATATGATGCGGATGGTCTTGGCGCTGCGTGGCCAGTGGATAGTGACAGCGCATGGCCATCTGACGCCGATTCCGCTGCTTGGTGGGATGCTGACTGGAAGTCTCTGCCTGATAAGCTCTACCCGAGTTCCGTAGTTAGTTTGCGATTTATATTGTCCGCCGGATCAACTCAAGGCGTTGTAAAAGATTTACAAGTTATTGCAGATGTTCCAGACATAAGTGAGGAATTAAACGATATAACGATACCGACATCTGGACTACGCTTGCCAATAACAAAACAATATAGATCAATTAAACAGGTACTACTAACAATACAAGACAATGGTGGGACGGGGGTTATTGGCCAATGTATTGATAAAAATACAGGCGGTCCGTTAGTTAAATTGTACGATATTAATGGCAATGCTGCATCTGGGTTGATTGATGCAGTTGTAAAGGGGTACTAATATGTCGGAATTGCTTACTGAAGCGGAAATGCTTGCCTGGACCATGGCTTCGCAGAGAAAAGCCGGCGAGGTCAGGCAGGCAAAGGCGGTCAGGGAGTTGGTAGGCGCTGTCGCCGGAGCCGCGTTGACGATTGCATCCGGCTCGATCACACCGATTCAGGCCTATCACATTATTGACACCGAGTCTGGAGCGGCGACTGATGAACTGGATTTGATCGATCCGTCAAACCTGGGGGATGGTCGCATAGTCATATTGTCCATTGCGGATGCCTCACGGGTGATCATTATCAAAAACGGCTACGGAGGCACTGGACAGATGTTCACCGCCGACGGGCTCAATGCGACACTGAGTGACCCCAAGGCGTTCATCGCATTCGTGCGTAACGGCACCTATTTCCGTGAGATTTTTCGTGCACCATGCCTGTACCCAGGTGCCGCCGCGTCTACTCCGACCGCAAATGCGATCGTTAGAGCATTGGGCACAGCAAAGATCGATGCCGGGTGGATACCGGCAAACATTTTGCCACCAGCAGGCGGCGTCACATTGTTTGCAGCATCATCACCCCCTACCGGATGGTTGGAGTGCAACGGGGCTGCAATCTCACGGACAGTATATAGTACCCTCTATAGCGCAATTGGTACTGGTTTTGGCGGAGGCGATGGCTCCACCACATTCAACATCCCTGATCTACGCGGTGTTTTCCTCCGTGGTTGGGACCACGGGCGCGGCATAGACTCCGGCCGAGGGTTTGGATCATATCAGGGAGAAAACACTCGCGACCACTGGCACTATCCACTGAATGGGCTGACAAACCAGTTTCTTCCGGTCAGCATCACGGGTGGAGGCAACACAACAATCCTTGCCGGCAATACACAAAACGCTCGCACGGCATCGGCTGCAGATTCCGGCCAATACGGTTATTCCGGGGCGGAAACGCGCCCGTGCAACGTCGCACTTCTGCCGTGCATCAAATACTAGGAGATTCCATGGATATCTACAACTACGATAAATCGTCAGGTGAGTATATCAATACGTCCGCTGCCCAGGCATCTCCACTGGAGCCAGACGTCTATCTCGTCCCGGCTCATGCCACGACTGTCGCACCTCCCGCGCCTCGGGAGGGGTACGCGCGGATCTGGTCCGGCGCGGCCTGGGCGTATGTGGAGGACCACCGCAGTCAGACTATTTATTACACAAGCAATGCCGGAGCGCATATTGTCACGGCATTGGGCACCATCCCCGAGGGATGCACGACACTGGTACCGCCCACATATCCGGTCTGGTCCGGCTCCATATGGACGTTCGATTTGACAGCGGCAAAAACGGCCGCCTGCACTCGGATCGAGGCCAAGCGTCAGACCCTGGAGCGGGCCGGCGTGACGATCTCATGGCCGGACGGGACAAAATCCAAAATCCAAACCCGGGACGACAGGGATTGGCGAAATATCAACGGGGTGGCCTCGCGAGGACTCGCCCGCATCACCCAGGCAGACGTCACCCCAGATTGGTTCCGAGACGCTGACAATGTTGACCATTCCCTGACGCCGACGCAGGCCCTCGATATGGGCCAGCAAGCAGCCACGGCAATTTCGAAGCTGGCCAAGGTGGCCCAGGCGGCCAAGGACGCAATCAACGCCTCGACCGTAACGACGGCGGACCAGATCACGGCAATCGAGTCGGACATCGTCTGGCCGGAGGTGTAGAGATGAAAATGTGGAAGTACGTTTTGGCGGGATGGGAAGTGGCGGGGTGGCTCTGGCGGTGGCTGACGGGGACCGAAGATCAGAAGCGGCCCGAAGATAAGAACCCGCTCATGTAAAAAAAGCCCCGGAAGCCTGACGGCAACCGGGGCTTTTCCCTTACGACATTCCTTACGACGACGTTGCTGGCGCATGTCGTAAAATGGCAGGTTTTTGTCGTAAGGAATATAGCTAAATCTAGTTATTTCAACATATTCTGCACTACCGACCTGAATGGGGTTCAGGGGGTCGGAGGTTCAAAT
>Ga0183095_10109_pt2 | contig 25790 bp, 24 predicted proteins | sample BioMet4_FD_130346 | JGI IMG/M metagenome (GOLD analysis project Ga0183095, IMG submission 130346) | Microbial communities from bioreactor (seeded with sewage sludge) at LBNL, California, USA - Biofuel metagenome 4 (v2) (version 3) | ecosystem: Engineered > Bioreactor > Anaerobic > Unclassified ...
ATCATAGGTTACGTCCCTACGGGACTTGGGTTGTTTGTTCCCCAATGCTTTTCTACCCATATACCGCCTCTACGAGGCTAAAGAAATATTCACCCGCTCCCGCTCGATTTTCATCGCGTGGGAAGTATAAAAAGAGAAAGAATTATTGGTAGGATAGATCGGTTTGCCACACGAAAGGATTCGTGCGGAAGCATTGGGTGGAGGTTGGTGGGTAGCGAAACCGCCAACCAATCTCCATTAAAAAACTCAAAGTCCCGACTGTCATTTCGAACGAAAAGAGAAATCAAATTCTTCAACATTATAAAAAAGCCTACCGGACAATAATGAGAATTTATTTGAAACGAGCATGATAAACAAATCACGCAAAGTTAGGATGAACTTGACATGCGAGTTCTCCCGTTAAGTCGGGACAAGCTATCTGACAAATAAAAAAAACAAATTATAAACAGAGAAAAAGAGTGAAACCGATAACGATCGGTTTTCTCTTTTTTATACCCGTTCGTTCTCAATAGAGACATTTTTCACTAACTTTGCCGAACAATCGTTGAAATCATCGGTTTTATATACAAACCGTCTTTATTAAAACCGGTATAGCAAATGCTACACAACAGACAGATGAAAAGGGCATGATGAAAAAATCATACAAAGCTATGATTACCAAGCCTTGATTCTTGATTTTTGGCTCTAAAACACAAACAAATGAAAGAACGAATACAACAAATACGCAAGGATTTCCCCATTCTAAACGAAATCATATACAACAAACCTCTCATTTATTTCGATAACGGCGCTACAACCCAAAAACCATCGTGTGTGGTCGAAAAAATTGAGAACGCCTATTTCCATCTGAACGCCAATATCCACCGCGGCGTACATTACCTGAGTCAGAAAGCTACCGAAGCGCACGAAGATGCCCGCATGAAGGTAGCAACGTTTCTGGGAAGCGGCAAGCGGGAAGAAATCATCTTTACACGTGGTACCACCGAAGCGATCAACTTAGTTGCTTTTTCGTACGGCGAAGCATTTTGCAAGCCCGGCGACGAAGTTATCGTCTCTGAAATGGAGCATCATTCCAATATTGTACCCTGGCAAATGCTTTGTGAACGTAAAGGGATGAAGCTACGGGTAATTCCTGTTACCGAAAAAGGGGAACTCGACCTGGCAGCGTACAGTTCATTGCTGAACGAACGTACTAAATTAGTAGCCATAACACATGTTTCCAACGTTCTGGGAACCATCAATCCCGTCAGGGACATGATAGCGCAAGCTCACCTGTTCAACGTTCCGGTGCTGGTGGATGGCGCGCAGGCTGTGCCACACATTGAGGTTAACGTTGAAGAACTGGATGCCGACTTTTATGTATTTTCTGGTCATAAAATTTATGGCCCGACAGGCATTGGCGTGCTGTATGGAAAAGAAAAGTGGCTCAACGCTATCCCACCCTATCAGGGTGGCGGAGAAATGATCCAAACGGTTAGTTTCGAGAAAACCACCTACAACGAGCTTCCTTTTAAATTCGAAGCGGGGACGCCCGATTATGTTGGTTCAACGGCATTGGCCGAGGCGCTTCGCTATGTTCAGGAAATAGGACTGAAAAATATAGCAGCCTACGAAAATGAACTGCTTCAATACGCCACCCGAAGACTTCATGAAATAGAAGGGATGAGAATTTTCGGACAGTCGGAACACAAAAGTTCAGTCATCTCATTCATGGTGGGCAACATACATCCCTACGATACGGGCATGCTGCTCGACAAACTTGGAATAGCCGTAAGAACCGGACATCACTGCGCTCAACCACTCATCGATTCGCTCGGCATACCGGGCACAGTAAGGGCATCGTTTGCCTTCTACAATACATTTGGAGAGATCGACACCTTTATCGATGCTTTGAAACGGGTTACCGCCATGCTATCGTAACAAATTAAACCAAAAATATCTTTATGACAATTAATGAAATTCAGGACAATATTATTGAAGAGTTCAATCAGTTTGACGACTGGATGGATAAATATTCGTTGCTGATTGATTTGGGCAACAGCCTTGAACCCATAGATGAGGCCGACAAAACGCCTCAGAACATCATTGAAGGTTGTCAGAGCCGCGTATGGCTTACAGCCGATGTGAAAAATGACAATGTCGTTTTTAAAGGAGAAAGCGACGCCATATTAGTAAAAGGGATGGTTTCGTTACTGATTCAGGTGCTATCCAACCATTCGCCAGCTGAAATATTGAACGCCGAACTTTATTTTATCGATAAAATCGGATTGCGTGAACATCTATCGCCTACCCGCTCCAACGGATTACTGGCCATGGTGAAACAGATGAAACTATATGCCATGGCATTCAAGGCCAAATCGGGAGTTCAACAATAACCGGACACAAAAAAAGGCTAAAATCTAAAGTTTTAGCCTTTTTAATGTACAAGTTTCTCTTAAATCAAGCTGATAAATAATTCACCTTCTGTTTCGGTGAAGTTGATTTTGCCTTCGCGGGCCAACCAACCTAAAGCAAGATTCAAATCTTTTTCAGTCAGTTTTGTTGCTTTTTTAACGGCCTTCACGTTTGTATCGCCGCCGTTTTCCAATGCCGACCACACAAGGCCTGCATTTGAGCCAATTTTTTCTAATGACATTTTGGTTCGTTTAAAATTTTGTTCGAATTAGTAAACAATTTCGAGTACAAAAGTACAAAAATATGTTTTACAACACAAAATTTAATCAAAAACTATGCGAATTTCCCGAGATTTTAACTATTTTGAGTACATTTTTTCAATAACAGCGCTATATTTTTGCGCAATAACACTTCGTTTAAGTTTCAACGTATTCGTGAGCTGACCATTTTCGATGGAAAAACTTTCGCCGATCAGCGCTATCTTCTTAATAATTTCGTAATTGGCCATCCCTTGCTGGAGTTTCACAATTCTATCCATCAAAAAAGCGTAAATTTCTTCCGCCGAAAGTAATTCAGCCTCATTGCCGAACGAAATATCATGTTGGTTTGCATATTCTACCAGCGCCTTTAACGAAGGGACAACCAAAGCGGTAACAAAGTTGTGCTGGTCGCCGATAACAGCCACCTGTTCAATATATTTATCCGTACCAAGCCTCGATTCAATCTCTTGCGGGGCAATGTATTTTCCGTTGGATGTTTTAAAAAGATCCTTAATTCTGTCGGTCAGTACAATTTTATCATCTTTCAGAAAGCCGGCATCGCCCGTTCTGAACCAACCATCATCGGTAAAAGCCGCCTTGTTGGCTTCAGGATTATTGTAATAGCCTCTGAAAATTGTTTTTCCTTTAACGAGGATTTCGCTGTTGGTATCAATTTTAACCTGAATATCAGGCATAACAGAGCCAACCGTCCCGATTTCATAACCTGTATATTCGTAGCAGGTAATGGTGGCTGTCGATTCAGTGAGGCCGTAGCCGTAAACAATAGGAATACCAAGGCTAATAAAAAATTCGGCTATGTAATCGGAAAGTTTAGCACCAGCCGTAGGGAACATTTGGCCATTTTCGATGCCGAGCGTATTTTTTACCTTTGAGAAAATAAATCTATCGGAAAGTTTGTATTTTATCCGGAGCATAAATCCGGGTTTTTTGTTGTTGCGCAGGTAATCCAGATTGTATATTTTGCCAATACGAATCGCCTTGTTTACCATATTGAGTTTGGCTGGTGAATAAGTAGCCAGATTTTCCTGAATTCCGGCATACACTTTTTCCCAGAAACGGGGCACGGCAGTCATTAATGTAGGACGAACATCTTTAATCGTCTGCTGAATTTCGGTGGGGCGGAGGTTGACATATATTTTAATCCCGACGAACAGGCAAAGGTAACACCAAGTACGTTCAAGCACATGGGTAAGAGGCAAAAATGCGATGGAAACATCGTCGCAATTCATTTTGGTAAAACGGTGCACATGTATGCGCATTGCCTCGTTCATGCAAGAATGCGGGAGCATCACTCCCTTGGGATTGCCGGTTGTACCCGAAGTATATAATATGCAGGCCAGATCATCCTCAACGGCTAATTTCCGTCGTTGTTCAACGGTTTCCTTGTTTTGCAGCTTTCTTCCTGATTCTAGCAAATCGGTGTAATACAAAGAATCAACATCTTGACGTAAAACCACATCCGGTGAGAATACAATAATTTTTTTTAATCCCGAAACGCCAGCTGCCAGCTCAGCAGCAATATCATACTGGCATTGTTCACCTACAAAGATTAGTTCGACGCCGGCATCATTCACAATAAAATTAACCTGTTCCAACGTTGAAGTAGGATAAATGGGAACCACAATAGCGCGGTTGGAAAAAAGGGCGTAGTCAACTATCAGGTTTTCGGCCATATTCTGAGAAAACTGAGCCACCCTGTCCTGCTCTTTTATACCCAAGGCGAGCAAACCCGCGGCCATAGAGTCAACCTCATCCGAAAATTCGTTCCACGACCGTTCTCTCCATTGCGAATCAATGGTTTTACGTGAACACAACGCGATTTTATCACCATAAATCCTTGCCTGATGAGATATCAGACTGCCAAAATGTATCTGTTCCATGCCGGAAGCTTTTATAATTTTTTTACAAATATAAGCAATTTAATAAATTTAAACTGCACATAAATATAATTTTTGTGCATAAATAACATTCTGCGATCAGAACAATTGAAAATATTCCGCTTTTTAAAACAGAATGACGTTTTGAAGTGTAAAGGTACAAAAAAACTCCGACGATTAGCCATAAAATTAAGCAACATGAAACCTGCGAACAGAATTTGAAACAAAGGCATATTACTAATTCAATGGTTTTTTGTATTTTTGTAAACATGCAAACGGCATAAAAACACAATACTTTATGAAATAAAAAAACATGCAAGAAGAAGAAAAAATTACCGGATTACCCGAGAATGCTTCCCGCGAACTGAAAGAAGGGGAAGAGTACATTCCACTCCTTTCGGCCGATAAAGTTTATCCCGAAGTTAATTCCCGCTCCGTTTTTTGGGGCTTATTCATGGCCGTACTGTTTTCGGCCGCCGCCGCTTACCTCGGACTAAAAATCGGCCAGGTTTTCGAAGCAGCCATCCCCATAGCCATCATCGCTGTAGGGCTATCGAGCGCCACACGAAGGAAAAACGCCTTGGGCGAGAACGTGATTATCCAATCAATTGGCGCAGCATCAGGGGTCATCGTGGCCGGCGCTATTTTTACGCTGCCGGCGTTGTACATCCTTCAGGCCAAATATCCCGATATAACTGTCAGTTTCTGGCAGGTTTTCCTTAGTTCGCTGTTGGGGGGCGTGCTTGGGATTTTGTTTCTTATCCCTTTCCGTAAATACTTCGTTTCCGACATGCACGGCAAATACCCTTTTCCCGAAGCTACTGCCACCACACAGGTGCTGGTATCGGGCGAAAAAGGGGGCGACCAGGCCAAACCGCTTATCTACGCAGGGATCATCGGTGGTATTTACGATTTTATCGTGGCTACCTTCGGCTGGTGGTCCGAAACATTTACAACCCGCGCCATTCCTTACGGCGAATTGGTTGCCGACAAATTCAAAGCAGTATTTAAAATCAATGTGGGATCGGCTGTGCTTGGACTCGGGTACATCGTCGGGCTAAAATACTCCGCCATCATTTGTGCCGGGTCTGCACTCGTATGGTTTGTTATTGTCCCGCTGCTTCCTCATTTGGGAAATGACGTTATACAGCTCATCAACCCCGCGTACACAGGCGTGCTGGCCAACGCCGCCCCCGAACAGATTTTCCGTGAGTTTGCCCGCCACATCGGTATTGGTGGCATAGCCATGGCTGGCATCATTGGCATCATTAAATCGAGAAAAATCATAAAGGATGCCGCCGGTTTGGCCACTAAAGAACTGAGAGGGAAAGGGAAAGATGGTGCTGTTACCGTGAAGCGCACCCAACGCGACCTCCCGATGAAAATCATCCTTTTCGGGGTAGTGGCTGCTCTTATCGCCGTATTCATATTTTTTTACTTCGGGGTAGTCCCGAATTTGCTTCATGCCATTGTAGGAATATTGGTAGTAGCCATCATCGCCTTTTTATTTACTACCGTGGCTGCTAACGCCATAGCCATCGTAGGAACAAATCCTGTGTCGGGAATGACATTGATGACACTGATCCTGGCATCGGTCATTCTGGTTGGTGTCGGACTAAAAGGCACAGCCGGAATGGTAGCCGCCTTAGTTATCGGAGGAGTGGTGTGTACGGCGCTTTCCACGGCTGGAGGTTTTATTACCGACCTGAAAATCGGATACTGGATAGGAACCACACCCGCCAAACAGGAAGGATGGAAATTTCTGGGAATCATAGTTTCGGCAGCTACCGTGGGTGTGGTCATCATGATCCTGAACCAAACGTACGGATTTACCGGCGACAAAGCGCTGGTAGCCCCGCAAGCCAACGCCATGGCTGCCGTCATCGAACCACTCATGTCGGGCGTAGGAGCTCCGTGGTTCCTTTACGCCATTGGCGCCATTATTGCCGTCGCGCTGAATTTCATGGGCGTATCTGCATTGGCCTTCGCGCTGGGCATGTTTATCCCCATGGAACTGAATGCTCCGCTTTTGGTCGGCGGTCTTATCAGCTGGTTCGTATCCACCCGAAGCAAAGATAAAGCTTTGAACACCGCTCGCCTCGAAAAGGGGACACTGCTTGCCTCCGGATTCATTGCCGGTGGTGCCCTGATGGGAGTGGTGAGCGCCGGATTGCGCTTCGGAGGTATTAACTGGATGCATGCCGAATGGGCCGAAAGCGCCGGCGGTCAGTGGCTCGGCATCCTGATGTATCTGCTGATTATATTTTACCTTGCTTATGATTCGCTACGGGCAAAAAAATAAATCAGGATAAGACTTCGTATCTTACATGAAAGCCGGCTGATCGAGTAAAATAATCAGCCGGCTTTTTTATGGAATCAACCCTTATTCCAGTCTCATAGCTAACAACCAATGGCTAACGATCCGATGAGAGTTAATAATTGGTTGTTTTAATATAAAAGCACACATAGCAAAAGAACCTTCAGTATTTTGGCTGATGTGATCGTAAGTTTTCATCATAGCAGTAAAGAATTATTCGTTTCGATTGTGTCAGAAAAAGTCAAGAAGAGTTTAGTCCGCATTTATAAAACATTACAACTATCTCATTGTGAAATCAAAACCCGGCATCTCCTCAGAATGGAGTGATACCGGGTTTTTTCGTTGAACGCTAAAAATTAAAGAAAAAGAAGGGGTTGATTATTGATGATGATAAATCGACGACATTCCTGAAATCTCAAATAAACGCCCAACCCCTGACACACTCCACTTCAGTAAGTTCGGCCAAAAAATCGTATTCGGCACGCATCACCCATTCGCGGAAAGCGGTGGAAGGCTGATAATTGGGAATTGCGGCAAGCAATCGGCTCAGATCAAAGTTGGCTGAAGATATCCCTGCTCCTGCCCTTGTGGCATCCATGGCATTACACTCTTGCTCGATATGGGTCGGGATCATCAAAACAGGTTTTCCAAGGTACAACGCCTCACACACCGATTCGAAACCGGCCGTAGTGGCATACCCCTTGCTTTGCGCCATAAAATAGAGGAACAATTTATCGTCGAGCGTATGCATGTAAAGCCTGCGGGCAAGGCGCTCGGTATCGTTAACGTTCCGTTTGTCCCAGAAAAAATGCAATTCTTCGTCCGGATGTTGCCGGCTCCACTCTTTTAATTCTTCGGCATAAATGCTGTTCAGCAGATAACCATGAATATAATTTCCGTTCTGTGGGGTAATGCTGAGCACCTCTTCGCGAAGCAAAGGGGGAACAAAACGAACAGCAGTGTAAGTTCCGTTTTTAACGGGATGAAAAGACAATGCCAACTTTTTAGATGAATTCCAAGCAGTTAAACGCGAAAAAAAATTAAGCATAAAAAAACCGGCTTTGTCGCTACCTTCGTACCTGAACTCATCGGTAAGAAAAAAATACTGGTGTCCAACGCTCACCATCGGCACCGACGGACGGAAGATGCCGTAAGTGAGCCCGCAAAGCAGCTCATAAAAATTCACCACCACATCAGGTTGATGTTCTTTGATGGCGCGGCGAATGAAAAGCATGCTGTCGAAATATTGCGGCAGGTAAAACAGGTTGTACAACAGACTGAAAATAAAAGGAATATGTTTGAACTGGTTGGATGGTAAAAAATTAGGACTTTTAAAACCCAACACTTCGGATTGAATATTATCGGTATAAAAACCGGGAATACTCCTTTGTTTGCTGCGCCCCACCATTACAGCAACCACTTCGTGCCCATGCGCGACCAGCATTTTCCGAAGCGCCAGCGACTGTGTCAGATGGCCTCTTCCCTCACCCTGAACAATAAACAAATACTTCATTTACTATGCATTATGGTTAAAAGATTATATTGCCAGAGCTGCTTTTGAATCAAATGGAATCACTTTCGTCGCTTCAGTCGCCTCGCAATAACGATATACTTCCCAGGTACCGTCCTCATGCTCAAGCAAAGCCGTTAAACTTTCCACCCAGTCGCCGGAATTCAGGTAGTGAATATCATCGTACATTTCGTTGGCTGGCTGGTGGATGTGTCCGCAAATCACCCCATCGTAGTTTCGGTTTCTGGCTATTTTCACTAATTCCATTTCGAAATCGGAAATATAGGATACGGCCGATTTTACCATGTGCTTCACACTTTGCGACAGTGAGAAATAAGGCAGTCCTCGTTTAGCCCGGTAGTGATTGTAAATTTTATTCACCCTGAGCAACATGGTATAACCAACATCGCCCAACTTGGCCAGCCACTTGAACCCGGTGGTAATGGAATCGAACACATCGCCGTGAACTACCAGATAGCGCTTACCGTTGAATTCGTGAACATATTCTTTGAGTATGGATAAATTGTAAAATGAAAACGGGGCTATATGATCGATAAAATCGTCGTGATTGCCCCGGATATAAATAATATTGGTATGATAATTCTCCATCATCTTCATAATGATCTTGAAAAAATCGGAATGTTCCTTTTTCCAGCGGCCACGGCTTTTCTTCAGTTGCCAGCCATCGATAATATCACCATTTAATATCAACGTTTTACAATTAACTTCTCTTAAAAACTCCGTTAATTCTGCTGTTTTGGAATATTCATTTCCAAGATGCAAATCGGATAAAACAATCGTGTTGTAATACTTCATCAGTTGTAGTTTTAAAAATTATACTGCAAAGGTCATTCGTAAAAATTACAATCCGAATGCAAGCCTATGACGATATTGTGAAATAACAACTTGCTGATTAAGAACACATACTCAAAAACATTTTGTCTGAAATGCCAATTTTTCTTATATTTGTAATATTAAGAACCAAAAGATATGTACGAAGAACTACTTAAACTTGATCCACTACGGATAAATTTTTCTTCATCGGGAATGCATGTGATCAATATTATTTTATGTTTTGTTATGTTCGGCGTAGCACTGAACATAAAAGTATCACAATTTTCGCACCTGATAAAAAAGCCTAAACTTGCGCTCATCGGATTGTTTTCGCAATTGGTGGCTTTACCTGCCATCACATTTGTTTTGGTCATCATTTTCAATCAGCTGATAACACCATCCGTAGCCATGGGAATGATATTGGTGGCTGCATGCCCGGGCGGAAACATATCCAACTTCATGTCGTCGTACGCCAAAGCCAACACCGAGCTGGCCGTAGGACTGACAGCCGCCAGCACGCTGATTTCGACGTTTACCACCCCTTTCAACTTTTCATTCTGGGGCGGATTATACAACCAGTTCATCAGTAACCACGCGGGGCACATGCTCCAACCGCTGGTCATCGACAACCGTCAGATGTTCGAAACGGTGTTCCTTCTCCTCGGAATCCCCCTCATCATTGGGGTTATTTTCGCGCACAAACTTCCGGTAATCACCGGAAAAATTAAAAAGCCGATACAAAACCTCTCGCTGCTTTTTTTTATTGCCATGATAGTGGTAGCCTTTGCCAACAACATCCACTATTTCATACATTACATCCTTTACATTTTTATCATTGTGCTGGTTCACAATGGAATGGCTCTAACAACAGGTTACAGTGTCGCATCGGCTTTCCGGCTATCAGACATTAACCGGCGTACGCTCACCATCGAAACGGGCATCCACAACTCCGGGCTTGGCTTGCTGCTGCTATTCAACCCTAAAATTTTTCCACCTCAATTACAAATCGGCGGCATGATTTTCGTGGTGGCATGGTGGGGCATCTGGCACATAGTGTCGGGGTTGTCCATTGCCGGCTACTGGCATCGGCACGTACTGAAAAATTCTTCTATCATTTCCAAATCCGAATAGAATATCATGTCGAAAATTTACCAACTACCGCTTGCGTACCGCATCTGTAAGAGATATGTTACCTTTACTTTCCGTTTTTTTTTCAGGGAATACATCATTGTAGGCAGGGAAAACCTACCTAAAAATGTGCCGCTTATTTTTGCGCCTAATCATTTGTGCGCCTTGATGGATGCGCTGGCTGTAGTTTCGTTGATCCCCCAAAATAAATCCATCACGTTCCTGGCTCGTTCGGATATTTTCAAGAACAGGAAAATAGCGTCAATCCTCCGTTTTTTTAAAATAATGCCGGCTTTCCGCATCCGCGACGGTTACAAAAATTTAGATAAAAACAACGATGTATTCGATGTTTGCGTTGAGGCGCTGGAACAAAAACAGTACATTGGCATCATGCCTGAAGGCAATCAGGGCGAACTCCGAAACCTGCGCCCGCTCGTGAAGGGCATTTTCAGGGTAGCCTTCGGCGCGCAACAGCAACTTGGCCCCGGCAATCCTGTTTACATTGTGCCGATAGGGCTCGATTATGGCGATCTGGTGAAAGCCCGTAAACATTTGATCATAACCATTGGGAAGCCCATCAATGTGGCCGGATATCTGGATCGTTACAATGAGCAACCCGCTGTGGCGACCAACGAAATACGCGAGGAACTGAGGCAAAAACTTCACGACATCACCCTCGATCTGGCTACGGATCAACACTACGAATGTTTCGAAACGGCGACCGAAGTTTGCGACACCGCCATGACAAAAAAGTCAGGGTTGCAAAACACAACGATCTACCGCTTTGTAGCCCGCAGGGAAATTGCTTCGAGATTAGTCGATATCGAAAAAAATCAACCCGAAACCATGGCTCTCCTTGACGAATGGTGCACCCGTTACCGCTATCTTGCCGCCCTTACCGGATTACGTACCCACACGCTCGAAAGCGCAAAACCAACGCTTGCCGCCTTATTGGTGGATGGCCTGATTTTCCTGATCAGTTTTCCACCCTTTATCCATGGTTTTTTGGTGAATTTCTTACCGTTTCTCCTTCCGGTTGCCATCCGCAAAGCCATGAAAGTAGAGTACGAGGGGTTTTTCAGTTCCATACAATATGTGCTGGGCATCTTGTTTTTTCCGCTGTTTTACATTCTTCAAACGTATATTTTTTACCATCTTTCAGGTGCTTATTTACCCCTAACCGCGGTTTTCTTTCTCAGTCAGTTCCCATTGGGGAAACTCTCGCTTTACTGGTACCGGGAGTTCAGGAAGTTTATAGGCAGATGGAATTTTTACGTTTCTTCCGTTAAAAAGAAAGGGGAGATGATTGAAATGCAGGAAATCAGGAATAAGATTATTGCAGTTATAGTCAGATAAAATCCTATTTAGACAGTTAAACAACAATGTTATAACCGTCAGTTTTTATTTACCGGAATCCTTTTTACTTATTGCGGTTGAAGTATCTGTTTTACCAGGTCGGGCTGTTTTTCGAATTGCTGAAACGCTAAACGCGATGCCTTCTGATGCGACTCCTTCTTGCTCAGGCCAGTCGCTTCACACACAAAAACACCATTGACAAACAACTGCGTGGTAAAAATATGCTTATTGGTTGTATCCAGAGCATCGTCGGCCAAAACAAATTCAGGGACTACATAATATTTCTGGCACCACTCTATCAGCTTCGATTTGAAATTAGCCTCATCTTCAGCTACTTTATCCAGATCGATAAATGTCCTGAACAGACGACGTTCAACAAAATTTTTACATTGCTTGTAGCCATAATCGAGATAAATGGCACCGATCAGCGCTTCAAAAGCGTTGCCGTAAATATTGTTGTTGGTATGCGCGTTGACGTATTTGGTAGAAAGGATGAGCTTATCAAGCCCTATCTCAATGGCAAGCTGATTGAGGGATTCCCGTTTTACAATTTTGGAACGTGTATTGGTAAGGAAACCCTCTCGCTGGTTTTCGTAACGATGATACAAAATATCGGTTACCACCGAGTTCAGAACCGCATCCCCTAAAAATTCGAGTCGTTCGTTACTCAGCGTCGAACCATCCTGACGGGTGATAGCCACCGACCGATGACGGACAGCCAACTGATAATAAGACAGATGGTCAGGATAAAAACCTAAAACATTATAGAATAATAAATAAGGCTCTTTCCGAACTTTCGAGAAGAGCCTTATTCTTACGAAAAAATTTCTTAACACAAAAAATTATTTTATAAATTTTTTGACAATAATGCTCGCGTTATGACCTCCAAACCCGAAAGTATTGGAAAGGGCGGCATTGACAGTCCGTTTTTGCGCCTTATTAAAAGTGAAATTCAAATTGTAATCAATTTCAGGGTCTTCGTCGCCCTCAGTAAAGTTGATGGTCGGAGGGACAATACCATCGCGTACCGTAAGCACCGATATAATGGCTTCAACGGCGCCGGCGGCGCCAAGCAAATGGCCGGTCATCGATTTGGTAGAGCTGATATTTAGTTTGAATGCATGATCGCCGAAAACTTCCTTGATGGCTTTTGCTTCGGAAATATCACCCACAGGGGTAGATGTTCCGTGAACATTGATATAATCAAGATCTTCGGGATTCAAACCAGCGTCCTTCAGAGCACGTTTCATCACCAATTTAGCACCCAGTCCATCGGGGTGGGTAGCTGTAAGATGGTAAGCATCCGCCGACATGCCTCCGCCAACCACTTCGCAATAGATATTTGCTCCGCGGGCAAGTGCATGTTCCAACTCTTCGAGCACCAGACATCCGGCACCTTCTCCCATTACAAACCCATCGCGGCTTTTGCTGAACGGTCGGGAAGCTCCTTCTGGGTCATCGTTGCGTGTCGAGAGTGCCGTCAACGCATTAAAACCACCGACACCTCCCGGTGTGATAGCTGCTTCGGCGCCTCCTGCCACAATCATATTTGCCCTGCCCATACGGATGTGATTGAACGCATCGATCAGGGCGTTGGTGGAAGATGCACATGCAGAAGCGGTTGAATAATTCGGTCCTCGGAAGCCGTAGATCATCGAAATTTGACCCGCTGCAATATCCGAAATCATTTTCGGTATAAAAAACGGGTTAAATTTCGGACCCATATCTTCGTGGGTATAATAATAACCGATCTCCTGTTCGAATGTAGAAATACCTCCTATACCGGCGGCAAATATAACCCCTACCTCGTCCTTGTCAATCTGCTCCAGATCAGCCCCCGAATTCTCGATAGCTTCTTTGGCAGCCGCTACCGCATATTGGGTATAGCGATCGGCTTTACGCTCCTCTTTACGGTCGAAATAGGCCGAAGGATCGAAGTTTTTAACTTCGCAGGCAAAGCGGGTTTTGAATTTGGATGCGTCAAAATGAGTAATCGGCCCGGCTCCGCTTACACCTTTACGGATATTTTCCCAAAATTCGGGAATGGAATTTCCTAAAGGCGTAACCGCGCCAAGACCTGTTACTACAACTCGTTTCAATTCCATAAAATACTGTGGAATAAAAAATTATTTTTGCAAAGCTTCAATGTGGGCGATAGCGTCGCCAACAGTGGAAATTTTTTCAGCTTGATCGTCCGGAATTGAAATACCAAATTCTTTTTCGAATTCCATGATCAATTCTACAGTGTCCAATGAATCTGCACCCAGATCGTTTGTGAAACTTGCTTCTGGTGTTACATCGGCTTCATCTACACCCAATTTGTCTACGATGATAGCTTTTACTTTAGCTGCAACTTCTGACATAATTCTCTTTTTTAAGTTTGTAAATAAAATTAGTTTTATAATTTTGCGGTGCAAAGAAATGAAAATTTTACGACATACACGAATTTTTAACTAAAATAATTCACTTTTTTGCACAAAATTACCATAATTGAGCAACTTTTTACTGTTTTATGCCTAAAAATATTGCCATCTTTGCTTCCGGATCCGGATCGAATGCCGAAAATATTATCCAATATTTCCGAAATAATCCAGGTTTTAATTTTCCGGTCATTGTTTCGAATAATCCGGACGCTTATGTTCACGAAAGAGCCCGAAAAGCCGGGGTCAGGTCGGTATGTTTTTCGAAAGCCGATTTTTTGGACGGAGCTCCCGTTGTGAATTTGTTGAGAGAGCTGAATATAGACCAGATTGTTCTGGCCGGATTTTTACTGAAAATTCCCGAGACCCTGATTCGCGAATACCCGTCCGGCATTATCAATATCCATCCGGCACTACTGCCAAAATATGGTGGTAAAGGGATGTACGGGCATCGGGTACACGAGGCGGTAGCACTCGCACACGAACGCGAATCGGGGATCACCATTCATTATGTAAACGAAAAATACGACGATGGGAACATTATTTTTCAAGCAAAATGCCAGTTGGATACTTCGGATACCCCCGACAGCATTGCACAAAAGGTGCATCAGCTCGAATATATATATTTTCCGCAAGTGATAGAAAATTTATGGAAAGACTGACAACAGCCTCTCCAGCTAAAACTTTAATAACAATATCATTATGAAACGAGCATGTTTTTACCAAAACACAGACTGGCATGAAAATGAGGACATGCGAGTTCTCCCGTCAAGTCGGGACAAGCTATCCGACAATTTAAAAACAAATTATTTTCGGATGAAACACGCTTGTTCAGCCATTTCAGCGTGCGGTAAGCAACCGGATAAAAAACCGTTTGTTCACCTAACGGAATGCTTTATGCCTCAACTCCGGAACACGCACACAACCCTCATGAGCAAAATTTTGTTATTGGGACTGGCATTCTGGTTTTTCGTGGCATCGCTTTGTGCTCAAACTCCGGATTCAGTAAAATGGGCGCTCACAACCACCACCAAATCGTACAACATGTCATCGGTCATTATCAACGACCCGTACCTGTCGCCACTCAAATATTCCGGTATTACGCTGGGATACACCACCGATTTCCAAAGGTTCTTATCGCCTTACAAGCCGGATTTATCCACTTACAGCCGTTTCAACGTAGCCCTGGGTGCCACCACTAACGAGGCGGCAACGGCCAATATAACCTTTTACGATTTGAACTACAGCTGGGGGATGTATTATCATATAAAACCACTCGGACGTCTGTATTTGATGGCCGGCGGACTCCTTGATACCGACATGGGGATAAAAATAAAGTCGGACAACGTAAACAACCCGTACAGCTTTGACTTTTCCACCAACTTGAATTTTTCTGGAATTGCCCGTTATTATATCATAACACGAAAGCGCACCATCAGGTTGCAACTTGCGGTGCAAACTCCGGTAATGGGCTGCATGTTCGTGCCCCGGAACGGAGAATCGTACTACGAAATTTTGCAACTGGGCAACTACGACAACACGTTCCATTTTTCGTCGTTCCACAACCGGCTCGGGCTCACCCGCACATTCTCTATCGATCTTCCGCTGCGGTTCACCACCTGGCACTTCGGAATATCGTACAACACATTAAGGTATAAAGCCAACGATATGGTTTACACCAAAGACGAGAGCGGAATAGTGATCGGATATACTTACGACTTTTACAAATTCTCAGGTCGAAAACACAAAGCTCCTAAAAACTTTATCAGCGCCGGATATTTATAATCTTAATTATTGAACATCATGAACAAACTGAAATTTATCATACTGATCACCTGCTGCTCATCGCTCTTTTCCTGCATTGATGAGCCGAAAGAATACGCCAACACTTACCAGGGAAATTTTGATGCTTTGTGGAATATCATGGACACAAGGTATTGCTATTTCGACTATAAAAAAATTGATTGGGACTCGGTTTACACCGTTTATCAGCCAAAAGTTACGAAAACATCCAACGACGAAGATTTTTTTGAATTGATGGGCAACATGCTCAACGAATTGAAAGATGGACACGTGAACCTCTATTCTAACTTCGACATTAGCCGCTATTGGAAATGGTACACCGATTATCCATCGAATTTCAGTTCGTCGCTGATAAAAAAAGACCGTTATCTGGGCGATAATTACCGGATTGCAGGAGGAATGAAATACCAAATCATCGACAACGGCAAGATAGGGTATATTTATTACGGCGATTTTTCAAATACATTTACCAACGATAATGTCAAATTTATTTTTGAATATTTCAAAAACTGCAAAGCCCTTATTATCGATGTAAGGGACAACGGCGGAGGATACCTCAGCTATGCCGATATGCTGGCAGGATATTTTTTCACAAAAAATACCATTACAAACTATATCTGTCATAAAACGGGCGACGGCCATTCCGACTTCTCCCAACCCAAAGCCATCACCACCAATGCCAGTGGCATCCAGTGGCAAAGGCCGGTAGCGGTGCTTACCAATCGTATGTCGTTCAGTGCTACCAACGCTTTTGTAAGCAAAATGAAAATAGCGCCGAAAGCTATTATTATCGGTGATAAAACCGGCGGTGGCGGTGGAATGCCCCTTTCGAGCGAGATTCCGATAGGCTGGATGGTTCGCTTTTCCACTTCGCCCATGTTTGATAGCGGAATGAAACAAATTGAATGGGGAATAGATCCGGATGTAAAAGTGGACATGGACATCACCGATGAGTCGAACGGATATGATACCATTATTGAAAAAGCCATCAGCATTTTAGATGAATAAACAACCGATGAAAAAATATAAAATAACGGAACTGAACCGACTCTCGACCGAAGAATTCATTGAACACGAAAAGCTACCGCTGGTGGTAGTGCTCGACAATGTACGCAGCCTGCACAATGTAGGGTCGGTGTTCCGGACGGCAGATGCCTTCTTGATTGAGTCCATTTATTTATGCGGCATCACCAGCACCCCGCCTCATGCCGAAATACACAAAACAGCGCTGGGCGCCGAGAACAGTGTAAGCTGGCGCTACTTCGGACAAACATCCGATGCGGTTCATCTGCTGAAAGAAAACGGTTTTACAGTATTATCGGTGGAGCAGGCACACGGAAGTACGCTCCTGAACAACTTCGAAGTATCGGACAAAAAATACGCGATAGTTCTGGGCAACGAGGTGAAAGGAGTTCAGCAGGAAATTGTAGATATGTCGGATGGCTGCCTCGAAATTCCGCAGTTTGGCACCAAACACTCGCTGAACGTAAGCGTTGCCTGCGGCATCGCTATTTGGGAGATTTTCGGGAAAATGTCATTAAACAAATAAAAAGAATGCCGTTTCAGAAAAAAGATTCTGAAACGGCATTCTTTTTAAGACATATCGGCAAGTCTGAAGTTATCTTCTTCCGCCGCCACCTCCGGAGCTTCTTCCGCCACCGCCACCACCGGAGTTACCCGATGAAGAAGAACGGGATGGTGCGCTGCCTCCGCTGAATCCTCCACTGCTACGACCTCCTGAAGGTTGGCTTGAAACCGAGGACGAGCGGGATGGAGCGCTACTGCCGGAACCGTAGGACGAACGGCCCGAAGAGCTCTGGTTGCCTCGGCTTTCGTATGAGCCACCCGACCGACCCGGTGAATAACTGTTATTGTTGCTTCGAGATGGAGTGTACGAGTTTCCTGATGAACTTCTTCCTGCGCCATTATAAATATCGTCTCTGGCCGATCCCGATCTTCCACTATTTGTCTGGACATCACGTCCGGTCGTATTGTATCCATTGCTACGGCTACCACCTCTGTCCGACGAAACCGATGCTCCTCGACCCTGATAATTGTCCTTATTGATCAGGTTGTCCTGACGACCTCCGCGTTGCGAAGCAGCTCCCCTTGACTGAATATCGTATGAGTTCCGGACATTAACACCAGCGTTCCTGCGGCTGAATGAGTTTTCGGGATGACGAACGGCAAAATCGTTTCTTTCCATCGAACGGTACATGTTACGCGCATAAGGGCTGCGGTAATGTTCGGTATAGTAATACGAATGACGGTGGTCGATACGTCCGTAAATATTCGAGCAATAGAGACCTATGCCAAACGGATGCCACGGGCGGTAGTAACCCGGATAATAGCCCCAGTAATAAGGTGAATACCAAGGAGAATAGAACGGGCTCCAGAACCATGTGAAAATAGGAGGAGCTACCACATAAACCGGTTCGATAATGTAATCGTCGCCATAAATATACGGATCACCGATCACCTGGACACAAGTGCGGTTGGTCCGGTATTTTTCTACCACAATGGTGGCTACATCCTGGTAAACATCTTTACCAAGAACAGCTTGAACAACAACGACATGAACATTGTTTTCGTACTTGTCAACTACCCGGAGATAATCAACTTCACCATCGTTGTTCAGATCAAGATTCGATATTTTGCTATCGTAATCGTTGAGCCTGCGTTCAAAATCCTGCAGATTGTCGGATTCTCCAAAAACCGATGCTACGGCTTTCAGGTCGAGATTGGCGCTGATATCATCGCTTTCGGCCTGAACCGTTACTTTACTCTGAGCCATCAGTTGCGATCCGGAGGCCAACATTAAAGCTGCAAACAGCATGAATATTTTCGTTTTCATATCGCTTTATTTTAAATGTTAATTTTTTTACTTTAAATCTATTGGTACCGCTTTTGTTGTACAATAATCAAACCACGTGCCAAATTTAAAACATATTTGAGCTGGTTGTTCCCGAAATATTGATTTTTTCATCTTAAAAAACATAATTATCTGTATGTTTGCATTTTATAACTAAAAATAAAATATTTCACCGGTTTCATATATGTGGGAATAAAAGCATAACGTCTGATTTCAAGCTGCACCTTTCCTAAAAAAAACATCTGATCCCAATTGGCTTATCAATATTAATAAATTTATAAAAAACGGATATAAAACCGTCTTTAAGCACAACCACGGTAAACACATTCGGTAAGGCACAAAAAAATTGTTATCTTTGTTCAGGTTTTATTGCACGAAAACATTGAACGAATCATGAATAGCCTGGATATTATACTGATACTTCCCATCGTAGCAGGTTTCGTCATCGGATTATTCAAAGGTCTGATCAAAGAAATAGCATCGTTGATATCAGTATTAGTAGCTATTTTTGCCGCAAAATATTTGTCGTTGCCGGTGGCGACATTGCTTATTCATGCCTTTGGATTTACCGATGCGGTGGCTCATCCGGTAGCTTACGTTGTTGTTTTCGTGGCTATTATCATCGGATTCATTCTTCTTTCCCGCTTTTTTGAAAAGATCCTGGATGGAATTTCGCTGGGAGGGATCAACAAACTGCTGGGAGGTGTGTTTGGCGGATTGAAATACGCCCTGATAATAAGCATTTTGCTAACCGTATTCGATACCCTCGATCATCGATTCCACTTTGTAAAACCTGAAACAAAAAGTAATTCGTTATTTTTCAAACCGGTTACAAGCCTTGCCCCTACATTGTGGGATCAGCTGAAACACGAAAACCCTCAAACACGGAATGAGAAAGAAGAAAATTGAACCGCTGACCATCGAAGGTTTTGAGATTCCCGAAGAACCGTTAACTAAAAGGTTGAAAGCCAATTTCTCCTCTCTCGAATTCGAGTGTGGCTGCGATGAGGCGGGGCGCGGATGTCTGGCCGGACCGGTGGTGGCTGCTGCCGTGATTCTTCCTCCCGGATTCGATTGCCCTGGACTGAACGACTCCAAACAACTGACCGAAAAACAACGGGATACCCTGCGACCCATCATCGAAAATGAGGCGCTGGCATGGGCGGTGGCTTTGGTGGACAACCATGAAATTGACCGGATTAACATTCTGAATGCCAGTATCCTTGCCATGCAACGTGCCATTGGCAAGTTACAAATCACGCCCGAGTTTATCATTGTGGATGGAAACCGATTCAAGCCTTACGGCGACATTCCTTACAAAACCATTGTAAAAGGAGATAGCAAATACATGTCGATAGCGGCGGCATCGGTATTGGCAAAAACCCATCGCGATGAACTGATGATAGCGCTTCACCGTCAGTATCCCATGTACGATTGGAATAAAAACAAAGCATATCCGACCGTTAAACATCGCAACGCTATCAAACAGTTTGGTGTTACTCCCCTGCACCGTATCTCCTACAACCTGACCGGTGAAAAACGGGTATAGCAAACGTTGTCAGAAAATTTTCTTTAAATATTTAACGCCATCCCGTCAATATCACAAAAAATAATCTTAATATTGTATCTTTTTTACGATTACTTCCAGATTAACTTTTTGAAAAACATGAAACTACCCTCGTTCCGCGACTGGGATAAACGGCTACTTCAGGTAGTCGAAAGATTCCCGATAGCTATCATTATTTGCATAGTGTACGCCTTTTTCGAATGGCGCAGTATCCAACCGTACAGCGAAGGAATAGCAAGCTACAAAATTGGCGATAATTACCATACATTCTTTATCGCCGGTTTTTTCCTTTCGGTAGCAGCTTCGCTTTTTTCGGAAGATAAATTTAAACGATGGTTCAACTACTTGATAAACATTGTAGTTGTCGGGCTATGGTTGTGGTTTTGCTCTCAGCTTCCCGAAAAATTCTACACCCGGGATTACATCTATACCCAAGTTCTTATGTTTGGAGTTTCCTTTTTCCTCTCGATGTTTTTCGTTTCGCACTTGCGGAAGGGCAGGACGATTTCATTCTGGAATTTCAGCATTAACCTGGTTTTTAAAATCATCATCTCTGTGGTTTTCGCGGGCGTATTGATGGGAGGTATCAGCTTGGCGCTGGTAGCCATCGATCATTTATTCAAGGTGGATATCGACCACTTGTATTACGAGCGCCTCGCGGTATTTTGTTTTATCCTGTTCGGGCCGGTATATTTTATGTCGAACATCCCCGCGGCGGCCGAAAAACAAAATGAAACCATTCAGTACAATAAATTCCTGAAAATTTTCGGACTCTACATTGTATTGCCGGTTTTATCCCTTTATACCGCGATATTATATGCATATCTGGCCAAAATCCTTTTCATCTGGCAACTTCCCAATGGCTGGGTAAGCTGGTTGGTATCGGTGCTGGGTGTAGCCGGATTTCTCACCGTTTTTCTGATTCATCCCGTATATTACGAGAAACAAAGCAAACTGGCCACCATTTTCAGCAGGTATTTCCCATTCGTAATGATCCCTTTGCTGATGCTTATGACGGTGGGGATCCTCCGCCGCTACAACGATTATGGATGGACAATCAACCGCTTGCTTGTCATCATCCTTAACCTTTGGATGTATGGGGTAGCCATTTATCTGATAACTAACCGGTCGAGAGGTATAAAAACCGTGTTTGTATCCTTCGCGCTGATTGCTTTTCTGGCAGCCATCGGTCCCTGGAGCGTATTCAACATTGCGCGGCGTTCTGTTTTCAACCAACTGGAACAAACGTTTCAGAAACATCATTTACTTACCGGTGGAAAAGTAGATTTTAAAAAATTACCGGAATTCAAGATAGACTCGACAACTGCCATGAATACCCAATCGGCGCTGTTTTACCTGAATAACCGTTACGGAATAGAGAGCATTCAACCGCTGTTTAAAGATTCATTAAAGGGAGAAAATATTGTTTCGATATATGAGTTAACCAAAAAATTGGGTTTGGAACAGGATGATAAAAGCTCGTATCAATACTTCAATTTTAATGCCGAAAAAATGCCGGTTAGCCCCGAAAATTTCAAGAATGCGCTTTTTGTGAATCTTCCCGATTACAACACGGCAACGCTAAAAAACAAAAACTTTTCATTGCTGTTGCAAAACGATACCCTGACCTTGAAGCAGCAAAATTCTATCAGGTTCACCATCCTTCTAAGTAAAAAAATCCTGGAATTAAAAGGGAAGAAAGATGCTGATAAAAGTTTCAATCCACAAGAAATCATCATCCGCGGAGAAAATTACAAACTGATGATTTATTCCATCGATGGGAGTATATGTAAAAACATAAATATCAGTAACTTGTCAGGAATATTATTTTACTAAAAAACCATTTACAATTTGAATAACATGAAACGAGCATGATAAACAAATCAAACAAAATTATGATTAACTTGACATGCGAGTTCCATACGACTAAAAAAACAATTACTATCGTATGAAAAAACAGATGATTTTATCCGCAGTGTCGGTGTTGATTTTATGTTCGTGCCAGCCAAAGCTTGGCAACCAACCGGATGCCGACAACAACCGCCGCCTCAACTCGCTGCTGACCCTGAAAACCGGGAACGACACCGTTTTTTTGCAGGACTTCGTTACTAAATCCGATGACATAGATTCGGTTACAACCACCGATAAAAACCTGAAATGCAAAATTATAGATGGAAAAAAAATAGCCGTCATCACCGCGGATAAAGGAATGAAACAATTTGCCGACATGAAATTGTGGGTAAAAGGAGTTCCCTACTCCGTTCCTTGCCGTAAAACCGACAAAATCGACTATGTATTCACCTTTAATCCGCAGGGTAAAACGTACCACCGGGTTCAGATAGCAGGGCAAATGAACGATTGGGCGCCAACACTCAGTCCAGACCTTACGCTGAACAGCAAAGGTTTGTACGAAGTTACGCTGAACATAAGTCCGGGTACTTACCTGTACCAGATGTGCCTGGATGGCGACCAAAACCACGACCCGAACAATCCGAACAAGGTGGACAACGGTTACGGTAAGTTCAATTCGATACTTCAGGTAACCGGGCAAAACGACAAGTTTCCACGCCTTTTCAGCTCATCGTTCACATCTCAATACATTCATCTGGCCACTCAGAACGAAATTACAGATGTGTTTGTATATTGGCAGAATTATCTGCTCCCGGAGAAATTTATCAACATCACCAACGGGGATATCAAGATTGAAATTCCGGGCGAGGCATCCCGGCTGAAACGCTCGTTTATACGGGTATGGGCCAGCAATGCACTGGGTGTTAGCAACGATGTACTGATCCCGCTTGACAACGGGAAAGTACTGGACAGCCCTAACCAGATATCCCGTACCGACGATCAGGCTCAAATCATGTATTTCGTTCTGGTGGACCGGTTTAAAAACGGTAACCCCGAAAACGATCATCCTTTGGATTCGAAAGAAGTGAACCCGAAAGTGGATTACTGGGGCGGTGATCTGGAAGGTATCAAGCAAGTGATAGACGATGGATATTTCGACCGGCTGGGGGTAAATACGCTTTGGATTTCGCCGGTAAACCAAAACCCGACGAAACCTTACGGCTACTACGCGCCCATGAATACCAAATTTTCAGGGTATCACGGCTATTGGCCGGTTTCATCCTCAAAAGTCGATTTTCGCTTCGGCTCTAACAATGAATTTAAAAACTTAGTGGCCGATGCGCACAACAAGGACATAAATGTCTTGCTTGACTATGTAGCCCATCATGTTCATGCCGAACATCCGCTTTACAAGGCGCATCCGAGCTTTTTCACATCACTCTACCTGCCCGACGGGACGCTGAATACCGAGCGCTGGAACGATCACCGGCTGACTACATGGTTCGATACGTTTATGCCTACGCTCGACCTCGCCAACGATACGGTAGTGAGCATGATGACCGACTCGGCCATGTACTGGCTGCGCGAATTCAACTTGGATGGATTCCGACACGATGCATGCAAACATATTACCGAAAAATTCTGGAGAGAACTGGTGTTGAAAATGAAACAACAGTTCCCGGATAAACACATTTACCAGATAGGCGAAACTTACGGCAGCCCGAATTTGATTGGCAGCTACCTCACCACTGGCATGCTGAACGGGCAGTTCGATTTCAACGTATTCGACGAAGCTTCTACCGCCTTTGCGGGAGTTGGCGCCGGTAGTCTGGACCGCGTAATGAACGTGCTCCAAACCAGCTTCAGGACTTACGGATACCACAATGTAATGGGCTATATTTCGGGTAACCACGACAAAGCCCGATTCATGGCATACGCTTCGGGCGACCTGAAATACGGCGAAGACGCGAAAGCCGCCGGCTGGAAACGGGACATAGGCATCACCGATTCTACCGCTTATAGCAAGATGGCTTTGCTCCAGACATTCAACCTCACCATACCGGGTGTGCCGGTAATTTTTTATGGCGATGAAATAGGAATGACCGGCGCCAATGATCCCGATTGCCGCCGGATGATGCGATTCGACAAACTGAACAACAGAGAGAAAGAACTGCTGAAAAAAGTTAGCGTTCTCACCCATTTACGGAAAGATAATCCGGTGCTTGTTTACGGCGATTTCATCAACATCGAAAGCAACAGCGACAGTTGGGTGTATGCCCGTAAATACTTTGGCAACGAGGCCATTGTTCTGATCAACAATTCTGCCGAGAAAAAAACTCTTGACGTAACTCTTCCATCCGTATTGACACAAAAAGAGTTTCGTTCAGTGTTTTTCCACCGGTTCTCATACCAGAATCATAAATTGACTATCGAATTACCGCCTTATAGCGCGGATGTTTTGTTATAAAAACAAAAACCGGTTTTCCCTGATATTGTTTTATAACCCTGCAATGTGCCCCATAAGTCTATAAAAACCTATGGGGCACATTATTTCCACTCCAAGCCAAACGCCTTTTTTACCCGTTTCGACAGATTTTTTCATCAAAAAATTGCAGGAAAATAAAAAGTTTTATACCTTTGAGCCGCAATTCAAAATTAACCTTGTCTTATGGTGTAATGGTAGCACTGCAGATTCTGGATCTGTCAGTCTAGGTTCGAATCCTAGTAAGACAACAATCAATACAGCCGAAAGCCCCGTAAAACAAGATTTTACAGGGCTTTCGTTTTTTGGGGTTCCAAATGGGGTTCCAATTTGATGTTCTCACAATATTCTCTTTTAATGTTTGGCGTTCATTTCTACCCATATATCGCCTCTACGAGGCTAAGGAAAAGCCATTCCATTTATTTTCCTTAAATCCTTAATGGTAAATAGAATCAATGTTAGTTACCCACAGGCATGGTATTTCAAAAAACCGAGACAATTTCTATTAAATAGTCGAGCCTTAAAAAGCCCATTTTAGTTTGAAATAATTGTTGATTTGGTAAAACATAGCGTTTATCAAGTCAACAATTTGTATTTTAAATACGAGCCAAAACGATGATTCCCATTTATTGATCATCCTTTTGAAGTTGAAAGCTGCTGCTGCCAGCATTACATTAATGTTGTCGCCCGTAATTCCTTTGTAGAAGTTACGATTTAGGCGGTGGTCTGTTTTTAAATGACCGTTAATGGGTTCAATAGCTGCTCTTCTTCTAAATTGTTTTTTAAGCTTATTCTGTTGATATTGAGACTGCTTTTTGTCGCTAAATGGTTTTGGTATTTCAATTGCTGTATCGTTTATTTGCCTTTTCCCCTTGTAACCCCTGTCTCCAATCAATGTCTTTATCGTCCTTTTGCCCAATAACCTTTCGGCTTGTTCCAATGCTGCTTCAATCGTGTGTCCGTCATACGGGTTTCGAAAGCCCATAGCTCCAATAATCACTCCCGTGGTTTGGGTGTAGATAATCGAAACCTTGTTCCCGAATTCATATTTTTTATGTTCTTTACCTTTCGATATACACTGAACATCAGGCTCATGCA